>Ga0308169_10006501_pt1 | contig 10279 bp, 17 predicted proteins | sample PhyBR1_2_FD_202139 | JGI IMG/M metagenome (GOLD analysis project Ga0308169, IMG submission 202139) | Phyllosphere microbial communities from UC Gill Tract Community Farm, Albany, California, United States - DLSLSB.R1 | ecosystem: Host-associated > Plants > Phyllosphere > Unclassified | place... | reverse complement strand
ATTCCTCTTGTCCGACCATTACGGAGGTGAGAATCTCCTTTGCTTCCTCCCGCAGCCGGCGAACCTCTCCCGCCCGGTCGGAGTGCAAGTCCTCGATGACTTCACCGAGCTCGAGCAGAGCTTCGGACAGATTGAAGCCGGCATCCAGCTGCAGCAGGGTCGATTCGGTGAGGGTAACGGCATGGCGATATAGCTCGATAGACGTCGTAAGGTAAGATACGCTCTCCGGGGGCAAGAGGAAGCTCGTCGCAAGGGTGTACAGCACCCGGGCTCTGAATATCAGCTTCCACACGACCAGGTTTAATCGAGTAGCTGACTGATTATACGCAGCATCGTATGACGGGTTAAAGTCGTAAGCCTTCTTGTACAGGTCCAAAGCCTTTTCATAGAACCGTTGCGCCTGGTCGTTAGGGCCGCCGCCCACCGCCGCAAGCTCTCACCCACCTTGTCACCATCCCGGTACCTCTCCCCCTTCTCCTCCATCTCTACGCCGCCTCCCCATCAGCTTCGAGGCTCCGCCTAGCCCGGTCGGCTTACTCACCATCCATGGCCTCGTCATAGGTATCATACGTCACTTCGCGTTTGTTCTTCCCCGGCCCCTTTTTCGAGTGCCTACCATGTCCATCATCCTCTGATCTCCGCTTGTTGGGGCGCTTCGGGGCCATTTTGGTACAGGTTGGTGGATGTAACGTAGTCGTTCGAGGTCATCTCCACCCTCTGAATTTCCGTGGACATTATGACAAACCACCTGGTCGTCATTAAATCGGACATCGCCGCTGATCGGTTCGCATGGGTCGCTCGGTTAATCGGGTACGTCTCATTCCCGGTCATAAGTCACCCATCGCCCCATAAGTCTACAACAAGGAGGTCTTTCGAGCCAGTCTTTCAACATGGCAGACACGAAGGATATAACGCGGTACATCTCTTCAGGAGCGTGGGCATTGGTAAGCTGGGTGAATGCCGCAGAGAGCTCACGGCAGGTTGAGCCTCTCTTCTTTAAGGAAGGGAAGACCACCCTAGCCAAATTGATCGATTTCATGGAGGTAGGCCGATTCCTTGCGCCCGCGCTTTCGCACGCGACTCATCATAGAGTGACATTCTTCCGAATGAAGCCCTGTACCACTCGCAGATATCATCCGACCCGGCCCAACGCTGGAAGTCAAGCCCGGCCGTGATGGAGGACCTGAAAGTCCGAGCGAAGAAGCTCGGGCTATGGAACCTTTGGCTTAGCGGCGGGGAGTTCCAGTACCTCGCAGGGGGACACGGCAAAGGCCTGAGCAATCTAGAGGTGGGTTGAAGTCCTTCGCTGCCGTTTGTTGACAGCAGTACGCGGTTATGGCGGAGATTATGGGGCATTCGGCGGTAATCGCCCCTCAGGCAACGAACTGCTCCGCTCCGGATACAGGGAACATGGGTGAGCTCGAGTCCGCGGTATGCTCGTCAAGCTGACGGTGAAGAGGTCTTCGCTCGTTTCGGTACGGCAGACCAGAAAGCAAAGTACCTCGTCCCGCTCGTTGATGGTGAAATCCGGAGCAGCTTTTCCATGACCGAACTGGGCGGTGGGTTGATCGCCCGGGAACATGGTGGCATCACCCATACTGATCATGCAGTCGCTTCATCAGACGCGACGAACCTCAAAAACACAACGGCCACGGTCTACGGTGACCACATTACGCTGAAGGGGCATAAATGGGTCCGCCTTGTCCCCATCGGTAACCTCACAGCGCTGCATGCTGACGTCCAGTGGATATCTGGAGCAGGGGATCCTCGGAACGCCGTGCACATAGTCTTGGCCGTCACTGACCCGTCCAACCCATCCCCTCACAAGCGGCACTCGCTGGTCGTGGTCGACCCGAAGCAGAGGGGGGTCAATGTCGTTCGGCCGATGACGGTGTTCGGGTACGACGATGCGCCCGAGGGGCATTGCGAGGTCAAGTACGACAATGTCCAATTGGATGTCAAAAGCGGCGTGGTCGGCGGACGGGCGGGTTTGGGAAGGGGCTTCGAGATGATTCAGGCGCGACTAGGGTGCGTATCGACCTCTTGGCCTTGCCAGGCCAGTGCTGACGGCAGGCCCGGTCGGCTGCACCACTGTATGCGGACCATTGGTGTCGCGTCGCGGGCATTGGATCTGCTTTTGTTGCGGGTCTCCGATCCAGCTAGGAAAACGTTCGGCAAGCAGTTGCGCGAGCACGGTACGATTTCGCTCGTGCAGCACCATTGTGCCGCTGATACCAGGCACCGTGCTCGCTGATATTGCGCATTGTCGGGCCGAGATCGACCAAGCAAGACTACTAGTGCTTGCTGCTGCGAGGCAGATAGACCTGCACGGCGCCAAGGCCGCCCTGAAAGAGATCGGTCTGGCAAAGGTGGGCCGAGAGAGACAGCAAGGCTGACTACCAGTTTACGGTCCCCAGTATGGCCCTGAAGGTGATTGACCGGGCGATGCAGGTACACGGCGCGGAAGGTATCAGCCAGGACCAGCCTTTGGCATATATGTATGCCAGTCTGCGGACGCTGCGTTACGCCGACGTGAGTGGACGCGTTTGTCTGTGCCGCTCGGCTAACGGGTTAGGGCCCTGACGAGGTGCATATCCAGCAGATCGGCAAGGCGGAGCTCAAACGAGTGGATGAGTTGCGAGAACGGGCGGAAAGCGTCAGAGGCAGGCAGGCCAAATTGTGAAAGTTGAAGCAGACGTACGCCGCGAGCGCTTTACGTCTCGCCGGAAGTCTATCGCTTCTTACGATCTCTTCTGCTCTACGCAATTCAGATCACTCCGTCTTGGTCTTGCTTCCCTGACCCAGCAAAGCCGCCCACTGCTCCCGCTTGTAGCCGAGATTGTACACCGTCCTCGCCGTGAACACTCCCCACGTGAACAGCGCGCAAAGCACAAACGCCTCATCCTCGCTCCATCCCAGACCGTACTCCCATCCCTGCACCGGCCCTATCAGCGTAACGAATAACGCCGGAACCACCAGCGGTATCCACGTATCGGCAAAAGCCCATCCACCGGCCTTGAGCTCCGTCGGCGTGTCGAACTTGGGCGAAGGCGAGAACAGGTTGAATGTCGAGAAGGAGATGCTTGTGAACGGAACGAGGATGAGCGACGAGGCGGTGGGCTGCAGGGTGACCGCGCCGGGTTTGGGATGAAGGAGCGGGAGAACGGAGAAACGGGTGACCAGGAGGGTACGGCCTATCGCGTCGGGGAGGGCAAGGAGGAGCTCGAGTCCGAGAGACGGCTTGGCCGGGAGGAGGCGGCGCAGAGGGGTACGCGTTTGCAGGACGTCTGTGGATGAGCGAATGCCGCTGCTGATGGGGGTCGGTGCAGCGTCGTGGGAGTGAGAGGAGCACATACGTATACCGCCAAACAAGAGAGCGAGCTTGGGGTCGATCAGCCATGACGGGGTCGTGCCCGTACACATGCCTTGCCGTCAGCTGGTCCTGCTGATGTTCCAAACAGGGCACGGCTCACATAGGAACGTCTCTCCTCCAAACAGAACGACCATGAGCCCGAAAAGCTCCTGCAAGATGGACGCCCGCGGTTTCGGTCCCTTCTTGCGCTTCTCATTGGCCGGAGGCGGCGGATCGAATGCGCCGGAGGCAATCCAGTTGATCACCATCGATAGCCTCGCGGCACCCAATAGGTCCAGGGCGCCGAATGGTAGCCAGGCGTGCGTGGGCGCCAAGAATCGCGGCAGGTAGCCGTTCAGCTGAGCGAGGGAGACGAGACTCATGCTGCAAGGTGTGAGAGACGAAAGTCAAATGCTGGTGTCTAATTGTTGACTAGACATGTCATGTCAGACACGGGGCGGAGCATTATCGGCAGTCCGGCTGTCACGTACTATGAGCAATGCTCCGAGGCTTGGGTGCGCAATTGGTACATTGCCCTATGCATATATCCCGTGAACCCCAAGGCATGATATGTACTGTACAGTCCGACAGGTCGCCGGGCGCCGGATACCTGGTCTTCGAACCCGATCTTGAACGTGATGTCAGAAAGGTAGCCTCCTGGCCGCAGGTCATCATGTCCGCCAGCCGCTCCCTGGTATGCCGATCCTGGCGGCGAGCTGGCGATATTGGGCCGCTGCCAGCGCAGATGACCGGCCCCACAGTATACCCAGTGCGACGATGAGGAACAGCAGGTTGGCGATCTTGGGTGAGCGCCGGTCGCAAAAGACGTGTACACGAGACCGGAGGAGGGGTGAACGGGAGTTGGGAGCCGCGTCCATCTCCTGGATGCGGATTTCCGCCCTGCCCCACCTTCCCCGCGCAGGCATTTCCGTGACAGACGGATGGGACCAAAGGGCTGCAGGACTATGCGAGACGGCATGCCCATGCTATCGAAGGCCAAGTGCCCGACACGCGCGCTCAACTTACCACGAACTCCTGATACTCTTCCCGCTCCTGCCTGATAACCTTCCCACAGCTCTCCCAAGCCGGAACCTCCCCCTCGGGTTGCCGCGTGTCGCCCCCCTCTCCTCCCTGATGCAGCTTGTCCGCCGGTAAGCAATGTAGCAATCGTCGATTACCGAACGGGAAGCAGAAGGGTTGATCGAGCTGGCACATCAGTCGATTCTTCCCTCGTTCCATCCAGCAAGGGCATGGACTATGTCGCGCACCTCATCTTTGGGGCATGGCTCGCACTCGCCAAAGGGGCGGCAGAGCAGCTCATGTGCCGGATGTGCAAAGTATTCAGGTCGGTTTTGCCGTGATTCTAACGAAGGGCCGTCGAGGAAGGGGGCGCGGAGGTAGATGTTCGAGTCGGCCCACGCGGGCGTATGCAGCAGCACAAGCAGCAGGACTGCGTGGCTGCGCGTCAGCATAAGTCAGGCAGCATAACGCCTGGCTGACATGAGATGCGATGCTGGCTTCCTGAGGATCATCGGGACGCGAGGGGTTGATGTTGATTGTCGAAGCCCAAGCACGAAAGGATGACGTCGAGCGAAATGTCGATTCTGCTCTTCGCCCCTCTCCCACATCCTTCATCCCCATCGTCACTATGTCGCTTTCGACCAGCTCAGCCCGAGGGCTATTCGGCGCGGCAGGCAGGCTATCATGTCGCAGCTGCAGGACCTTCTCGACGACCAGATCGACTCTGAACAGCTCCAGCGCCAACTCGTCCAAAGACCCAAACCACCCAAATCTGTGGTACCATACCTTACCCGACACCCTCCCACCGCGAATAGCCCTTTCCTTCCTGCCCACTCCGCCGCAATACGGATCGAGGACCGTTCTGGGCTACCTGCCCGTCAACTCTGCAGCCGGCCTGCGTGACTTCAAAGAGGAGCCGCGATTCTTGTATGTTGCTCGATGACCTCCTCATCGGTTTCCCATGATTGTGGTGTCGCTGACAGCAGGTCGATCGTACATGAGTCGGTCCAGTCGGGCCTCGAGAAGGGTGTAGCGGAGACAGTGGACTTTGAGGCGTCGACGAGGCCGGGCGACGGGTACATACATATCACGGATGAGAGGGCCATTCCGCCTGCAGGGCGGATTGGCGAGACAGAAGACCTGATTGGCAGCGTGTTCGTGCAGGACGGCAAGGTGCGCTCGGGGGGCTGCATTACACGATGAGAGAATAGTTTGCTGATCACCCGCAGGTCGTGCCGTCAACGTATGAGCCCCTGCCGTCATATCGGCTCGTCACATCTGATGGCCCGATCGTCCTACCCCGAGGGCTCGACAAGCATCTGGTGGAGAGGCTGAGTGCCATCGACTCCGAGGAGAAGAACCTGGCAAAGAGATGAGAGCCTCACAACTCCGCAGATTCCTCTCGGTAGTTCTCAACAGCCTGGCACACATGTTTGTAGCACCGCTCCATCGGCGCCCCTATCCTGAGCAGGCAGGTCAATCATAATAACATCATTCATCATTATGTACAAGATCATCACCGTCCGTTTTCATGCAACCCCTTTTCGCTGTCGATCTCACTCATTGATCGGTTTCGGCGGATCCGGCATGAGCTGGAACGACGACCTGAGATGTTCCTTCTTGTTCCCCGATTCTTCTTCATGCTGTTGAGCCAGCTGGCTCTTGAGCTCCGGCCCGAGGGAGGGCACCGGTTTCCGCCGAGCCGACACGTTGCGCGTAACGGCCACCTTCCCGGAAGGACCTGCTGATGGCTGGGAGTTCGAGCGCGAGCGGGGTGGGGTGGATTCGGTAGGCGAGAGGGGCGGCTGGGACTGACGGCGCCTGTGGCGTGTTCGGTACAGTCGAGAAGGGATCGCGTCGGGACTGGGTGGGCGAGTGCTGCGCGAGGTGGTTGGGTGTACTGGGGTCGGAGCCGTACAGCGCCGCCTCGTCCTTCTCGTGGCTGTCGGCGCTGCCGCCCACGGACTGAAGAGGGAAGTGTCGAGAAGCGCGTTGCGGGACGTGTCCGCCGCCCAGGTGCGATATCTCGGGGTTGCGGGATGCCCGGCGGCGCTTGTACCAGCAGAAGTAGAGCGCAAGCGCGGCGACGACGAGACCGGCTATGACGCCGATGACGATCCCGGCGATAGCCCCGCCTCCTATGCTGCTGCTGGACGAGCCTGCACCGGCATCGGCGGCCGACGCCGATGCTGAAGGAGGGTTGGAGGACGTGGCTGATGGGCCAGACGACGAACCGGATGCACTGGATGACGAGTTCGTCGCCGTCAAGCACGACAAGTCGTTCCCTTCCTGCACGTAGAACATGTTCGAGTTGACGCCGTATGCCGGGTAGAGGTTGATTCGTCCATGCAGGTAATATCGCCCGTAGCGCAGTTTGACGAGGTAGTCGACCGACGTGTCCGTTGCGCTGAGCGTGAAGAGCTGCTGGGTGACCGGGATGTCGTCCCCTGTGGTTGCGTTGGTCTGGTCGCCCTGGTTACCGATGGCGGTGAGGGAGAGGTTGCGTCCCACGACGGATGGGCCAGTATAGGTCCAAGATAGACTGGCATCAGCCACATCGTGCCCGAGAAAGACCGCCGTCAGGGACTCACCGCTGTGTCTGGCAGGTGGTGAGCGTGGGAATGGGGTCGAACTTAAGTGTGCTGTTGGCCGTAGGGGAAGCGGAGGCGACAGCGGACTGCGAGGTCGTAGCCGGTACAGCCGTGGTGTTCTGGCCGTACACCCATCCCCATAATGTCGCCCACAGCATCACGTAGATGAGCGATGCCATATTCGAGCGTCGCATCGTGTCGGTGTGCGAATCAACGGACGGCGGGTCGTCGAGGCTAGAAGCGGTGTGCAAACGAGGAGCGACAGGAAAAAAAAAGACAATGTATGTATCAGAAGTCCAGGTAGTCGAGAGTCGACGTAATGCAGAGGGAGGGAGGGATGGAGGGAGAACAAGATGCGGTGCTCGGTGGTCGGGAGTCGGCGTGCGGGTCAAACGAGCGTGGGCGTCGTAGGGCGGTGCAATTCGGTCTTCTGCTAATCAGCGCATGTCCCGCGCGCGAGCCGGTACTCTGCCTCACAGCAGCTGAGAATGCAACGACTGGCCGGCAGTCGAGCGAGCGAAGATAGGATCAAGTTGATGGTGTCCTGACAACGATGCGGGCGAAGTGTTTGGCGTTCGTGGTCGAGGCTGCGCTCTGTGGGGTCGTCAGGGGCGACTCGGTACGAACGGGGGTGATGATGTAAATAGACGCGTTTGAGGATGGGCCTGTCCGGTTTCGCGTTGGCTCAAAGGCGTCGATGTCGCTCAATACACCCAAACAGCACAATCAAGATGGTCGAAGTGGTGAAGAAGAAAAAGCTGATGACCATGCAATGCGAGTAGCGACTGCGAACAAGGCCTGGAAGCACTTGCTCCGCACAAGACGCAGCAAAGACATCGGGCGGGAAGGTCGCGACTCTGTAACGCGCTCCCTTCCTTCCCGGCATCACCCCGTTCCTGAGCTCAATTTTCAGAGGTCTTACGCCGAGCGGCCCACGCCTGATTCTTCCTCCTGCGCTGCTTGGGTTCCCTTGCTCGGTACCCAGTCTCTCGTCAGAGCCTGGACCGACAGGACGACGAGGGCACGCCCATTGTCATATTATGCTTGCTTGCGGAAGCGGTTCATGGCTTCGCTGCTCACCCCTCGAACAACTTGAAACGTGATTTCAGGGTAAACCTGAAGCCAACCCCGCGACACTAAAAACGCCACCCCGAGGTCATATATTACTGCTGATCTAAGGAGACGCCGAGCAGGATACATCGGTCTTCACATGATTCCCAGCCGCGTTGCCTCTGTCCTGATATATGATCCAACTTCCCCTAAAGTTGGCGCGACGATTATCCCCGCGTCGCGCCAGTAATTCTTCTTGCTCTCGGCCGTCTCCGCATCCGTCCACCACACAGCTCCAGCATGGCCATAAACCTGTCCGCGAGTAGTAGAAGCACCAGCGATGAAGCCAACGACCGGTTTTGCCGTTTGCCCAGCGGGGAGCTTGGCTCTGTATTCCTTGTACACCTCCGCCGCCTCCTCTTCCACTAGCGGCATCAGCGGAGCCGCGATAGGGACGACCGGCATGACACTCACTTTGCCCTCCGACCTCTCCAACAAGGCAGATGACTTTTGTCGTATCGTCTCGCAACATCAAGTCCAACACCTCCCATGTCCGCGTCCCGGGGAACGGGTCGCCTCCGAGACCGAAGACTGCCGACTGTCCCAAACCGAGCTGGGTGGTTTGCGATGCGAGCTCGTAAGATATCGTCCCAGAACGAGAGGCAAGACCTGGAGATCAACATGAGCAACCTGGATTCAGAGTCGGGCCAAGACACACCGATGCAGCCCGGTGTATGCACAGCAAGGGGTTGGATTCCGAGCTTGACCTTCTCCCTCGGTATGATCATCCCCGGACAGTTCGCACCCATCAACCTTGTCTTTGACTGGCTGCGAAGCGCTGCTTGAACCTGGGAGAATCAGCGCTGCCCTCCTGACCAGTAGGGTATCGGCTACTCACCCTCAGTTGGTCCCTCTGCGGAATCCCTTCGGCGTATGAGACAACAAGAGGGATCTCCGTTTCGATACATTCGATGATGGCATCGGCTGCCGCAGTGAAAGGAACAAAGACCGACACGACCTGAGGTTGAAGAGCAGAAACAGCCTGGTATTCAGCATCGTAGTCGTCTTCCAAGGGTAAGTCCTCACCCTCTCCAGACTGCCATATACTGGGCGGTCCAAGAACGTCGTCCCCTCCTTCTTCGGAGCACAAGCCCCGATGATATTTGTCCCAAACTTCTGAGCGATGCTGTTGTGGAATAAGGACTGCCCTCAGTATCATCATCACTGGACAGCCTCGACTCACGGCTTTGCCCGCCCCCATGACGAGGACTTTTGCACCTTGCTTGAGGTTCAGGTTCTCCCGCGTGCTCTCGTATTGCCCTTCAGACGAGAAGACTACCGGAGAGGACACATGGACCGGCTGTGAGGGTAATGCCGTCTTCTCCCCCGCTTCTTCCTTGGCCAAGTCGACAGCGAGCTGAGCTGCCTTGTTCAAATCTTTTTCCGCGTGCACGCCCTCCAGGTCTTTGGCCCTTTCGAGCTGAACCAGTGTCAGCCGGGAGCACCACAAATCGGGAGCGATGACGAATGGGTGCTTACGATACTCTGCGCCTCGGCCTCTCCCGTCCCGCGTAAGCGCACAACAAAATGAGGATGCGATCCCCCTCTGCCTACCATCTCTCTCAGGACGTCTACTATTCCTTGGGCTATCATGTCCTGGCGTCAGCTTCGCATCTTTTCACTCTTCAAAGACCCGGGACGTGCTGTCTTCGTGATTCCGCCGAACGAATTGACAAAGATGACCTTGACATCGGGATCGCTCATCAAGACGTCCAGTGCCGCTCGAACATTTGCCTCGGTAGCTCCTCCTCCACCATCAAGGAAGTTGGCGGGCTGCGATGAGTCGGGAAGTCGTACAGGTGGGTCCTGACTCACTCGACCGCCTGCGACTGCCAAGGCGTCCATTGTGCTCATAGCCACTCCTGCACCATAGCCGAACGACCCGATGTTCCCACCCTCCCCCGCCTTCCTCTTATGGTAAAACAGGCCAGCGAGGCTTGCCTTCTTCTCCAGCGGGTGCCGATCTGCCGTCTCCGCGATGTCTTTCAAGGCGTCTTGCCGGTAGACGCCAAAATCGTCGGCGACGACCTTGAGATCTGAGCTGGACTATCAGAATGCAACATCTCTCAACAGGGAATAGCGAGACATACATCGCCGTTGAGTCTTGCTGTAAGCCCACAGTGGCTTCCAGCCTGATCCAGTCGCTCTGCCGCCAGGAAATCCACATGCCCTTCACAGCCGCTAAGGCGGTATCCGTCCCTGCTTC
>Ga0308169_10006500_pt1 | contig 10280 bp, 10 predicted proteins | sample PhyBR1_2_FD_202139 | JGI IMG/M metagenome (GOLD analysis project Ga0308169, IMG submission 202139) | Phyllosphere microbial communities from UC Gill Tract Community Farm, Albany, California, United States - DLSLSB.R1 | ecosystem: Host-associated > Plants > Phyllosphere > Unclassified | place... | reverse complement strand
CTGTCGCACGCGCGCACGGCGTCGCAGCTGAGCGAGGAGCACCCGCACCCGCCGCGGCGGGCGAGCGCGAGCGGGCTCCGCAACGAGTTCGGCGCGGCGGGCGCGCAGGTGGGCGCTTCCTCGGGTTCGGCATCGTCGCCGCGGCGCCCGAGCGGCGACTACCACCTCGAGGCGCAGCAGCGTGACCCCTACTCGTCGTCGTACCCGGCGCGGCCCGAGTCGCCTCTCCCGCCGCCGGTGCCGACCCTGAGCAGCGACGCGCTCGGCCCCAGCTTGCCGGACAAGCAGGGCCGCCCTGCGCCCGCGCTCGGGACGACGAGCTCGGCGTCGCTCGCGGCGCCGACGATGAGCAAGAGCGAGCGGCGCCGGTCGGGCTTCTACGGCGCGCAGGCGCGGCCGTCGTTGGGCGACGAGGCCATCTCGGCGCAGCTCGGTGGCACGAGCGCGTCGAGCAACGGCGTTGGCGAGGCGCCGCCGCTCGACACGCTGTTTGCGCCGTCGACGACGCCGCCGAACCCGCCCGCGCACCCTCACCCGCATCCTCACCCGCACTCCCACGCACACGCGCCCTCCTCGCCTTACGCCCCCTCCTCGTCTGACGACCTGCACACGAGCATGTCGTTCTACGACCCCGACACGCTCCTCTTCCTCAACCACGTCGGCGGCGCGCCCTCGTCGTCGTCTGCGCCACCCGGCGCCGGCGACAAGGCGCTGCCAGACCCGACCCTGTCGCTCAACGACGAGGCGATCGAGCGCCTCGGGACGCCGAGCCCGGCGCCGAGCAACGTCGCGAGCGGCGACGACGCGACGGACGACGACACGCCGCTCGGCGCGATCGGCGGCGGGTCCGGCGGGAACGGTGTCGCGCGCCGGGTGCGCGAGAGCATCCGGCTGCAGAAGCGCGAGAGCGAGGGCAGGGCGTCCGAGGGGACGGGCCCGGGTTCGGCGCCGCTCAGCGTCGCCGGGCTCGACGTCGAGCTCGTCGAAATGCTCCTCGCCGAGCTCGAGGCGACCAAGAAGGAGATGAAGGAGATCAAGAGCCGGTACAACGCGTTCAGGGTGCGTCTCTCTCTCTCCCTCTCTTGTCTTCCTCGAGCTGGTGGAGGAGGGGCTCGAGCGCCTGATCCGGACGAAGCGTGACTGACTCCTTCCTCCTCTCCCGTTCGCAGCGTGCATCTCGGTCGGCGTTCGAGGGCTTCAGCATGGCGCGCGAGGAGTACGACAAGGAGGCCGCCGCGCGCCGTGAGGTCGAGCACCAGATGCAGATCCTGCGCGCCAAGTTCATCGAGCAGGCGCGCCGCCTCGCCCAGGTCGACGAGGAGCAGAAGACGGCCGAGACGCTCAAGCGCCAGAGCAAGGACCTGCGCAACTCGGTCGTCGGCATGGAGCGGCACCTGAGCCAGCTCAAGGCCGAGGTGGCCCTCTCGACGGCGCAGGTCGCCGAGCTCACGGCGCTCGGCAAGGACGAGCCGGGCAGCGCCGCCTCGGTCCCTGACCGCACGTCGTCGTCGACGGCGCACGACGAGGTCGCCGAGGCGCTCAACGCCCGCCTCGAGACGGTCAAGGACGTCCACCGCGACGAGATCAACGCCCTCGTCGCGCAGCGCGACGAGCTCTCGCGCCAGGTCGCCGAGCTCAAGCTCGCGCGCGACGCGCACCTCGAGGAGGCGTCGGAGCTCGCGGCGCGCAACCTGCACCTCGTCGAGAAGAACAACGAGGCAGCGCGCCAGCTCGACGGCCTGCACGAGTCGCTCTCGAAGCTCTCGCTCCTGTCGAGCAAGAACGCGTCTTCGGCCGCGGCGCCTCGCAGCAACGGCGGCCACACCCACTCGCCGAGCAACGCGAGCCTACTCACGACCATGTCGTCCGTCTCGGCGTCGGCTTCGGGCGCGCGCTCGCCGCTCGCGACGGCGCGCTACATCAGCTCGCCCGCCGAGGGCGAGTCGATGCACCGCTTCGCCAAGCCCGAGGTCGTCGAGGCGTCGAGCCGCAACAAGTTTTGGGGCAAGAGCAAGCCCAAGGCGGCCGTCGCCGACGCCTCGCGCGCCAACCAGCAGCTGCCGCCGCCGCCGCCGGGCTCGTCGTCGGCCGGTACCAAGTCGCCCGTCGTGTCGATGCGCTCTGGGTCGGTCGACTCAGGCGTGAGGCAGCACGCGTTCCAGGTGACGAGCATCCTGCGGCCCGTGCGGTGCGACTACTGCGGCGACAAGATGTGGGGCCTGAACGAGATGCGCTGCACCGGTGCGTCCTCCTCTCTCTTTCTCTCTCTCCTTGCGCTGCTTGAGCGCTCAAGCCACTGACGTCCTCGTCGTGCGCGCAGCCTGCGGGTCGTACGCCCACGCCAAGTGCTCGGGCTACTTGTCGAGCGGCTGCCACCCGGGCGGCTCGGGCCCGTCGGCGCAGGTCGACGACGTGCTCAACTTTGTCCCGACCGGCCCGCCCATGTTCGGCGGCGACCTCGAGGACCAGGCGCACAAGGAGGGCGTCGAGGTGCCGACCGTCGTCGACAAGTGCATCGAGGCCGTCGAGGCGTTCGGTCCGTCCCTTCTCTCTCCGCCTCGCTCTCGCTCTCCCGCAGCTCACTGACTCGCACGCTCGCGCAACGCAGGCATGACGTACGAGGGCATCTACCGCAAGACGGGCGGCATGGGCCAGACCAAGCTCATCACGCAGTACTTCGAGCGCGGCATCTCGTTCGACCTGCAGGACCGCGACAAGTTCAACGACATTGCCGCCATCACGAGCTGCATGAAGAACTACTTCCGCTCGCTGCCCGTGCCCCTCATGACGCACGACCTGCACGAGGACTTTGTCGCCGCCGCCGGTGCGTCGTCGTCCCCTCTCGGCTTCCTCGTGCGCACGGACCTCGACTGACTCTCGCTCGCCCTCTCGCCCGCAGAGCTCCCCGAAGGCGACGAGCGCCTGCAGGCAATCGAGCGCGTCCTGTACCAGCTGCCGCCGGCGCACTTCCACACGGCGCGCCTCCTCTTCCAGCACCTGAACCAGTGCGTCCTCTTCCCTCCTCTCCTCTCTCTCTGCCTCCTTCGCCGACTCTCTCTGACTCTCGCTGACGCTTCGCCCCTCTCGCAGCGTCAAGTCGCTGTCGGCTGAGAACAAGATGACCTCGGCCAACCTCGGCGTCGTCTTTGGCCGTGCGTTGCTCCTTTCGCTCGCGCCCTTCTCGATCTGTGCTCCCTCACTGACGCCGCCCCCTCCACACCTCGTCCTCGCCCGCAGCGACCGTCCTGCGCTCCCCGATCGCCGCTCGCGAGTGGAGCGACATGGGCCCGAAGGCCAAGCTCGTCGAGATCCTGTGCGACCACGCCGAGGCGCTCTTCGCCAAGCCGTTCCCTCCCTCGGTCTAGCTCGCGCTCGCCCACGCTCCTCCCCTCGCTCCTCCTCGTTTTGCGCCTTCCCTCCATGTCCATGCCCTGTCGTTTGCTTCCCTCTCGTCGTGCGCGCACGAGCCCCTCATACCCCTCTCGCCCGTCGCGCTCGCGCTCGTCTTTCTCCTCGAACGAGCTAGATATCCCCCTCCCTGTCTCTCTCGTATGGCTGCAACACACACAGCAGAGTTGCGCTCTCCCTTCTTCCTCTCTCTGTGAGCGAGACTGCGACGAGCGAGAGCCGGAAGTCCTCGTGACGCGCGGGAGCATTACCGACGGAAGCGGGGCCAAGGGAGGGCTGTCTACAGAAGAAGGAGAGGGAGAGAGAGGGGGGGGGCACAATCACTACTTTCGAGTTTTGGACAAGCGATGGAGGGACCGGTCGGGGAGGCTCAGAGCTTGGCGGCGTCGAACGAGGTGCGCTCGTACTTGACCTTGCTGCGCACGAGGAACGAGGGCTCGTCGTCAGCCGGCGAGCGCACACAGCGAGAGAAATAGAGAGAGAGAGAGAGAGGGACGCACCCAAGCGCTGCATCGTCCGAGAAGAAGTAGACGCGCCCGGGCGAGATGACCTTGACCCTCGAGCTCGGGAGGCCCTCCTCCGGGTGGTCGAGCACCTTCTCCATGACGTCCTGCTTGCCCTCGCCCGTCGAGACGAACGCGACGCGGTGCGCGTGGTTCAGGACCGGGTACGTGAGCGTGATGCGCGTCGCGGGCGGCTTGGGCGAGTCGTCGAGCCAGGCGACCCAGCCGTCCTGCTCGTTGAGGAGCGGGTGGCCGGGGAAGAGCGAGCACGTGTGGCCGTCGGGGCTGCGGGCGTGCACAAGAGAGTCAGTTAACTTTCTCGGAGCAGGGGCAGCGAGAAGAGGACGCACCCGATGCCGAGGAGGACGAGGTCGAAGCGCGGGAAGGCGATGGAGCTCGAGCCGACGAAGGCAGCGACGAGCTGCTTCTCGTACTCGTCGGCGACGTGTTCCGGGTCGTCGAGCTTGCTCGTGTCGATGACGTGGATGTTCTGGCGCGGGATGGGGACGTGCGAGAAGAGGTGCTCGTCGTTGAGGCGGAAGTTCGAGTCCTCGTGGTCGAGAGGGACGACGCGCTCGTCGGCGAAGAAAACCTCCCTGCGGACATGGAGAGCGTGTCAGTCGCCCATCCCGTTCTGAGGTACTACGACTAGAGAGACAAGCACGTCTCCCTCGTCGACTGAGCAGAGCAGAGAGCGCGCGACGCACCACTTGTCCCAGGGAACGTCCTCGCGCCCGATCAAGTCCTTGCCGAGGACCTTGGGGAGGCTGCCGCCGGAGATGGCGATCTTGAACGTGGCCTGCTTCTTGTTGGTGAGGGCGTCGTCCTGCGCGGCGAGGACGAACGAGGCGAGCGACTTGGACAGGTCGTCGGTCGAGGGGAACCCGAACAGGACGGGCGCGGTCGCCTTCTTGGACGGGGCGGCTTCAGACATGGTCGCTGGAGGGTGGTGGGGCGGGTGGGGTGGGGCGGCTCGTAGCGAGGTGTGCGAGGCTGGGCGAGCGGGAGAGAGTGCAGCGGAAGGTCGAGGGTTGCCGAGGCTGTGTACGGCGCGCGGGTCAGCGGTTGCGGCTCGTGGTCGGCTCTGGCGGGCTGGAGAGCTCACCTGAGTAGGCTGGTCTGGCTCGAGAGTCGAGGCGAGGTGTGTTGAGGGAGACGAGAGGCCCGCGGCCTCCTCTCCTCCTCGGCGCTCGCGGCCTCGTGGAAATGACGAGCCCGCCTGCGAAATCCAAACTCGCTCTCGCTTGGCTTCTGTGCGAGTCAGCTCGCCTTGTGACATTCTCATGGAGCTATCGAGCACGCTTGCACCCTGCTGAGCCGAGCGAGGAAAATCGTCTTGCACGCGCAGCTCTCTCGCCGCCTCTGAGCTCCCCCTTGAGTCCGACAAGCGGTACGGTGTTGCAGACAGTCGGCGAGGCGACACAGAGAGAGCGAGGGGGTATCGGGTCACAGCGAGCGAGAGAGGAGGATGTACAGAGGGGGTGCGAGCGACCGCTCAGCCGCGCTGCGCGACTCGAGGGAGCGGGTCGACCGGCTGGCCCTGGTACGTGACCTGGACGTACGCGCGGTTGAACACGTCGCGGAGCATGCGCGCGTCCTCGTAGACGACCTGCGGGCGCGAGACAATGGGCGAGTCAGCGTCGGCGCGAGGGGTGCGAGGGGTGGGAGGAGAGGGGCGAGACGCACACTGCCTTCCTCGTTCTGCGGGCGCACGAGCAGGGTCTCGAGTCAGTACGAGAACCGAGCGAGCAAGAAGAGGGAGAGACGGGCGCACGTAGGTCATGGCGTTGTTGAGCATCTGGTGGATGTCGGCCGCGAACGCGTCTGTGTTCGGGTACGTGCCGTTGTTGACCTTCTTCTTGATCTCCTTGAGGCTCTGCGAGGGGAGGGTCGAGGTCAGGGTCGAGCGTGCAGGGTCAGGGAGAGGAGGGAGGGAGAGGGACGCACGATCGGGTGCGTGATCAGGAGGTAGTAGTCGGGGTAGTCGCGCTTCGAGGGCAGCTCGTTGAACAGCTGCGGGCGCGAGAGCGTCAAGGTCAGCGAGAGGGCAAAGAGGATGAGGGAGAGGGAGGGGGAGAGGAGGACGCACGCCTGCGCACTGGTGGCCCATCGTCGGCTGCGAGGCGAGAGGGACCGAGGGTCAGTGCGTCGCCCTTTCAAGGAGAGGAAGAGCGAGACGAGGACGCACATTGTCGAGGTTCTCGACCTCGGTAAGGAGCTCCTCAAAGCACTCGCGCAGCTTCTCCTGGTAAGGAGAGAGCACCTTGCGCCGCTTGCCGCCTCCTCCACCGCCGCCGCCGCCGCCGGCCCTCGACATGTCGTCGCCGTTGACGCTCGGCGTCGCGCCGACGCTCTCGCGCCCGCGCTTGAGGCGCTGCCTCGACGCCGCCGCCGACGACGCGCCGTCGTCCGAGTCGCTCGCGAACCCGCTCGCGCTCGCGCCCGTGCCGTCGTCGTACCCGAACCGGTTGGCCGTCGCCGCGACGGCCGCCGCGCGCCGCTTGCCGCCGCCGCGCTTCTTAGCTGCGGCGTCGTCGTCGCCGTCGCCGTCCTCCTCCATCGTCTGGAGCCACTGCTCCTCCGAGAGGCCGTCGTCGTACGTCACCTGGGTGCGGTTGCGCCTGGCGCCGTCGGCGGGCGACTCGTCGCGCGAGTGGACGATCTTGGCGTGCTCCATGCGGTACACCTCGGGGAGCTCCCACTCCTGGATCAAGCGCTCGGGGAGCTTGCCCGTGTGGCCGGCGGCGGCCCACGCGCGCTCCTCGGACGCGCGCCGGTCGCGGTCCATCTGCGCAAACAGGACGCGCTCGTCCTCGGTGCGCGCGATCGCCTCGTTGAGCGCGTCGGCCTCGTCGGCGTCGTCGTCGGCGTCCGGGTCGGCCTCGCCGCCGTCCTCGGCCTCGAGCAGGGCGCGCAGGAACGCGTCGCGCTCCTCGGCCGTCGACTTGTTGTCGTACCGGCCGGCCTGGATAATCTTCTTGTCCATCTCGATCTTGCGCGCCGCGCCCGCCATGACGTGCTCCTCGACCGAGCGCTCGGTGACGAGGCGCAGGATGCGCACCTCCTTCTTCTGGCCGATGCGGTGCGCGCGGTCCTGCGCCTGCAGGTCCTGGTGCGGGTTCCAGTCCGAGTCGAAGATGATGACCGTGTCGGCCGACTGGAGGTTGAGGCCGAGGCCGCCGGCGCGCGTCGAGAGGATGAAGATCGGGTACTTGCTCGCCGGGTCGTTGAAGAGCTTGAGGAGCGTCGAGCGGTCCTCGTGCTTGGTCGTGCCGTCGAGGCGCAGGTGCTCGATGCGGCGGAAGTTGAGGTAGTCCTCGAAGATCGTCATGACCGTCTGCGAGCGTGCGTCGTCTCTGGCTCAGCTCGAGCACGCCGGCGACGCCGACAGCGCACCTCTCGAGCGAGGGAGAGAAAGAGAGGTGCTCACCGTCATCTGGAAGAACATGAGGACGCGGTGGCCGGTGGCGAACAGCTTGGGCAGGATACGGTCGAGGAGCTCGAACTTGCCGGCGACGCGGTACAGGGTCGCGTTGCTCATGCCCGTCGGGTCGATCGAGCGCTCGACGGCCTCGAAGCAGAACGGGTGGTTGCAGATCTGCACGTCGGGCGAGCGAGTCGACGAGGAGGAGTAGGGAGGGTGCGAGAGCGAGAGAGGAGGGGGAGGAGAGGGTCAGGGCGGCTCGAGCGGGACGACGACGACGACAACGAGTGCGACAGCGGAGCGAGAGAGAGAGAGAAAGAGAGGAACGCACCTTGCGCAGCTGCATGATCTGGTTCTGCAGACCGCGGATGCCCGTCGCGTTCTTCTTGTCGCTCGTCGCCGCCTCGGTAAAGATCATGCCGTGCTCCTTGATCTGCTTGGTGAGCTCGCGCTGGAGGGCCGACATCTTGCACTTGATGACGCGCTCGACCTTGTCGGGCAGGTCCTGCTCGACGTCCTTCTTGAGGCGGCGCAGGAGGAACGGGCGCAGAACCTTGTGCAGGCGCCGGATGACGAGGAGCGACTCCTCCTCGTTGAGCTCGATCTTGTCCTGGCCGCCCGTGTTGGCAAAGGGCGCGTTGAACCACTCGTCGAACGACTTGACCGAGCCGAAGATCTTGGGCAGGACAAAGTTGAGGAGCGCCCACAGCTCGGGGAGGTTGTTCTGCGGGCAGGCGAGCGGGCTCGACGTCAGCTCTCTCGGCCTCGGTCGAGCGCGCATACAGAGAGAGGGGGGAGAGGAGACGCACCTGGAGGGGCGTGCCCGTGAGGATGAGGCGGTATCGCGAAGAGTAGTACTGGGTGAGCGTGACCGAGAGCTTGGACTGGGTGTTCTTCATGCGGTGGCCCTCGTCGATGATCATGTGGAGCCACTTGACCTTTGCGAGGAGCGGGCGGTCCTTGATGATGTACTCGAATGTCGTGAGGAGGACCTGGAAGTTGCCGTGGCGGATCTCGGCCTGGGCGCCCTTGCGCTGCGCCGGCGTGCCCTTGTACGACACGACCTTGACCGAGGGGGCCCACCGGTCAAACTCGGAGATCCAGTTGGGCATGGTCGACAGCGGGACGATGACGAGGTACGGGCCGGGCTGGCGCTTGGTCTCGATGAGGTACGTGATGAGCGACAGCGTCTGGATCGTCTTGCCGAGGCCCATCTCGTCGGCGAGGATGCCGTTGACGTGGTTGTTGTAGAGCGACACCATCCACTCGAGGCCCTTCAGCTGGTACCCCTTGAGCTCGCCGCCGACGAGGATCGAGGGCTGCTTGGTGATCGTCTCCTTGACGCGGTGCGCGACGTTGTAGTAGTCGACCTTGTCCTTGGCCTCGTCGGCAAAGACGGGCTGGGCGCCGAACCGGCTCTCGTCGACGGCGCCGTCGGCGCCGGCCGTCTGCTCGTCGAGGACGTCCTGGTCCTGCTCGGCGCGCGCCTCGCTCTGCTGCGCCGAGACGGCCGCCGCGAGCGACTCGAGGAACGAGTCGGTCTGGCGCAGCAAGTGCGTGATGCGCGTGTCCTTGGCCGTGTCGATGAGCTTGAGGTAGCCCTCCTCGTCGTCGGCGCGGAGAGCCTTGAGGCGCTCCTTGCTGACGCGCTCGACGCGCTTCTGCTCCTCCTTCTCGGCGTCGACGTGGAACTTGAGGAGCGCCTTGCCGAGCTTGTGGAACTTGGTCTCGTGCGCGCGGTGCGCCTCGACGAGGTGGCGCCCGTGCTCGGTGATGTCGCTCAGGTGGTCGAGGTGCTTCTGCTTGGCGCGGCGCTCGCGCTCGAGCTTCTGCTTGCGCTCGAGCTGCTCGATCTGGCGCGCGTCGGCGAGCGACGGCTTGCGCACGCGCCGGAACAGGGTGCGGTCGAGCGGGAGCGCGAGCGAGCACGCCGGCTTGAGCCCGTGCACGACCTGCTCGCGCAGGGCGCGCTGCCGCTCGAGGAGCCGCAGCGACTTGAGCTCGACGAGCGCGCGCACCTTTTGCGACGCGAGCGACGACGACGACGACGACGACGACGCCTCGCTTCCGGCGAAGGCGAGCGACGAGAGGTCGGTCTGCGACAGGTTGGCGGGGAGCTCCTCGAGCTCGCGGCGGCGCTGGAGGATGCGCGCGTCGATGAACCGGTTGCGCTCGTCGATGACGGCCTGCGGGTCCAGGCCGGCGGGGAGGAGGTTGGGGATGAGGAGCGGGCGGCGCGACGCCGTGCCGTGGAAGGCCGTGAGGATGTCGCGCGGCGTGAGGAACGCGTTGTACGGGTACACGAGCGAGTCGGCGTCCTCGACGTCGTCGAGGGGCGGTTCGGCGGCGAGGGCCCGCTCGCGCTCCTCGGCGGCCGCCTCGGGGCTCAGCTCGTTGCCGGAGAGAGTCGTCGCGGCGTCGGGGAGCTTTGCGGCGAACTTGAGGGCGTCTGCAGGCGTGGCGAGGGCGGCCTGGAGCGCGGGCGGGATGGGCTGGTTGCGCGCGAGGAGGCGGAAGGCGACGACCTGGCACTTGAGGGCCGCGACTTGCTCGGGCGTGAAGGGGACGGTCGACGGCGAGGCGGGAGGTTGTGGCGGTGCGGCATCGGGCGCAGTTGCCGCGCTCGTCGGTGCGGGTGCACCATCGGGTTGTGCGGGTGACGAGGCGGTACCGTTGGCTGCGCACGAGGGTCCAAGCGAGGTCAGGTCGGGGTCTGGAGGGAGGGTCGGGCGAGAGAGGCGAGGGTGAGCGCACCTGAGGGACGCTGCCTCGCGAGCTGGACGGCAAAGACGAGCTTTGTGAGGTTGGCGAGCTCTGGAGACGACTCGACCGTGTGGCCCTGGGCCTTGAGCTGCTGGATGCGGGCTGTGGGAGGGAGATGGGAGGGAGGGGGGAGAGGGTCAGCGGCCGAGCTGCAAGGCGCAGGGCTGGAGGTGGGGAGCGTG
>Ga0308169_10006499_pt1 | contig 10282 bp, 9 predicted proteins | sample PhyBR1_2_FD_202139 | JGI IMG/M metagenome (GOLD analysis project Ga0308169, IMG submission 202139) | Phyllosphere microbial communities from UC Gill Tract Community Farm, Albany, California, United States - DLSLSB.R1 | ecosystem: Host-associated > Plants > Phyllosphere > Unclassified | place... | reverse complement strand
AGGAAACGGCCGACCATGAAGCCGGTGTCGTACGGCAGGTAGGCTTGCAGCACGCGCCCCGCGGCGATCTGCGCGGCGAACAGCGCGCGCCCGGTCGCGTGGCCGGTGGGCGTCATGTGGGTCAGCAGGATGCGGCACGACGGCCAGGCAGCCAGCAGCGCCAGCACCAGCGGCTCGGCCGCGCGCGTCTCGCCGACGGAGACGGCATGCACGATGATGGTCGGACGGGCCGGATCGGCGCGCAGTGCGGCATCCACGCGCCCCAGCCGTTCGCGCAGGTTGGCGCGGTAGCCGGGCTCGCGCCGGCCGCGCCACCACAGGCGGCCCAGCACCAGCGGCAATGCGAGCCACCACAGTAATGAATACAGCCAGCGCGGCATCAGGCTTGTCCCAGCAGGCGCCGCGCGGCGTCCAGCACGTCGGCAACGGCGGGCGGCGCGCCCGTGTCGCCCAGGTTGACGATGCGCGGCGACCAGTCCCCTTCCGTCTTCCAGCGCGGCGAATCGCAATAGATTTCGACGGTGGGCGTGCCGGCCGCCGCCGCGATATGGGTCAGGCCCGTGTCGACGCCGACGGCCAGGCGCGCGCGCCGCGCCAGCTCGACCGCATCCATCATCGACAGGCGCGGCAGCACGCGCGCGTGCGGCAGGCTGGCCGCCAGCTGCTCCGCCTCGTCCTTCTCGCGCGGCGAGCCCCACGGCAGCAGGATCGTCATGGGCGCCAGCGCCTGACCCAGCGCGATCCAGTGGGCCGGCGCCCACTTCTTGGCGTCGCGCGCCGTCCCGTGGAAGAACACGGCGTAGTCGCCGTTTGGCATCCAGGACGGCCGCTGCGGCCCCATGGGTTCCATGCCAAAATCGGGCGGCGTATCGACCGCGTAGCCGAGCGCGCCGGCCACCACCTGGCGGCCGCGCGCCACCGCATGCGTGCGCAGCGCCACCGGAATGCTCAGCGTGTGGAAGATGCGGGACAGTCCCTCGTAGCCGGAATCCTCGGTGCCGTTCGCGAGGCCGACTTTCTTGCCGCCCGGGCGCACGCGCGCGGCGGCCATGATCAGGCCCGTCTTGATCAGGCCCTGCGTGTCGAACACGTAGTCGTACTGCTCGGCGCGCAGGTCGCGGAAAAAGGCCGACACCTCGGCGCGCACGGCCTTCTGGCCGAGATGCTTGCGCCAGCGCCGCAGCGCGAACGGAATCACCTTGCGCACGTGCGGATTCAGACGCACCAGGCTGACATAGCTTTCTTCGACGACCCAGTCGACCTGGGCGCCGGGGTGGTGGCGCTGGATATCGGCCACCACCGGGAGGTTGTGCAGGACGTCGCCCAACGACGACACCCGCACCAGCAGGATTTTCACGGCGATGCTTTCACTTCGGTGCTGGCTCAGAACGGCAGCTGCGCATCCGGTTTGGCGGCCAGGATCACGTCCTTGAACTGCTGCTGGATGCGCGCCAGCGCTTCCGGCGTCTCCGCTTCGAAACGCAGCACGACGACCGGCGTCGTGTTCGAGCCGCGCGCGAGGCCGAAGCCGTCCGGGTACTCGACGCGCAAGCCGTCGATGTCGACGATGCGGTCGGATCCGGGGAACGTCGCGTCGCGGCGCAGCTGTTCGATCAGCGCGAAGTTCTCGCCTTCCTTCAGGTGCAGGTGCAGCTCCGGGGTGCTGGATGCGATCGGCAGCGCGTTCAGCACGGCCGAAGGGTCGAGCTCACGCGTGAGCAGCTCCAGCAGGCGCGCGCCCGTGTACAGGCCGTCGTCGAAGCCGAACCAACGGTCCTTCCAGAAAATGTGGCCGCTCATCTCGCCGCCCAGCGGCGCGCCCGTTTCCTTCAGCTTGGCCTTGACCAGCGAGTGGCCCGTCTTCCACATCAGCGGGCGGCCGCCATGCTGTTCGATCCACGGGCCCAGGTGGCGCGTGCACTTCACGTCGTACAGGATCTCGGCGCCCGGATTGCGCGACAGGACATCGGCCGCGAACAGCATCATCTGGCGGTCCGGGAAGATGATCTGGCCATCCTTGGTGACCACGCCCAGGCGGTCGCCGTCGCCGTCGAACGCGAGGCCGATCTCGGCGCCGGACGTCTTCAGGTTCTCGATCAGGTCCTGCAGGTTTTCCGGGTGCGCCGGGTCCGGGTGGTGGTTCGGGAAGTGGCCATCGACTTCGCAGAACAGTTCGACCACGTCGCAGCCCATGCCGCGGAACAGGTCGCCCGCGACGGCGCCGGCCACGCCGTTGCCGCAATCGACCGCGATCTTGATGGGACGCGCGATCTTGACGTCGCCGACGATGCGCTCGATGTACGTGGCGCGGATATCGTGCGTCGAATAATTGCCCGGCTGCGCGGCCGGCTTGAAATCGCCGCGCTCGATGGCCTGGTACAAGGCCTGGATCGCGTCGCCGTAGATCGCTTCGCCCGCCAGCACCATCTTGAAGCCGTTGTAGTCCGGCGGGTTATGGCTGCCGGTGACCATGATGCCGGAGCGCGCGTCCAGCACGTTGGTGGCGAAATACACCATTGGCGTCGCGACCATCCCCAGGTCGATCACGTCCACGCCCGCCTCGCGCAAGCCGTCGGACAGCGCCGCGGCCAGTTCCGGACCGGACAGGCGGCCGTCGCGGCCGATGATCACGCGGCGCTCGCCTTTCGCCAACGCGGCGGCGCCGAACGCCTGGCCGATGTTGCGTGCGATGCCTGCGTCGAGCGTGCTACCGATGACGCCACGGATGTCATAGGCTTTGAAGATCGTTTTCGAGAGTGGGACCATGGTGTGAACTGGATGACTGGGATGATCGGAAAACCGTTATTGTAACGGCAAGCAGGCGCGGATGGCTGCGCGCCAGAAAAGCAAAACGGGTATTGCGCAAACGCGCAATACCCGTCGGTGGCTCAGGCGAAGATCAGACGCGCAGCTGGTCGATCGATTTGCCGCCTTCGACCCATTCCTTGACCCATTTCGGCTGGCGGCCGCGACCGGTCCACTGCTGCGACGCATCGGCCGGATTACGATAACGGACCGCGACCGAACCGCCGGCCTGGGCGCTCTTTGCGCCGCGGGCATTGGCATTGATCAGGTCTTTCAGCGGCAGGCCGACGCTTTGCGCGATTGCCATGATCTGCTCGCGCGCTTTCTGGACTTCCTGATGCTCGCGTTTTTTCATTTCCTGCTTGATCTGTTCTTGCAGGTTGCGCAAATCGCCCAGGGACAAATTAGACAGATCCATCGTGATTCCTTTTAAGTAGTAGACCAAACCGTTCGCACTGGAGGGAACCCGGATAAACGGGCCGCAGCATTCTGCCAAGGCAGCGTACGCTACGCTTATTCGGGATTCCTCGATTCTCACTAATTGTCGCAATATACTACATTTAAACTTTTTTGTTTAATTCTTTTTGTTCCAAATCAGCCAGCGCGGCGCCTTGAATCGAACGATACGCGCATACAACCAGACGTAACTGATAATGAACAACAAACTGAAGAAGATCAGCGCGCCGGTATGCCGCCAGAACACGGTGGCGGGAATAACCGCCGTCAGCGAGAACAGCCACAAGTAGGGCGATGTGCGCGCATTCCGTTTCATCAGGGCGCGCGCTTCCTTGCGCCCCACGGTCCATTGTACGATACGGCGGAAAATCAGGCTGTGCAGGTGAATTCCATCGGGCATAGCCGGGGATTTTCCGCGTACAAACATCCTGCGATAAACCGAAAAGATCGTTTCAAAAGCTGGATAGATCAACAGCAGCGCGGGATACCACGTCGATACCTGGGGATTGCGCATCACCAGCAGCAATGCCAGCTCGCCCAGCATGAATCCGATGAAATAAGCGCCGCCATCGCCCAGGAAGATCAGCCCGACGGGATAATTCCAGACGAGGAAGCCCGCCGTCGCGCCGGCCACCGTCAATGCCGAGACGAGCACGAACATGTCGTTCACCTGCCAGCCCACGTAGGCCAGCGACAGCAGCATGAAAATCGTCACCACGCTCGCCAGGCCATTGAATCCGTCGATGATATTCACGGCATTCGCGATCCCGGCCACGGCCAGAATCGTGAATGGCAGCGCAATCCACAGCGAATCCAGGCTCCAGCGGAAGTAAGGCATGTCGAGCCGCGCGATTTTCGCGCCCAGCACCAGGTAGGCGACCAGCGCGGCCAGCATCGTCAGGATCAGGCGGCGCGATGCGCGCACCCGGCCCGTATAATCCTCGACGATTCCACCGGCAAATGCGAGCGACGAACATCCCAGCAGCGCGGCCAGCCAGTAACCGAGCTGCGGCTCGCGCCAAACGGAAATACCGGCCGACAGCGCCACGGCCAGGAAGATCGGCAATCCGCCGATACGCGCCACGGCATGCGAATGGACTTTTTGAACACCGGTGAAATTATTGTCCAGCGCCGGTCCGTGCAATGTCGAATGCTTGATGACCAGCAGGGTCAGCAATGCGGAGACGACAAAGCTCACAAGGAATGAAAACATTTATTATTCTTCAGATGCACTAGCCGGAGGGGGTTCGCGCCAAGGCGCAGCATCGCATTGTACCGGATTGAAGCGCATGTCCTGGAGCTCGGCTTTGACGCGGGCGTTCCGCAGTCCGATTGACCAAGGTGGAATTGTCCATCGCTTTGCCGCCCAGTTCGATACAATTTACATTTGGAAATAATGCAAGACATTTCGGGACAAAGATGAAAACCTATGCCATTGGCGACCTGCAGGGTTGCGCGCACGAAGCCGCCCTGCTGCTCGACCGCATCGCCGAACACGCGGGGTCGGAGGGCAACGCGCGCATCCTGTTCGTGGGCGACCTGATCAACCGCGGTCCGCAATCGCTGGAAACGCTGCGCCACATGAAGGCCTTGTCGGAACGGCGCGAAGGACGGATCGAGGCGCTGCTCGGCAACCACGACCTGCACCTGCTGGCGGTTGCCGTCGGCGCGCGCCAGCCGTTCGGACACGCTGGACGAGATCCTCGCCGCCCCCGACCGCGACGCATTGATCGACTGGCTGCGGCGCCGGCCGATGGCGCTGCAGGCCGACGGCCATTTGCTGGTGCACGCGGGCGTGCCGCCGCAATGGACGGCGGCGCAGACGATGGCGCTGGCGGGCGAGGTCGAGACGGTATTGCGCGGCGACGGCTGGAAATCGTTCCTGGCGCAGATGTACGGCAACGAGCCGGACCGCTGGGACGACGCGCTCGAGGGCATCCCGCGCCTGCGCTGCATCGTCAACGCGCTCACGCGCATGCGCCTGTGCTGGCCGGACGGGCGCATGGACTTCGACCACAAGGAAAGCGACCAGGGCCCGCCGGGATCCGCCCTGAAGCCCTGGTTCGACCTGGCGCAGCGGCGCACGGCGGACGTCACCGTCGTGTTCGGGCACTGGTCGGCGCTGGGCCTCTTGGTGCGGCCCAACCTGATCGGGCTGGACAGCGGCTGCGTCTGGGGCGGCAAGCTGACGGCCGTGTGCCTGGACGACCGCAGCCTGCTGCAGGTGGATTGCCCGGAATACCGGCCGCACAGCGGCAAACAGTGAACGCCGCGCGCGACTTCACGCGCCGAAGGCCGCCGTGATGTCGACGAGCTGCTGCCTGACCCACGCATGGGCGGGATCGCCGTGGAAGCGCTCGTGCCAGATCATGGCCGGTGCCAGCGGCGGCACCTCGAACGGCAAGTTCACGAGCGCCAGCGGCAGCCTGTCCGCCAGCCGCCGCGCCAGACGGCCGGGCAGCGTGAGGACCATGTCGCTGTCCGCCACCAGCATGGCGCCGGCCAGGAAATGGGGCACGCGCAGCGCGACGTGGCGCGTGCGTCCGAGCGCCGCGAGGGCGACGTCGACCGCGCTCTCTCCCACGCCCGAAATGGTCACGGCCACGTGCCGCAGGGCCGTGTAGGCATCCAGGCCGGGTTCCGCCGCCACGCCGGGATGGCCCGCCCGCGCCACGCAGACCAGGCGGTCCGTGTACAGGTGACGCCGGTACAGGCTGCCCGGCAGCGTGTCGAAGATGCCGAGCGCCAGATCCGCGCCGCCCTGCTCGACGAGCCGCACGTTGTCCCCGGCAGGCTGTGCGATGTGCAGGCGCAATGCCGGCGCATGGCGCTCGAAGCGGGCCATCAGGTCCGCCAGGACCACCAGGCTCAAATGGTCGTGCGCCGCGATCGTGATCCGGCCCGTCGCCGCCGCCGGATCGAACAGCGCGGGCGCCACGATGCCGCGCGCATCGTCGAGCAGCCTGGCCACGGGCCCCGCCAGCCCCTCGCCGCGCGGCGTCAATTCCAGCCCCAGCTTGCCGCGCACGACCAGGCGGTCGCCGAGCATCCGGCGCAAGCGCCCGAGCGCACGGCTGGCGGCAGGTTGGCTCAAGCCCAGGCGCAGTCCCGCCCGGGTGACGCTGCGCTCCCGGACGAGCGCGTCGAACAGCTTCAGCAAGTTGAGATCGACCGACGACAAATCCACCTGGTGCATTTCGGCTATGCCTTTCATGTCATTGATGCATGTCCGGCAATGATGCACGCTTCGGCTTCAACTTGACAGGAGATGTTCGATGACTGCTACCCCTTCCCTGCCGTGGGTCGTGACGGGCGTGACCGGCCGCACCGGCGCCTCGGCGGCCGATGCCTTGCTGCGTGCCGGCCAGCCCGTCCGTGTCGTGGTGCGCGACGCCGCCCGGGGCCGCCCTTGGGCCGAACGCGGCGCCGAGGTTGCGCTGGCCGACCTCACGGACCTGCCCTCGATGACGAAAGCGCTCGGCCGCGCACGGGGCGCCTATCTCGTCTGCCCGCAGGATGTCGGCCGCGAAGACCTGTTCGCGCGCGCCGCGCTGGTGGCCGCCACCACGGCACGGGCCGCGTCCGCCGCCGGCCTCCCGCGGCTCGTGGCCCTGTCGTCGGTGGGCGCCGACCGTGCGCAAGGCACGGGATGGATCGGGATGAACCGCATGTTCGAGCAGCGGCTGGCGGATGCCGGCATCCCTGCCGTGTTCCTGCGCGCGGCCTACTTCATGGAGAACTGGGCGCCGATGATCGGTCACGCCGTGCGCACCGGCGTGCTGCCGTCGTTCCTGGCGCCGGCGCAGCGGGCGATCGCGATGGTGGCGACGGCCGACGTCGGCCAAGTGGCGGCGGAGTTGCTGCAGGAGGCATGGACGGGCAACCGCAGCGTCACGCTTGCCGGCCCCCGCGACTATGCGCCGGCCGATGTCGCCGCCGCCGTCTCCGCCGCGCTCGGCAAGCCTGTCGACCTGGCGGTCCTGCCGGAAGCGGCGTGGCCAGGCGCGCTGGCGGACGCCCGTTTCTCGCAAGCCGCGCTCGCGGGCTTCGTCGAGATGACCCGTGGCCTGAACGGCGCGCACATCGGCATGGACAGCGATCCTGGCGCAGCCGCGCGGCGCGGCACGACACCGCTCGAACGGATCGTGGCCGGATGCGTCTAGACGGCGCTGGCCGGCGGTTCGCCCAGCGCGGCCTGGATGGCCTCCTGCGCCTCGCGCGCCAGTTCGCGCCGGTGCCGCCCCGCCGTGGCGATCGGCGCCAGGCACTCGACACGCGCCAGCACCGGCTCGCGGCCGTTCAGGATGCGCAGGATGCTGTCCACGAACGTGGTCTCGCCGACGTAGTCGACGGCCGGGTGCCAGCCTGCGCCGGGCCGCAGGTAGGCCAGCGCCAGCGGCTGCACGGGGACGTGCGCATCGAGCGCGGCCTCGAACAGGTTGGCGTGGAACGGCAGCAGCGTGCCCTGGCTGGCCGTGGTCCCCTCGGGGAAGAACGCGACCCGCTGGCGCGCCGCGAGCGCATCCACCAGGCCCTTGAAGATGTGGCGCAGGTCGCGCCGGTTACCCCGCGCGATGAACACGGTGCCCGCCATCGCCACCAGCCAGCCGACGACGGGCCAGGCGCGGATCTCGGCCTTGGCCACGAAGCGGCACGGGGCCAGCGCATTGATCACGAAGATGTCGAGCCAGGAGACGTGGTTGGCGACGACCAGGGCGTGGGCCGGCAGGCCGCCGACGGGCGGCAACAGCCGCACGCCGCAGATGCCCAGCAGCCGCGCCGACCACGCGCGCACGAGGCGCTCGCGCAACGGCATGCCGGCCAGCGGGAACACGAGCGCGCACGTCAGCAGCCCCTCGAGCAGATGCACCACGAGGCGCACGAGGCGCCCCGCCAGCCGGACGTCGGACGCGAGGCTCAACGCTCCCAGGCGATGTCGCCGGCGACGATGGTCGCCTTCACCTGCCCGGTCAGTTCGTAGCCGAGGAACGGCGTGTGCTTGCCCTGGCTGGCCAGGTTGGCTCCCGCCACGAGCCAGCGCGTGTCCGGATCGAACAGCACCACGTCCGCGCTCGCGCCGACGGACAACGTGCCCGCCGCCAGGCCTGCCGTGCGCGCCGCGTCGCAGGTGATGCGCGCCAGCGAGCGCGCCAGCGCGGCGTCGCCGCCGTGCTCCTGGGAGAATTTCAGCATCAGCGACAGCAGCAGCTCCAGGCCGGTGGCGCCGGGCGAGGCTTCCGCGAACGGCAGCAGCTTTTCGTCGTCGTCCACCGGGGTGTGGTCCGAGCAGACGGCGTCGATCGTGCCGTCCAGGACCGCCGCGCGGATCGCGTCGCGGTCGCGCTGGCTGCGCAGCGGCGGCGACAGGCGCGCGTTCGGGTCGAAGAAGCCGATGTCGGCATCCGTCAGGTGCAGGTGGTGCACGCCGGCGTCGCAGGTGACGGGCAAGCCTTCCTTCTTGGCCGCGCGCACCAGCTCCAGGCCGGCGGCGGACGAGATACGGCACAGGTGCACCCGCGCGCCGGTGGCGCGCACCAGTTCGAAGATCGTGTGCAGCGCGATCGTCTCGGACATCACCGGCACGCCGGACAGGCCCAGGCGCGACGCCAGCGGGCCGGCGTGGGCGACGCCGCCCAGGCCGATGTGCGCATCCTGCGGACGCAGCCACACGGTGTAGCCGAACGTGTTCGCGTACTGCAGCGCGCGCAGCAGTACCGTCGTGTCCTCGACCGGGTTTTCCGCCTGCGCGAAGCCGATGCAGCCGGCTTCCGTGAGCTCGGCCATCTCGGTGAGGGCACGGCCCTTCAAGCCCATCGTGAGCGCGCCCAGCGGGTGCACGTGCGCCTTGCGCTGGTTGCGCGCGCGGTGCTTCAGCATCTCGACCAGGCCCGGCTCGTCCAGCACGGGGTCGGTGTCGGGCGGGCACACGAGCGTCGTCACGCCGCCCTGCACGGCCGCCTGCATTTCCGATTCCAGCGTGGCCTTGTATTCGAAGCCCGGCTCGCGCAGGCGCGCCGACAGGTCCACCAGGCCCGGCGCGACCACGAGGCCGGCCGCGTCGATGGTGCGTCCGGCCTGGAAGCCTTGCGGCGCCTGCCCGATAGCGGCCACCTTACCGTCGGCGATGAACAGGTCCGCGATGGTGTCGACGTTGTTCGCCGGGTCGATCAGCCGGCCATTCTTGATGTGCAGATTCATACGGGAACTCATGCGTGGCCTCCGGCCAGGATGCTCATGACGGCCATGCGGACGGCGATGCCGAACGTCACCTGCGGCAGGATCACGGCCTGCGCGCCATCGGCGACGGCCGAGTCGATTTCGACGCCGCGGTTCATCGGGCCCGGGTGCATCACGATCGCGTCCGGCTTGGCCAGCGCGAGGCGCTCCGGCGTCAGGCCGTAGCTCTTGAAGTATTCGCCCGCGGACGGCAGCAGCGCGCCCGACATGCGCTCGTTCTGCAGGCGCAGCATGATGATCACGTCGACGTCCTTCAGGCCTTCGTCCATGTTGGTGAACAGGCGCACGCCCATCTGTTCCAGGCCGCCCGGCAGCAGCGTGTGCGGGCCAATGGCGCGCACTTCCGGCACGCCCAGCGTGGTCAGCGCGTGGATGTCCGAGCGCGCCACGCGGCTGTGCAGGATGTCGCCGACGATGGCGACGCGCAGGTTGGTGAAGTCTTTCTTGTAGTGGCGGATCGTATACATGTCGAGCAGGCCCTGCGTCGGGTGCGCATGGCGGCCGTCGCCCGCGTTCACGACGTGCACGTGGTTCTGCTTCGTGTCGATCAGGTGCTTGGCGATCAGGTACGGCGCGCCCGACTGCGAGTGGCGCACGACGAACATGTCGGCGTGCATGGCGGCCAGGTTGTCGATCGTGTCGAGCAGCGACTCGCCCTTGCTCGTCGACGATGCGGCGATGTTCAGGTTGATCACGTCGGCCGACAGGCGCTTGGCCGCGATCTCGAACGTGGTGCGGGTGCGGGTCGAGTTCTCGAAGAACAGGTTGAACACGCTTTTCCCGC
>Ga0308169_10006496_pt1 | contig 10287 bp, 8 predicted proteins | sample PhyBR1_2_FD_202139 | JGI IMG/M metagenome (GOLD analysis project Ga0308169, IMG submission 202139) | Phyllosphere microbial communities from UC Gill Tract Community Farm, Albany, California, United States - DLSLSB.R1 | ecosystem: Host-associated > Plants > Phyllosphere > Unclassified | place... | reverse complement strand
CCGCTGACCGCATCTACGTCAACAAGGCCTCGATCGTCGGCTCGGTCGGCGTGCTGATGGACAGCTTCGGCTTTACCGGCACGATGGAAAAGCTGGGTGTCGAGCGCCGTCTGCTGACCGCTGGCGAAAACAAGGGGTTTCTCGATCCGTTCAGCCCGCAATCGGAAAAGCACCGCGAACATGCCCAGGCCATGCTCAACGAAATCCACCAGCAATTCATCTCGGTGGTGCGTGCGGGGCGGGGCAAGCGCCTGAAAGAAACGCCCGAGACGTTCTCTGGCCTGTATTGGACCGGTGCGCGCGCTGTCGACATGGGCCTGGCCGATGCCTTCGGCACCGTCGACACCGTGGCGCGCGACATCGTCAAGGCCGAAGACATCGTCGACTACACGGCGCACGAAGGCTTGCCGGAGCGTGTGCTGAAGAAATTTGGCGCGTCGGTCGGCGAAAGCGCCGTCAGGGCGGCGTACCACAGCGCTGTCCCCAAATTGCGCTGAGCATTTTGTTCTTGAAACCTCGCGCTGTGCGGCTATAGTAAAACGGTGGCCGATGCTGCAGTGGATGGGTTGACATGCTTGTCGATCGATCCCGGACGGCGGATGCTGGCGACCGCACTGCGGTGCGGTTTTCGAGAGAATTGTCATTCCTCGCGGTAGGACTGTCCCGGGCGGGCGCATGCGCGCGGCGGGATTGGAAACGACGGCCCAGGCCGTCGTTTTCTTTTGGTCGAGCGGTGATGCGTGGACATAGCGTGAGCGGTTCTTCCCGCCCACCCTACGTCTGCCGACTGGGCGACCGTTGTTTTCTTTTTGATGAAACAGGGGAGTGCGGCTGGCGCGGGCTTTTCAGCCTCTGTCGTGCCAGCCGTCGTTGACGGGCGTTGTCTGTGGCGATGCCGTGAGGGAGGCTGTCGATATCAGGTCATGCTGCCGCACTGGCGGCATCGTCATCGCAACCGGTGTGGCGTGACGGGTGGTGCAGGTTGCTGTCGTTGCATTGATCAGTCAGGGCGTCATTGACCTGAGGCGTCAGGGGCGGTACCAGGCGCGGCGGGTGCCACATGGTTGGTTGGCGCAGTGGCGGCAAATCGTCATGCTGGGCGAAGCCGCCGCGCTCGAGCCAGTCCTGATGAAAGCTGCCGACCCGCGCGAACCACGCCGTGCGCAGCCGGAACCGGTCATCTTGCGGCAGGGGGCGGGCGCCGCTGCTCCAGCGTGCCAGCGCCATCAGCGTGGGAAACAGCGCCGCGTGTGCACGCGCAACCCGCTGGCGCGTGCAGTGCACTTCATGCGGGGAGAGCTTGTCGTAGCAGATGTCGAGATCATCGTTCACGTTCGTTCCTGTTCTCTGGCGGAATTGCACCTTGATGTATGGCAAAGGACCATCAAAGCCGTTAGGCGGATTCCTAACATGTTGAAGTCTATCAATAAGAATTTCTTCAGACTTGACGCTGCTCAAATGAATCGCGGCATGCAAGTTGACTAAAAAACATTGCTCTAATTGTCAGTCTGTCCGGGGCGGACCGGTTCTGGTAAAGTCTCGCCCCATGAGTAAACTGTCCCTAGACCGCATCCTGCAATCGCAGGGATTCGGCACCCGCAAATACTGCCGCGCCCTGATCGAGGATGGCGATGTTGCCGTCAACGGCGAGGTGGCCGATAACTTCAAGGCCACGTTCGAAACCGACGGCCTGGTCCTGACCGTGTTCGACGAAGAATGGGCGTACCGCGAGCGTGTCTATATTGCGCTGTACAAGCCGGCCAACTTCGAGTGCTCGCGCAAACCGAGCCACCATCCGGGCGTGCTGACCCTGTTGCCAGAACAATTTACCTGGCGCGATGTGCAACCGGTTGGCCGCCTCGATCACGATACGACCGGTCTGCTGCTGATGTCGGACGACGGCCCGTTCATCCACGCGCAATCGTCGCCCAAGCGCCATGTGCCGAAGGTGTATCACGCCACCACGGCCGAACCGGTGACGGATGAACTGGTCGAAAAACTGCTCGCTGGTGTGCAATTGCACGACGAGCCGGCGCCATTGAAGGCGGTTTCCTGCGTCAAGCTGGACGAGCGGGCCATCGAGATCGTGCTGGAGCAGGGCAAGTACCACCAGGTCAAGCGCATGCTGGCTGCTGCCGAGAATCACTGCAGCGCGCTGCACCGGGCCCAGATCGGCGGCTTGACGCTGGCCGCGCTGGGACTGGCCGAAGGTGAGTGGTGCTTCCTCGATCAGGCGCAGCTCGACCTGCTCGTACCGGCCTGACATACCACATCCGCATGCTGTTGTGGAAATTTCACAACGGAACATGCTTAACCACAATATTCGTGCGACATTGTCAGCCGATTTCCGCGACACTCCGTTTCGACGGCGTCCGGGCACCGGTTGTCGCACGAATGAATTTTCCAGAAAAATAACCATGTACGCATACCGACCGAGCCTCTCCCATTCTCTCGCCCTGATCCCGTTGCTGCTGGCGCTGCCAGTCATGGCACAGAGCCAGCCGGCCACCCTGGCCGAATGCACCCCGATCCTCGACAGCGCCCAGCGCCTCGCCTGTTTCGACCGCGTTGCCGGCACCGGCGGCGCAGCTGGCACAACTGCCGCATCGACCCCGGTCGTGGCGCCGGCCGTGGCCGCTCAGAGCGCGTTCGACGCCCCCCTGAACAGCGCCGTTGACCAAACCGCAACCGTCGATCCAACCGTCCAGGCCGCTGCTGAATACACGCTCAGCAGCCACTGGGAACTCGATCCGCGCGACAAGCGCGGCGCGTTCAAGTTCCGTCCGCACCACCCGAACTATCTGATCGCCACCCGTACCCATCGCCCGAACGAAGCGCCGTACGCGGACTTCCTGGCGACCGATCCGGATGCCGAAGGTCTGTCGAAGGCCGAACTGGAATTCCAGCTCAGCGTGAAGATGAAACTGGTGGAAACCCTGTTCGAGCAACCGATCGACGTCTGGTTCGGCTACACCCAGAATTCGTTCTGGCAAGCGGCCAATCACAAGGCATCGAGCCCGTTCCGCGAAACCAATTACCAGCCGGAGATCATGGCAGTCATGCCGCTGGACTTCGCCCTGGCCGGCATCAACGTGCGCTTCCTGAACTTGGGCTTCGTGCACCAGTCGAACGGTCAGTCGTCGAGCCTGTCGCGCAGCTGGAACCGCTATTACGCCCAGGTTGGCCTGGAACGTGGTCCGCTGACCATGACCGCCAAGCTCTGGAAGCGTGTCAATGAATCGCTGGAAGACGACAACAACCCGGACATCACCGATTACATGGGTCGCTTCGAACTGGCCGGCAATTACCGCATGGGTAGCGGCCATGAAATTTCGGCCCTCGTGCGCCGCAACTTCAGCACCGACAAGGGTGCAGTGCAGGTCGGCTGGGCATTCCCGCTCGTCGGCCCGATCAAGGGCTATGTCAATGCGTTCGCCGGCTATGGCCAGAGCATGATCGACTACAACTACTTCCAGCGCAGCCTGGGCGTCGGTGTCATCGTCAAGTATTGATCGCTGCACACCTGCCGTACCGTAGAATGGCGGGCTTGTTCCCACGAGCCCGCCTATGAAACTTGCCTCGCTGGACGACGGCACCCGCGACGGCCAACTGGCCGTGGTGTCGCGCGACCTGTCCACTGCTCACATTGCCGACGGCATCGCGCCAAGTTTGCGCGCCGCGCTCGATGACTGGGCCTTCATTGCGCCGCAACTCGATGCACTCTACCGTCAACTGAACGACGGCAAAGGCGACGCCAAAGCGCGCCGCGCATTCGACTTCGACCCTGGCCAATGCATGGCGCCATTGCCGCGCGCCAGCAGCCGCGTGTGCGGGGCTACTTATCTGCACCATCACGACCTGGAACAGCGCGCGCTTGGACGCAGCGTACCGGCCGAATGGCGCGACGCACCGCAGCTGCAGCAGGTCGCGGGCGACGGTTTGCTTGGCCCCACGCAGGATCTGGTGCTGGCGCGCGAAGAGTGGGGCATCGACTTTGGCGCTGAACTGGCCATCGTCAGTGGCGACCTGCGCCAGGGCGCGACGCCCGATGCGGCGCTGGGTCAGATTCGCTTGTTATTGCTGGCCAATGCCATCACGCTGCGCAACCTGGTGCCGGATGCGCTGGCGGCGGGCTTCGGCCTGCTGCAGGCAAAGCCGGTCACCGCATTTGCACCGGTGGCGGTCACGCCGGACGAACTGGGCGACGCCTGGACCGCCGCGAAAGCCGCGCTGCCGCTGCGCGTACGGGTCAATGGCAATCCGGTCGGCACACTCGAGGCGGGTGAGGACATGACGTTCAATTTTGCGCAGCTGCTGTCGGCGCTGGCGATGACGCGACCGGTGACGGCCGGGACGATCGTCAGCGCGGGCGTGGTGTCGAACCGGGCAACCCGCCGCCACACCCCGGGCTATGCCAGCATTGCCGAGGCACGCTGGCTCGAAATGGCCAATGGCAGCGAAGCGCTCACGCCATTCATGCGCTTTGGCGATACCGTCCATATCGACATGCTCGACGGGCATGGCAAATCGCTGTTTGGCGCCATCGAGCAGACCCTCAAGGCTGCTACGGCCTGAGGCAGGCGTTACAGCAGATTGAATCGAACGCCCGTACTTTTAAATAGTGTCACGCTATATCTACCCAGATTTCATCAGCAAATAAATCTATCTAAATATCACAACACAAAAATGTAACAATTTGTGGGGAAATGGTAGGGGAAGTATCTGGACTATTGATTGTTGCGTTGCAATGTACTTAAAATAATTCAATAAGTCTTTCACAATCAATGGCTTGCGTCGCGTTGCTAATAACGTACAAGATTGCTTGGAAAAGCGAGGGTTGGCGCGATAGTGAAGGAAATGACGTGAAATGCGATAGAATTGACGAGTTAACCAAGTGGTTCTATGAGTATTTATAACCTGCCATTAGCCGGCCTCGAAATCGGCTTTGCCACATCGCTGATCGTATCGCTCCTGCTCGTGCTCACCACACGCTGGCATGGCCGCTACTCGCTTGATGCAACGCGTGGCGTGCAGAAATTTCATATCACCCCAACCCCACGTATCGGTGGCGCTGCCATCATGACCGGCCTGTGGCTGGCACTGGGTGTCTTGCCACCGGCGCAGCGCGATTTATTGCTGCCAGTTCTTATCGCTTCGTTGCCAGCTTTTGTCTTTGGCCTGGCCGAAGACCTGACCCGCACTGTCTCGGTACGCACCCGCCTGCTGGCCACCATCGGTAGTGGCGTCGTGTGCTGGTGCCTGACGGGCGTGAGCTTGCAGCATACGGGCCTGCCACTGCTTGATGGCATGCTCGCCTGGTTGCCGTTCTCCGTACTGTTTACCGCATTCGCAGTGGGTGGCGTGGCCAATGCGGTCAACATCATCGATGGTTTCAACGGTCTGGCCAGCGGCACCGTCGTCATCGGCCTGGGCACGCTCGGCCTGATTGCCAACGGTGCTGGCGACATTCATCTGGCGCAGTTGTGCTTCGTGATCTGCGCGGTGACCGCCGGCTTTTTCGTCGTCAATTTCCCGTTGGGTAAGCTGTTCCTTGGGGATGGCGGCGCCTACCTGCTCGGCTTCCTGCTGGCCTGGTTGTCGGTGATGCTGGTGTACCGCAATCCGTCGGTGTCTGCCTGGGCGCCGCTGCTGGCCTGTGCCTACCCGGTATTCGAAACCGTCTTCACGATCATGCGTCGCCTGTGGTGCCGGCGCCATCCTGGCCATCCGGACAGCTGGCACCTGCACAGCCTGGTCAAGACGGCAATCACCGCGCGCTACCTGCGCATGCTGCCACCGCCGCTGCGCAATGCCTTCGTTTCGCCGGTCTCATGGGGCATTGCGCTGGTGCCGGCTGTGCTGGCCGTCAACTATGCAGGCGAGCCAGAGGTACTGGTGCAGGGCGCGCTGGCCAGTTTTGCGCTGTACATCGGTGTGTACGCGCTGGTCGTTTTGGCCTGGCGCGCCCGTCGCCGCCACGCACCGATCGCCATGCCGGTTATGGCCGCACCGCTGGCGCCGAAGGCGGGCGCCGCCGCATCCAAGCCGCTCATTCCCACCAGCCATGGCCAGGGCCCTACTGGCGGGCTGGTTGCTGCCCGTATCGCCAATCCATCTGTCAATCAGCCAGGCAGCCTGTCGGATCACGGCCACCAGCAAACGGTGCCAGTCCTCGCGCGCCGCCGCGTGTAGGCTGCACGCAGTCCGCAGTCCGCAGTCCGCACTCCGCAGTCTCCACGCCGCCGCCACTGAACTGGGGCCGGTTTCCCTCCCTGTTCTCGACCTGTCCGCACGGCAATCTCGGCGATAATCTCGCTTGCGCTGCACAAAGGCGCGGGTAAGATATTGCATGCCAATCGAGCGGGGGCCCCATGTCGGAAGATAGCGACGCAGAAAAGACCGAAGACGCCTCGCCCAGAAAGATCGAGAAAGCGCGCGAAGAAGGCGACGTTCCCCGCTCGCGCGAGCTGGCAACCTTCACCGTGCTGATGACGGCCGGCGCCTGCCTGTGGGCATTTGGCGGCATGCTCGTCGGCAGGCTGGCGACCTCGCTGAAGTCCGGTCTCACGCTCGACCGCGAGCAAATCTTCAATCCCAATATCCTGCTCGAACGTATTCTCAACGACATCGTCAGCGTCCTGCTGGCCTGTCTGCCGATCGCCGGCGCCGTCATGCTCATCGCCCTGATCTCGCCGATGCTGATCGGTGGCTGGCTGTTCTCGTCCAAGGCATTCATGCCGAACTTCGGCAAGCTCAACCCGATCAAGGGTATCGGCAATATGTTCTCCAAGAACGCGCTGGTCGAGCTGCTTAAAGCCATCATCAAGACGATCGTCATTGGCGTGGTGGCCTGGATCGTCGTCAGCGGCCAGAAAGAGGCGATGCTGGGCCTGGCGGTCGAGCCGCTCAATGAAAGCAGCGCCCACGTTGGCGACATGATTGGCCGCTCGTTCCTGTTCATCACCGGCGCGCTGGGGGTGATTGCCCTCATCGACGGCCCTTATCAGTTGTGGCATTGGAAAGACAAACTGAAAATGACGCGCCAGGAAATGATCCAGGAATCGAAGGAATCGGACGGCAATCCTCAGATTAAGGGGAAGATTCGGCAGATGCAGCGCGAAATGGCACGGGGCCGGATGATGCAAAATGTCCCTACTGCTGATGTGATCGTTACCAATCCGACCCATTATGCAGTCGCACTGAAGTACGCGGATGGCAAGGGAGCACCGCGGGTGGTGGCCAAGGGCGTCGATGACGTCGCGGCCAAGATCCGCGAAATGGGCGCCGAGAACAAAGTGCCCATGCTCGAAGCCCCGGCCCTGGCCCGCGCCCTGTTCAAGCACACCGAGATCGATGAAGAGATTCCGGAAAAGCTGTACTCGGCGGTGGCAGAAGTGCTGGCCTACGTGTACCAGTTGCGGGCTTACAAGAAAGGCGAGGGCGACTACCCGGATCGCCCGACCAGGTTGAAAGTACCTGCCGAGATGGACCCGCTGAACCCGGCTTCGCAACAGCGACCGGCACCCGATAATGGAGCAACTGAATGACCAACAGCATGAAACTGCCAGCCTGGATGAGCGGCCTTGGAGCACAAGGCGGCAAGGCGGCAGCCCCGATCCTGATCATCATGCTGTTGGCGATGATGATCTTGCCGTTGCCGGCGTTCGTGCTGGACGTGTTTTTCAGTTTCAATATCGCGCTGTCGATCATCGTGCTGCTGACCGCGCTGTACACGGTCAAGCCGCTCGACTTTCTGGCGTTCCCGGCCATCCTGCTGGTCTCGACGATGCTGCGCCTGGCGCTGAACGTTGCCTCGACCCGAATCGTGCTGACCGAAGGCCACACGGGCGGCGCCGCTGCCGGCAAGGTCATCGAGGCATTCGGCCACTTCCTGATCGGCGGTAACTACACCGTCGGTATCGTCGTCTTCGTCATTCTGACCATCATCAACTTCTCGGTCGTGACCAAGGGCGCGGGCCGTATCGCCGAAGTCGGCGCTCGCTTTGCGCTGGACGCGATGCCGGGCAAGCAGATGGCGATCGACGCCGACCTGAACGCCGGCCTGATCGGCGAAGACGAAGCGCGCAAGCGCCGCCAGGAAGTCTCGCAAGAAGCCGAATTCTATGGCGCGATGGACGGTGCGTCGAAGTACGTGAAGGGTGACGCTGTCGCCGGCATCATGATTACCGTCATCAACATCATCGGCGGCCTGATCGTCGGCGTCGTGATGCACGACCTGGCCATTGGCGAAGCGACCAAGATCTACACGCTGCTGGCCATCGGTGACGGCCTGGTCGCCCAGATTCCTTCGCTGATCATCTCGATCGCGGCCGGTATGGTGGTCTCGCGCGTGGCCAACGATGAAGACGTCAGCTCGCAGCTGACCACGCAACTGTTCGCCCGCCCTGAATCGCTGTACATCACCGCCGCCATCATCGGCGGCCTGGGCATGATCCCGGGCATGCCGAACTTCGTGTTCCTGCTGCTGGCCGGCTCGCTCGCTGCCGGTGGCTACTTCATCTCGAAGCGCAAGAAAGAAGCGCCCGCCGCCGCAGAAGCCGCCGCCGTGGCCGACGCTGCAGCTGCTGCCCGTACGGCGCCGGCCGAGAGCGAAGAAGCGACCTGGCAGGACGTGATGCCGGTCGATACGCTGGGCCTGGAAGTGGGCTACCGCCTGATTCCGCTGGTCGACAAGAACCAGGGCGGCGAGCTGCTCAAGCGCATCAAGGGCATCCGCAAGAAGTTCGCGCAAGAAGTGGGTTTTCTGGCGCCGCCAGTGCACATCCGCGACAACCTGGAACTCAAGCCATCGGCTTACCGCATCACGCTCAAGGGCGTCGAAGTGGGCAGTGGCGAAGCACTCAACGGCCAGTTTTTGGCAATCAACCCGGGCATGGCCAGCGGCACGCTGCCAGGCGTGGTCACCACCGACCCGGCCTTCGGCCTGCCGGCGACCTGGATTGAGGCAAGCCTGCGCGACGAAGCGCAAAGCATGGGCTACACGGTGGTCGATGCCGGCACCGTCGTTGCCACACACCTGAACCACCTGATCACGCTGCACGCGTCGGAACTGCTGGGCCGCATGGAAGTGCAGGCGCTGCTGGACCACCTGGGCAAGGAAACCCCGAAACTGGTCGAAGACCTGGTGCCGAAAGTCGTCTCGCTGTCGACGCTGCAAAAAGTGCTGCAGAACCTGCTGGTCGAAGGCGTGCACATCCGCGACATGCGCTCGATCATCGAAGCGCTGTCGGAGCACGCCGGCATGACCCAGGATCCGGCCGAACTGACCGCCGTGGTGCGCGTGTCGCTGGGCCGTGCGATCGTCCAGCAATTGTTCCCGGGCGAGAACGAGCTGTCGGTGATGACGCTGGACAACCGCCTCGAGCGCCTGTTGATGCAGGCGATGGGCGCTGGCGGCGACGGTACCGGCATCGAGCCGGGCCTGGCCGACACCATCGCGCAGCAGGCGGCGCACGCTGCCAACCAGCAAGAGCAGATGGGCTTGTCGCCCGTGCTCCTGGTGCCGGCGCCGCTGCGCGTGCTGCTGTCGCGCTTTTTGCGCCGCGCCGTGCCTGCGCTCAAGGTGCTGTCGCATGCCGAAGTGCCAGAGACCAAGACGATCCGGGTGACGAGCCTGGTGGGCGTGCCGATGTAACAGGGATGGGGCAGCGCAGGCGCTGCCCCGTGTTCATCATGCCGGAGCAGGGCGATGGACTTGACGCCAGACCAGCCAGCCAAGCGTAGTGACCGTCAGAATTGCGCTGAAGGCAAGCCCCAGGGCGACGAGTATTTCAAGATCGGCCAGCTCTTCGCCATCCCTTGAGCCGTACAGGTTGATCAGCCAAATTGCCCACGTTTCCGGGAACGGTGGGAAAAGGTCGTGATGGAGAATCAGAAAACGAGCGAGCATAACAGTGCCAGCAAGGATCCAGATGATCAGAGACAGTCGTATCAGTGCTCTCTTCATTGGACAGTGACTCGGCCATAAGCGTGTAATGAGGTGCCTGGAATGAGAACCTGACCGCCTGCGATGAGTTGATGTCGAAGTACGTCGAAGTCAGTCCGGGTTGTCAGCGTAATGCACCCTTGACTGATACCGCGCGTACCTGCCGGATGCAGCCTGAAATTTCCTCGTTTCACGGTATTGCAAAAGACTTCATCGTCAATGTGCTTGTCGGCTGCGTACAGGGCAAACCAGTCGGACCTGTCCTTGATGAAATCAAGTAGCGGACCGAGCCTGCCGCCTGACTGACGATTCACGATGTAGTAGGCCCCTGGCGGAATTGG
>Ga0308169_10006494_pt1 | contig 10289 bp, 12 predicted proteins | sample PhyBR1_2_FD_202139 | JGI IMG/M metagenome (GOLD analysis project Ga0308169, IMG submission 202139) | Phyllosphere microbial communities from UC Gill Tract Community Farm, Albany, California, United States - DLSLSB.R1 | ecosystem: Host-associated > Plants > Phyllosphere > Unclassified | place... | reverse complement strand
CGGCTTGGGGCCCGACCCGGACGACGACGACGAGGCGGCCTTTGCGCGCTGCTGCTTCTGGATCTGGAGGCGCGTGCGCAGGACCTCGTGCGGGTAGGTCGCGATCGAGGCGATCATCTTGCTGCCACTCGAGCACACGAGGATGGTCGACGAGGGGATGTCCGAGCCGTCGGCTGGTCCTGCGAGCGAGGGAGAGAGAGAGAGAGCGAGTCAGCGCCCGTGTCGGCGAAGAGAGCGAGCAGGGCGAGGAGGGAGAGGGAGAGAGAGGGGGGACGCACGGGACATGACCTTGAACTGCTCGTACAGCGGGAACTGGACGGCGACGTGCACGACGCCAAACAGGCTCGGGATCATGCCGCGGTAGAAGGCCTTGAACCCTTCCTCGCGGTAGATGCGCGCAAACGCGTCCCACGTGTGGCGGTACCGCTTCTCGTCGGCCGTGACCTGCTGCGTCATGAAGCGCGTCTTGATGACCCACAGCGGGTTGGTCGCGATCGTGCCCGACGCGCCGGCCGTCATGGCCGAGATGATGTGCGCGATCGGGTCGTCGGGACCTGTGCGCGAGCGAGGGAGGGAGGGAGGGAGGAGAGGCAAAGAGTCAGCGACTGCGTCTCGGCGGCTCGTGGGCGGTGCTGCTCCGTCCTGCTCCTCCATCGAGTGCGTGCGTGCGAGCTCGTGCGCGGTGCTGCTGCTGCTGCGTGACGGGATCAGACGCGCCTTTCGGCAGGTTTGTCGTGTTCACGTTCATCCGCCCCGCCGCCCTCGAGAGGACGACGAAACGGAAGGTTCGTCAGAGGTCTAAGGATACATATGTATTGGGTGTTCATCAAGCCCCGTCGTCGGCCGCAGCGGCGCACGTCGAGCTCGAGCTCGCACTCGAGGAGAAGGAAGAAAAGGTTCGAGGAGGACGAGGAGGGACGGCGACGCACCTCTGATCTCGGACAGGCGGCCCTTGACCTGGTCGTAGACGGTGAAGTAGATGGCCCAGGTCGGGAGGTAGCCGATGACGGTCGGGCCGAGCCCGCGGTACAGGCCTCGAAAGCCGTCGTTGAGCCAGATGTGCTTGGTGATGCCTGCGAAGCAGCGCGCGTCGTGGTCGAGGTTATGGTCGAGGTCGAAGGTGAGGGCGAGAAGAGGAGGGCGACAGCATGGTCAGCTTTTGACCGCGGTGCGAGCGGGAGTGATGAGGAGGAAGGAGAGAGGGAGAGAGAGAGGCGACGAGGGAAAATGGAAGGGTCGCGCGGCGAGCATGCAGCGAGGGGTCGGGGCTGGGGAGGGAGAGAGAGAGGGACGCACCGAGGACACCGCTCGCTCCACCGCTCGCCCCACCGGCCTGGAGCTTGGTCTTGACGACGTCGAGCGGGCAGGTGACGATGCTCGACACGAGGCCGGCGCCGGCTCCGGCGAGCATGGATTCCGCGCCGCGGTACCACACTGCGCCCTTGAACTTGTCGCCCTTGGGGTCGCGGTCGACGATGGTGATCCGCATGGCCTCGTCGTGGGCCAGGCGCGGGGCGTGGGGCGAGGGCGAGGGCGAGGGCGACCGAGGTGGAGGAGGAGGGGGAGCCGGGCGGACGACGTCGGGGAGCGGGTGGGCGAGGCGAGCGAGAGGGCGCGCGGGCTGTTGGGGCGGCTCGGTGGGGCGACTGGGTTGCTGTGAGCCGAGTCTAGCCGCGCACGCTGTCACCTCGGGGCCGTGAGCGAGGCGAGCCGGGGGAGAGGGAGAGCGAGAAGGGCGCGACGACGACGACCAAGGCGAGCCTCGTCGACCCTCCCTCTTCGTACACCGGGAGCAGTGCAGGGCAGCTCACCAGCCAAGCCACCAGCTACTCCACACCGCCGAGCAGCCAACCTCCCCGCCAGTCGAGCCCTCGCCCTCTCGACCTCGGCCGCCTCTCCTCCCTCCCCACCTGCGCCCGGCTGCCGGCCTCGTCGCCCGCCCGCCCGAGCAGCTGCGCCGACCCGCCCCCGCGCCATGACCTCGTACGCCGGCTCGACCGCCTCGCGCCGGCGTGACCACACCCACGCCTTCCAGCGCTTCCCGACCCCGAACGAGTGGAACTCGGCGGGCGCATCCACGACCGGGCCCGACAACCGCGACCTCCTCCTGCGCGCGCGCAAGTCGTCCCTCGCCTCGCACCACTCGCACGACTCGCGCTCGCGCCCCGCGCACGCCCCGCCGCCGAGCGGCGCCGCGTGGGACTCTGCGAGCGAGTCGGGCCTGTCGGTCCTGTCGGCGCTCCCGACGCGCGAGGACCGCGAGCAGCGCGCGGCGCGCAAGGCGGCCCGGCGCGCGCAGCGTGAGCGCGACGCCCTGGCGGCGCAGAGCCGCACGGACGCGGCGCGCAGGGCCGACGCGACCGACTCGCCGCTGCGCAGGGCGGCAAGGTGGCTCGTCGAGCAGCCGGCGCTCGCGAGGTACAGCGTCGCGCTGTGCGTCGCCGTCGTCGTGCTCGTCAAGTGGTGCACCGGGCTCGGCGGCTACTCGGGTGCGTCTCTCTCGCGCTCGCCCCGCTTCCTCGCGCACGCCGCGCACGCTGACTCGTGTCGCTCCCTCCGCCCGCAGGCCTCGCCCAACCCCCTTTGCGCGGCGACTTTGAGGCGCAGCGACACTGGATCGCCCTCACCTCGTCCTCGCTCTCGCACCTCCCCTTCCTGCACGCGCCCTCGTCCCCCTCGTCCGCCCAGTCGATCCCGCCCTCGCGCTGGTACTTCCACGACCTGCCCTACTGGGGCCTCGACTACCCGCCCCTGACAGCGTACCACTCGCTCCTCCTCGGCCTCGTCGCGCGCCTCGACCCGGCCACGGCGCAGTACGTCACGCTCCGCCCCGACTCGGCGACGGCCTCGTCGCGCGACGTCGCGGCGTGGGACGCGCACATGGCGCAGCTCGAGCGCGACGGCGGCATGAAGAATTGGATGCGCGCGAGCGTCGTCGTCGGGGACGCGCTCGTGTGGGTCAGCGCCGTCGTCGTGTACTGCGCGACGAACTTTCGCGCGTCGACAAAGGCCGACAAGTCGCAGCGCAGCATGGTGCGTCCCTCGCCTCGCCCTCCTTTCCGTGACGAGAGCGTCGTGCAGGCTCCGTGCTGACTCGGCGACACCCGCGCCCGCAGCTCGTCGCGCTCCTGACGGTCCTGCTCCAGCCCGCCCTCATCCTCATCGACAGCGGCCACTTCCAGTGCGTCTCTCCCCCCTCGTTCGTCTCACCATCGACACCCTCGCTCACTCGGCTGCGTCGCATGCAGGTACAACTCGATCATGCTCGGCCTCACGCTGTGGAGCGTCAACTGCTTCCAGGCCGGGCGGGACGTCCTCGGCGGCGTCCTCTTCATGCTCAGCCTCGGGTTCAAGCAGATGGCCCTGTACTACGCCCCTGCAGTGTGCGTCCTGCGCTCTCCCTCTCAAAGCGGTCCCGGACGACGACCGGACGCTGACGAGCTTCTTCGCGACCCGCAGGTTCGCCTACCTGCTCGGCAAGTGCTTCTGGCTCGGCGGCCGGGAAGGGTGAGCCCTCTCGCTTTCAGCTTCCAGCTTACAGTCGTGTTGAAGCTGACTTTCGCACCCACGCAGCACGTCGCTCTTCATCAACCTCGCTCTCGCCGTCACGGCCACCTTCCTCGCCCTCTTTGCGCCGTTCCTCACCTCGCTCTCGACGTTCGGCCAAGCGCTGCACCGCATCTTCCCCTTTGCGCGCGGGCTCTTCGAGGACAAGGTCGCCAACGTGTGGTGTGCGCTCAACGTCGTCGTCAAGCTGCGCGACCTCGTCCCGACGTCGACGCTCGCCAAGCTCGCCCTCGTCGCGACGGGCACAGCCCTCCTCCCGAGCGTCGCCGCCGTCCTCTGGGTCTCGTACCGCCTCGGGAGGGAGCGCGCCGTCTCGGGCACGGGCTCGGCAAAGGCGGCGGCGCCGACGATCCTCCTCGTGCCGCACGCGCTCTTCCTGTCGGCCATGGCCTTCTTCCTCCTGAGTTTCCAGGTGCACGAGAAGAGCATCCTCCTCCCGCTCATGCCCCTCACGCTCCTCATGGGCGCGCGCGAGGTCGGGTACGGCCGCATGGACTGGGAGTGGGGCGTGCTCGTCAACAACGTCGCCGTCTTCAGGTGCGTCTCGCCCTCGCCCTCCTTCCTCTGCATGTCTCGCACGGGCCTCGACTGACTGAGCTCCTCGCCTCGCACACGCAGCATGTGGCCTTTGCTGCAGCGCGACGGCGTCGTGACGCAGTACCTCGCCCTGACCGGCCTGTGGAACTACGCGATCGGGTACAACCCGCTCAAGCTGCGCGCCTCGTTCGTCAAGTACCTCTCCTGCGTGCGTCCTCTCTCTCTCTCAGTTCTCCGAGTACATCGCCGCTCCAGTCGAGCCTCGAGCTGACCTCCTCGCACCACCTCGCAGACGACCTACGCCCTCATCCTCGCCGTCCACTCGCTCGAGGCGCTCGCTCCTCCTCCAGCACACCTGCCCGACCTGTACCCTGTCGTCAACCTCTCGATCTCGGCGGGCGTGTTCGGCCTCGCGTGGCTCTGGGCGGGCAAGCGCCTCCTGCAGGAAGCGTGGGCGCTCGGCGGCGTCGGCGGGTTCGGCGAGGCGGCAGCGGACGGTGGCGCGGCGGCGGGACGGTCGAGCGCGCTCGGTGGGGCGAGCGTGAGGAGCAAGGACCGGTAGCGGCCGGTGTCGTCTCGTGCGCCGGGCGAGGGTCCGGGCGGGGCGCGCAAAAAAAATGACCGTGCGCTGTCGCTGTCTGGTGCGCTCTTTGTGCGGCGGGAGAGGTGCGAGGAAAGCATCGTACCCTCGAGGAGAGCATGCACAGCGGAAAGCGGGCGAGAAGTCGAGGCGGGTCGGCTCGTCGACGTCGTCGTCCGCGAGAGCGAAGAGCGAGGCGCGCCGGCCACCTCTTCTCAGCACACGCACGCACACCTCGTTCCGCGCCTCTTGTGAGTGCTGCAGTCCTTGCGGATACCTCTCTACGGCACTTGTGCCGAGCCTCAGCTCTGCGCACGCCGTCGGGCGGCCTCTGTCGAGGTCGTCCCCTCCTCCTAATCCCATCGCTGACGCTCGCTTCCGGCTCTCTCCCTCGTCCTGCGGACCACCTGCAGCTCTTCTCTCTATCCGTACCAGCCTCTTCGCCCTCTTTCCAGCCGCCATGTTCGCCCGCAACGCCGCCCGCACGACCTTCCGCCAGGTCCGCCAGCAGACCGCTCGCCAGACCCGCGGAATGGCGCACAACCACCACACTGGCGTCGCTCCGGCCAAGGTGCGTCCTTCTTGCTCTTCGGAGAGACTGCTGCGAGCTGGGAAGTGCCGGACTGACCTCGCCGTCGTTCCTCCTCGTCCCCTCCTCCTCCTCACCTTCCTCCTCTCCTCGCTCTCCCCCACCCGCTACAGTCGGACCTGCCGTGGATCATCGGCAGTGCCCTCGTCTTCGTCCCGCTCTTCATCAGCCTCACCTCGCCGCCCGAGATGATGAAGCACGCGACCTCGCCGGCGCACCCGGACAAGCACCACGACGTCCCGGCGTCGCGCGTCGCGACCCCGTCCGAGGACGCAGCCGACAAGGAGCCGAGCCCGAGTCACGCCGCGGCGGCCGAGGCCAACAAGAACGAGGAGGAGAGCCACGGCGACGCGGCCGAGGCGCAGCCCGAGCAGGAGGGCAAGGACGAGGACAAGGTCGCCGAGGGCAAGAAGGCCGACACCGAGGACGCGCCGACGCCGGCCAACGCTGCCACGGACGACGAGAAGCTCGAGGCCACGCCCGAGGCCAAGGCCGCCGCGAAGGAGTCGCAGCCCGGGAAGCAGGTGCGCCCGCTCGTCTCTCGCCTCTCCTTCTCCTCGTGAGCGCGCTCCTCTGGGTCACCGACTGACTCGTCGCCGTCCTTTGCGCGCGCAGGAGAAGATCTCGTCGGCCATCGCCGAGTCGAAGGAGGAGGAGTCGAAGAAGGACGAGTGAGCGTCTCGAGCGAGGGCGCGTGACGGCGACGAGGAGCGGGCGTGTCAAAAGGAGTAGAAGCGCAAGCCGTACAAGTTCAGTCTGGTCTCTGTTCTGCAGCTCTGTCTCCTCGAGAGTGCGCGAGTCGGACTAGGAGCGGCTCCTTCAGGCTCTCCTCGTCCCTCGCTCCCCCACTTTCGCTCTTCCACCTCGCTCCACTCCAGCGACCATGTCCGCCCCAGCACCATCATCCTCCAGCACTACCGGCGCACCACTCGCAGCCGCAGCGAACGGCGCGGCCCAGCCCGAGCCGTACTTCGACCGCACCGAGGGCAAGTGGATGTGCGAGGACGCCAACGGCAACGAGCTCGAGTGGGACCAGGGGCGAAACGCGTGGATGCCTGCGGTGCGTCCTACCTGCACTCTCAGGCTACCGAGTGTGAGAGCGGGAGAGCTGACTCCCCCTCCCCCTCCACCTTCATCTCTCCTCGACCCGCGCCGCCAACACAGCTCACGGACGAGGTCGTCAAGCAGCAGCAAGCCGCATACTCGGTCGCAGGAGTCGATGAAGAGGTGCGTCCTGCTGTCGCTGCCAGTTTCGCGCTCTTAGCCCTCCGCTGACCCTCCATGACGCTCCCCTCTCTCCCTCGACCAGACTCCTGTCGCCGCCAAGGAGGACAAGAAGGGCAAGAAGCGCAAAGCCGCCGACGGCGCCGACGGCAAGCACAAGAAGGCGCGCGGCAACACGGCCATCTTTGTCTCGTCGCTCCCCAAGTCGACGACGGCCTCGCAGCTCGTCGACACGTTCAGCAAGGCGGGCCTGATCCTCGAGGACGTGCACGGCGAGCCCAAGGTCAAGCTGTACAAAGACGAGCGCGGCGCGTTCAAGGGCGAGGCGCTCATCGTGTACCTCCAGGAGGCGAGCGTCGCGCTCGCGTGCCGGCTCTTTGACGAGACCGAGCTGGTCCTCGGCAGCGGCGAGGGCCTGATCAGCGTCAAGGAGGCGCAGTGGGACAACAAGAAGGCGGACAAGAGCAAGGAGGAAGGGCCGGGCCAGGGCGAGGGGACGAGCGCGGGCAAGGGCAAGCCGGACCAGCAGAAGGCGCGGCAGGGCAAGAAGGCGGCGGCGCTACGGCAGTGAGTCCCTCCACCTCCTCTCCCTCCCTCGTGCTCGCCGACCGATGCAGCCGAGGACCAGCTGACGCTCGTGCCCGCTCGCGCGCAGGAAACTCGGCGACTGGTCGGACGACGACGAGGACCCGGCCGAGGCGGCCGCCCGAGCGCGCAAGTACCGCGGCGTCGTCGTCCTCGAGGGCATGTTTACGCTCAAGGAGCTCGAGGAGGACGCGACGCTGCTGCTCGACCTCAAGGAGGACGTGCGCGAGGAGTGCGAGACGATCGGCGAGGTGACCAATGTGACGCTCTACGACGTGCGTCTCTCTTTCTCTCTCTCTCTCTCTCGGGGCGACTTCTCGCCGCCCGTGACGCTGACTCGCCTGCCTCGTACCTCCTCGAGCTCGCAGAAGGAGGAGAAGGGCGTCATGACGGTCCGCTTCAAGGACGAGCTAGCTGCGCAAGCCTGCATCGCCGTGCGTCCTCCTCTCGCTCCTCCCTGACACCCTCTCCGTCGCCTACAGCGCGTCGAGGACCCACCAACTGACGCCCAGACCCGCCCCTGCCTGCCCGCAGAAAATGAACGGCCGCTTCTTCGGCGGGCGCACGGTGGCGGCGTTCCCGATGGACGGCTCGCAGCGGTACAAGAAGAGCGGGCAGGGCGTCGACCTGAGCGGGACGGGTCTCGGCGACGCCGACGAGGACGAGGTGGCGGCCAAGAAGGAGGAGGAGCGGCTCGAGAGGTACGCGTCGTGGCTCGAGAAGGGCGGCGAGTAGAGCAGGGCGCGCTGCACCACTTTCTTGTTTGCCGGTGCCGGTCGCCCTCGTGACAGTGTGAGAGGGTCGGTGCTGTGTTGCAGCTACGAGCAGGAGGCGTAGTCAGCGATTCGCAGGCGGATCGGCGCGCACGATGGAACGAGACCTCCACCTGAGCTCCACTCTGCGCGCGACCTCGCCGGCTCCCTCGCGCACGCTGTTCCCGAGCGCGCTCAGCAACACGCTACCTAGCTCGAGTCGACCAGGAGCACCACCAGCTCTCTCCCGCCCACCTCAAACGCGTCCGCCCACCGTCGCCGCACAACTCGCCGCCCTCATCGCCGTCCACCGCCCCGCCTCGAGCAAGCACGATGCCGCCCGCCGTTCGAGGCAGTGCGTCTGGGCAGGTCTTCCCCTGCCCTGACTGCGACAAGACGTTTTCGCGCAAGGAGGTGCGCTCTCTTCCCATCGAGCCAGCGGTTCTCGTGCGTCGTCGTCGTCGAAGGGTCCGCAGGCTGACCTCGCCTCGCACGGCCTCGCGTCGCGCAGTACATGGCTCGGCACCACCGCTCGAAGCACAGTCGGGAAAAGCCCTTCCAGTGCGAGCACTGCTCGCACGCGTTCAGTCGCAGGTCCGTCCCTCTCTCTCTCGCTCGCGCCGTACTTGCTCCTCACAGCCTCGTCCAGTGCTGACTCGTCCCTCTTCCGACACGCAGCGACCTTCTGAGGCGGCACTATAAGACGTGCGCGCAGGCCAAGGCGGCGAGGGGCGAGGCCGACGCCGCCGGCTCGTCGACCGGGTCCCCCTCTGTCGACTCGCCGCCGGTCGCCTCGACGTCGGCCATGTCGCTCGACCTGCCGCCGCCGCCTGCGAGCGAGGCCTTTGCGAGGCGAGCGAGCTACTCGTGGTACAACCAGAACCAGAACCAGGGTCAGGTGCAGCAGGAGGAGCCGACCCTCCCTGTGCCGCCCGCTCGCTTCCTCGACAACGCCAACGCCAACTCGCCGCAGTACCCGCCTGCACCGCACTACGCCGCCCACCGCGCCTACTACCCTCCGCCCTCGACCGTGTCCAGCCAGTACACGCCGTCCTCGTCAAACGGCACGTCCGGCTCGCCCTACTCGCTCCCGACAACCGCCTCGACCGCGGCGACCCCGCCCGACGTCAACACGCCGCAGCTGCCGAGCCCGCCTAGCCTCAGCGTCATGGCGCGCGTCGCTGCGGCGACACCGGCTGCGCAACCGCAGGCGCAGGAGCCCGCACCGCCGCCGCCGCCGCCGCCGACGGCACCTTCGACCGCACCCGCCATGCCCTCCTTCGCCGCCGGCGAGCAGTACGCGGGCTACCTCCACCCGGCGTCGGCGTTCAAGGAGGGCGTCGCGCAGCACGACACGCTCGCGCCGGGCCTGTCGCGCACGGGCAGCTTCACCAAGGACGAGGTGCTCGCGTCCGAGGTCCTGCAGGACCTCATGCGCACGCCGTTCGGCGCGCCGACGTCGACGCCGGCGAGCCCGGGCTACCCGTGGCACGGCGCCAAGGCGGCGCAGCGCGCCGACGACCGGCCCGAGGCGGCCGTCTCGAACGAGGCCGTCGCGCTCGTCGACACGAGCAACACGGACTGGGCGTTCGCGCCGTTCAGCTACGGCGGCGGCGGCGGCACGGTGGGAGCGTACGGCGGGTACGGCGGCGGGCCCGTGTCGAACAAGCTCGAGGAGACGCCGGCGGCGCAGCAGCTCGCCGAGTACTTCAACAAGGGCGGCGTCGGCGGCATCACGGCGCTCGACCTCGGGTTCCCGACCGAGCCCTCGATCTTCCCCGACTGGCTCGTCAACCCCAAGCCCGTCCACATCGACCCCGACATGCAGCGGTTCTGGTTGCCCGAACAGAAGTTCTGCCTCGGCTGTGCGTCGGCGTCTCCCTCCTCACCGGCGGCCTCAACGTCGAGGAGTGAGCTGACTCTCGCTCGACCTTCCTGCAGACCTCTACCCGTGGCACGTGCCGCCCCTGCCCGTCCTGTCGGGCTACGCGCGCAAGGCGACCGAGGAGCTCATGGCGGCCGTCCCGATCCTGCACGGCCCGTCGGCTGTCATGAACGAGCTGCCGGCGCACATGGCGTTCGCGCTCACCGTCGCCGGCGGCGCGTACGAGCCCGAGGGCCAGAGCTTCAGCAACGAGATGCTCGTCGAGAAGCGCGTCTTCCTCGTGCGCGGTGCGTCGACGCTCTCCCTCTCTCTCTCGAACGTCTCGAACCGGCGCTGACGCTCCTCCTCCACGCTCGCAGGCTTCCAGGAGCAGGAGAAGAGCTGGGAGGACAAGTTTGCCTCGCTGCAGTCGCTCCTGCTGTACCAGCTCCTCGGCCTTTTCCATCGCGACGAGCAGCGTGCGTCCTCCTCCTCTCGCTCGGACCTCCTCGTCGCCGCGGCTGACGCTCACCCCTCCTCGCAGAGCGCCTGTTGTCGCACTCGTTCCACTCGGCCCTCGTCTACATGCTG
>Ga0308169_10006492_pt1 | contig 10291 bp, 13 predicted proteins | sample PhyBR1_2_FD_202139 | JGI IMG/M metagenome (GOLD analysis project Ga0308169, IMG submission 202139) | Phyllosphere microbial communities from UC Gill Tract Community Farm, Albany, California, United States - DLSLSB.R1 | ecosystem: Host-associated > Plants > Phyllosphere > Unclassified | place... | reverse complement strand
TTCTGCAGAGACATAACACCAGGTGCGGGGCGGCCCGTTACTACCTGTCCAAATTCTCGCCTCTGGGGATCGTCAGGATTCAGCCGGGACCAGGCTCCATACGTGTATAGCCTCCCAAGGTAGTAGATCGGCCAGAGTGACTGCGTGGGAGCATGCTCCTGGAGTTGGGGAAGCGCGGACCGGTGTTGGCTTGCAAAGGACGGGAGAAACGACATTGGTCGCGGCGGGTTTTCTGCGTCGACCGGGGTATGGAGACGGTCTATGTAACGACATCGACCCAGAACTCGCACTCGCTAGGGGCCTTCACAGCCCCCTTCAAATAAGCGAGCACTCCACTGCTTGCTGCAGTACGGAAGACTTGGTTTGCAATCAAATTTAGCGACCTTTGAGCCAGTATGAGCTCCACCCAAACCAGCTTCTCTCGCCTCGTTCGCTTGACAGGTTGATTGGTCCGCGATTTTCCACCTCGATCGCCATGCACCAATACGGCGCACAAGTCCCGGCGTCTGAATGCCGGGGATCGGCCATGACCACATTCAATCGAGATCATGGAGGAAAAGGTGATGCATGCGTCATGAGCTGACCCATGTATAGCCGTGATGCTTGAGGGCCCTCCACCAGGATCGGTATATGCGGAAGCGAACCACGGATTCAGGCGAGCGACGACCATCCCAACACGTCACTTTCAGGTTTGCCGCCTTGTGACCCCGGCCACCCCTTGCCCTCCCCGAGGCGGTCAGTTGTCGTACTGAGGTTTCACGCGGCCCATTCGGTTCCAAAAGAAGCTGGGGCGGGCTCAGGATGCTCCGGAGCGGTGACGTGACTGCCCGAATGACCCGACGGGTCAAGCGGACAGACGGGGAGAGAGCGCGCCCCGAGAGGACGATAACGCCACCGGAACAAACACTGCCGGGAGGCCGAACAGACCCGTGCTCCGTAGACCTGCCCGGTTCGGGCTCGTGAGTGACTGTGGGACAAGTCGGATGAGCGCGAGTCGTTGCTGCACGCGTTGACATGCTTCCGTCCGAGGGGTCGAGTTCGCTGCGGACTCTCTGAAGGGTAGAGGTTAAGTGGCGAACGACGTTCTAGTCGCCGACACGGGTTTTTCGTTGCCTGTTTTCGACCGTCTTCGTCATCGCGTTGCCAGATAGACATCTCGCACTTGCGTTACAGGAGCCACGGACCTCTGTCTTGGATCATACAGGTAGGATGAGCTGAGACATGGCGTGTGGAGCGTTCAAGGACGTTGCGTAGACACAAATGAGCGGTGTACAACGGTGAACGAGAGGTCGAGGCGGCATTGTGCCAGAGCGACATAGGTCTGGAAACACCGCGATTCTTGCGGTTCCCTTGCTGTCTGTACATTCAGGCGGCACACAGATACCTCTTATGCATTGGCTGCTTGGGAGATGCCCACCCGTCTGTCATCATTAAATAAGAGCATGCGTATGAATCAAGAAAGAATACTCAGTCCACATCGAGGCAGAAAGTCAGTCACATCATAAAGGCTGCTCCCGCATCAGGGGGGGAGTGCGAGCGCTTCAGTCATCGGTAAGATGGTCGGGAACAGTGGCGGGAACATCCCTACCCTCCGGGACGAAGTGATGCACCACCGTTGGGATGATGCCATCTGGGCGTGGTTGGTCCAAGTCTCGTATGTCTTCAATCCAATGTGGCACCGAGTCCAGGTTCTCGGCGTCCTTCCAGCTGCTTGACCAGAGCGAGAACAACTCACCGCCAGGCTCCCGTACATATTCGGCGATGTCCCACGCCAGGGCATCCCTAGCGAGGACATACGTCGTTCGATGCTCGGTGAAGGTCTGCGGAGACACACGCATGTCATTCCCGATCAGCTGGTACTGCCAGGTCGCGCCCCTCCAGACGGTTCCTCCCGAGGGGTCCCCTTTGACGATTGCTCGATCCGAGACGATTCGGTAAGCTCTGGGTTCCTCCCGAACCAAGTCGTCCAGCGCGCCTTGGGTAAATGGGACATTGTTCGGTACCCAACAAAAGAACTGCGCCCGAGCGGGTGCGAAATCGTCCGCTGCTTGATCGTCTGGCTCCCAGTCGATAGCCATTCGATGGGGGCGGATCGCTTCGCCGTTCGATAGCACAACCTCAGGGTAGCGGTTGTCGCTACTTGAAGGGGTGAACGTGAAGACCTTTCCCCAGCCGCCAATGTCGTTTCCCTTTCGGCTTCGTGTCCGTTCTCCACTCAGTAGGGAGCCTGGAGAGTCGTGAGGCGGAGCTGCCCCACGACCGGTCCCCTCGAATGCTCGCGACTCGAAGGTGTAATCGCAAGTGTCGCCGGCCCAAGAGGGCCAATCAACATCAGCCGGCTTAGCGAGTACTTCGTATGAGTACAGTTTGCCCCGAAGATCAACCGGGTATGTGGATGGCCTTGCCACTGTAAGTCCGGCCTGCGATTGTGTTTCATGGGTGTCACGATCTGACCCCTGTGCTGAGTCGGGAAAACGATCAGCGGACGGCACACTCATACCGTATGGTCGGCGCTGGAGGTGGCTGAACGTAGTTTGGCCTTGATGCCTGACTGCCCGCACGATCACAAGCGTTATATAGGCAGAATTAGCTGGTAACAATGTGTGCGCTCTGACGACATGCACCCTACGCTCCACACTCTCCTTTATATATGTCGGCGACCTACAAACCCGGCGAGCTTTTGGAGCACGACCGGTCTTCCTTAGGCCGACTGAAAGGTGGCGCTGACGCTGCGACACCAAGAGACATTTTTCGCTGATTAAGCAGGCCATGTCCGCGCGCTCCTCAACATGTATTGCACCAAGTCGTGATCCGCTCATGTGCACAGTTTAGCACCGTGATCGTCCGGACCTTATTCAGGTGGTCCTTGTCGTCGCGATAGCTATGGAGTCTCTCAAGGTGGTCAGTACCCGACTCGACGGGTGTGCAATCACTGCTGACTCTGCAAACGGACCTCGACCGGCGGTGACTGTATCAAGGTCCCATTCGACGCCCCAGGACTCGACGAGCCGAGCTTACTGGACCCGTTGTACGAGGTATGGAAGCACCGAAAATCAGCCGAGACCGCGCCGGCCGGGAGGTAGTGACGCTACGAGGCTTGCTGTCGTGTGATGGAGAGCCTGGCGCCATCGCCATAGAGCCCTGCAGACTTCCATGGCGACCTGCGCGATCTTCGCGACCTGCTGCTGGCCCTACGCCCTCGCATCTCGACAGTTTGAAGCCAAGAGCACGAAAGTGCTTGTTGAACATTGGCTGAGGATGGTCGCCTTTATCCAGCTGGCACGATACGGGTCGCGTTTGAGTGTATCAGTGCATCGTCATTATCAACTCTGCGCAGGTATGAGACGTTGTTGTTCTAAGAAGGAGAGAAGGCGAGGGCGATCGTGAGAGTCTTGTCGACTCGGGATGCGATCGATGGAAGATGGGTATCGCGCTCGATCCGGATATGACCGAGGTGATGTGAATATGGCTAAGTTTGCGGCCGCGAGCTCCTTACTGGGCGATCGAGCACTATCATTAGCCTTCCTTACCCTCATGCTCTGCCCGCCTACGCGAAGACTCACCGTGTAGTCGACACCCGAGTTGGTGTTGAGGATAAGAGCGACGATAAGGCCGTAAAGACCCAAGACTTCAGCGAAAATGAGGATAAGAATCTGGTCTCAGCACGCGATACACGTGGGTCAGCCAATGGATGGGTGTGACGTACCATACCGACGAAGAGTCGGCCTTGTTGGGCGGTACCCCGGACACCGGCGTCACCGACGATACCGATAGCGAATCCGGCGGCGAGACCGGCGAGACCGACAGACAGACCAGCACCGAGTTGGATGAAACCGGTGTAGAGGGGCATGGGGGAGGCGAGGTCACCGGAGATCAGGACGGACACAACGAGACCGTACTGTGAGTCAGCCAAGCTGGCGGAGGTAGGGCGATCGCAGGGGCGGTTCGGCCGGAAGGGATAGATGATGTGAGGGGGTACTCACAATGGCAATGATACCGGCCATAATGACTGGGACGGTACACTTCATCATGAGATCCGGTCGGAGGACAGCCATGGCTGAGATTCCGACACCAGACTTGGCCGTTCCGTAGCTGAACGTCAGTACAAGCCCACACGCCTAGTGGGTCATCGAGCCGATGTCCTAGTATGGACGCCGAAGGGCAAAGTGGGGGACCGGGGAGAGAAGTACTGACGCGGCACCGATGCAGGTGAATACGATGGCGGCCGTACATCCCATCGCTCCGAAGAACGGGGCGTAAACGGGGCAGAGCTCGGCGGTGGTGGACATTGTCGGATACGGTGGTGCTGGGAAGTCTAGAGCTGAGACGTAGGGGGTTCGAGGGAGAGAGTAAGCGGTGATGATGATGCAGAGGAGAGTGGGATCGAGCCAGAGGTCGGACGGTGTGACGGTGTGCGCGGCGAAGCGTCAGTGAGGGCGCTCGCTCGGTCGGTCCCGTACGACCGGCTCTAAATCGGTTCCCCACTTTAACCACCCGGGGCAATCACCGCCGGAGTTGATCCAGTGTGGCAGATTGGCCACCGCGTCATTGACCATTGTGGAGGTGGTCCACCCACTGGCCAACCTTCATTCATACTCGTAGTCTTAGGTCGCTCCTGCCTTACTCCCATCAGCTACAGCCACATGGAGGGCGACTCCAGTCGCTATAAGCGGCGAAGGTCCCCGTCCACCTCATCTTCTTCCTCATCAGGCGAGTCCGATCCAGAGGGAGACCTGTCCCCCGCACCGAAATATCACCGCTCGACCCCTTCGTCCTCCCTCCCCTTCACCTGCACCCTCCCTCCGACCTGTTCCCAGCCTGGTACAGTCACAGCATACGCAACGGAGTCAGAGCTGGAAAGGCATCAGGATGCATTTCACCGCTGGATCTGCCGCACACCAATTCGGAACAAACCACGGCCGGGTGACGAAGCCGCTGTCCCGGAGGCGTTCGTGAGCAAGCGGATTGGGTTCAATGGGGAGGTATGGAAGGAGTGTGGCAAAGTATTTCCGGATGAGAGGCTTCTACACCTGGTGAGTTGTCCATATAAGTGTGGGAGTACGATTGGCTGATCTCAGCATCACTTAGAAACGCATGATCCACTGGAGCGGGCTCGTCAAGCTAGAGGCGAAAAGATCGTAAGCTGCTCCAGCTGTGCGGATAAGCGAGCTTACGGCAGTTTCAATGCTTTGTGCCGAAGCCATCCTGCAAGAAGACCTTCATGAATCCTACAAGACGGCGGAGACACCTCATCGAAAAGCATCGTGAATCCCCAATGCCAAGTCTACGTGGGTCTGAGCTGACGAGAAGACTACCCCGAGCAGTACTTCTTCTCCATCACAAACCATGGAGTAAGCTCGCGTTCTTGCCCCGAGCTTTAGCCCAACTCATGCCAGATCAATCAAATCGTGCGCGATGATGGGCTCGCTATGAGTCTCATCCGTCCGAAACGGGAGCCGCCAAAGCCCATCGAGAATCCTATCACCGCCAGCATCCCCGAGGACGACGTGGCCCCTAACACCTCGACACTGGGAACACCTGTCACGCCGAACGCGACAGAAGTCAGTGCCGACCCGCCGGACACTGACATGGAGGGATTGCTCGAAAGCATGCAGAGCAGCCTGCTGTTCGTTCCTCCGAATCTTCGGAGGAAGCAGGCGGGGAAGGCGAAGAGCTAGGCGGCTTGTCGCACGACGAGAGATCTTGACAAGAGCGACATCGCCCTTGCCACCGTGTGCACAGTTGTACATACCAACGTTATATCCGACGCAATAACGATCCTGACGATGAGACATGCAGTTCTGATCTTTGCGATATATCCTCGCCGAAGTTCGAGACTCAGGCGAGATGCTCGGTCACGCCCCACCTTTCCACTTCACCCTGGGGCAGAAGGCTTCCCTCTTTGTCCTCCCAGCGGACTCGTAGCACAGCAAAGCCAGCATTGGGGACGTCGAGCCTGGCTCTGATGTCCTCTGAGACGTGCATGTCGAGCGGACACGGCAGGATGTCCTTACACTGCTGGTGTGCGGCGGTGAAGAGTCTCATGAGCGCTGTCATGCATTCGGTGTGGGTGACCGCGAGCACTGTCGGCTCTCGCGGCAATGTCACGTCGAACGACGTCTTGGTGGCAGGACTCTGCACGGGCGAGGAGTCTGGAGAATGCGCGTCCAGCAGCTCGGTCAGCCAGCTGCACAGGCGGTTCGTGATCCTGCAATCAGCACCATCACCTGGACCGCGGGTTTTCCCAGTAATGAGGTTGCAAGGCGGTTTGACTGACTCGACCTCGGGCTCGGCATCGTCGGGGTACGACATGCCTGGGATCCACTCTTTGCCCTGTAGGCTGCCCTGGAACCTCGATTTGAGCCTGCCGTCCACCTTGATAGGCTGAGCCACTCTTCCGGCCAAGATTCCCCGCGCGGTCTGGTCTTAGCGTCGCTCCCTTGCGACTCATCTCGACTGGCCTGCTCGGCTCGCTGGAGGTCGCTCGACCACACTTCGTCGAACGGGATCCCCGCCAGGTGCTTGGCCAGCTTGTCCGCTTGGGCCTTTCCCGCGAGAGACAGGGGCCAGTCAATGTGGCCTTGGACGAGGTTCTTCTCGTTCCTGTCTTCAGCGCTAAGCGCCCAACTGCCGCCGACAGACGCTCACAGCGCAGTCTGGCCGTGGCGGACGAGATAAATGCGCATGGTGTCTGATGGACTGTGACGCTGTGCGTCCGACAGGTCAGTAGGGAAGCAGATTATGAGCAAGGAACGTGAATGGCTGCAGGTGCAGGGAGGCATGTCATCGACGACAAGATCTTTGCCAAGCACCCCCCACACACACCTACCCCATGCCACCTATCCTTTCAGATCAGGACATCCTTTACGGATCAAGAATGCTCTAGTCCCAGGCCACGATAATCCGTTCACTTCAGTCAAATCGCCCTGACGCGGCGGTCTAGGGCTGCTGATAAGCCATGCATGGGCTTTCCAGCATTTTCGCATGCGAGGAACACCATCAAGATGCTAAACACGTTATACCGCTATGCCGTCTAAGATCTATGCCCAGATCGTCTGATCCGGTTTTCCGTTCCTCTGATGTCGGTGTACCCGTTTACGACGGGACGAACTGAGGCGGGAAGATTCCTCGGGGACCATACCACTCGCCCTTGAGCATCTTGGAGAAGTATGCTCGGGGCATGACATCCTTGGTCAGGTGGTAGAATAGCCTATGCAGTCAGTCGCCGGTTCAGCCATCCGTCAGGGGTGGACCAGCTCACCGGTTGGGCTTGGACTGGTCGATGAAACGGCCGAACGACTCCTTTCGCTCCAGACCGTACTTGAACTCGGCAAGCAGGAGCTCCCCTCGGCCGGTGAACAGCGGGCACGAGGTGTATCCGTCGTAGATGGCCGAGCCAACCTTGCCGGTGGTCATGTGCGATGTCAGGTTGTGGGCGAGAACGGGCGTCTGGCCGGTAATGGCAGCGGCGGTCTGGCGTAAGCTCGATCATGACCATGTCACCCGCTGCGCTCACCTTCGACGTAGGCAGAGACGAAGCGTCACCCAGCGAGAAGACGTTCTCGTACTTCTTGTGCTGCAGGGTGCCCTGGTCGACGTCGACCCAGCCGGCCGCATCGGCCAATGGCGAGTTCTTGACAAAGTCAAGGGGGCCCATCGGCGGCACAACGTGCAACAGTCCAAACTCCTTCTCGATCTTCTTGCCTTTGTCCTCGCCCGCGAGCACCTCGAACACCGCGCTCTTGGTGTCTGGTCTGACCTCGACGAGGTTGGTGTTGAAGGTGCCGGAGATGCCCTTCTCCTCTCGGATGGCGTTGAGCGCCTTGGCGTAGTGCGGGACGGCGAACATGGTGGGCATGCCGGTGATGAATGATGAGGAATACTTGTTTCCGGTCGACTTCCAGTACGAGTCGGCCATGTACGCGACCTTTTGCGGGGCTGCGCGTGAGCTCGTGAAATAGCCGAGACGTCATGGTCCACTCACCACCGGCACACTTGACGATACCGAACGGCTGGGTGAAGATGGCCTCGCCCTCGCCCTTGAATCCTCGGATCAAGTCCCAAGTCTTGTCGGCGGTCTCGTACGTGTAGATTGTGCTGATATTGCTCTTGGACGGGTTGGCGATCGCCTCGGACAGACCCTTGATCTTGTCAAAGTCTGCATGTCAGCGGTGCGACACCTCTGTTGCTGACAACCTTGTGCGACTCACTGATCTGCAGACCGGGGGCAACAATCAGATACTCGTACCCGACCTTGGATCCGTCCTCCAGGACGACCTGGTTCGAGCCTGGCTCGAAGCCCTTGGCCTTGGCCTGGATCTGGGCGATGTGCGAGGGGATGAACGAGCTCAGCGGTCGTCGGAAGTCAGTCTTGGGCGCAAGACCTGATCCCACGACGGTCCATCCGGGCTGGTAGTCGTGGTTCGGGTTGGACTGCGGTCAGCACGCGATCCACGTCCCGTCCACTTCCGCTTGCCACCAGTGAATCGTCACCGGCCGACATCGCGGCGGAAGCCAGCTCGGCGGCAACTCACGTCGACAATGGCAATGTCACCGTCGTTGAGCGTCTTGCCCTGGGACTTGAGCAGGTTGTAGACCTGGTTAGCTGCGGCGAGACCACCGGAACCTGCTCCCATCAGCGATCATGCGCGGGACGTGGAATCGGGAACGACGGACCGGCTCCGATGACCACGACCTTGTGCTGGCCCCCGGCGGCCGACGTCGAGGCGTATCGGGCGAGGGTGGGGATGTTTCGGCTGAACGACATGGGGACTGAGGTGTGTGGAGTGATGGTATGAAGCCAAGCTGAGAGATCGCTTCCTTGCTCTTGACTGTTGCTTCTGTCGGCCTGTCGGGATATGATGGGTTGTCCGGGGTTGAATTCCAGAAAGTGGAAAATGGCGTGATTGTCCGCTCGTTCCTGGCTTTGGGATGCCGTAAGAGGGCAAGGTGTGGGGTCCCCAATCAACATGGGCTCCTGGTTCCAGACCTCTGCTCATCACCCTTCGGCTCCAGACAAGATTCAATGCAAAGCTTGTCGCCCTTCGATTGACCGGTCGCCCTCAAACAAGCCATTCAGGCGATCACGACTCTGCAACGATCTCCATCGCATCCAGAGTCACCGCCGCGTGATGGCCAACCCCACGATGCCATCACGGCCGACCTCGACCGTCTCCACCGCCGAGGCAGTCACGTCCAAACCTTCCGTCTCATCCGCGTCCAGCTCCACCTCGCGCCTCATGCCGACGCTGAGCCGGCTCTCCCTGTCCACCTCTCGACCGCAAACGCTCCTGCCCCGGGCGGACGATGTCGAAACTGATCTCGGCCCGGCCGGATACAAATCCAAGACAATCCGTTTCGTCTCGAGAGGGGGTAAAGAGGTGTTTCGACGATCAGGTCTGGCCGGCCTCTTTCCTGCCTCCAGCGGGCTCAACGCCCCATCGACCCCTACGGGGCCGTCGAAAGCCAAATCGAGATCGACGCTTGGCCTGGACACGTCAAAGGTATTATACCCCACTCTGCAGCAGCATCCCGCACCCGAGCCCCATCCCGTGTTGGTCGTCTCGCTTGCACAGATCGGTGGGATATCCCGGATGATCAACAACGACGAGCTCTTCGACACGCTGCTTCGCAAGCTAGAGCCTTGGGTCGGCGAGGAAGGTGAGGGCGGGTACGTGCTGGTGGTGCTGGCGGCAGACAATGGGAGGAGCCATGAGGGCGCGAGGAAGTGGCCGGGGGTCGGCTGGTGGGTGTGGAAGTGGAAGAGGATACCGCGGAAGTGAGTTTGACAAACGTGATGGAAACACCAAGCTGATATCAGATATCGGAAAAACATGAAGCGGCTGGTGAGCAGAAGGCTTATTCGGAGAACGTTAAATTGACACGTAGTACATCGTTCACCCATCACTGTTCACGCGGAGTAAGCTGGCATGCAGACTTCGTTGTTTCAGCTAATGGGCAGCACTACTGCCCTTCCTGCTCCCTCTCTTATCGCCCAAATCATATGGCAAACTTCACCCCTTGTCTTCTCTGCTGTCTCTCTCGCACACCTACGGCGTTCCGCTCACAGGCATCGACATCACCCTTCCCGTCTTGCAAGAAGAAGCAAGCTCATTACGCGATCGACCGGACCTCAGACCACCTCGCTGTCGGAGTGGGTATCAGCGCCCCAAAATGGAAGCACGAGTATCATGGACAGGCACAATCTCGTCGTCTATCAGCTACGCCACCTCTTACCTTCCGTTCTCGCAGTATCTCACCGACACCAACGAAAAGACGAGCATTGCCACGG
>Ga0308169_10006491_pt1 | contig 10292 bp, 7 predicted proteins | sample PhyBR1_2_FD_202139 | JGI IMG/M metagenome (GOLD analysis project Ga0308169, IMG submission 202139) | Phyllosphere microbial communities from UC Gill Tract Community Farm, Albany, California, United States - DLSLSB.R1 | ecosystem: Host-associated > Plants > Phyllosphere > Unclassified | place... | reverse complement strand
GCGCTCGCCCCCAGGAAGCAGATTGCTGCAAAAGCGTAAGCAAATGCGCCAGCATTCTGAGATGAAATATGCATCGCACTCAGGCGCAAAACAGCGGTGTACGCTATTGCGCAAAGGAAAAGTCCAGAGGCGCGCAAACCGAGGTCCGCACGCCGCGACCGATGCCACGCCGTCATGCCACAATCCTTGTTGTAGCAATCCAGTTATCGACCTCGGCATAGCAATTCGAGATCGATTCCAGTTATTTGCGTAGCGCCCGCATAGTGCAGGACGATTTTGCCTGGTCTTACGAGATAGTCACGCGTCGGAGCGCAGGCGATATCCAACACCCAGTTCGTTGGCGATCACGCTGCCGACCGGCCCTGGATGCTCCAGCTTCTGCCGAAGATTGCGGATGACGATGCGGAGATACTCGACGCGTGGTTCCTCCTCACCTCCCCAGGCAGCGGCAAGTACGCGCTCGTGTGTCACGACCCGACCGATATGTCGGGCGAGCACGGCAAGCACGTCATGTTCCTTGCGCGTGAGGTGAAGTTCCTCTGTTCCTCGGAACACGATCCGTCGATCCAGATCGATGCTGATATCGCCGCGTTGCACGATCTTCTGTGTGGTTTCCGACAATCCGTGGTGGCGCAACGCCACGCGAAGCCGCGCCAGTAACTCATCGGTGTCGAATGGCTTGCTGACGAAATCGTGCGCGCCGAGATCGAGCGCAGTCACTTTTTCATCGACCGCATCTCGTGCCGATACCACTAATATGACGGCATCGCCGTGGACGAGCAGCAGCGGTATAAGGGTCAGACCATCGCGGTCAGGCAGACCGAGATCGAGCAGCACAGCGCTTGGATGCTCGGTTGCTGCCTGGTGCAACGCCTGCCGTCCGTCCTCGGCCTCGACAACCGTGTAGCCAGCCCGGACGAGCGTGTTGCGAAGAAGGCGACGGATGGCGGGTTCATCGTCCACCACGAGTACTTTGGCAGGCATTCAGGTTAGACCTTCTGGTGCGGGATCACGGACGATCAGGGTCGAGGGAAAGACGAGCGTGAAGGCTGCACCGGTGGCATCGTCGCGGTTCGCCGCCTCAACAGCCATGCCCATCGCTTCAGCGAATGCCTTGACGATTGCTAGCCCAAGGCCGGTACCGCCAATGGCACGATCGGAGCCCTCAAGGCGGCGGAACGTCTCGAACACTTCCGTTTCCCGGCCAGGCGGCAAGCCTGGTCCATTGTCTAAGACAACGAGACGAAGTTCTCCGAAGCGATGGCGGCCTTCAATAACGATTTCAGTTCCCGGATCTCCATAGCGACCGGCATTGTCGAGGAGATTGAGCAGGCAGTGGTGCAGGAGCTGCGGGTCGGCGCGGACAAGGGGAAGGCCCGGCGGGACGTCGAGCCGTACGCCATGACCTTCGAGAGCGCGCCGGGCATCGTGCGCTGCACCGGTCACCGCTTCTTCAAGGTCGGTCGCTTCGATATTGAGCTTCAACGCGCCCGCTTCAACGCGGGCCATGTCGAGCAGGTTGGCGACGAAGCGATTGAGGCGGGCAGCCTCGCCCTTGATCGTCCCGATCAGTTCAGGCGTCGCGCCGTGTTCGAGCTGGTCTGCCGCTGCAATAACTGCGGTCAGCGGCGTTCGGAAATCATGGCTGACCGACGACAGGAGAGCCGCGCGCAGCCGGTCCCTGGTCCGTACCGTCTCCACATCGCGCATCTCGACTTCAAGCCGCAGCCGCTCGAGGACAAGCGCCGACTGATCGATAAGGCTGCTGAGCAACGGGAGCTGATCGGCACGCACGGGGTTAGCCGTCGTATCCTTGGCCACGCCAAGAACGCCTAGAACACGACCTCCTGCCTTCAGGGGCTGGAAGAGCCATTCCGAGGCCGCGAGCGTGCCCGAGCCCTTGCCTGCCGCCATGCCGGTGTCCAACGCCCAAGTGGCTGCGGCAGTGTCCATGGTGGTCAGGTGATAGGCCGGATCGCTCGCGGCGAGAATTTCCAGGCTCTTGCCGACCCCGGGTACGAGCAGAACCACTTGCACTTCAAGAAGGCCGCGAACGTCATCGCAGATCATCTGCGCGGCCACGTCGATGTCATTGACGCTTGTGATCTGGCGCAGGAAACCGGCGAGCGTCGCGTTGGTGCGGGCGCTTGCCGCAGCAAGATCGGCCTGAGCCCGGACGCGAGACGTTAGCTGACTGGTTGCGACCGCAACGCCGAGCAGCACGACCACCGAGATAACATTCTCGGGGTTGCTGATAGTAAGTGTGCCGACTGGCGGTAGAAAAAAGAAGTTGTAAGCTAGGCTGGAAGCGATGCCAGCAAATAGGCCGGTACGCAGGCCATAGAGGCTTGCGGCTGCCATGACGGGCAAGAGGTACAGAAGCCCAACATTGCCAAGATTAAGCACGTGGAACAGCGCACTGGCGACGGCGGTGACCCCCGCCACGAGGGCCGCGGTGATCGCGTAGCCGGCTGGCGTGCCCCAGTGTGCCGGTCGGCGCCGCCTACGCTCTTGGTTCGCCTGCTCTGCAAAGATCGGCAGCACGTGAACAGTTACACCAGGGGTGTCACGGATCAATCGGTCAACGACGGAGCCGTGGAGGAGTTCGAACCACCGCGACCGGCGTGATTTACCCATGACCAACTGGGTTGCTCGGGCGTCAACCAGAAAGCTCTGAATGCCCTCTACCACATTGGTCGCTGGCACAGTCGCGACAGCAGCGCCAAGTTGGGTAGCCAGTGTCATTGCTGCAGCGACACGCTGGTGCTGGACGTCGGAAAAATGGGCGGCGCGCGGAGTTTCGATAAAGACTGCCGTCCAAGGTCCTCGTAGCCCATCCGCGACACGCTTTGCGGCGCGCACCAGTGCGTCCGCGCCCGGCAGTTCGTTGATAGCAACAACGATCCGGTCACTGCCCGCCCACGTGCCACCAAGGCCCAGAGCACGTACGTCGTCGAGCATACGCGCGTCGACGGCTTGGGCCGCACGACGCAGCGCCAGTTCGCGCAAAGCAGACAGATTGGATTTGGAAAAGAAGTGCGACAGCGCTCGCGTTGCTTCGTGCGGCAGATAGACTTTGCCTGCACGTAGTCGTTCGATCAGCTCATCCGGCGGGATGTCGACGACCTCAATCTCGGCCATCTCCAGTACGCTGTCCGGCACTGTCTCGCGCACGCGGACACGCGTGAAGCTGGCGACGATGTCATTCAGGCTCTCGACGTGCTGGATGTTGACGGTCGAGTAGACGTCGATCCCTGCGACAAGCAGTTCCTCGACATCTTGATAGCGTTTGGGATGACGGCTGCCGGGTGCGTTCGTATGCGCTAGTTCGTCGACCAAAACGAGACGCGGCGCGCGGGTTAGGATCGCATCCAGGTCCATCTCTTGGAGCGTCCGGCCTTCATATGAAATTGCCCGACGTGGTGTGATCTCATGACCTCGGGTAAGCGCTTCTGTTTCCGCGCGTCCATGGGTTTCAACCACACCCACGACGACATCGACGCCGTCCCGCTTACGCGCGGCGCCCTCGGACAACATCTCGAAGGTTTTGCCGACCCCCGGGGCCGCGCCGAGGAAAACCTTGAAGCGCCCTCTGCCCTCCTGCGCCGCTGCGCGCAGAAGGGCGTCCGGGTCAGGTCTCCCATCGCCTGACACAGGCATCAGCGCGGGCGTGTCGCGGAGGTGCTGGTGCCTGACGGTGCGTCGAGTGCACGATTGAGCGCCAGTACGTTGACGTGAGCTTCACCCAGGATGGACGCCTCAGTCGTGTCAGCCACTAGCTGGCGAACACGGTCGATTGGCACGCCGCGGACTCGCGCCACGCGCGATGCTTGAGCCAATGCGGCAGCGGGCGACAGATCGGGATCAAGCCCCGAGCCACTGGCGGTGACGAGATCGGCGGGCATTGGTCCTGCTACGCCTTCGGCGCGACGCTTCGCTACGTCGGGCTTCACGCGGTCGACCAGGGCTTGGCTCGCCGGACCTAGGTTTGAACCGGACGATGCAAGGCCATCATAGCCTTTTCCGGCAGCGGACGGCCGCGTCTGGAAGTAGCGGTCTGCAGTGAACGCCTGTCCAACCACACTCGAACCGATAACTGTGCCACGAGCGTCCCGCACCAGGCTGCCATTCGCCTGGCTTGGGAAAATCGTCTGACCGATCCCGGTCATGGCAAGCGGATAGACGAGCCCGAGAAGGACTGCGAACAGGATCGTCATGACGATCGCAGGTCGCAGTGCGGAGGTGAAATCCTTGCCCATGTCTGTCTTTCCTTACGCGAGACCGAGGCCACCGACCACGAGGTCGATGATCTTGATGCCAATGAACGGTGCTACCAGGCCACCAAGGCCGTAGACCGCGAGATTGCGGGCGAGCAGTGGTCCGGCTGCCATCGGCTTGTAGGCTACGCCGCGCAGTGCCAGCGGCACCAGGCACGGTATGATGACGGCGTTGAAGATGATCGCCGACAGGATCGCGCTTTCAGGGCTGCCCAGCCGCATCACGTTCAGCACGCCAAGCCCCGGATAGAGTACGACGAACATCGCTGGGATGATGGCAAAATACTTTGCCACGTCGTTGGCGACCGAGAAGGTCGTCAGCGCACCGCGGGTCATCAGCAGCTGCTTGCCGAGGCCTACGACCTCGATCAGCTTGGTCGGATCGCTGTCGAGATCAACCATGTTGCCCGCTTCACGTGCAGCCTGCGTGCCGGTGTTCATCGCAACGCCAACATCGGCCTGCGCGAGCGCTGGCGCGTCGTTGGTGCCGTCACCGCACATCGCGACCAGTCGCCCACCGGTCTGTTCCTTGCGGATCAGCTCGAGCTTGTCCTCAGGCGTCGCCTGGGCAAGAAAATCGTCCACGCCGGCTTCGGCCGCGATCGCTGCGGCAGTGAGCGGATTGTCGCCGGTGATCATCACCGTGCGAATGCCCATGGCACGCAGCTCACCAAAACGCTCGCGAATGCCGGCCTTGACCACGTCCTTGAGGAAGATGGCGCCAAGCAGACGTCCGTCCTGCGCAACTGCAAGCGGCGTACCGCCGGCGCGTGCGATCTCATCGGTAATACGGCGCAGCTCAGTAGCGGCTGCGGTCTCGCCCGAGCCCGCGTTGGCACGCAGGATCGAATCCACCGCACCCTTCTGGATCAATGATCCGCCGACCTTCACGCCCGAGATGCGCGTTTGTGCCGTGAACGGGATGATCTCGGCACCGGCAGGCAGCTCAGCCGTTGCCACGTGAAACTTTTCACGCGCGAGTAGCACGATCGAACGGCCTTCCGGCGTCTCGTCGGCAAGGCTCGCCACCAAGGCTGCCTCGGCCAGCTCCTGCGGGCTAGTCCCGGACACCGCCCGGAACTCGCTCGCCTGACGGTCACCGATCGTAATCGTGCCGGTCTTGTCGAGCAGCAGAACGTCGATGTCGCCCGCTGCTTCAACTGCGCGGCCCGACTTTGCGAGCACGTTGAACCGTACCAGGCGGTCCATGCCGGCGATGCCGATAGCCGACAACAGCGCAGCAATGGTCGTTGGGATCAACGTGATGAGCAAGGCTGCCAGGATCGCGACCGGGATCGACCCGCCCGCATAAGTGGCGAAGCCCGGGATCGTCCCGACTGCGATCAGGAAGATGATCGTAAGGCCGACGAGCAGCAGAGTCAGAGCGATCTCGTTCGGCGTCTTCTGGCGCTCGGCACCTTCGACGAGTGCGATCATCCGGTCGAGAAAGCCCTTGCCGGGCTCGACCGTCACCTTGACGCGGATCTCGTCGGAGATGACGCGGGTGCCAGCAGTAACCGCCGAGCGATCACCGCCTGCCTCACGGATCACCGGCGCGCTCTCGCCGGTGATCGCTGCCTCGTTGACCGAGGCAACACCCGAGACGACATCGCCGTCCGAAGGGATCAGATCGTTGGTCTCGACCAGCACGATGTCACCGACCTTGAGCTGGCTGGCTGGGACATTTTCAAATTCACGGCCGGCGCCTTTCAGGCGCTTGGCGGTCAGTTCCGCCTTGGTCGCACGCAAGCTTGCTGCCTGCGCCTTGCCGCGCCCCTCAGCGAGCGCCTCGGCGAAGGTGCCGAACAGTACGGTCAGCCACAGCCAGATAACGAGCTGCAGTTTGAAACCGACGGACAGATTGTCCTGCCCGATCACGAGCAGGACGGTCATCAGCGCCGCGACCGCGGCGGTGACGAACATGACCGGGTTGCGAACGAGTTCCTTGGGGTTGAGCTTCAGGAATGACGCCTTGATCGCGGGCACGACAAGGTCGGCCGTAAACAGGCTCTTGGATTGGGTTTTTGCCATGTCAGGCGCCCCTTCAGGACAGTTTGCCGCTGATCATCGCGAGATGATCGGCGATTGGACCAAGCGCGAGGCTCGGCAAGAACGTCAGGCCGCCCAGGATCAACACGATACCGACCAGCAATCCGACCCACAGTCCCCCCGTCGTGGGGAAGGACCCGGAACTTTCTGGCGTATACTTCTTCGCGGCCAGGCCGCCGGCGATCGCCAGCATCGGCACGATGATGAAGAAGCGGCCGACCCACATCGCAACGCCGAGCAACCCGTTATAATAGGGCGTGTTGGCAGTGAGGCCTGCGAACGCAGAGCCGTTGTTTCCGACCGCGCTGGTGAAAGCGTAGAGGATCTCGGAGAAGCCATGCGGCCCCTTGTTCAGCGGCCCCGCCAGTCCCTGCGCCAGCACGGATGACAGCGCCGTGAACCCCAGGATCATCAGTGGAAGCACAGCGATTGCAAGCACCGCGAGTTTCACCTCACGCGCCTCGATCTTCTTACCGACATATTCCGGCGTACGACCGACCATCAGACCGGCGACGAACACTGCGAGGATGGCAAAGAGCAAGAAACCGTAGATCCCTGCGCCAACACCGCCGATGACGACCTCGCCCAGCTGAATGTTGAATAGCGGTATCATGCCGCCAAGCGCGGTGAAGCTATCGTGCATGCTGTTGACGGCACCGCACGACGCAGCGGTAGTGACGACCGAGAACAATGCGGATGCAGCGATCCCGAAGCGGACCTCCTTGCCCTCCATGTTGCCGCCCGCGACGCCAAGATTGTGCAGTACCGGGTTGCCTGCGGCCTCCTGCCAATAGGTGACGGTCACACCAGCGAGGAACAGGATCACCATCGCCGACAGGATCGCCCAGCCTTGCTTGGTGTTGCCGACTGCCTTGCCGAACGTCCACGTCAGCCCGAAACCGATCAGGAAGATTGACAGCATCTGTATGAGGTTGGTCAGTGCGGTCGGATTCTCAAACGGGTGCGCGGAGTTCGCGTTGAAGAAGCCGCCACCGTTGGTGCCGAGCATCTTGATCGCCTCCTGGCTCGCCACCGGGCCGAGCAGCAGCGACTGTTTTACACCCTCGAGCGTTTGAACGTCGACCACACCGGCCATCGTCTGCGGCACGCCGCTGGCGATCAGGAAGAGAGCGTAAACAATCGAGATCGGCAGCAGGACGTAGAGTGTGACCCGCGTCACATCCGCCCAGAAATTGCCGATCGCCTTCGACTCCCGGCGCGCGAAGCCCCGGAACAGTGCGAAGGCGAGTGCGATGCCGGTTGCAGCGGACAGGAAGTTATGGATCGTGAGCCCCAGCATCTGGCTGAGGTTCGACATGGTGCTCTCACCGCCATAGCTCTGCCAGTTGGTGTTCGTGGTAAAGCTGATCGCGGTGTTGAACGCTAGGTTCGGCGCCAGCCCTGCCAGCCCCTGCGGGTTACCTGGCAGTACGCCTTGCAGACGCAGCACCGCATAGGTGAACACCATCAGCGTCGCGTTGAACAGCAGCATGTGAAGCGCGTAGCGGCGCCAGCTCTGTTCGACGTTTGGATCAATCCCGGCAAGCTTGTAAAAGCCGCGCTCGACCGGACCCAGTACGACGTGAAGCGGGGTACGCCGTCCTTCGTACAGCGTGAAAAGCCACGTGCCGACCGGTTTGGTCAGCGCCAGCAATATGGCAACGAAGCCCAGAATAAGGAACCAGCCCTGGAGTGTCATCGGTCCGCCTCCTTCAAAAGCGTTCGGGGCGGATGAGAACCGCCACAAGGTAGATTAGGAGGCCAAGCGCGGTGAGCGCCGCCAGCCAAAGGTCGAGGGTCATTGCCGTCTCCTCAGGCGTTGTCGCATAGGCGGGCATAGGCGAGCGTGAGCGTCACCAGTCCGACCATGATTGCGATCCAGAGCAAGTCCTGCATCAGGTGTCCTTTCAGAAGGTCAGAAGGCAGCCGTCAGCGAGACCACGACCGTGCCGCCGGCGATATTGCCGGTGCCGTCCTGACCCTTGCTGAAGCTGGGGCGGAGGTACGTCGCCTCCCGGTTCGAGATGTCGGTGTCGATATAACTGACGTTGAATGTCAGGTTCTTGTAGGTGGCATCTGCACCCAGCGACCAATCCCAGTATTCGCCGGTAGGCGCTACAGCGGTCGCATTCGGACCTAAGCCATCCTGCCCCCAGCTGTGACCGACATGCGCCTTTGCCGTGATCGGCGTACCGGCAAGCGCCAGCGCGCCGTCGCCCCACAGATAGAGGTTGTCGTCCTTGGCGCCGGGATTGTTATAGACGCCATTCACAGCATCGGCACCAGTGATGTACCATTTGCCGATCGCCTGCTGCTTGGGCGCATAGGCCGCACCTGCGGTCAGCGTTGCCGGGCCGGCGGTGCCGGTCAGCTTCACATAGGGCTCTGCGAAATCGGTCTTATCGGCGCCGCCCGGATACATGTACCAGGTAAGACCGACGTCGAGCGTTGCATTGTCAGCGAGCTTCGCCTTGTAGCCCCCGATAAGATCGAGCTCCATGTTGGCGCCGCCAAACGTTCCCCACCCGGCGAGATTGGATCCCCAGACGCCAGCATACAGACCGCTTTCATGAGCAACTGTAATGCCGCCCTGAACAGCCATTTCCCGGTCGGACTGCGATACGCCGCGGAACCGGTAGTCGGAGGCGATCGCGGCCGAACCGCTGACCGTCAGCGTCGATGGCGGAGCCGTGGCTTCAGCAGCCTCGGCCTTGTCGTTCGGCGTCGACTGAGCCTGTACAGTGGCTGGAAAAGCTAGGATCGCAACGACCACGGCCGCATGACGGAACTTCATTATTACACCCCTTGAGCGGCGCTCGTCACGTGACGATGCCTTCAGGGATGTGCGATTAGGCGCATTCAGCGTAGCAATTCGAGATCGATTCCGGGAAAAGGCATATAGCGCGCATATAGCTGACGCTTTTTTTACGCTGCCAGTAGCTGGCTTGGCGCTGCTACTTTTTGAAAATCGACCCAACACTACGTCAGCACTATGGAGATCGATCAAACCGATCTTTTGTCTATATGCCGGACAAGCTATCTCGCGCCTTAGCATTGAGAAATGTAACAAGGACGTCGGACAAAATGTCAGCTTCTGGCATGTTAATCCTAGCCGCTATTATTCTAGTAATAATAGCGTTCGACGTTATACTATGGATAAATATCCATAACTATAGTCGCGCTTCTTCTGAGAGGGAGGGCGTTCCAAACGCTGTCGTGAACAAAGTAGATAAAAATTAGGATGGGGACGCTTCTCGTCTCAATCGTATATTTCGGATTGATGATTTTAGAGCTATTGGCTTTGCTTGTAATTTGGAACTGTTCGTTCCAGCGCAAACTCCTACAAGCAGTGTTTGGAGCCACCGGGCTAGCGCTCGTATTTGTCGTGGCGGGCATTACTTTTCGCGAGATGGTTCCCACTAAAGCTTATCTGGCGTTTGCCGGCATGTACATCTTCTCGGGATTGGTCTGGAGGTGGTGGAAAGACGGAATTGCCCCTGACCGCTGGCAAGCGAGCGAAGTCGTGCTTGCCATGCTGGCAACGGTTATGTTTTCGATGGCAAGCTCAGCGCTGGAGCAAACGGCCTAGCGCTGTGTAGCCGTCTTGCTGTCAGCTACGAGCGCATATTCTCGATTCCTCATTCGCCAGTACCCTTCGCCACTGGCGTTTCAAAAACTGTCATTTTCGAAAAAGGCGGTCGCCATGCGCAACATTGGCTATTGCTATCCCGGCGCCCTAAAGCAGACAGGCCACTGTCTTTCCCATAATGGCCGTTCGGCAAGCAATTGATCGGAAAACCCGGTCTGAAACACCACTGTGTGACAAACAGGTGTTTTAGGCCATCTAAGCTACCTGCTGGCGCAGACTTTCGCTCGATCACAAAGCTGATCGGGAATACCTCGTCACAGTTTGCAAAGATCATCACTGCCGTGTTGGGAGAAGCCGGAAACTACCAAGCACGCGGC
>Ga0308169_10006490_pt1 | contig 10293 bp, 11 predicted proteins | sample PhyBR1_2_FD_202139 | JGI IMG/M metagenome (GOLD analysis project Ga0308169, IMG submission 202139) | Phyllosphere microbial communities from UC Gill Tract Community Farm, Albany, California, United States - DLSLSB.R1 | ecosystem: Host-associated > Plants > Phyllosphere > Unclassified | place... | reverse complement strand
ACTGGCGGGCTGGCTAGGTCGCTCGAGGGAGCCTTTGGTGGGAAGAAGGAGAGCGAGAGCCCCCAGCAGATCGTTCCGGGAAAGTCTCTCCGATCCGACGAGGAGGAGGCGGAATCGACTAGCCTGCTGCTCGACAGCAAGGAAGCGAAGGGGGATGTGCATGGCGACGGTGAGACGGAATCGAAGACGAAGTCTATGAGGAAGGATTAGAGGGCAAGTGAGCCTTGGACGAAGGGAGCGAGAGACCGCCGCGTGGAGATGAGACAGGAAGGGGGGCCCGGAGAGGGAAGGGGCGGAAGACAATGATGCCGCCGTTCTGGCCTGGTCTCCATCTCTCCCTCTTGCTGCGCGCATCCATTATACAGCAGATTCCGGCATTCATAACAGCATAACACCAGCATAACATAGCCATCTTAGCATCATCCATGTTATTATGTATCATACGGGTACACGGGAACTGTAGATGGTCAGATTGTGAACGGGGATTAGTCGCCATTTGACTCGAGTCAATAGCCGGTCATGTCGTCAGAGCTCGCTATAGATTTCACTTGCCAACCGACGACACTTTCCCGCATCGATATCACTTTCACGCTACCTACATTCACTCCTGCTAGCTATACACGCAGAAGCCCTCTGACCACCTCGCGAAACGACTCGTCTGACTCATCCCCGCACGCGCCGAAACGAACATCCAGGGGATCTCGCTTGAAACCCCTCGACGGAGACCTCCTTAACCCCGGCCAAGAGAAGCGATGATCGAGTAGCGCAGCTCGAGCCCTTTCCTCCCCCGAGTCGACGATGTGACACCTCACACATCCTTCCGACATGTTCACGCATACAGCATCTTCGACATGACCTTCACAAGAGCGACTCACATCCAAGGCGCAGGCCCGGCGGAGCCATCAGGCTCGATGCGCTCGGTGGCCAACCAGACAAGTCCTCCCGTTACGGCACCTGGCAGTTACACTGCCGTGCACGCTTGTAAGTATAGTCTGCTTGCTTCGGAGGCTGCTCATACTAACAACAGCCTCACCCAAATGCTCCTCGCCCCTGTCCAACCCTCCCATCCAATCGACCTCGCGCCCGGAGCACAACGCAACCCCCACCCCGATCCCGCGATCACGGCGCCGCACCTCCCTTCGAGCATCCCACACCCCGCCAGTTCCGCTCCCGTTGCATTCTTACCGGCAGTCGCCCCCGCAAACACCATCGACAGCAACGACACCCCCGCACCCAAATGCATTCACCAGCGGGCAATCGATGTCCCCCTCGCCGCCTTTATCGCGCTCACATCCCCTCCTCGGTTCTTACCCCCTCTCGCTCCTCCATTCTCGGATGTCCCACGCCCACACCCCCCATTCCCTCCCGCCAACATCTACAACCGGCTTTTCGCTTCACATAGGCGCAATCGGAAAGGGCAAGACGTGCCCACCTTGTCTGCGATGTCCCGCGCACGAGGTTTACCCATTCTCAGCGACGTACTACGACCTTGAAGATGGAGGACGCAAGTCGCAGACCCCCTGGGTGGGCACGGTTGACTTGGAGGAACATTATCGGGCGATGTACACCTCGGACGTGCTTGGGGACCGAAAAGGTTCATCGGCAGCAGCAGCAATGCCCCCGCCGCCCGAGTACCCGGGGTATAGGGTCGCACCGGTCGGGCAGCTGCAGATCCTGGTGAAGACGCCAAGTGCGGCTGTCAAAGTCTTCCTGGTGCCGTACGATCTGAGGGCTCTGGCGGCTGGAGGAAGGCTGCTTGCAAGGGAGAGGACATATGTGCAGCGAACGACGACCCCGACTCCTACGACAGCGCAAGCGGGATCGCCGTCCGCATCGGGCTCGCCAACAGAAACAAGCAAGAGCACATCGTCGCCGGGACCTAGGGAGAAACTACGATACTCGGTGCAAGTGCAGTTCATCTGCCTCCCGCGGAGACAAGTTGCAACCTCCGCTCGAGAATCGTCGACCACGCGGCGCGTCTCACACCGGGATGCCTCGGCTGCTTCCGAGCCAACATATGACCCATCAAAGCGGTCCAGGACTGGCGCAACCCACGACACCGGCATGGACTATTACCTCTCCCGGCAGATCAAAGTGATCTTCACATCAACCCCTCCCGAGCGAGACGACGTCCTCCGTACGGAACGCGCAGACGAGGTCGTCTTACCCTCGGACGACATGACAAGCACGATCCGAAGCGGTCGCACGCCTACTTCCTCGCCCGTCTTCTCGTTCTCGCACACTCCACTCGCATCGCCCATCTCCCCCCGGGCGGACTGGGATGTCGTCCGTCGGAAATGGCTTGCTCGGCGTGAAGTCGAAGCTGCCGCTAACGCCGGTGCAGGGATGGACGACCTGCTCGAGACGGTCCCGCTTGACCAGCTCCGCCCGGCGACTCCACCGGTATCGCTCCTATCCTCGCAGGTCTCATCGCCCCGGAAAGACAAGCAGAAGCTGCAGGGTTCTGCCTCGCCGCGATCGACATCGCCTCTCCCAGTTTTGTCGCCGGTCCCTCGTAGTTCAGCTAAAGCGACAATGGCGATGATCAACGGCGCGAATGGCAGAGCCTCGCCCACACCTCGGCCGCCTTCGGTGAAGACCCCGCCGCCGCACCGGTATCCGCCCAGGCAGAGGCTGCGGCGGGGGAGTGGGAGTCTCGATGAGCGGGAACTGAGCGAGAAGTTACGTGGGATACGGATGCAAGAGGGCTTGGAGTGATGCCCGAGCTGACGAGGCGTTTTGTATCCATACCATCCATGTTGTACTTGTGGATCTGTCCACATCCACAACCACCCGCGTACGCAGCACTCGTTACGATGACTTTGGGAGGGCACGGCAGCCAACTTGAAAAGAGCCCAGCTGTACATGCAAGGTTTGTACAATTGACGATATTCTATGCTACATGCTGTTCGAGTCCGTTACGTTCCGTCGTGGTCGTGATTGTAGTTGTCTTGGTCGTCGTCATTGCCAGCACCGCGCTCACCGCTTCTTTCGTGACCGTCGCCACATCGATGTCATCCTCAACCTCGACCTGCTTCTCCCCCATCTTGCGCGACTCCCTCCTCTCCCGCAGCCCCAACCTCCGCCTCGTCCTCGGCCTCCCTTCCCCTGCACCATCATCCTCCCGATCCACCTCGTCTTCGTCTTCCTCAATCCCTAGAGCATCCTCGCTGGTCTCCCTAGTCCTCGTCCTTTTCCGTCCCGGCGCCCTCGTCGATCGCCTCCTCGCCTCGCCATCACCATCCGATCCCTCATCGCGCATCGTCTCTCTCCCTGCCTTCTTTAGCCGTCGGGCGGTGGCCTTGAACTTCCTCGCGTACTTCTCGATAACGTCCATCGCCCACTGATCGCCGTCCGGCAGAAGCCCTTCGGGCTCCGAATCCGGCTGCTCGTCCCAGGCAAGCACACCATCCCGCTTCGAGGTCTCTTCTTCCCATAGATCCTGCTCTGTTTCCCGACCAAGTCGCTTGCGCTCTTGCTTCGCGAGCTTGAGCCAGTGGTCCACGGCTTTCCGCATCGCTCGGCCGGTGATGAGGTCCTCGGCGAAGAGGAACTGCCGTTAACGATGTTTGATTGATGTGTATTAATAACGTACATAGAATAAATCGATGACTTCCTCGTGCAGCTCTGCGCGGCGCATGATCGGAGCGTACTTGTCCAGCCACTTGCGGAGGTACGGGACCATCGCCCCATCCTTCGCTGTGAGCGGACTGCAATGTAAGCTGCCATCCTCGCAGATCCTCCTCCCATCGACTCGACTCACCCTTTCTCATCCCGCCAGCGCCCCCAGCACATGCACATGAACCGTCGCTTCTCGCTCAGGTGATGCCAGAGCGAGATATTGCACTACGATCAGCAAACTCCTCGGTCCATCCCGCTGGTCGGACTACGCACCTCCTCGATATGCCGCAGGAGGTAGCGATACTCGCCCCCGTCCCACAACTTATCCAAATCCGGAATGAGGTCGAAAGCCGTCCCAGGGTTGATCCGGCTCGACCACGTCGTGAATTGGTTCTGCCGGCCCTTCATCTGTGGCTGCATCAGGCCGAGCGGGTTATCGTAATGCGGCACCTCTTCGCCCGGGGACACCGTGCTCTTTTCTTCCCACGGGCGAAGTCGGCCCGGTCGGCGTTTCACAACGGATTGCGCAATGGAAGACAGCTCCGACGAAAGGTCGCGGACCATCGAAGGCGGGGTGAGGATCACAACCGGGTCCTTGGCGCCGATGTCTTTCGAATTCGGCTGCTCCCTGGTCGAGCCCGCTTCATCGTCGGACGCTTGGACGCGACCGGCGGTCAGGGGTGTCATGGACAGCGCGGAGGCGGGCGGATCCGCAGGTTCCGTAAGGGCCGCTTGTGCGCTGGCGCGATCGTTCATACGAGCCGATTTGTCGCCCGCATCGTTGCCGTTCACGCTCTTCAATGCATCGCCCTCGGGGACAACGGTGACCGGATCATCGCCCTCATCCGCCCCGGTAGCGTCACGACAATCTTTCGTTTGAGCGCGTCGACCGGAGACGGTACCGCGATCGGCGGACGCGCCGAGCGCATCGGCCGAGTGGTCAGCTACTAGCGGAACCTCGCCCGAAGCGTCGCTCGTATCCTCATCCAAGATCCGGTCTTCATCGTCCACGCTCGACACGGAAACGTCCGGGCCCACTGCTTGGTCGCCGCGGGTTACTGTATTCTTCGCGCTGTTGGCCTCTGCTTCGGCATCTTCGTGGCCATCATCGATCATCAAGGCCATGGCCTTCGGCCCCGAATCCTCACTTGGGGTCTCGGGAGCAGGGGCCAACGCCGCGATGATGCTCAGCCGCTCAATGTTTCCAGGAGACTGAACAGCAATTGAGTCCACGACCGTCTCCTTAGGTTTGGCCATGGCATCCCCGAGCTTGATAAGCAGGGCAAGCTTGATGCCGTCGCCGGTCTGCTCGTCAGCTCGTCGCCACGAACTTTTCGGATCCACTGACCAGCTTGCGCCCGAGGCATTCCACCGTACACTCATCCGCATGAGACACTCTTAGATGGATTGCCAATTCCTCTTCGCCGCCGAGGTCGCCCAAACGGCGACATGCGACGCATCTCCAGCCGCGCACTGTGGTGCTGTGAGTGAGGATGGATGACGCCTCGGTGGCGCCGCCCGGCCCCTTCGCTCGAGCCTGCGCCACTTCGTCCAGCGTCGTGACCGTCAAATACGTGACCTCGGCACGGCTCGCCTTGGCCGCAACGATTCTGGGCCGAATCGCGTTCATCCGCAGACTCGGCTCCAGTACCAGCGGCCCATATCGAGCCGACAGCCGTATCCCATAAGCCAAAAGCGGAGACCTGGAGTTTTCCCTCGGCGAAGCACGAAGATCGATCCGTTCTGGCGGACCCTCTCCCCAGAGCATCTCCCTCCCTCCATGTGGGGCTCCCAACGCGACTCTTCCGATCCACGTGCGCGCTCCGCCTTCGAGCGGCGGCCAGCAATCGCCGAACCGATCCCGCATGTCGCCGAGCTCGTATGTTAAGCTACGCGAGTTGGGGGGAAGCATAATCTCGATGGGCTCGTTGGCGGCATGACCGACGAACTTGCAGAATTTGCGCTGACCGACGGCGAGCAGGCGAGCATCCCGCCAGACGAGTCGGCCGTCAACCCGGATCGTGAGCGTCGCGCTTCGGACGGCTTCGACAGCTGGACCGTGCCAAGGATTAGACGTGGAATGAATGGGGAAGACTGTGCGATCTTTGAATGGGATGTCTTCGTCGCCGTATATGAGTCGTACGGATCTGAGAATCACACTGAGTCTGCGATGAATTCGGCTGATGGTCAGCGTCAATGTTCGATAATGACTGGACAGACTGACCATTGACTCGCCAGGCTCTCTTCCGTCTCTCGGCGCTCTAGCATCCCGTCGAGCAGCGGGACAGGCAGGACGGAGCGCCGACCAGCTTCCGCTCGCCGATACGTGATCACCTTGTCCCGGACCTCGTTCTCTCGCTGGATGCCCGCTCCGGCTTTGTTTTGGTACGCCGCGATCCCGTGCAATCCCTGCCGGATATTGCGATACAAGAAAGGCATGGGCCGTTTGCGGCTTCTCGGTTGAAAAAGGGGCGGGAGCCTCGGATTCGGTTTGGCTCTCAACTTCTCCAAATACATGTCCGGTGCAAGCAGGACAGTTCGAGATCCTCCCTTATCATCGCGAACGGGGGACCCTTGTACTCGCCTCACCGGTTTGTCGACCCAGTGAGCATTCTCGATGGATTTCATGGCGATCTTGCGGAGGACGTCGAAAATGTCCGCGACGTCCGGGACGTAGCCGGTGACGCGGGGCAGCCTGACGCCCGAGGCGAAGAGCCAATCTCTTGTCGAAGGCCCAAAGTTGGGCCGGTAGGTTGCCGGTGGGCCGCTTCCGGGTGGTGCGGCAACGATCGCTGTCGAAACTGACTGTGCCAAAGGTGAACTGATGGCGGGTCTGTGCGCATCTTTGACTACACGATCAACGCCGGGCTGAACTGACGTTTTGGCCGCAGTTGGAGTGGGTGTAAGGGGCGCGGAAGGCGTGGCGGGAGGAGCGATTGCTCTGCTGGCCTCCGCAGCGGAAGTGACCCGGGCATGGGCCTGGGCCGCAGGCGACTCGGCTGCTCCGTTTGATGTACCGTTTTGCGTACTGTTTTGCGCCAATGCCCTTCGGTCTCTCGTTGGCAAGACAGCACCGATCTTCAATTCGCGTTGAGGAGACGGCACGGCCGAGTTTAACGCTGCAAGGCGATCGGACGTGGCTGGGAGCGATGAGGCATGTATGTCGCCAAGTCGAGCCGATGATGTGTGAGAGCTAGACGTTGAACGTGCGAGTTGCCTCGCCGCCTCAGAGGATCCGCCGGATGAGCTGGTTGTAGCGGATGATACCGAGAGAGGGGACGATCTGTTCGGTTTTAATGTCAACGACGTGACTGTCCGAGCATCCTGTCGGGTTTGAACCAACGGTGACGTCGCCGAGTTACCAGCGGCGATGCTCGGAGAGGCCTCGCGAGATCTTGTACTCCTTCGCAGACCAGCCGTGGCCGTCGGCGCGGACGTCGAAACCAGAGACGACGGCGCACTCTGGGATCCTCTCGTGAAGGTCCCTTGGACGGAAAGAGGTCTCGGCAGGATAGGGGTCTTCGGCCTTCCAGCATCCGAATTCCGCGGGCTGGCGGAAGGGTTCTTTGAGATGTTCGGCCGGCGAGAAGATGGCTTGGCTATCACGTGCAACGGTCCGGAAGGACTGCCTGGCGGTGAAGTCGATTGCACTGCCTGAGACGGCGAGTTTCCCGCTTCAGTCCTCTCCGGCGGGCCAGACACCTTTAACACAATACGCTGAACTCTTTGGGCAGACGATTCCGGGACCGCGAAGGATGATGCCGATGTCGGTTCCTGCGGTGTCTCCGGACCCGCCGCGATCGTTGCTGGAGTAGGCGATTCCTTGGCGCCTGTAAGGGAGTCGATAGAGATCGTTACCGGCAGGGTTGGCGCTTCGGCGGCGCGGGCTTGAACAGTAGATTTTACAGCGACGGCTGGTGGTCGCAGACACGGAGAAGCCACGGAGGTCTGAGCGGAGATGCTTGACAGTTCGCGGCTTGGCAATGCCCCCGAGGATTGGTCTCCTCGCGATGCTGAGACTGGTTGTCGCGCTCTGACTGCTGGCGGTGAACTTCTCGCAGTAGAGACACCTTTTGCACTTGTCGTTGAATGGCTGGAAGGAGCATGACCGCGAGCCGCTGTCGGGGTTACCGAGGGGACTGGTGTCGTAAGCAGTCTTGCCGCATCTGCTGAGCGCTGCTGAGACGAGGCGATAGGAGTCGGGGCCGATCTCGCCGATGCCGAAGGCGCCGGCGGTCGGCGCGGGACTGCACCGGACGAGGTCGAAGGGAAGCTGACTCGGTTCGCAGAATCCGCTGGGCGCCAGGGTTGTCGGTCGGTCTGCAAGGCATTGGCAGCAGGCCGGCGAATAAGCTCGCTCAGGCTCTTGAATGTGGCAGGAGAGGAGAAAGAGGCCGTCGCCGATCCAAATCCACGGGAGGTTTGATCGCGCAAGGTTAAAAGTTTTGGGTCTATGTTTATGCTGAACATACTGGACATTTCTGCCTTCGTACCCGCGTACGATGTGGGGCGATCACGCTGGGCGGTCGACGCTGACGGTGGCCGCACGGCAGAGGCAAGGTTCGCTTGCCTTGTAGTCGTTGAAGGCGAAGAACGAGGCGGCTGTGGTGTTGTAGTTGGCGACGGCTTCGTGGCAGATGCCGCGTGGACAAGACTCGAATGGCCCAGTGTCGTTGAAGGCTTCCAAGACGGTCTGGTGGAGGACAAAGCACTACTCATCCATGGCGGTATCGCGGCGGAAGGGGAACTGACAGCGCCGTCTAGTCTCGCTGACAATTCGGTGCGAAATGATTGAAGATCGGCATCGAGCGGTCGTCTCACTGCGTACTCGGCATCGGCTCGAGATAGCCTTGAGCTCTGCAGCGAGACAGGCGTCGAGGGTTGTCGAGGCAAAGCTGCCGGGGGTTCCATTATCGGTGAAGCCATAGTAGACCTGGATGGCTGCCTGGCTGAGTTGTTACTCAAAGTCGATGTCGACGCCGGTTGGGCGACCGGCAGTGCTGATTTCGATGCTGAGGGCGATGCCGCTGACGGCGCTGCGAGACTCGCAGGGGGCTGCGGAACCGAGCGATGGATCATTCCTCCACACGCAGATCGCGACCCTAATCCGATCGTCGACGGCGGGCTGGGCGGCGGCGGCCTGGTTGCAGCAGTGGTGGGAGGGGCTGCCAATACGGGTTCTGTGGGGCTCATCGAGGGAGTCGGAGCTGGCCTCACTGTAGTCGCTGGAGGTCGGCCTGGATCACCAAGGAAGGATGGGGGCTTGGTGGGCGATTTGGACTTCCAAGCGGATGCAAGGATTTTTGCCTCGTCAGGAGAGATAAACTGAATGTCGTCGTTCTCGTCCTTGCTGCCAACCGCTTTCGTGCGCGAGACCGCAGTTTCCCTGGACGGACCAGATTCGTCGTCACTGCTGTCGATAGTGATTGGCGGCGTGTTACGTCGTATACTCCTGCTGCGCTTGATAGGCCTTGATCCATCCGGAGTCGTTTCGGCAGGCCGCTTACCAGCGTTTATACCGCTTCGATCCGAGCCAAGCATCGAAGTCGCCCGTGGTGGTGAATTATTACTTGCAGGAGTCCCGGCATCCCGTGCTATCAGGCTTGACGGCGTGTGCGGGGAAGCATTCTTCGGATCGCTCGTCCGTCCTAGACATCAGCGTCAAGCCAAGCAAAGCAAAATCCCACCAACCAATAACCGGTGGCCTCCGCGGCTCCTCCCGCCTTCGCGAATGAACGAACGCATGACGGGGATCTCGCGGATCTTGATGCCGTCCGACACCAGCGAGTCTGATACGCGGGTTATCCCCGTCCAGAAGCATTCTCGGTTTCGTCCGATCCGGCCCCGATGCCCGGTCTGTGGATGCCGTGCGAGCACCGGAAGCGCCAAAGAACTTGGGTTGATGCTCCAGAATCCCTCGTGTACCAGGCGTGGAAGTCGGAGAGGAAGCTCCAGTCCGGCTTGTGCCGGTGACAGAACCGCGAGACGAGGTGGACGATGACTGCTCAGAAGCAGTGTGTGCTGCTCGGTTGTTGTGGTAATGATAAGCCGGCGTGGATATCAGGGGAGCGATACCGGATGGTGGCATGTCAAAGCATTGCAAGCCGGCCAGAATGGCTTTAATCAGCTTATGGAGCGTAGCTGCCAGGTGACGGGGCACAGTGGAGACTCACTTGCGCTAGATGCGTCGGATGATCATATGATACCCATCAAATCCTCTAAGAACTGGGCGACGGACCACAAGGCAGGATTGGTAACCGAGCTAGAGTGGGGCAGGCTGGAGGAGAGGTGGTTGAGGTCCAGCTGGGGGAGCTTTGAAAGACTCGCTGATGAGGGCTGGACTTTGTTGTGCAGCCGAGTGAGCAACCATATAAAGAGCGAGGGCCGGTGGAGGTTCTCAGCCAAAGGTGAGCAGCGCGGCAGGACGCGCCTCGTATTTTGACTCGGGATATTGCCCCTTTCGGCAATTATACCTTACAAAGTTCAAACGCGGGGGAATCATCCTCGCCGTCCGACGCCGTCTCCGTCAGAATCTTAGCGTGTACTGGTAGGACCTTACTCGCCGACACAACGACTTCTGGCGGGTTTTGTCGGGCCATGTCGATGTTGTAGGACGCCCAGTAGCGGATGTGCATCTCGTCTGCGTCAACAGCACAATGCTGCGTGCGACAT
>Ga0308169_10006488_pt1 | contig 10295 bp, 8 predicted proteins | sample PhyBR1_2_FD_202139 | JGI IMG/M metagenome (GOLD analysis project Ga0308169, IMG submission 202139) | Phyllosphere microbial communities from UC Gill Tract Community Farm, Albany, California, United States - DLSLSB.R1 | ecosystem: Host-associated > Plants > Phyllosphere > Unclassified | place... | reverse complement strand
ACGATGTCGGTCAGCAGGTTGTGCATTTCCAGTACGTCGATGTCTCGCTCGCGCATCTTGGTGACGAAATCGAAATGGTCGCGCTTGGCCTGGTTGACCCAGATCACATCATCGAACAGCAGCTCGTCGCAATTGTTGGGAGTCAAGCGCTGATGGGCCAGGCCTGGGGAGCACACCATGACTTTACGTAATTTACCGGCTTCGGAATGAACGCCGTATTTCACTTTTTCCGTGGTCATTACAAATCCTCCAGTGAAAACAATCAGTCAGCTACAAGGTCAGGAAGCCGTCGTAGAGCCCGTAGGCAGCCACCAGGGCGCCTGCGATCACCGCGGCAAAAATCAGCTTCTCGACAGAGGTGAAAATCGGTTTGCCCAGCTCATGCTTGGCCTTGGCGAACAGGATCGCGCCGGGGGCATAGAGCAGGGCAGAGAGCAGCAAGTACTTGATGCCGCCGGCGTACAGCAGCCACACCGCATAGACCAGGGCGATGGCACCGATGGCCAGGTCCTTGCGGCGTTCGGCCAGGGCGTTTTCATAGGTTTCGCCGCGCACCGCGAGCAACAGCGCGTAGGCCGCCGACCAGAGGTAAGGCACCAGGATCATCGAGGTGGCGAGGTAGATCAGTGACAGGTAGGTGCTGGCCGAAAACAGCGTGATGATCAGGAACAGCTGGACCATCGCGTTGGTCAGCCACAGGGCGTTGGCCGGGACATGATTGGCGTTCTCACGACGCAGGAACGCCGGCATGGTGTGGTCCTTGGCGGCGGCGAACATGATCTCGGCGCACAACAACACCCATGACAGCAGCGCGCCGAGCAGCGAGATGACCAGGCCAACGCTGATCAGCACCGCGCCCCAATGCCCCACCACGTGCTCCAGCACGGCGGCCATGGACGGGTTCTGCAGTTTTGCCAGTTCCGGTTGGGTCATGATGCCCAGCGACAACACGTTCACCAGCACCAGGAACAGCAGCACGGTGATAAAACCGATCACAGTAGCCTTGCCCACGTCCGAGCGTTTTTCGGCACGGGCGGAAAAGATGCTCGCGCCCTCGATGCCGATGAACACCCACACGGTGACCAGCATCATGTGGCGTACCTGGGTCATCACGCTGCCCAGGTCCGGATTCTTCAGGCCCCAGATGTCGGCGGTGAAGATGTCGAGCTTGAACGCGAACACCGCGATCAATACGAACAACACCAGCGGCACGACCTTGGCGACGGTGGTGACCAGGTTGATGAACGCCGCTTCCTTGATCCCCCGCAGGACCAGGAAGTGCACCGCCCACAACAACACCGACGCGCCGATCACGGCTGCAACGGTGTTGCCCTCACCGAAGATCGGGAAGAAGTAACCCAGGGTGCTGAACAGCAACACGAAGTAACCGACGTTGCCCAGCCAGGCGCTGATCCAGTAACCCCAGGCCGAGGAGAAGCCCATGTAGTCGCCAAAGCCGGCCTTGGCGTAGGCATACACGCCGCCGTCCAGGTCGGGCTTGCGGTTGGCCAGGGTCTGGAACACGAAGGCCAGGGTCAGCATGCCGACGGCGGTGATTGCCCAGCCGATCAACACGGCTCCGACGTCGGCGCTGGCGGCCATGTTTTGCGGCAGGGAAAAGATTCCCCCGCCGATCATGGAGCCGACGACCAGTGCCACCAGCGCACCCAATCGAAGTTTTCCGGGGGTATCAGACATTTGCGAGACTCCAATGCAGGAGAAGAGAGTCAGTAGGCTAAAACGAATTGAAACTTCAATAGCTGATCTGGATCAGTGCATGACAACATTCCATTGTTAATGAAGGAGTTATTACCGTCTCTCGGTCTTCATGAGTTTTCCTGGAGGCCCGTTCCAGAGCGGCTGGTGTGGTGCGATGGGGAGGTTTGACCTGCGGCAGTAATATTTCCGCTAGTTGATGAAAACCTGCTGCGCAACGAATGCCTGGGCGAGTGTCTGGACAAGAAAAGAGTTGCCGTCATGGCCTTTTTTATAAGCGTCTTGGAGAATGCCCGGCATAAGGCCTTGGGACTTAGCCCTGAATGACGCTATTTAAAATAGTCATGTCGTTTTATTTACATATTTGATAGTGAGAAAAGATGCCGCAGCCGATTGAGAAATTGCGACTCGGGGCGCTGGTTGCGCTGGTGGTGGGATCGATGATTGGCGGTGGGATTTTTTCCTTGCCGCAAAACATGGCGGCTCGGGCCGATGCCGGCGCGGTACTGATCGGCTGGCTCATTACCGCCGTCGGCATGCTGTCCCTGGCTTTTGTGTTCCAGACCCTGGCCAACCGCAAGCCCGGGCTGGACTCGGGTGTCTACGCCTACGCCAAGGCCGGGTTTGGCGATTACATGGGCTTCTCGACCGCCTGGGGCTATTGGATCAGCGCCTGGATGGGCAATGTCGGCTACTTCGTGTTGCTGTTCAGCACCCTGGGCTATTTCTTTCCGGTGTTCGGCCAGGGCAACACGCCGGTGGCCATCGCTTGCGCGTCGGCGCTGCTGTGGGCGGTGCATGGGCTGGTGCTGCGGGGTATCAAGGAAGCCGCGTTCATCAACCTGGTGACCACCATCGCCAAAGTGGTGCCGCTGGTGATGTTCATCGTCATCGCCGCCATAGCGTTCAAGGCCGAGATATTCACCCGGGACATCTGGGGCGCGATGAACCCGGACCTGGGCAGCGTAATGGACCAGGTGCGCCACATGATGCTGATCACCGTGTTCGTGTTCATCGGCATCGAGGGCGCCAGCGTCTATTCAGCGCGGGCGCAACGGCGTGCGGACGTAGGGCGGGCGACGGTCATCGGATTCGTCGGGGTACTGGCGCTGCTAGTGCTGGTGAACGTGTTGTCGTTGGGCATCATGACCCAACCGGAACTGGCAAGACTGCAAAACCCGTCCCTGGCCGGTGTCTTGGAACACATTGTCGGGCCCTGGGGCGCGTTGCTGGTCAGCCTGGGTTTGGCGGTATCGTTGCTGGGGGCGCTGTTGTCCTGGGCGCTGCTGTGCGCTGAAATCCTCTATGCCACTGCCCGGGACAAGACCATGCCGGCATTCCTGACCAAAGAGAATGCCAACCATGCCCCGGTCAATGCCCTGTGGTTGACCAACGGCATGATTCAACTGTTTTTGCTGATTACCCTATTCTCCGAAGGTACCTACACCAGCCTGATCTACCTGTCGTCGTCGATGATCCTGGCGCCGTACCTGTGGTCAGCGGCCTACGCGGTATTGCTTTGCGCCCGGGGTGAAACTTATGAGCAGGGCTCGGCCCGGCGCGTGAAGGACCTGTTCGTCGGTGGGGTCGCGCTGTGCTACGCGGTGTGGCTGCTGTACGCCGGTGGTGTGAAATACCTGCTGCTGTCGGCGCTGTTGTATGCGCCCGGAATCATCCTGTTCGCCCAGGCCAAGCGCGAGCAGCGGCAGCCCTTGTTCACCCATATGGAAAAGGGAATCTTTGCCTGCGTGATGGCGGGGGCGGGCATGGCGGCTTATGGCTTGTACCGCGGCGTGCTGGTGCTGTAGAGCTATTGCAGTTCCCTACATGGGCACCTCACCACTGTGGGCGATGGGCCCCCAGTTCAGCCGCTGGCAGCGCCCATTGCACCGGCGTCCCGGTGATTTTCAGCGGCACGTGAAGCCGCTGGGCCGGGCCCCACGGCGTTTGTTCGATCAAGAGTCCTCGGTCGTCGCTGGCCTCGGGTCGCAATGGGGTCGGGTCCCCTGCGCCACGCTCGATCAACAGCTTTGCCGTGCGCGCCAGTGACAAGCGTGCCGAGCCGCCGTGGCCATTGTGCAAGCGCCGGGATAGCAGCACCAGTGCGCTGGCCGCCAGCAGATAGCCGGTGCCGTGATCCAGTGCCTGCACCGGCAGTGGTGTCGGCTTGTCGGTGTGTTTCCAGTTCATGCCCGCTTCGGCAACGCCGCTGCTCATCTGCACCAGGCTGTCGAAGCCGCGCCGGTTCTGCCACGGGCCGCTCCAGCCGTAGGCGTTGAGGCTGACATCGATCAGGCCCGGGGCGATCTGCTGGCGTTGCTCGGCGCCAAAGCCCAGGTGCTCAAGGGCGTCGGCACGGTAGCCGTGCAGGAGGATGTCGGCGTCCTGGAGCAGTGCCTCGAATGTGGCTCGATCGTCGGCGCGATGAAGATCGAGGCGGGCGCAGCGTTTGCCCAGGGTGACTTCCGGCACCACGCCGGGTTCGTTCCAGGTCGGTGGGTCTATGCGCAGGACATCGGCACCCAGGCCCGCGAGGAAGCGGCTGGCGACAGGACCGGCCAGGACGCGGGTCAGATCCAGTACCCGCACGCCCGCCAGCGGTCGCGCTACGGAGCCGAGCCAGGGTTTAGGCCGCTCGATGATGGACTTGCTCAACTGCACCAGCGGTTCGGCATTCACCGCCCTGCCTTGGGGATGCGCCTGCCATGCCTGCCATGAGCGCATCTCGGCGGCGCAGCCGCCGGCGTCGACCACGGCCTGCTCCAGCTCGGCCTTGTTCCAGCGGGCCACTCGGGCCGCCATGTCGGCGCGGTCGACGCAGGGGCCGAGGACTTTTTCCGCCGCCAGTCGATGATGAGGGGCGTTGGTGTGCAGGCGAATCCAGCCGTCGGCGGTGGCATAGTCACCGGCCACTGGGTCCCACATCGGCGGCACGCTCCAGCCAATCGGACGCAGGGACGTGGAAAACCACAACGAGGCCAGGCGCCGGTCGACTTCGACAGGTGGCAGGCGGCCGGTCTGTTGGTGGATGAGCCCGGCGGTTGCCTGCCCGGCTGCAGCGATGCTGGCGCAGGCCAGCTCCGTGACGGCGAATGCCGAGGACAACGCGCCTTCGCCAGTGAAGAGGATCGGCGTCATGGGCAAGCCGAGCGCGGCTTGCACGGACGTCAGCAGATCGGTCATCGAAAGCCCTCCAAAACCAGAGAGCGAGCATAGATCAAAAAAACATGGTGGGTGGCTTCGCGGCTCAGCGGGAATTGGCTTTCCGCCATACGTATTTCCTTGTGGGAGCGAGCGTGCTCGCGATAGCGGTCGTTCATTTACGATTAAGTTGTATTGGCTGCCGTCATCGCAAGCAAGCTCGCTCCCGCAGGGAATGGTGGCGTTTCAGGCAAGCTCTGCTGTGTAAGCGTGTTCCAACAGCACCGTAAAGCGGTTGAAGGCTGCCAGCGCGCCTTTGTCTGCCTCGGCTTCTTGCTGTTCGGTAAAGGCCAAGCCGTCGAGCGTGCGGGTGAAGGTTTTCCAGCCTTCGGCGCGCCCGCCCGCGGGTTCCGCCAGGTGCCGGGCGCCGAAGGTTTCGCTCAGCCCCAGGCCCACGGCTCGCTTGATCAAAAACGCGGCGCCGAGCTTGGAGCCTTCGCCGACGAACAGCCAGCCGAGGGCTTCGGCTTGGGTCGGATTGTTCACCGCGCCAGCCACCGGCGCGGGGACTTCGGTGCCCAGGTCCAAGAGGTCGGCCTTGGCTGCTTCGGCCCGGCAGCGGGCCGGCAGGTCAGGGATCAAGGCGCATAGCCCTGGGTCGTTGTACAAAGCCACCAGTTCCGACTGGAACAGGTACTGGGCAACGACGAAACGGGCGAAGCTGGCCGGGGTTTCGAACGGGGCGTGGGCCTTGACCAGCGCGTCGAGCCTGCTGTGGGGCTCGTGGGTGATCTGGTTCAGGCGTTGGGACCGTAAAGCGGGATGTTGTGGGGGCATGAAAATTCCTTTGAGTTTAGAACGTGGGGAAACCCGGCGGCTGGATCAGATATCCCAGATCAGATTGACGGCGAAGTTGCGCCCTGGCGCAGTCAGGCGGTCAAGGTTGGCGGGGCTCAGCACGGCAGCTTCGCCGACGCTGTCGTAGCCGCGCACGTCGTCCCATAGCCAATATTTTTTATCGGTGAGGTTGTAGAGGCCGCCGCTGACGGTGATGTCGGAAGTCACTTTGTAGAAACCGGTCAGGTCGAGAATGCCGAAGCCTGGAGTCTTGAACTGGCTGCTGACGCCGTCCGGAGACTTGAAGTTGCTGTCGTCGACGCGATCCTTTTGCTTGACCAGGGTCCAGCTGAGCAACGTGCCGTAGTGGTCTTGGTCGTACCCGAGGCCAAACACACCGGTCAGCGGGTTGATGCTGTTGAGCGGTTCGCCGGTATCGTTGTTGCGACCGTAGGCGTAGGCCACGGTGCCTTGGGTATACAAGCCCTTCGGCGCGCCCAGCACGTCCAGGTCCAGCCGTCCGCGAACTTCGGCGCCCTGGATGGTGGCGTGCTTGATGTTGTTGCTTTGGAAGGTCAACTGGTCGGCGCCGGGCGTAATGGCGTCTTCGTTGATGAAATCGCGATACTTGTTGTAGAACACCGCGACATCGAACGAGCCAGCGTCGAAACGCCCACGCAAGCCGGTCTCATAGCTTTTGCTTTTTTCCGGTTCCAGATCCGGGTTGGGTCTGACGCTATACCCCACACCGGCATTGTCGAAACGGCCATACAAGGCCTTGGCGGTTGGGGTGCGGAAACCTTCGGCGTACTGGCCGTACCAGGTGTATTCGTCCGTCAGGGCATACGTCAGGCCGAACTTGGGCGAGACGCGATGCCAGGTTTTGTTTTCATCGCTGACGTCACCGCCGGCGGTCGGGTCCACGGTGTTGAGGAATGCCTCGGTCAGATGCGGCTTGAGCTGGGTGTAGTCGTAGCGCAACGCGGGGGTGAACGTCCACTTGTCCCAACTGATCTGGTCTTGGGCGAACAGGCTGTAGGTATTGATGGTCGGGTCGGGGAAGTCGCTGGCCTTGGCCAGTACGTCCGCTGTGCTGGTGGCACCCACGGCGGTGCAACCCCGGCCAACGGTCAGGCACACGCCATTGCCGCTGCGCGAGCCGGTGACTTTTTGTTGCTTGAGCGTCGTGCCGTAGGTCAGCACGTGATCGGTGTCGGCGATGCTGAAGGCTTTGTCCAACTGCGTGTCGAAGACCCACTGCTTTTCTTCATAGAGGGTGTCCCGGGTGCGCAGGACCTGGCGGGTGATCGGGAAGTAGAACTCGGCGGTGCTCTGGTCGGTCTTGGCGACTTGGTGGTTCAGGCTCCACTTGAGGTGATCGGCCAGCAGGCTGTTCAGGGCGAAACTGTGCTCCAGGCCAAAACGCTCGCGGGTGATGGTGTCGTTGCCAGTGCGCCATTGGTACATGCCGCCGGGCAGCACCGAAACGGGAATGGCCGGTCGGCCGTTGGAGTAGGGCCCGCCATAGGCGCTTTTCAAGTCGGTATCGCGGTCATCCTTGTATTTCTCATAGACCAGGCTCAGGCGCGCGTCATCGTTATAGTCCCAGCCAAGCTTGGCCAGCACATTACTGGCGCGCACGTCTTCCGGGTTGGCGGCGGTGCGGTCCAGGCCGGTGCCGTTATGGCTGCCATAGGATTCGGTTTCGTGGCCGTCGCGCTGGCTGTAGTGCAACAGGCCGTCGATCTGCCCGCTGCGGCCGGCAACGGTGGCGGACGAGCCAGCTCTCATCGGCGGAGCTGTAGCCTGTCTTCAAGCGGGCGCCTGCGTCCTCGCCTGGCTTGATGATGTCGTCCGGATCGAGGGTGAAGTAGCTGACGACACCGCCAATGGCATTGCTGCCGTACAGCACCGAGGCCGGGCCGCGCAGGATTTCGACGCGCTTGATGATTTCCGGGTCGACGTAGTTGCGCTGGGTCTTGGCGTAGGGGCCGTTGAAGAAGCCGTCGGGTATGGCTACGCCGTCGACCTGGGTCAGGATGCGGTTACCGTCGATGCCACGAATGTTGTAGCCGCTGATGCCGCCGCGCTGGCCCGCACCGCCCACCGAAACGCCGGGCTCGTAGCGCACCAGGTCCTTGAGGGTATTGACGTTGTTGCGGTCCAGTTCCTGGCGATCATGGACGGTGACCGTACTGGGTACGCCGGTGATGGCCTGTTCCTGGCGGGTGGCGCTGATGGTCACCTGCGGCAGGTTCAACACGTTGCCGGCGCTGCGTTTTTCCAGGACGACGCTGTTGTCGCTCAGCTTGCGGTAGCTCAGGTGGGTCCCCAGTAACAGGCGTTCCAGGGCCTTTTCGGGCGACAGCGAGCCATTGACCCCCGGCGAGGCGACGCCTTCTGCCAACTGCGCCGACAGGCCGACTTGCCAGCCAGTGACGGTGGTGAAGGCGTTCAGGGCCGAAACCAGGGGTTGCTCGGCGATGGCGAAGGTGTAATCGCCCATGCTGCGTGCAGGCGGTTGTGCGGCGGTGGCGGCCAGGGCGGCCGGCGCGGTGGCGGCCATGAGGATGGCGGCGGTCAATAACGACAGCGTGCAAGCAGGGGCAAGGAACCGGCAAGAAAGGCGAGAGGACATCGATAGCGCTCCGTGTCGCATCTGTTATAGGTGCAGATTCGCGTCGATAGATGCGAATCAATTGCATTGGCTATAACGAGACGAACCAGCGGAGCCTATCGAGTAAAAATAATGCTCATTTAGTTGAGAATCACCAGCGCCGGGAATTCCTGAAGACGTGCCGAGGTGATCTGGGCCAGGGAACGGACCACGTCCAAGGGCTGGTCGAGGCGGTAGTTTCCAGTCACCGCGACACTGGCCAACTGTTCGTTGTTGTTGATGATCCAGCCGGGGTAATAACGTCGTAGCTCGGCCAGCACTTCGCCAAGCGGCCGGTTTTCGAACACCAGTCGACCCTGGACCCAGGCCAGGTCGGCAGCGGCATCGAGTCGGGCGGGGCGGTCGAAACCGTTGGGGCCGATGCGGATGCTCTCGCCGGCCGACAGTCGGACATGGGCATCGTTACGGTTGGCCCGCAGGTCCACGTCGCCACGCTGCACTTGGACTTGAGCCACGCCATTGAGGTAACGCACCGCGAACGTCGTGTCGCTGACGCTGGCCGTGACCGGGCCGGCATCGATTTCCAGCGGCAGGTTGCGATTGCCCGGCACCTCGAAAAGCGCCTCGCCCTTGTACAGGCGGGCCACCTGCCGCTGGGCGTTGAATGTGCTGGAGAATGCCGAGTCGGTGTTGAGCAAGACCTGGGAACCGTCCTCCAATTGCACCCGCTGGCGTTCACCGACCACCGTCAAGTGATCGGCCTGAAAGCGCAGGGGCATGTCGCTGAAGTTGAACAGGCCGAGAAACAGCACGGCGGCGGTGGCCAGGGGTTTCCAGTGGGCACGCAGGCGTGACAGCGCGGTGACCTTGGGCGCGGCCTCCAGTTGACGGGCACTTTCCATCACTTGCGGTCCGTTCCAGATCGCCTGGGCCCGGGCGAACGCCTCGCCGTGGCGCGGATCGGCCGCCAGCCAGGCCTGGAACTGCTGCGTCTGCTCCGCACTGGGGCTGTCCAGGACGATCAACCAATCCAGCGCCTGTTCCATGGCGTGGGCGGTTTCCGGCGCTGTGTCTGGTCGATGCTGGTTGTCCGTCACGGGAGTTCCTCGGAGTTGGCGATAAACGCGAGTGCAGCATGACGTCTAAAGATGACCGTCGCCGCTGCGGCCAGCCACGCCCACACAGATCGCCATAATCAGTTTCAGTTCCTTTTGCACCGTACTCAGGGACACGCCCAATCGCTGGGCGATGTGCTGATAGCTGTGGCCATGCAGGCGGCTGAGGATGAAAATCTGCCGCTGGCGTGGGCTCAAGGCTTGCAAGCTGACGTTCAGGCGTTCGAGCAATTGTTGGGCATGGGCCGCATCCTCGGCGCTGCTGTGGGGAGCTGCGATATTGTGGACGATCTCCTGGGGTACGTCGTCGAGCAGGGTCCGGGACTGGATACGGCGCGCGCGCAAATGGTCCAGCGCCAGGTTGCGAGCAGTCTGGAAGACGAAGGGTTCGAGATGCTCGATCGTACGCTCACCCAGTGCGCGGGTGACGCGCAGGTAGGTTTCCTGAAGCAGGTCTTCGGCGGTGCTGGGGTTGCTGACCATTCGTTCGAGGGTGCGCAGCAGCGGCGTGCGCTGGGCGAGGAAGACATGATGAAAGCGCGATTGACTCACGGTAGGGCCCGATCCGGTTCGTGTAGATGATAATGCTTATCATCTACACGATGGGTCAAGCCTTGATTTCATTGCATCCTGTAACCCTGTGGGAGCGGGCTTGCTCGCGAAGACGGTGGGTCAGCTAACTCTTCGTCGACTGGCACTCCGCTTTTGCGAGCAAGCCCGCTCCCACAGAAAGCTCAAGGCTGCCGTGTCGGTTATTCCGCGTTACACAACGCCAGGCAGTTATCGAGCATGCGGTTGGAGAAGCCCCATTCGTTGTCATACCAGGCCAGTACCTTGAGCAGCTTGCCGCTGGCCTTGGTGTGGTTGGC
>Ga0308169_10006487_pt1 | contig 10295 bp, 8 predicted proteins | sample PhyBR1_2_FD_202139 | JGI IMG/M metagenome (GOLD analysis project Ga0308169, IMG submission 202139) | Phyllosphere microbial communities from UC Gill Tract Community Farm, Albany, California, United States - DLSLSB.R1 | ecosystem: Host-associated > Plants > Phyllosphere > Unclassified | place... | reverse complement strand
AGCTGCGCAGCGGCAGCCTGACCCGCAGCTCGGTATCGAGGACCGCATCCACGTCGTCGACGACCGAGGCGAGCACGTCACCGCGCCGACCGATCCGGCCCGGCACGAGCGGCACCAGGTCGTCGTAGACCTCGACGCGTCGTCGGGCCAGCAGGCGCAGCGCGCGGTCGTGGGACCAGAGCCGCTCGACGTAGCGCAGCGCGGGCCTGGCGAGCCCGAACGTGCGGACGCCGACCATCGCCACGGTCAGGGTGAGGATCGCCGGCCGGGCGTCGGCCCGCACGATCAGCCAGCCCGCCAGGGCCGTCAGCGCGACGCCGGATGCGGCAGCCAGACCGCCCAGGAGGGCAGCGCCCCAGCCCGACAGGCGTCCTGACGCGGCGCCGCCCTCGGCGTTTCCCACGGTATACGGAGGGAGACGGTCAGGTTCCGTGGCGGGCCCCGGGGTCGCCGTATCCCTCTTTATAGGGCCCCTATGAAGAGGGATACGGGGCGAAGCGGAGTCGAGTGTCCCCCTCTGTATAGCGGCTGGGACGGGGGCCATCGCAACCACCCGGTCCGCGGCCGCGACGAGGGCGGGGCGGTGCGCTACGACGACCACCGTGCGGTTCCGGCCCCACCGGACGACCGTCTGCGCGACGACCTCCTCGGTCTCCGCATCGAGATGGGCGGTCGGCTCGTCGAGGAGGACGTACGGACGGCCCGACAGCGCGACCCGGGCCAGCGCCAGCCGTGCGCGCTCCCCCGCGGAGAGGCTGCGAGCGTCCTCGGCCAGGTCGGCGTCGAGCCCGCCGAGCAGCGCACCGATCCGCTCGGCCAGCGCCACCTCCTCGAGTGCGGCCCAGAGCTCCTCGTCGGTCGCGTCGGGCCTCGCGAGGCGAAGGTTGTCGGCGATCGAGCCGGCGACGAAGACCGGTCGCTGCGGCACGAAGGCGATCTCCTGGCGGGATGGGGTCGTGACCTGGCCGGTCGTCGGCGCCAGCTGCCCGGCGAGGACCCGCAGCAGGGTGGACTTGCCGCACCCGGAGGGCCCGACGATCGCGGTCACGCCCGGGCCCCCGAGCTCGAGGGAGATCGGCGCGAGCGCGGCCACCGTGCGACCGGGATAGGTCAGCGAAACCGCGTGGGTCTCGATCCGCTCGCTGGCGCTCGCTACTCGACCGCCGGAGTCGCCGCTCGAGCCGCCGGCCGAGCAGGCCGAGCCGCCGGGAGAGGCCGTATCGAGACCCTCCACCGCCTCGAAGGTGGCCACGCCCTCAGCGGCGGCGTGGAACTCCGAGCCGGCGCGCCGCAGCGGCCAGTACGCCTCGGGGGCGAGCAGCAGCACGACCAGCGCGGTATGCAGATCGAGGTGGCCGCCGGCCAACCGGATGCCGACGGTGACCGCGACCAGTGCGACCGAGATCGTGGCGACCATCTCGAGGATCGCGGCCGAGGCGAAGGCGATCCGCAGCGTGGCCACGCTGGCCACGCGGTAGCGCTCGGTGACCGCTGCGATCGTCCGTGACTGCGCCTCGGCGCGGCGGAAGGCCACCAGCGTCGGCAGGCCCCGCATCACGTCGAGGAAGTGCCCGGATAGCAGCTCCATCGCCCGCCACTGCGTCGTGGCCCGGTCGCGCGTCGCAAGTCCGACCAGCGCTCCGAAGGCGGGGATCAGCGGCAGCGTGCAGACCACGATCAGCCCGCTCAGCGGGTCCAGCACCGTGATCGCGACCAGCGTCAGCACCGGAAGCACCCCGGCCAGCACCAGCGCGGGGACGTACCGCGTCAGGTAGGGCTCGGCGGCCGCCACTCCCCTGGTCGCCAGCACCGCGTGCCGACTCGGCCCTCCGGCACCGTCGACCCGGCCCTCCGGCGCGAGCATCGCGCCGAGCACCCGCCGGCGCAGGCCCGCGCCGACCAGCCCGGCGGCCCGCGCCGCCGCGACGTCACCGATCCAGCCGAGCAGCCCTCGCAGCACGAACAGCCCCGCGACGAGCGCGGCCCACACTCCCACGGCGCCGGCGGAGTCCGTCCGGACGATCGCCAGCACCAGCGCGGTGACAGCGAACGCCTGGGCGATCAGCGCCAGGCTCGCGAGCACCCCCGCGCAGACGACGACCAGCAGGGGCGCTCGGGCCGGGCCGAGCTGGGCCCGCAGCCGTGGATCGGTGGGTCTCACCGCCGTACGCCCGTCAGTGCGCCAGCTCCTCGACCGGGATGTGCTGGACCGTGAGACGACGCCGGAAGATCCAGTACGTCCAGCCCTGGTAGAGCAGCACGAGCGGGGTGAAGATCGCCGCGACGATCGTCATCACCTTCAGGGTGTAGTGGGTCGCCGAGGCGTTGTGCACCGTCAGTGACACCCCGCCGGCCAGCGTCGTGGGCATCACGTCGGGGAACAGCGCGGCGAAGAGTCCCACGACCGCGAACGCGAGGGTGAGGAACGTGCCGGCGAAGGCCCAGCCCTCCCGGCCCGCGGCCGCCGCCGCGAGGCCGCCGAGCAGGCAGGCCGCCGCCGCGACGAAGAGCACCGCCGAGGTGACGTCACCGGTGTGGATCTCGGCCCACAGCATGAAGATCACTGCGACCACGGCCGCCACCGATCCGAGCCGCAGCGACAGCGCCCGGGCCCGGTGCCGGATCTCGCCGTCGGTCTTCAGCGCGATGAACATCGCGCCGTGGGTCAGGAACAGCGTCAGCGTCACCAGCCCGCCGAGGATCCCGACCGGGTTGAGCAGAGTGAAGACGGTGCCCTGGAAGTTCTTGTCCGCATCGATCGGCACCCCGCGGGCGATGTTCGCGAAGGCGACGCCCCACAAGAAGGCCGGGACGAACGAGCCGACCACGATCGCCATGTCCCAGCGGCGCTGCCAGCTGAGCTCGCTGCGCTGGTGGCGGAACTCGAAGGCGACGCCGCGCACGATCAGGGCCAGCAGGATCAGCAGCAACGGCAGGTAGAACCCCGAGAACAGCGTGGCGTACCACTCCGGGAAGGCCGCGAACGTCGCGCCGCCGGCGGTCAGGACCCACACCTCGTTGCCGTCCCACAGGGGGCCGATCGTGTTGATCATCAGGCGTCGCTCACGGTCGCCGCGGGCCAGGAACGGCAGCAGCATGCCCACCCCGAAGTCGAACCCCTCGAGGACGAAGTAGCCGGTCCACAGGACCGCGATCAGGCAGAACCAGACGGTCGTCAGCTCCATGTCACTCTCCTCAGTACGCGAAGGTCAGGGGCTGGTCGTCATCGTTCTTGAGGTCCTTCCAGGTCAGGTCCGGCGGTTCCACGTACGCGTCGGCCCCCTTCCGGATGAACTTCAGCAGCAGCCCGACCTCGACCACGGCCAGCACCGCGTACAGCGCGGCGAGCGCGGTGATCGAGATCCAGGCCTCGGTCGTCGAGACGTTCGGGGACGCCGCGTCGGCGGTCTGCATCAACCCGAACACGACCCACGGCTGACGGCCCATCTCGGTGAAGACCCAGCCGACGCCGTTGCCCAGCAGCACCCACAGCGGCGCGAGCACGACGATCCAGCTGTACCAACGCCAGGTGGGCGTACGACGCTTGCGCGTCATCCAGGCGAGCAGCACCGCACCGGCGACGCCGGCGGCGCCGAGGCCCATCATCCAGCGGAACGACCAGTACGTGACCGGGATGATCGGCTTGTAGTTGCCGGGGCCGTACTGCTGTTCGTACTGCGCCTGGAGGTCGTTGATGCCCTCGACCTTCTGGTCGAAGTGCCCGGTGGCCAGGAACGAGAGCAGGCACGGCACCTCGACCGCGAACTTCTTGTGGGTGCCGTCGCGGGTGCCGATCGTGAAGGCCGAGAACGGCGCGCACGAGTCGGAGGTGTCCCAGAGCGCCTCGGCGGCGGCCATCTTCATCGGCTGCACGTCGGTCATGATCTTGCCCTGCACGTCGCCGCTGAAGGCCACGCCCAGGAACGCGATCACCGAGATGGCCGCGCCGAGGCGGATGCCGCGGGCGTACATCTCGCGGTCCCTGCTGGTGGCGCTCGGCTCGGCGCCGTCGGGGGTCGCGGAGCCCGCCGCGGCCTGCTGGGAGCGCTTGCCGTAGAGGAACCCGCAGACGCCGACCAGGAAGACCGCGGCGGTCATGTAGGAGGCCGCGATCACGTGCGGGAAGGTGCCGAGCTGCACCTTGTTGAACATCACGGCCCAGAAGTCGGTCAGCTCCGCGCGTCCGGTCGCCTTGTCGTAGACGTAGCCGACCGGGTGCTGCATCCAGGAGTTCGCGGCCAGGATGAACCACGACGAGGCGAGCGTGCCGAGGTGCACCAGCCAGATGAAGACCACGTGCACCTTGCGGGGCACCCGGTCCCAGCCGAAGATCCACAGCCCGATGAACGTCGACTCCATGAAGAAGGCGAGCAGGGCCTCGATGGCCAGCGGGGCGCCGAAGATGTCCCCGACGAAGCGCGAGTACGCCGACCAGTTCATCCCGAACTGGAACTCCTGCACGATGCCGGTCACGACGCCCATCGCGATGTTGATCAGGAACAGCTTCCCGATGAACTTCGTCAGCCGCAGCCAGTCGTCGTTCTTCGTCCTCAGCCAGATCGTCTGCATCAGCGCGACGATCGCCGACAGGCCGATCGTCAGCGGGACGAAGAGGAAGTGGTAGACGGTGATGATCCCGAACTGCCACCGAGCGATGTCGGTGATCTCTAGGGCGTGCATGCGGGCCTCCGTGAGCAGTGCGCGCTGGATTCAGCTGCCGCGCTGGACGCTACCCCTCGCCGGAGGGCGTCCCACCCCATCCGGGACCGTTCAGGGCCCAAATACCCTCAGTGTTCTGCGCCACTCAGATGACCCAGCAGGTCGCCGCGGGTGAGCACGCCGACCGGCTTGCCGTCCTCGTGCACGAGCACGGCGTCCGAGGTGCCGAGCAGCGCCACCGCGGCCTTCGCGTCCTCGGTCGCGCCGATGGTCGGCAGCGGGTCAGACATGTGCTGCTCGACCGGGTCCGTCAGGTGGGCCTCCCCGGCGAAGAGAGCGTCGAGCAGGGTGCGCTCGGAGACCGATCCGGCCACCTCGGCGGCGACGATCGGCGGCTCGGCGCGCACGACCGGCATCTGGCTGACGCCGTACTCGCGCAGGATGTGGATCGCCTCGGCCACGGTCTCGCTCGGGTGGGTGTGCACCAGGTCCGGCAGGCTCCGGGCGTTGCCGGCGGACTTGCCGCGCAACACGTCCCCGACGCTCTGGGTCGGCTGCTCGGAGCCGGTCGGGAAGCCGTACTGCGCCAGCCAGGCGTCGTTGAAGACCTTGGTCAGGTAGCCGCGCCCCGAGTCGGGCAGGAGCACCACGATCACCGCGTCCGTACGGCCCTCGGCGGCCAGCTCGGCCGCCACCTGGCGCGCCGCGTACGCAGCCATGCCCGAGGAACCGCCGACCAGCAGCGCCTCCTCACGAGCCAGCCGGCGGGTGAACGCGAACGAGTCGGCGTCCGAGACCTCGATGACCCGGTCGGCTACCGAGCGGTCGTAGGTCTCGGGCCAGAAGTCCTCGCCGACGCCCTCGACGAGGTACGGGCGGCCGGTGCCGCCGCTGTAGACGCTGCCCGCCGGGTCGGCGCCGATGACCTGGATGTCGGGATTCTGCTCCTTGAGGTAGCGCCCGATGCCCGAGATGGTGCCGCCGGTGCCCATGCCGGTCACGAAGTGGGTGATCCGGCCCTCGGTCTGGCGCCAGATCTCCGGTCCGGTCTCCTCGTAGTGGGAGCGCGGGTTGTGCGGGTTGGAGTACTGGTCGGGCTTCCAGGCGCCCGGCTGGGCGGCGAGGCGGTCGCTCACGTTGTAGTAGGAGTCGGGGTGCTCGGGCGCGACGGCGGTGGGGCACACGACCACCTCGGCGCCGTACGCCTTGAGCACGTTGCGCTTGTCCTCCGACACCTTGTCGGGGCAGACGAAGACGCACTTGTAGCCCTTCTCCTGGGCCACCATCGCCAGCCCCACGCCGGTGTTGCCGCTCGTCGGCTCGACGATGGTGCCGCCCGGCTGGAGCGCGCCCGAGGCCTCGGCGGCCTCGATCATCCGGCTCGCGATGCGGTCCTTCACCGAGCCACCGGGGTTGAGGTACTCCACCTTCGCCAGCACCAGCGGCCCCTCCGCCGAGCCGGCGTCCAGCGTGCGCCGCAGGCGCACGAGCGGGGTGTCACCGATCAGGTCCAGGACCGAGTCCACGTACTCCATGGCGGCCACCGTACGCGAAGCCCGCACGGGGTTCCGTAGGGTGTGGGCGTGAGGGGGACGAAGCGGCGCCGGTTGTTGCGAGCGGGCATCGGCATCGCCGTCGTCGGCGGGGCCGGGTTCGCGGTGCTCGTCGCGGAGGCGCGCTTCGCGTACGCGACGATCAACGCGGTCGACCTGATCCCTCCCCCGGACCCCACCGGCATGTACGGCACCGACGGCCCCCGGGCCGACGAGCCACCGCTCACGGTGGCGCTGCTGGGCGACTCCAGCGCCGCCGGCTACGGGCTGGTGGAGGCACCCGAGACCCCGGGCGCGCTGCTGGGTCAGGGTGTCGCGGACTGGTCGGGGCGCCGCGTCCACCTGCGTGACCTGGCGGTCGTGGGTGCCGTGTCCTCCGACCTCGACATCCAGGTCGAGCGGGCGCTGGCGTACCAGCCCGACGTCGCGGTCATCCTCGTCGGCGCCAACGACGTCACCCACCTGGTCCGCCCGAGCGTCTCCTCGGGCCACCTGGTGCGCGCAGTCGAGCGGTTGCGCGAGAGCGGCGTCGCGGTGCTCGTCGGCACCGTCCCGGACCTGGGATCGATCAAGCCGATCCTGCCGCCGCTGCGCCACCTCGCGCGCGCCTGGTCGCGACGTATCGCTGCTGAGCAGACGATCAGGTCGGTGCGCGCGGGCGCTCGTACGGTCTCGCTGGCCGACATCCTGGGCCCTGAGTTCAGGGCCAACCGCGACTTCCTCTTCGGGCCGGACAAGTTCCACCCCTCGGCGGCGGGCTATGCCGCGCTCGCCGAGGTGCTGTTGCCCTCGGCCCTGGCCGCGCTCGGGCTTCTGGGTGACGAGCAGGCGGAGCTGGCCACCTACCGCGGCCAGCACGCGCTGCCGGTCGCCGCGGCCGCCCTGCGCGCGGTCAACGTCCCCGGTACGGAGCTCGACCCGGTAAACAAGCCGCGAGGCCGCCTGGGACGCATCTGGGTGCGCGTCGCCAAGCGGCCTCGGGTGGTGCGCCGGGGACGAGCCCGGCGCGGCTGACCTCAGTTGCTGCGGAAGTAGGACAGGATCCGCAGCAGGTTGATGTAGATCCAGACCAGGCTGACGGTCAGCGCGAACGCCGCCCGCCACGACTCGCGCTCGGGCAGGCCGTTGCGCACGCCCTGCTCGACGAAGTCGAAGTCCGTGATCAGCATCGCGACGCCGAGGCCGAGGCCGATCACCGCGGTCACCATGCCGAGGCCGCTGACCCCGAAGAGGCCGAGGCTGTTGCCGAAGAGGCCGAGGACGAACTCCATCAGCGACAGCGCGACCATGCCGAGCACGGCGGCCGTGACGATCTGGCGGAACCGGTTGGTGACGCGGATGTTGAAGAACTTGTACGCGGCCAGCGTGCCGGCGAAGGCGGCGAACGTGCCGAGCACCGCGCCGGTGATGACACCGTCGCCGAACTGCGCGTCGAAGGTCTTGCTCAGCGCGCCCAGCGCCACGCCCTGGAGCGCGGCGAACGCGACCACGAGCGCCGGGCTGACGAGCTTCTTGAACGAGTTGACCATCGACAGCACGAAGGCGCCGAGGCTGCCGACGAGCGCGGCGGTGTAGACCGCGCTCAGTCCCTGCTCGGTGTCGAGCGCCGGGGTCAGGATCCAGGTCGCGACCGCGGCCGCGATGACGACCACCAGCGAGATGGCGGTCTTCTGCACGACGGCGTCGACGGTCATCGGGCCGCCGGTGGCGCGGGTGTCCTTCAGGCCGTAGCTGCCCGGCTGGCCGACGCCCCAGGTCGAGGGGTCACTGCCGTAGCCGCTGTGGGCGGCACCGTTGCCGGCGTACGTCGCGTTGCCGTAGGCGTTGTAGCCCGGCTTGAACTCGTCCGAGTTGCGGAACACCGGGTTGTTGCTCTGCATGGTGGTCTCTCCTTGGAGCCCTGGTGGCTGGGTCACCCTGACGACAGCCTGACACTCCCATCCTAGAAGCGCCTCGAAGGGAAAACGCACGGCGCGGTCCGCACGTTCCCGTCGGCTTTCTCCGTGGCGAAGATTCAGGTTTTCTTCAGCGAAGCCTCCCTAGGGTCGGGAGCATGAGCGCCGCCTCTCTCCCGGAGCCGCTGCGCGGTCTCGCCGGCGCAGCCCTCGCTCTCGCCGTCCTGGGCAGCGCCCTGCTGTCGTGGCTCGTGCTGGCGCCGCTGGATCGCGACATGGGTCACGCCCTGATCGGACCCGTCGCCGCCCGGAGCGTGCGCGCCCAGGACGCGCGGATGCCGCCGGCACCGTCCGGCGAGGGCGCCTGGTCGCGGGCCGTGGATCGCGCGTACGCCACCGTGGACGGTGGCCGCGGCGCGGAGGCCTGGCTGCGGGGGCGCGCCGTCGCACGCCGTCCGGGTGAGCAGCTCGCGGTGGTGATGGGGATCGACGACGTGATGGTCCAGACCCACCTGGCCGGGCTCGACACGCTGGTCCCCCGCTCGGTCCGCTTCGCCCGGGCTGCGCATCGGCTCGGCTATGCCGTCTTCTACATCACCGGGCGCACGTACGGCGACGGGCTGGGGGCGATCCAGTCGTTGCTCGAGCGGTCGCACGTGCCGGTCAGCGGCGTCTTCCCGCCGCCCGTGGGGTCCACCGATGAAGCGACCGAGAAGGCCCAGTGTCGCGCCGCGATCCGGGCCGCCGGCTACACCATCGCCGCCTCCGTCGCCTCCGACGGTGCCAGCTTCGTCGGCTCCCCGCGTGCCGAGCTGGAGGTGCGGCTGCCCGACTTCGGCCGGTCGGACCGGTCGCCGGGCGGCGCATGACCGGCACGGTGGTGCCCCCGGTGGGGGTCGAACCCACACTGAACCGCTTTTAAGGCGGCTTCCTCTGCCGATTGGGATACGGGGGCTCGCGGGCGCCAGTCGCGATCCAGCGCTGAATCTCGACCGGCACCCGCGAGTCAAGGGGGTCAGTGCCGGCGCGCGGTCCTCCCGGAGGCGGTGGCGAGCGCCGACTGGACCCGCGGGTCGCGTGTGATCCGGGCTGCGACGGCCTTGACCTGCTCGGGCTTGAACTTGACGGCGTAGGCGACGCCGGCGGCCGCGGCCACCAGCAGCATGAGCTTCTTCACGCAGGCCAGTCTGTAACGGACCAGGCGATCCCGTCGAGGATGTCGGACTCCGAGACGAGCAGTTCGTCGACGCCCGTGCGCCGCAGGACGGCACTGAGCACCAGCCCGCCGGCGGCGATCACGTCGGCGCGACCGGGGTGCATCCAGCGCAGCGCCCTGCGCTCCGCGACCGTCATCGCGAGCAGGCGCTGCACCAGGGCGTCGAGCTCGGTGAGCGGGATGCGGAGCTGGTCGGTGGCGCCGCGATCGTAGACGGCGAGGTCGAGGAAGCCGACCGCGAGCTGGGTGATCGTGCCGGCGACGCCGATCACCGTACGGGCGCGCGCCGGGTCGACCGGACACGCGTCGAGCGCGGCGTCGATGTCCGCGACGCAGGCGGCTACCTCGGCCTCGGTCGGCGGGTCGGTGTGCAGGTGGCGCTCCTGGAGGCGAACCGAGCCGATCTGCATCGAGAAGGCCTCGCTCGGGCCGCCCTCGACGCTCTCGCCGAGGATGAGCTCGGTGGAGCCGCCACCGATGTCGATCACCACGACCGGCAGCGCCGGCTCGTCGCGCAGGTGGCGGATGCAGCCGTCGTACGCGAGGGCAGCCTCGTCGTCACCGCTGACGACCTCCGGCTCGATGCCGAGCCGCTCGCGGACGCCGTCGACGAAGACCGACGCGTTGCGGGCGTCGCGGCTCGCCGAGGTCGCCACGAAGCGGATCCGCTCCGGCGCCACGGCGTGCTCGCGGATCAAGGCGGCGTACTCGTCGATCGCGGCGAAGGTGCGCTCGAGTGCGTCGGGATGCAGCTCCCCGGTCGCGTCGACACCCTGGCCGAGACGGACCATCCGCATCTCCCTCGCCAACTCGACGAGGTCGGTCCTGACGCCATCGTGCCCCTCGACGCGGCCGACGAGCAGCTTGATGGTGTTGGTGCCGCAGTCGATCGCGGCGACCGTACGCTCCGACGGGTCGGGCACGACCGGTCAGGCCTCGTCGTCCGGCACGTCGACGCAGGGGCCCGACGCC
>Ga0308169_10006486_pt1 | contig 10295 bp, 11 predicted proteins | sample PhyBR1_2_FD_202139 | JGI IMG/M metagenome (GOLD analysis project Ga0308169, IMG submission 202139) | Phyllosphere microbial communities from UC Gill Tract Community Farm, Albany, California, United States - DLSLSB.R1 | ecosystem: Host-associated > Plants > Phyllosphere > Unclassified | place... | reverse complement strand
AGCCAAAAGCCAACAGAAGCAAGTGCGGGCTTTGCTGCGCAAAGCCCAAAAGCTGGGGCTGCAGTTGGTGAAAGCTGCTTAGATTTATCTAGGAGAAGCAACGGGTTATTTTATGTTTGATGAGAGCGCGCTTGCCCGCGAAAGCATTCTGCCTGTGACGAACCCATCGCCTGACACCCTGCATTCGCGGGCAAGCGCGCTCTTACAGTTCGGCGTGACCCGGTCCACTGGCTGGGGACGAACCTCTATCTACGCAGGGGGCTCAATGCGTCATCTCGTGGTCGTGTTGCATGTCCATCGTGGCCGCCGAGCGGGCCGGGGCGCTGACGTTCAGGACTTCGGTCTCGCCCTTGGCGTTCTTGACCGTCAGCGCCAGAGGCACCTGGTCGCCTTCCTTGATCTGCCCGTTCAGGCCCATCAGCATCACATGGTAACCCTCAGGGTCCAGCGCCACGGTCTTGCCTGCGGGCAGCGGCACGGCGTCGACCGGGCCCATGCGCATGACGTCATTGGTCATGCTCATCTCATGGATCTGCACGTCCTTGGCCACCGGCGATGTCACGCTGAGCAACGTGCTGTCGGTGTCGGCGGTGATGCGCATGAACGCGCCGGAGGACGGCTGCCCCGCCACTGTCGCACGCACCCAGGGGTCCTCGACCCGCGTCTGTGCAACCGCGCCCAGGCTGACACCCGCCAGCAGCACGACCCCGCACGCACGCGAGGCGAGCGAACGCGAAACAGCATTCAACAAAGCATTCATCAGCAGACTTCCATGACAGTGAGCAAATCTTCCGCGCATTGTTTGGCGGAAAGGGATGGCGACAGCCCCAGGCGCAGATTGCCACGGGAGTCGAAGACGAAACTGGTGGCGGTGTGGGACATGGTGTACGTATTGCCCGCCGGGACCTTCTCGTAGAACACGCCGAATTCTTTGGCGACATGGGCGGTGTCTTCCAGCGAACCGCGCAGCGCCACAAACGTCGGGTCGAACTGTTTGATGTAAGCGTCGAGAATCTGTGGGGTGTCGCGCTCGGGGTCTACGGTGATAAAAATCACCTGCAGCGTCTTGCCGTCCTCGCCCATGAGCTTCTTGATCTGTGCGGCGCGCGCCAGGGCCGTTGGGCACACTGCCGGGCATTGGGTGAAGCCGAAGAAAACCATCGGCATCAGCCCGCGATAACTCGACAGGGTTCTGACCTCACCGTCGGTGTCGGTCAGTTTGAACGTGCGGCCCATGATCTTGTTGCTCAGATCTTTGCCGTATTTGAAATCCAGCGCAGTGGTCGAACCGTCACAACCGGCCAGCAGGCCCAGCCCCAACAGGCCCATGCCGGCGACCACCTGACGGCGGGTCAGAAACTCATTCATCTGGCGATCTCTCGAAAGCAGCGGCCAGCCAATGCCAGGCCTTTTTTCGTCCAGCTTGCCGGTTCGCAGGCGTTCATTGGCAGTCGCACTGCAGCGGCGAGGGACGAAGCGAAAAAAACAGGTGCCCGACAGTGTCGCGCATAAGTGCGCCGATTGCGTAGCGGACGACTGTTACCGACAGCATTCTAACGCCGTGAACGCCTTGACCCGCAGTGCCAACGGACTGCCCGCTGCGACAAAACCGCACACCTGTTCCTGCAGGCCTCACGCGCTGCGTTTTTTTGGCCAGCCCATCCCGCATCAATGCAACGACTGTGACCGCAGAAATGTTTGAACCCCGCTTCGCTTGCGCTGCCGAATGGCTTCAGCAGGCCGCGCAACAGGGCCACAACGCTCACGTCTTGCGCATGAGCGACGGACATTGAGGGCTCAGCATGCACAACGACGCACAAGGACTGGAATCACTGCTGGCTGAGTTCGCCCGGCGTGACAATCCGCACCTGCCGGATGCCGCCTTGCGTGCCGCCATGCAGCGCTGCGTCGACCATGGCCTCGATCAACTTCCCTTGCCGGGCAGCGGCCGCACCTTGCTTCGCTGGCAGCGCCTGGCGGCCGTGGCCGGTATCGACCTGCCGCTGCTCAAGCTTTATGAGGGCCACACCGACGCCCTCGCCATCCTCCATGAACTGGGATTCAACGCACCAAGCATGCAGTCCGACTTAAACCCGCCGAGCGATCGGAGGGCGGTCGAAGTGCCGTTTGCCAAGCCCGGGGTCTGGGGGGTGTGGGCGGCAGAACCGCCCGACGCCAGGGTCATCGTCAGTCAGCGCAAAGGCGATCAAGTACAGCTAGACGGCCGCAAGGCCTGGTGCTCCGGCGCGCAACTTCTCGATTACGCATTGCTGACTGCGTGGGCGAACGATGGCACGCCGCACCTGGTGGCTGTCGACCTCAAACAACAGAGCGTCAGCTTTGCCAGTCAGCACTGGCAGGCCGTGGGCATGGCGAGTACCGCCAGCGTCGATGTGCATTTTGAACGGGCAGTCGGCTTTTGCGTCGGCGACAGTGGTGGCTACCTCTCCCGCCCCGGGTTCTGGCAGGGCGGCGGCGGCATCGCTGCGGCCTGGTATGGCGCGGCAGTGGCGCTGGCGAACGTCCTGCGCAGGCATCGACAAGAAGGACGTGCCGAACCCCACGCCGATGCCCATCTGGGGGCCGTTGATGCAGCGCTGGCTGGCGCTGCAGCGTCCTTGCGTGAATGCGCCGGATGGATCGATGCGCACCCGCAACAGGATGCAAGTCTGCCCGTGCAGCGTCTGCGTGCGCAGGTCGAAATGGCCGTCGAGCAGGTGTGTCGGCATGTCGGCCGGGCGCTGGGCGCGACGCCTTTCTGCCGCGATCCGCACTTCGCCCGGCTGGCCGCTGACCTGCCCGTGTTTATCCGACAAAGTCACGCTGAACGGGACCTGGCGCACCTGGGCCAGCGAGTCTCCGCGAGCGCAACCGAGGACTGGTCTCTATGAATGAAGCATCCCCTTTCGGCGTCAGCGGAACCTCCTTGAGCGCCTGGCAAGACAGTGTCGCGCTACGCGGTGTGCGCCCCGTTACCCTCGAAGAACTGGTACCGCCCGGCGCGCGCCTGATTGTGCTTGCGCCGCACCCCGACGATGAAGTGCTGACCTGCGGCGGGCTGCTCGCCGCGATGGCCCGACGCCAGGATGATGTGCAGCTGATCGCCGTCACTGATGGCGAGGGCAGCCATCCGGGCTCGCCGCTGTGGCCCGTGCAGCGTCTGCAAGCCGAGCGTCCCCGGGAAAGCGAGCACGCGGTGGCACACCTGGGCCTCGACGTCATGCGCTTGTCCTGGCAACGGCTCGGCCTGCGCGACGGGCAGGTCGCCGAGCAGGCCGAGTCACTGATCAGGCTGCTCAGCGAAGACCTGCGCCCTTCGGATGTTTTGGTCACCACCTGGCGCCACGACGGCCACTGTGATCACGAAGCGGTTGGCCACTGCGCTGCCCAGGCGGCCGCCAACAGCGGCGCGACGCTGGTGGAAATCCCGGTCTGGGCATGGCACTGGGCCGAGCCCAACGACCCGCGCATTCCATGGGAGCAGGCGCGTAAATTCTGGCTCAGCGACGAGCAACTGCAGCGCAAGCGCAAAGCAGTCGGCGCTCATCTGAGCCAGCTTGAAAGCGACCCCAGCACCGGCGCCCCCCCGGTCCTGAGCCCGGTAACGCTAGAGCGTCTCCTGGAGCCATTCGAACTGGTATTTCTGTGAGCATTTCCGGTGAGTATTTCGACGCGCTGTTCGCCAACAGCGACGATCCCTGGGCGTTTCGCACCCGCTGGTACGAACACCGCAAACGTGACCTGACCCTGGCAATGCTCCCTCGTCAGCGCTACGCGCGAGCTTTCGAACCGGGTTGCGCCAACGGTGAACTGAGCCTGCGCCTGGCGCAACGGTGTGACGCGTTGCTGTGCATGGACATGAACGCCCGGGCCGTGACGCTGGCCCGTGAACGGCTGAGCGCACATCCCCACGTCCAGGTGCTGGAGGGCTGCCTGCCGCAGGACTGGCCGGGCGGCGCATTTGACCTGGTGGTCATCAGCGAATGGGCTTACTACCTCACGCCGGAAGCTTTCGCCGAGATCATCGAGCGCGTCCGTGAAAGCCTGACACCGGACGGCACGGTGCTGGCCTGCCATTGGCTGCACCCCATCGAAGGCTGCCCGATGGACGGCCGCGACGTGCATCAAGTGCTGGCGCGACACCTGGCAATGGAGCGCACGATTCGGCACGAGGAGCGCGACTTTCTGCTGGAGGTGTGGAGCAAGGACCCCGGCGGAATCGACCTCGCCGAAGCCGTGCTTTGACTCACACCAGCCGCGGTCCGCTTAGCTTTTGCCCGCCCGCCTCGCCCAGACGCTCGTTGACGAACAGGCGCGCCTGACGGGTCAGGTGGTCGATGTGGCGATCACGCTGCTTCTCCGCATCGGTCATGGCACGCTTGCCGTGCTGCTTGAGCAGGTAGCTGTGGATCTGGCGTACTTCCAGCGAATTGTAAATCGGCGCCACGTCCAGGACGGCCAGCAAGCCTTCGCTCTGCCGCGTCCGGGTGTTCATCAGTACCTGTGGGCCGCGCGCGCCCAACACATTAAAGCCCAGCGCTTCGAACACCGGCACTTTGGGGACGAAGCACGCGAGCTCGGCGTGTGGATATCGGTTGGTCATCATTTTCAGCATGGCTCGCGCGACACCCTGACGGCGGCGCGCCGTCTGGACCGCCATGTACGCTACGGAGCAGGCCCGCTCAACGTCGTGGAGCACCGCAGGCTGCTGATGGGTTGAATGCTCGGTCAGCCGATCCTGTGAGGGTGCATCTTGTGCGGGCGCTTCCGTCACCGGCAGGCAGAGCAGGAAGCCGATGACCACCGAGGGGTCCTCGGCGTCGAGCGCCACGATCAACTCCACTGCGATCCCGCGCGAACCGTCCATTGCCTGCAGGTACTGGTGCACCTCGTGACCGACGCCGTATTGATAGAGCGGGTACAGCGGGTTGCTCGGCGCGATCGCGACCATGCTGATGTCGGTGACATAGTCGATCACCATTTGCATGATTTGGCTTTTGATGAATTCGGGCGGGGTTGTGTCAAGACGGGTGACGGTGAACGTGGGGCTGAGCATGGTGATCCTGAGTCTGTGGCTGGACTGCGCAAGGCGCTTCGCATCGCATCGCATCGCATCGCGCATCATACCCGCCTTGCCCTGGAGTGGGGCCCCTCGCTGCCCGGCGCTGTGTCCCTGATCACCGGCCGCAGATACGCCAAGCGCCAGGCGCCAGGCGCCAGGCCCGGGTGTTGAGCGGTGAAAAGCCTGGTCAAGTGAAAAGCCTGATTTAGTGCGAAGCCCAATGCGCAACTTTGCGCTGAACGTCTGCGGCGCCCGCCAGGCACTTTTCTGCAGACACCGACAACGCGCTGCGGGCAAGCGTCGTCACGGGTTTACCGGGCGGCGAGTAGATCGTGATGTGATGCGCGCCCCTGGTCTCAAACTCGATGCGGGCGCCATCCTCAAGGTGCAGCGCCTCGTCTGAATACTTCCCGTCCAGCGCCTGATAATAAGGCGGCGCGCTGAGACAGGTGCGCAAGCCACCGTCATCAAAAATCTCGACGAAGAAGATCCCGCCAGCGTGAGGCCCGGCCCACAGACCCGTGAGGTCTTCAGGCGGCGGCGTGGCGCTCACCGAGGCGTAATCCACCAGCGACAACCCGCTGGCCTTCGGGGATGTGCAGCCCGCTGCGCTCGACAAGGCCACCGCCAACAGCAGCATCAGCGCGGCTTCGGCTCGTTTGAATCTCATATCCATAAGAACGTGAACTTCCCGTGTTTCGTAGGGCGGCAGCAGCCAGTGTCTGCAGACCTGTCTGCCGCTTCATGCTGAAGATGACTTTAGTACGCTGCCCTGCCCGCCGCAAACCGCACTGACGGGATGCATTTTGCGATTCCCGATCTGAATGGTTTTTGGGCGCTATCAGATCGCAAATCCGACCTATGCTTGAAAAAAGCGCGTGGTCAGTGACGCCGAAACATTTCATCTTCCGACGCGGTGGATTGTTGAACCCCAATTACGGCGCACAGTCCATGCACTACACCTAGGGGGGATCATCGATGAACGACTTATCAAAAGCTTCAGGGCTGAGGCGTTTCACATCCATCATTGCAGGCATCTTCGCTCTGTTTCTGTTGGTAGGCGGTATCTGGCTGCTCACGTTGGGCGGCTCTTTTTATTACCTGTTTATGGGCGTTGCGCTGTTGGTATTCGCTGCGCTGTTGTGGCGACGCTCGCCTGCTTCGCTATGGCTGTACGGCGCGCTGATGCTGATCACTGTGGTCTGGGGCTTGTGGGAAGCCAGTACAGATTTCTGGGCGTTGGTGCCGCGCTTCGACATCCTTGGGGTGCTGGGCCTGTGGCTGCTGATTCCGGCGGTGACGCGGGACATTCCGGCGCGCCTGAAGCCCGGCAAGACCTTTCTTTCTGCAACACTGGCCCTGGCAATTGCTGTGCTGGTTTACTCGATCTTCAACGATCCGCAGGAAATCAACGGCAGCATGGCCACCGCGCAACCCGCGCAGCATCAGCCGGTTGAAGGGATCGCCAACGGTGACTGGCCGGCCTATGGCCGTTCGCAGTCAGGAACGCGTTACTCTCCGCTGACCCAGATCAACGAAGGCAACGTCAAAGACCTGCAGGTGGCCTGGACCTTCAACAGCGGCGAATCGAAAACCGCCAACGATTCCGGTGAAACCACCAACGAGCTGACGCCGATCAAGATCGGCGACAACATGTACATCTGCACCACCCACCAGATTCTGGTGGCGCTGGACCCGGCCACGGGTAAAGAGAAGTGGAGATTCGATCCCAAGCTCAAATCCGATCCCTCCTTCCAGCACTTGACCTGCCGTGGCGTTGCCTACTTTGATCAGGCCGACACCGCGCAATTCGCCAAGAGCCTGGAAGGCGCGCAGCCGGCCACCACCAGCTGCCCGCGCAAAGTGTTCCTGCCGGTCAACGATGGGCGTCTGTTCGCGATCAATGCCGACAACGGCACCCCTTGCGCCGACTTCGCCAACAACGGCGAGCTGGACCTGCTCCACTTGCAGCCTTACCCGTATCCGGGTGGCCTCGAACCTACCTCCCCGCCTGTGGTGACCGGCACCACGGTGATCATCGGTGGTTCGGTGACCGACAACCTGTCGGTGCATGAGCCTTCCGGCGCCATCCGCGGTTACGACGTCCACACCGGCAAGTTGAAGTGGATTTTCGACACGGGCGCAGAAGACCCCAATGCCATTCCAGGCGACGGCCAGACGCTGGTCAACAACTCGCCTAACGCTTGGGCGCCGCTCGCTTACGACGCTAAAACCGACGTGGTTTACGTACCGACCGGCAACCCGACGCCAGACATCTGGGGTGGCAACCGCACGCCGGTGATGGAGCGCTACGCCAGTTCGATCGTTGCAATGAACGGCTCCACCGGCAAGCTGGTGTGGAGCTTCCAGACCACTCACCACGACCTGTGGGACATGGACGTGCCGGCTCAGCCTACCCTCGCTGACGTCAAGACCGGGACCGGCGAGGCGGTGCCTGCGGTGTATGTGCCGACCAAAGCCGGCAATCTGTTTGTCCTTGACCGTCGTGACGGCAAACCAATCGTGCCGGTCCATGAGATGCCGGTGCCTGCCGGTGAAGCCGCGCCGGGTGATCGTGTCAGTCCTACTCAGCCGCGCTCGGACCTTAACCTGACGTCGATCCAGACGCTGTCCGACAAGGAAATGTGGGGCGCGACCATGTTCGACCAACTGGTCTGCCGCGTGATTTTCAAGCAGCTGTCCTACAACGGCCAGTACACACCGCCGTCGGAGCAAGGCACGCTGGTGTTCCCGGGCAACCTGGGCGTGTTCGAATGGGGCGGCATTTCGGTGAACGCCGATCGTCAGGTCGCGTTGATGAACCCGATGGCACTGCCGTTCGTGTCCAAGCTGATTCCTCGTGGTCCGAACAATCCCCTCTGGCCTAAAGAAGGCCTGACCGGCACCGGTACCGGCACCGAAATGGGTATCCAGCCGCAATATGGCGTTCCGTACGGCGTGGAAATCAATGCCTTCCTGTCGCCGTTGGGCCTGCCGTGCAAAGAGCCGGCCTGGGGCTACGTTGCCGGCGTCGACATGAAGACCCACGACGTGGTCTGGCGCAAGCGCATCGGCACCATCCGCGACAGCCTGAAAGGCATTCAACTGCCGCCGCTGATAATCGGTGTGCCCATGCTCGGCGGCCCTATCTCGACTGCGGGCAACCTGATGTTCATCGCCGGTACGCAGGACAACTACCTGCGCGCCTTCAACGTGACCAATGGCGATTTGCTGTGGGAAGCACGCCTGCCAGCAGGCGGTCAGGCCACGCCAATGACCTACGAGAGCAATGGCAAACAGTACATTGTGATCATGGCCGGCGGGCACGGCTCGTTCGGCACGAAAATGGGCGATTCGCTGATCGCCTACGCGCTGCCGTCGAAATGATCGGCGGTTGAGCGAAAAAAAGAAGCCCGAGAGATCGGGCTTCTTTTTGTTTGCTGTTTTTGAAGGTCTTGCATTGGACGGGTCGAGCGCAGCCGGGTCGGCTTAAGGCCGCTAAGGCGTGTACTCATCCGTGTCGACATCTCCGACACGCAGTTCACGCACACCGCTGTCGGACTCAAAGCGGATGACGGCGCCGTGGCCCTGGGTGAGGGTCAGCACATGCTCAATCAGGGTGGCCTGATCCTCTGCCACCCTGATTACCTTGTAGCCATGGGCCTTGAGCAATTTCCATTGCGGCCCGTCTGCTTCGATTCTGAACACGTCCATGGCAGGCATCACCATCGTTGTTCCAGGCGTGCAGTGACATCTGCGCACGCCGATTGCGGCTGTCTCAGGCGCTTTCGATGACGCCCGTCATTGCAGTGAAGTGGGTCTGGCGATTCTTGAGTTTTTCCAGGACCTCTTCCGGCGTGGATTCACGAAACACCACCATGTGCCCGACTTCCTTGCCGCCCTCGGTGACACGCTCAATGTCGTTGATCATCCAGGTTTTGAGTTCGTCGACGCTGATGCCCAGTTGCTCGGCAACCTGACCATGGAACCGTTCTGCGTCGTATTGGTTGAATTCGTCGTTGTTCATGGCGTTGGCTTCCTTAAGCGAGTGTAACTGTCAGGCCGCAGCAGGCCGGCACAGTTCACTCCCTGAAGACGCACGGCGTTGCGCATCGCGGCCGGCGCCGGACTATCGCGCCTGACTACTGCGCCTGACTACCGCGCAGGCCGCCGCCCATCCAGGGGCTGTAGTTAAAGAACACGGTGCCCCTGGCAACGCCGGAGGCATCCACCTCAAACCCCGGCATTTGAGCGAGATCCAGGTGCTTGCACTGTTCAGTCAGCCTCGCCTGCAGCGCATTGTCGTATTTGAACGCGTCCAGCCTGTCGAGGTGACGCTCCAGATTGACGACGCACTCCTGGACCTTGCCTTGTTTGTCCGCCAGGTACTCGAAGGTGACGACACCCATGCTGTCGGGTGGTGACTTCATCAACGTGCGCTCGGCGAAATAGCGTGCCTGTGCGGATTGTTGATATCGGCCCTGCATGGAGAGTCGCTGGCGCTCGTTCATCGAAAGAAAGATCAAGGGCGCAACGACTTTCAAACCGTCCTGGTCGAGCCGTTCCGGAGGCACCGGCGGGAACACGGCGCTCCAACAGGCCGCCTTTGAAAGCTCGGCAAGCCGCGGATTCGCCGAGAACAAGCCGGTGGCGTGGGTGTCGCAACTGACGACCGCATTGCTGCGATCAATCTGCACGACCAGCCGCACTTCTCCGGTCAACCCATCGCTGTTGGCGTCCATCGCCGCATTACCGATAGCTGACTGGAAACGCCTGACGAATTGATCGAAGCGCTGCTTTTTGGTGGCTTCGGCGCTGGGCGCGGACTCGGCAGCTGCGGACGCCGCAGAAGGCGAGGCGACCTGGTGTGACTGGCAGCCTGTAACGGCAGCAGCCATGACGGCGCTGATCAGGAGTCGGCTGCAGCAGGACGTGGGGAGAAGACGAGGGAGACGAAACGATGGGCAAGCGGGCAAGAGAAATCATCCTTGAAAGGCAAAAAGACGCGTGAAGATACCGCCGCACATCCCGATGCGCTACCCGACGAAGGCAATATGAACACGCGAAGGCCCTGCTTTAGCCGGGAAGGCGTGGGGTGTCACGCTGCGAAATTTATGGTGTTGCCGATGCCCTCTTCCCGGCTGAAGCCGGTCCCACCAACAGCAATGGTGTGCATCCTGTAGGACCGGCTTCAGCCGGGAAGGCATTGAGTGTCACGCTGCGAAATTTATGG
>Ga0308169_10006485_pt1 | contig 10297 bp, 9 predicted proteins | sample PhyBR1_2_FD_202139 | JGI IMG/M metagenome (GOLD analysis project Ga0308169, IMG submission 202139) | Phyllosphere microbial communities from UC Gill Tract Community Farm, Albany, California, United States - DLSLSB.R1 | ecosystem: Host-associated > Plants > Phyllosphere > Unclassified | place... | reverse complement strand
ACGGTCATCCAGTGGGACAAAGAGGATGCCGCCTGGATGGGCCTCGTGAAGTTCGATCTGCTGGGGCTCGGGATGCTCGCCGCCCTGCAGCACTGCTTCGACCTGGCCGCCGCATCCACGGGGGAGCGATGGGAGCTGTCGACCATCCCCAAAGAGGAGCCGGGGGTGTACGACATGCTGTGCCGGGCCGACGCCATCGGGGTGTTCCAGGTGGAGTCCCGGGCGCAGATGGGGCTGCTGCCGCGTCTGCAGCCCCGGGAGTTCTACGACCTCGCCATCGAGATCGCCCTCATCCGTCCGGGTCCCATCCAGGGCGGGGCGGTGCATCCCTACGTGCGGCGCCGGCGCAAGCAGGAGGAGGTCACCTACCCTCACGAGAAGCTGGAGCCGGTGCTGGAGCGCACCCTCGGCATCCCGGTGTTCCAGGAGCAGCTCATGCAGATGGGCATGGCGATCGGCGACCTCACCGCGGCGGACGCCGACCTGCTGCGCCGGGCCATGGGCTCCAAACGCGGGGTGGAGCGGATCGACTCGCTGCGCGGGAAGCTGTTCGCCGGGATGGCGCGCAACGGCATCCCGGACGACGTCGCGGCCGGCATCTACGCGCAGATCCAGGCCTTCGCGAACTTCGGATTCGCGGAATCGCACTCGCTGTCGTTCGCGCTGCTCGTGTACGCCAGCACGTGGCTGAAGCTGCACTATCCCGCGGCGTTCCTGGCAGGTCTCCTGCGCGCCCAGCCGATGGGGTTCTACTCGCCGGCATCCCTCGTCGCCGATGCGCGCCGGCACGGAGTGGAGGTGCGCCGGCCCGACCTGCACGCCTCGGGGGCGGATGCCGGGCTCGAACCTCTCGAGCCGGCACCCGGGCCGGGGCAGCGTCCGCCGACCGGGCGGGATGCCTGCACCGAGCGCGTCCAGCCCGCTCCCGGCGAGTTCGACCGGGATGCCCCCGACTCCACCGCCGCACACCGGCGCGACGGCGCGTTCGCGGTGCGGCTGGGGCTGGCATCCGTCACCGGCATCGGCCTGCCGATGGCGCAGCGCTTGGTGGCCGAGCGCGAGGCGCACGGGCCGTACCGGGACCTGCGGGACCTCGTGCGGCGCACGGATGCCACGGCCGCGCAGCTCGAGTCCCTCGCCACCGCGGGGGCGTTCGAGTGTCTCGGGCTCAGCCGGCGCGAGGGTATCTGGCTGGCCGGTTCCGCCGCCCAGGACCGGGCCCGGTACCTGCCGGATTCGGTGGTGTCGGTGCAGCCGCCGCTGTTCGCCGACCCCACCGACTACGAACGGCTGGCCTCGGATCTGTGGGCGACCGGGGTGTCCACCGACGACCATCCCCTCGCGCATGTGCGGGAGCGCCTCGACGAGCGCGGGGTGCTGGTCTCGACGCAGCTGCAGGACCACGAGTCCGGGCGTCGCGTCGAAGTGGCCGGACTCGTCACGCACCGGCAGCGGCCGGCGACGGCATCCGGCATCACGTTCCTCAACCTCGAAGACGAGGCCGGGCTCGTGAACGTGATCTGCTCGCAGGGCATGTGGTCGCGGTACCGGCAGGTGCTGCGGGATGCTCCGGCCCTCATCGTGCGGGGCGTGCTGGAGCGGTCGGTCGAGGGGGTGGTCAATGTCCTCGCGGATGCCGCCGTCGACCTGCGGGTCGGGGTCGCGCACACCTCACGGGACTTCCGGTGACGCGTGCTCTCTGCACGAGCGCGCGCCACCGGAAGACGCCTACTTGATGGCGCCCGCCGTGAGTCCCGACACCACGCGCCCCTCGATGAGGGCGAACAGGATGATCACCGGGACGGTCGCGATGAGAGATCCGGCGAACAGGTGCCCCCAGTCGACCGAGTACTGGCCGATGTAGCCGTTGATGGCGACAGTCAGCGGGCGCTGGTCGGGGTCGGATGCCAGGCTCAGCGTCAGCGCCACCAGGAACTCGTTCCACGCGCTGATGAACGTGAAGATGAGCGCCGTGACGATGCCGGGCATCGCGAGCGGGATCGTGATCCGCATGAGTGCACCGAAGCGGCTGAGACCGTCCACCATCGCCGCCTCCTCGAGCTCGACCGGGATCGACGAGAAGAAGGCGTTGAGGATCCACACCGAGAAGGCGAGGTTGAACCCGGCGTTGATGAGGATGAGGCTCACGATCGTGGGCAGGCCGAGGTCGATGAACTCGCGCTGCAGGCCCACGAGCATCGCGGCGGGCTGGAACATCTGCGTGGCCAGCACCAGCAGCAGGAACAGGGTGCGTCCGCGGAACCGCCGCCGTGCCGAGTAGTACGCGGCCGGCAGGGCGACGAGGAACACCAGCACGGTGGCCCCGCCGGCGACCAGGAGCGAGGTCTGCAGGTTGCCGCCGAAGCCGGTCGCCCAGATCGAGGCGAAGTTCGAGAAGGTGAACGACTTCGGCAGCAGGTTCTGGTCGAGCAGTTCGGCCGGCGTTCGTCCGGCGACGATGAACATCTCGGCGTACGGCAGCACGAACACGATCGCGACGAGGTAGGCGATGATCGCGACGATCGTGGTCTTGACGGTGCGCGACCGCGACCGCCGGGAGCGCGGCGGGAGTTCCGGGCGCCCGGTTTCGCGAGCGGCGGTGCGGGGGGACGCGGTGACGGCGGTCATGTCAGTCCACCTGTTCCTTCCAGCGGGTGACACGCAGATAGATGAGCACGATGACGATGACGAGCGCGAAGTTGATGACCGACATCGCCGCGGATTCCCCGACGTCGCCCTGCTTCAGGGCGACCATGAACGTGGTGGTGGTGCTGGTGGCGTATCCGGGGCCGCCGCCGGTCATCTCCCAGATGATGGGAAACGAGTTGAAGACGTTGATGACGTTGATGAGGGTCGCGACGAGGATCGCCGGGCGCAGCAGCGGCAGGGTGATGGTCGCGTAGCGGCGCCAGCCGTTGGCGCCGTCGAGGGCCGCGGCCTCGTAGATGTCGCCGGGGATCGACTGCAGACCGGCGAGCAGGGCGTACGTCGAGAACGGCAGCGAGACGAAGACGGCGACGACCATCATCCACACGAACGCGGTGGCGGGGTTGCCGAGCCAGGATGCCTCGGGCGAGTCGAACCGGTCGAGCAGTCCCAGGTCGTGGAGCACCACGTTGATGGCGCCGGAGTGCGGGTCGAGCATCCAGCGGAAGATGAGGGCGGTCATCATCACCGAGCACGCCCACGGCAGGATGAGAGCCCAGCGGGCGACGCGGCGCAGCGGAAAGGCCTGGTCGAACAGCTGCGCGAGACCGAGCGAGAGCAGCATCGTGACGGCGACGACGCCCACGGTCCACAGCACGGTGCGGCCGAGCACGCCGAGGAAGGCCGGCTCGGCGAACAGTTTCAGGTAGTTGGCCACACCGTTGTAGCCGGCGACGAATCCTTCGCCGCCGATGTGCTGGATCGACGATTCGAGCATCACGACCACCGGCCACAGCACCACGACGGCGATGAGGGCGACGGCGGGCCCGACCCACAGCACGGGTGCGGCGGTCTGACGGAGAGACTTCATGGTGTCCTCGGGGTGTGTGTGGGCGTCCCGGGGTCGTGTCGCGACCCCGGGACGCGGGTCGTCGTTACTGGCCGGACGTCGCGACGTGCTGCAGCTGGCCGAGCACCGACTTCGGGTCCTGCGTCACGGCGGTGCCGATCGTCTGCTGGATCTTGGTCTTGGTGTTCGCCCAGGCGGTGTCGCTCGGGTACTGCACCGACTTCGGCAGGGCGGTCAGGAACGGACCGAAGACGGGGTCGGATGCCAGCGCCTGCACGGCCGAGGTGGTCGCCGGCAGCAGGTCGTACTCCTTGTCGAACTGCAGCTGGTAGGTGTCCTGGTAGGCGAAGTCGAGGAACTTCTTGATCTGCGCCTGGTGCCCGTTCGGCTTGAAGGCCGCGACGTTGTCGCACACGCCGAGCGTGGTGTCCAGCGCCCCGGTCTTGCCGGGGATCGGCACGGACGCCCAGTCGCTCGTGCCGAGCTTGCCTGCCGACTGGATGATCGGGATGAGCGCGGGGGAGCCGTTGACCATCCCGACCTGATCCTGCGCGAACTTCTGCCACAGATCGGTGCGGTTGACGGTGCCCGGGTTGGGCTCGGTCAGACCGGCGTCGACGAGGCCCGTCAGGAACCGGAACGTCTCGACGTTCGCGGCGCTGTCGATCGTGTACTTGCCGTTCGTCTGGTAGCCGCCGCCGTTGCCGAGCATCCACAGCAGCGATTCCGCCTGAGCCTCTTCCGGACCGAGCGGCAGGCCGAAGCCGGTGGCGCCCTGCGCCTTGATCTTGGCGGCGTCCGCCTTGACGTCGGCCCACGTGGTGGGCGGCGCGGTGATGCCGGCCTCCCGGAACAGCTTCTTGTTGTAGAACAGCGTCCGCGAGCTCGTGGTGAACGGCATGCCGTACTGCTTGCCGTTGTAGGTGCCCTGCGCCTTGAAGGTGGAGAGCAGGTTGCCGGGGTTCGTCAGCACCTCGTCGGCGGAGTAAAGCAGGCCGTCCTGGGCGTAATTCGAGAAGTAGTCGCCCTCGGTGATGTCGGGGTACTGCTTGTTCTGCACCATCGTCTGCACCTGCTGGTCGAAGCCCGTCCACGGGATGGAGGTGATCTTGACGCTGATGTCGGGATTCGTCTTGTGGAAGGCGTCCGCGATTCCCTTCCAATAGGTGGCGGACGCGTTCGACGGGCCGGTGCCGTAGTCCGCGACGACGAGCTTGAGGGTGGTGCTGCCGCCGGACGAGCCTCCGCTGCCGCCGGAGCAGGCGCTCAGCGCCAGGGCGGCGGCGACGCCGACGGCGCCGACAGCGACGATGCGTGAAGTGCGCAATGTATCTCCTAGAGGTCGGACGCGCGGGTGCGCGTCGCTTGTGATGGACGTGGTCATGAGATCCTCAGCTCCGCTGCCAGCACGAGCGCGGTCGCGCCGCGCAGGGCCAGTTGGTCCGGGTGAGGGGCGATGCTCATCTGCAGCCCGCTGCTCACGTCGGGCAGCGTGCGCGTGCGGATCGTCGCGAGCGCGGTGTCGAGGAACGGCCCCTCGATGAGGTCGGCCGGGCCGGCGAGCACGATCGCGTTCAGGTTGAGGATGGCGACGACGGGCGCCAGCGCGACACCCAGTGAGCGCCCGGCATCCCGCAGCACCTGTTCCCGGTCGTCGGGGGCGGCCGCCAGGCGACGGCGCAGCGACGGCACGGCGATGGCGACTTCGAGGCAGCCGCGGCGCCCGCACGCGCACAGTTCGCCGTCGTCGTCGACGATCACGTGGCCGATCTCCCCGGCGCTGAACAGGTCGCCCTCGACGAGGGCGTCGCCGACGATGAGCCCGGCGCCGACGCCGTGCTCGATGGCGACGGTGAGCAGGCTCTGTCCCGCCGCGCGGCGCTCGGTGTGCACCGCGAGGGCCGCGGCGTTCGCGTCGTTGGCGATGTGCACGGGCACGTCGATCGCGCGCCGCAGCCGTGCGCCGAGATCGAGGTCGTGCCACCCGAGGTTCGGCGCCTCGCGTACGACGCCGGCGTGGTCGATGATGCCGGGGGAGGCGACGCCGACGCCCAGCACGCGCACAGTGGAGCGCCGCACGAGGTCGCGGATGATCGTCGCGGCGAGCGCGACCGCGTCTTCGCCGCGCGCGCCGGCGATCGGCCGAGCGGTGCGGTGCACGATCTCGCCGCGGAGCGTGGTGATGGCGCCGACGAACACGTCGTCGGCGGAGAGGTCGAGCGAGATGACGTGGTAGGCGTGATCGTCGAGCCCGATGAGCTGCGCGGGCTTGCCGACGCGGGAGCCGGTGCGCTGGCCGTGCTCGACGATGAGGCCGTCCGCGGTGAGCTCGGCGATGACGTCCGACACGGTGGCGCGGGTGAGTCCGGATTGCCGGGCGAGATCGGCCCGGCTCAGCTCGTCGGTGTGGAACAGCAACTGCAGCAGCAGCGACCGGTTCTGGCGCCGGTTGTGCTCGGGCAGCGCCTTGGTGGTCACGCGAAGCTGGGCGGTGGACATCTCACCTCGATCCGTTGTGCGTCGTTGCAGCCGGGAGCGGCCGTGCTCCCGTAATTAGTTAGTACAGTATCCTGCCGAATCATTTGTCAAGTCCCCGACCATAACTGATCGGTAACGGCCGGATACCTCGGGGAGACGACGCCGCGGAGGCGGGAGGGCTTGCCCGCGGCATGTTTGTAAGCTTTACTAACTCGCATGCCCTGATGGCCGGGCATGCTTCGACGGAGGGCGGACGATGCGGATCGGTCTCGACATCGGCGGCACCAAGACGGACGCCGTCGCGATCGGCGCCGGCGGACGGGAGCTCGCGCGGGTGCGCCGCGCCTCCGGGTTCGGCGCCGACCAGGTCGTGGGCTGCGCCGAGGAGGCGGTGCGCGAAGTCGTGCGCCGGACGGGCGGACGACTGACCGACGTCACCGGCGTCGGCGTCGGGATCCCCGGCGTCGTCGATGCCGCGACGGGGCGCGTGCGCCATGCCGTCAACCTCGGCGTGGCGGAGGTGCCGCTGGCTGACCTGCTGTCGAAGCGATTGGGCGCCGCGGTCATCGTCGAGAACGACGTCAAGGCCGCATCCCTCGGGGCCTGGCACCTGCTGCGGCTGACCGGCTCGGCCGCACTGCTGAACGTCGGCACCGGACTGTCGGCGGGCATCGTCGTCGGCGGGCGGGTGTGGCGCGGACCGCGCGGCACTGCGGGCGAGATCGGGCACGCGCCGATCGATCCCGCGGGGGTCGCGTGCTCGTGCGGCCAGACCGGATGCCTCGAGACACTGGCGTCGGGTTCGGCGATCGCGCGCATGTGGCGGACAGACGCCGCCCTCCCCGCCGTCGAGCTCTTCGATCGGGCGGATGCCGGAGAAGCCGCGGCGATGCGGGTGCGGGGCGTCTTCGTCGACGGCGTCGCCCAGGCGGTCCGGATGCTCGTGCTGTCGGTCGACGTCGAGACCATCGTCATCGGCGGAGGGCTGAGCGGGCTGGGCGAGCGCCTGCAGACGCCCCTGCGGGAGGTGTTTCATCACTGGGCGGCGGCATCCCCGTTCCTGGCGTCGCTGGACCTGCCCGGTCGCACCCGCCTGCTCCCTGCCGGCACGCCGGCTGCGGCCGTCGGTGCGGCGATGCTCGGCACCGTGCCTCAGTTCGCCTGAGCCCCGACCGGCCACCCGTGGTCAGCAGACGCGGACGGTCTCCGCGATGATCCCCTCGGACGTTCCCGACGTCGACGCCGCCGCGCGGGGTGCGCGTTCGCCGAGCCGCAGCACGATGATGCCCGCGAGCACGAGCCCGCCGCCGACCACCTGAACGAGCGCCGGCGTCTGTCCGAGCAGCATCCACGCGAAGCCGACGGCGAAGACGAGTTCCAGGATGCCGAGGAACGACGCCAGCCGCGAGCCGAGCCGGCGCACCGCCGCGATGCCCGAGCTGTACGCGATCCCGCCGGAGACGATCCCCAGTGCGAGGATCGGCACCCACCACGGCACGTCGGCGAAGGCGAAGTGCACGGAGGCGTCCGACGCGCCGAGCGGCAGCATGCCGGTCAATGCGACGGCCAGCAGCATGATCGCACCGATGATCAGCGAGGCCGCGGTGAGCGCGGTCGCGGGAACGCGGCTCGGGTGGGCGGCCAGCAGGTAGTAGCCGGAGCCCCCGATCATCGCGAGGGCCGCCCACAGCACACCGGGCAGGCTCAGGCGGGCGCCGGTGAGCAGGCCGAGGACGAGCACGAGGCCGGCCGCGACGATCACCGCGCCGAGCACCGTGACGCGGGTCGGTCGTTCGCCGCGGCGCAGCCACAGCCAGAGCACGACGGCGGCAGGAGAGGTGTACTCGATGAGCAGCGCCGGACCCACCGCCATGTGCTGCACGGCGCTGAAGAAGCCGAGCTGCGCGAGCGCCATGCCGAAGGCGGCGTAGGCGAGCACGAGGCGCCAGTCCTGAGCGAGCGTGCGCCACTGTCCGCGCAGATCGCGCAACGCGAACGGAAGCAGGCACAGAGCGCCGATGGCGAGTCGCAGGACGACGACGGTGATCGGGGTCCACCCCGTCGCGAGCAGTCCGTCGGCAAGAGCGCCGGAGAGGCCGAACGAGCCGGCCGCGACGAGGGCGAGCACCAACCCCATCCCGGCGGCGCGCGGTCGCGTGTCATGCGTCAACGTGCTCATGGCATATGACTCTACGCGGGCCGCGTGTATGATGTCAAAGCAATGTTCACTCCTGACACACGCGCGATGCTGCAGGCGGTCGTCGACCTCGTCAACACCCGCTCCGAACCCGACACGCTGCGCTCCGTGGCCGACGTCCGCGACTGGGCGACCCGGCACCAGTTCGCCGCCCGCAGCGTCGGCACGGAAGCCGAGCTGCGCCAGATGCGCGAGCTCCGCGTGCCCCTGCGCGAGCTGCTGACGGCGTCGCGCGATGCCGCCTCGGCTCGGGTGAACAGCATCCTGCGAGACCTCGACGTGCATCCGCAGCTGGTGCGCCACGATACCGAGGACTGGCACATCCACCTGGTGTCCGCGGATGCGCCCCTGGCGCAGTGGGTGCTCGGCGACGCCGCCTGGGCCATGATCGACCTGATCCGCGAGGACGAGCTGTCGCGCGTCGCGGTGTGCGCCGACGACACCTGCGACGGGCTCGTGCTGGATCTGTCCCGCAACCGGTCCCGCAAGTTCTGCAGCACGCGCTGCGCGAACCGCAATGCGACGGCGGCGTTCCGCGCCCGCCGGCGTGCGACGTCCGACGCCGGCTGACGTGAGCGCCGGTGGTGCCGGGCGAACAGACACGCTACGGATGCGAAACGCACAGGAATCGCACTTCCGATACCGGATGCTCCGGCCATAGGCTGGCGTGCGCGATCGCGCGCAGCGGAGCCCGCGGTCCCGGACAACGAGGGTGGGCGTATGTTCTGGCGTGCAGTGGTGGCGACGATCTCAGCGGCGGGACTCGCCGCAGCAGCTCTGCTGGCTCCCGCGGGCGCCGACGTGAGCGCGATCGCCAATAGGCCACGGATCTCGGCCGGGTCGACGGCAGCCAGCTCGGCAGGCTGGTCGTCGTCGAACTGGTCAGGCTATGCGGTGACCTCGACGGGCACGCCGTACACGACCATCACCGGAACGTGGAAGGTCCCGACGGCGGCGCCGACGAAGACCGCCACCTACTCCTCGAACTGGATCGGGATCGACGGGTTCAACGACTCCAGCCTGATCCAGACCGGAACCGAGTCCGACTACTACAACCGCGCGGCCCACTACGCCGTGTGGTGGGAGATCCTGCCCGCAGCGGAGACCCCCATCACGACCATGACGGTGCACCCCGGTGACACCATGACCGCGTCGATCGCCCGCGGGGCGAACTCCGTGTGGACGATCACCATCACCGACGCGAGCACCGGGCAGTCCTCCACCACGACCCACACCTACACCGGCCCGCTGACGTCGGCGGAGTGGATCGAGGAGGCGCCGACGGTCGGCGGCCGCGTCGCGCCGCTGGCGCACTACGGCAGCGCGACCTTCGATCCGGGCACGGTCAACGGCGCCACGCCGTCCTTCACGGCCTCCGAGAGCGGCGTGATGGTGCAGAAGAACGTGCAGGTGTCGACCCCGTCCGTGCCGGACGTCGAAGCCGACGGCTTCAACGTCGCGTACGGGTCGACCGCGCCGGCGGCCCCGTAAGGCCGGACCAACGGAATCAGGAGCGCGCATGTCCGCCGTCGTCGCGACCATGTCCATCACCCTCGACGGCGTCGGCGCCGGTCACGGCGTCACGCAGGATGAGCCGTTCGGCGATCTGCCGGAGCTGATGTTCTTCCGCTGGATGCACGAGACGCCGGATGAGAATCGCGACGCGTTCGACGCCATCCTCGGCGCCGGCGCATACATCATGGGCCGCCACATGTTCGGCCCGGTCACGGGGGAGTGGACCGGCGACTGGCGCGGGTGGTGGGGTGCGGATCCGCCCTATCACGCGCCGGTGTTCGTGCTGACGCACCATCCGCGCGATCCCGTGGTGATGGAGGGCGGCACCACCTTCCATTTCGTCACTGAGGGGATCGAAGCCGCGCTCGCCCGGGCGAAGGATGCCGCCGGTGGCCGCGAGGTGCACGTGGCCGGCGGGCCGAGCACGACCAACGCCTATCTCGCCGCCGGACTCGTCGACGAGCTGCGGCTGAACATCAATCCCGTCGTCGCCGGCCGCGGCATCCGCCTCTTCGACGGCGTCGGACCGCTTCGCCTGGAGCAGATCTCGGTACGGGCCGCGTCGCTCGTGACACACGCGCACTACCGCGTGCTGCACGACGGGTGACCCA
>Ga0308169_10006484_pt1 | contig 10297 bp, 9 predicted proteins | sample PhyBR1_2_FD_202139 | JGI IMG/M metagenome (GOLD analysis project Ga0308169, IMG submission 202139) | Phyllosphere microbial communities from UC Gill Tract Community Farm, Albany, California, United States - DLSLSB.R1 | ecosystem: Host-associated > Plants > Phyllosphere > Unclassified | place... | reverse complement strand
GCGCTGAAGGCCGGCGCCGACGTGATGGGCGGCATCGACCCCTGCGAGCTGGACCGCGACCCGGTCCGGCACCTCGACGTGGTCTTCGGCCTGGCCGAGAAGTACCAGGTGGAGGTGGATATCCACCTGCACGAGCACGGCACCCAGGGGGTTTTCTCGGCGGAGCTGATCGCCGAGCGCACCCGCGCGCTGGGCATGCAGGGCAAGGTCAACCTGTCGCACGCCTATGAGCTGGGCAGCGTCAACGAGGCCACCAGCCGGCGGCTGGTCGACACCTTCGCCGAGCTGGACATCTCGTTGACCTCGGTGGCCCCGAGCACCTCGAACCACCTGCCGCTGGTGCAGCTCACCGAGGCCGGGGTGCGCTTCGGCCTGGGCGAAGACGGCCAGCGCGACTACTGGAGCCCCTACGGCAACTGCGACCTGCTGGACCGGACCTGGCAGCTGGCCTTCGTCAACGGCTTCCGCAAGGATGAGCTGATCGAGCACGCCCTGGCCGTGGCCACCATCGGCGGCGCCTCGATCATGAGCCACGAGGTGCCGCGCCTGGCATCGGTGGCCGACCGCCCGGGCGTGGCTGTGGGCGACCGAGCCGAGCTGGTGCTGGTGGACGGCGAGAGCATCGCCTCCACCGTGATGGACCGCGGCACCGACCGCACCGTCATCCATGAAGGGCGCGTTGTCGCCGACGGGCTGAAGGTGCTCTCGGTGGCGGACAGCTACTAGGAAAGGCGGATCAATGCCAATGGCCGGGCGGGAATGCGAGTCCGTCCGGCCGCTGCCGGAGCAGGACTTCGGCATCGGTCCCGTGGTGTAGATTTTGCGCTAGTGCGTGTGCCAGGTTCCCGGCTTTTTGATTCAGAAACACCAGGGAAAATTGCCTGAGCTGGATGCCCTCATGAGTTGGGGAGAGCCGTTTGCCGCTCCGTTCGCAACGCCATCATTTTGGTCCTCGCAACCGCTGGCAATGGTGGCCAGCGCACAGCCTTCCGGTTGCAGGCTGGAAGTGTTGCAACCGGACCTGGCGAACATGCCACCGCACACAAGACCTGAAGCCGATCCTGCCGCCACAGGTGCCTGCTTTTGGGCTAAGCGCCATTCTTGGAGCCGGACCTTTCCTTGGGCTGCTGGCGGCAGGTCCGCTGATTCCGTGCGCTTCGGATTTCGAAGGACAGCACCTGGCCACACGTGGCTCGCCTGTAGTGGCATGTCCCCATTAATTGCGGCCTTCGTGCTTCCCATGGAGTGCGGAGCCTTGCCGCGCCGCAGCACTTCGATCCCGATGTTCAGCGATCGGGGCGCTCTGAGCGTGCGGGTTCTAGGCGCCTTTTCTTTGACTTGTTCCGTAGAGCTCGTCGCTGATCTGGTCGATGAGTCCTTGAACCCGATGGGCTTTGTCTTGCCAGTATTTAGTACCCTCGTGAATCTGCGGGGTATCCGCGCTGGCGTTCGATTCGATGAGCTCAACGAAGTGATCCCGGTACGTGCAGAGGGACGTAAACAGGTCATCGAGCTGATCGTCATCAAGCTGGACGTGCAGCCATCTTTGAAGCACAGCATGGCTCCTTTCTGGTTGTGCCATCAGGGGTGCGCCCGGCGCTGTTCGGGCGCACCCCTGGATGACCACTGGTGAGGTTCGCTCATCAGGGACGGTGTGCTGGAGGTGAGCGGGAGTAGACCCTGAGCGGCTTGGATCTGCCCAATGTCTGTTCACTGGCCCTGGAATGGCCCGTTTCTTCCGGACACCGCTGACTGGGTCGCGGAACACCGTCGATCGCACTGCATTGGCGCGTCCGAGGCGGTTGGCCTTGACGGACTGCGGTGGATAGCTCGAGCTCGTACATGGCCAAAAGCAGTTCGTCATCAACGGCCAACGGGTGGAACGCCGGGTGTGTGAGATCAGGCATGGCGCATCATCTCCATACATGTTCACAGGGAGCCCGCAGGGCTAGCTGGTGATTTCTTTCGGATCCTCGGTGCGCTTGGCTGCGGCGACTTGGATGCGGCGGGGCTTGGCGCTCTCGGCGAGGGCGATGTCCAGGCGCAGCACCCCATCAACGTAGGTGGCCTGGATGCTTTCGGCATCCAAGTGGTCGCCGAGCACAAGCTCTCGGGTGAAGTGGCCCCACAAGCGTTCCGAGCCGGTGAGATGTTGCCGGCCTTCGGGCTTGGCACGTTCAGCGCGGATCGTCAGGATGTTCTTTTCCACTGCCATGTCGATCTGGTCAGCGTCGACCCCCGGGAGGTCGAATTCAGCATGGAAGCCTTCGTTGTCCCTCCACGCCTCCATGGGCATCGGATGGACTGGCTCGGTGCTGAGCTGGGTGTTGAAAGCACGCTGTACCAGGCGGTCGAAATCGCGAAGTACCTCGGTCTGCATCATCTGAACTCATTCCTTTCTCGCTTGGCGGTTTGTGATGGTGCAATTCACTTTCCGCTAGATCTATGTCTAGCGATGTAGATTTTATAGCATGGAGTTCAGGGGCAGGCAAGCAACTTGAGGGGAAAAAGTGGCAAAAAATTCTGCGGCTGTCGGCAGTGTTATTCCTTCGTATTCAATCGCCATGGCAGCTAGGAGCGTGGGGGTAAGCGTGCAGACAGTCAGGCTCTATGAGCTGCGTGGCTTGATCTCCCCGGGGCGTACCGCTGGCGGTACCCGAAGATACCGCGAGGAAGATTTGGCAAGGCTGAAACAGATTTCTGTGCTGACCGATCGCGGAGTGAATTTGGCAGGTATTGGCATCATTCTGGACCTGGAAGCTGAAAATGATGCGCTGAGAAACCGGTTGGACGCCCGGCCCTAGAGCAAGGGTGCAGGCTGAACAACAATCCCGGAGGAACAGTGCGCCTTCCATCTGCGTCAACTGCGGAACTCGATGACCGCGGAAGGCCCATCGGGCCAAGCAGGGCCGGCCTGCCGAACCTGCCAGGGCCTTGGGGCGGTATCGAACTAGGCGCTGCGGCATTTTTGCTGGCGGACCTGCGCTGCCAGTGGCCGGGCCTCGGGCAAACAGATCCCAGGATACGGGCAAATCGCCGACTCGCGGAGGGAAAATCCTGGGATAGAAGTGCATCAATCCGGCATCCCGGACAATAGGTGCGTTGTGGCCCACATTAACCCCGGAGCATCGGCTTAGATGGTTCGAAGTCACTATGCACAAAGGGGTTGCACCATGCCGAGTACCGTAGAAACCAGGGAACCGACCAAGCCGTGGGATGTGCTGAGGTTTGTCCTCTATAGCGGGATCGGCATTGCCGTATTCTTCGTGCCGGTCACCCTCAACGGCAAGAGCACCATCGCGCTGGACCACATTGTTTCGTGGGTCCGCGAAGCCATTGGCGCCGGCGTGCCCTATTACATCCTGGCGCTGCTGGCCGCCGGCACCATCATGCCCTTCGCCACCGGCGGCTGGCGCACCTCGCCCCTGCGCGGCGTCTTTGCCTTCGCCAATGTGGTGGGCCTGGCCGTCGGCGCGGGGCTGGTCTTCGGGTTCGGTCCGGCCTGGCTCATGGAAAAGGACATGGGCCCGTTCCTGCTTAATTCCCTGGTGGTTCCGGTGGGGCTGATTGTGCCGATCGGCGCAATCTTCCTGGCCATGCTGGTCAGCTACGGGCTGATGGAATTCATCGGGGTCTTCTGCCAGCCGATCATGAAACCGCTGTGGCGCACGCCCGGCCGTTCCGCGGTTGACGCGGTGGCCTCCTTCGTCGGCTCCTACTCGCTGGGCCTGCTGCTGACCGACCGCATGTACCGCTCTGGGCGCTATACCGGGCGCGAAGCGGCCATTATCGCCACCGGGTTCTCCACGGTCTCCGCCAGCTTCATGGTGATCGTGGCCAAGGCGCTGGATCTGATGGAGCACTGGAGCACCTACTTCTGGCTCGCCCTGGTGGTGACCTTCGCGGTCACCGCGATCTCGGTGCGGATCCCGCCGCTCTCGCGCATCCCGGATGACACCTACCAGAACATCGAGCACATCCCGGAAGAAAAGGTCACCGGCAACCGCTTTGCCAAGGCCTTCGGCGAAGCCATGCTGGCTTTGCACAGGGCGCCGGGACTGTGGCGCAATATCGGAGAGAACATCCTGGACGGGTTGAAGATGGCGATGGCGATCCTGCCCTCGATCCTCTCCATCGGCCTGCTGGGACTGGTGCTGGCCCGGTTCACCCCGGTCTTCACCTGGCTGGGCTACCTCTTCGCGCCGTTTGCCTGGGTGGTAGGACTGGATGACCCGTTGCTGGCCGGCAAGGCCTCGGCCACCGGCATCGCCGAAATGTTCCTTCCCGCCACCTTGGCCGCGGGCCACGAGTCCTTGGAACTTCGCATGGTCATCTCCATTATCTGCGTCTCGGCGATCATCTTCTTCTCTGCCCTGGTGCCGTGCATCCTGGCCACCAGCATCCCGGTGAAGCTGTGGCAGATGGTGGTGATCTGGTTCCAGCGCGTGGCGTTGAGCATCCTGATTGCCACCCCGCTGGTGAACCTGGTCCTGTGATCTTGGCCCCAGGTGGGACACGTGAGCCGGTCTCGTCAACAACGATCGTTGCAATCTCGCTGAGTGCCATGGCCGAGACCGCGTACCGCCTTCCCAGATGTGGGTGACGATCGGTTAGAATGATCTTGTCTGCATCTACTTAGGAGACGTAGTTCGTTCACTGAGAGGAGGTCCCACGTGGCGACCAACGATCAGATGAAAGCTCTGGTGAAGAGCCATGCGGACGGCGACGATCCTCAGTTTTATGCCGTAGCAATGCAGGTAGCGGCCAAGGCGGCGCGGACTGGTCAGACAAAGTTCGCGCAGGAGCTTCGCGATCTGGTCAACGACTTGCGTGAGCGTGCCGGGAATAAGGCCCGGGTCGCGTCGATTGTACCGCTCGCGCAGCCCAAGGGCGAACTTGGTGCGCTCCTCAACGTGTCGTATCCTGACTCGCGTCTCGGGGATCTTGTGCTCGCAGAGAAGCTTGCCGAGCGGCTACAGCAAGTCCTTCTGGAGCAACGTCAGCGTGACGCGCTCGCGAAACATGGCCTGACCCCGGCACGCAGGGTGCTACTCGTCGGACCTCCGGGGACCGGCAAGACTTCGACAGCCCGTGTGATCGCGGGCGAACTCGGGTTGCCTTTGTTCTCGATCCGCCTTGACACCGTCCTGACGAAGTTCATGGGCGAGACCGCGGCAAAATTGCGCCTCGTGTTCGATGCGCTCGCTGTGACGCGCGGAGTTTACCTCTTCGACGAGGTGGATGCGCTTGGCGGAGACCGGGCGACCCAGAACGACGTGGGCGAAATCCGTCGAGTGCTGAACTCGTTTCTCCAGTTTCTCGAGGAAGACGCATCTGAGAGTGTCATCATCGCGGCGACCAACCATCCGGCGTTGCTGGACAACGCGCTGTTCCGTCGCTTTGACACCGTGATGGACTTCGCGTTGCCTGATGACGCTTCCGTGGAGTCGGTGATCAAGAACAGGCTATCGTCCTTCCAGATTAGCAACCTCAGCTGGCCGCGGATCGTCCCGGCTGCCCGGGGGCTCAGCCACGCCGAGATTTCAACAGCGGCAGAGAATGCAGCGAAACGAACCGTGCTCTACAACCGCACTCGAATTCGCACTGATGACCTTATCGCTGCCCTTGAAGAGCGTCCACGCCCGATTCGTGCGGCTGAAGGAGCTCGTTCGTAGGCATGGCTGAACGAAACCGCCCGCACATAGTCGTGTCGATGCCACCCTCAATCGAGCCGTTCACGCTCGCCGGGCAAGGAGGTGGGAGAGACAAACCTGTTTTTAGAGGCAACCGCAAGGCCCACGGTGAACGGCTATCCTCCGAGTTCGAGACCGCCTGGGAGCCGCCCAATGATGTGGCTGTCGATCCGAAGGGCACGTTCATCACATTCGTGTCGTTCCCCGGACTCGAACTCGCGATCGAGAGCCTAGAATCCCAGCGGAAGGGCGAACAACCTGAGCTCGTCGCTGTTCGCGAAGTCATCGGCCCCGACGGCGAGGTTTTCGAAGCGACTGTCTTCATACCGGAAGGCAAGAAGGAGTACTTCCTCAGCAAGCTAGAGGGATACGTCAAAACGGTGGCAGAGGGAAGTAGTAAGCCGAGAAATGCCACACTTATTGAGGGCATTGCTTCGATTCGCCGGGCGACGATTCGCGAACTCTGGACGGACCCCGATGACCAGTTCCCAAATGACGATACCAAGCTCTATTGGTGGGAGATTTGGCTTCGGAAATCTGACGGCAACGAACGTCAGCGGCTGAGCGAATACGCCCGCCAGCACGGCTTGAAGACGAGTGACCACTATCTCGGGTTCGGTGAGCGTACGGTGATGCTATTACAGGCGACTGCTGCACAGCTCTCAACCACGTTCCGCGCAGTAGACGACATTGCCGAGCTTCGGCGTCCGCACGAGGTCTCCAGCTTCCTGCCCGAGCTCTATGCCCTCGAACAGAAGGAATGGGTGCAGGATCTTCAGCGTCGGACGTCCGCAGCCCCTGACGGATCGCCTGTGGTGTGCATCCTCGATTGCGGTGTTCAGGCAGACCATCAGTTGCTCGATGACTCATTGGCGTATGAAGACCTGCACACGGCGGATCCGGCATGGCGGAAGGACATCGCGGTACATTCGCACGGCACCGAGATGGCAGGTCTAGCGCTGTACGGTGACCTGCAAGCCGCCGTAATCGACCTCCACGACGTATCGTTGCGACATCGCCTTGAATCGGTGAAGCTCCTGCCAGACACCGGTACCAACGACCCAGATGTGTATGGGGCAGTGACCGCGCGGGCGGTGGACCAACCGGAGATATCCGCGGCCGAGCGTAGGCGAGTCTTCATGCTCGCCGTAACGGCAAGCGCAGGGATGGGGGAGGCGGCAGAGGATGCCACGGCCGCCCGTCCGAGGCGTGAATCTGGTCGCCCAACGGCTTGGTCGGCGACGGTCGACGCGCTCACCTATGGACGAGCGATCGACGATACCGCGCCGAAGTTCACTTATCTGGACCGGAACGAAGATCGCCGACCGCGTTTGTTCATCGTGTCGGCCGGAAACATTCGCGACATCCATGCCGAGGACGACCATCTTGACCGGAGTGATGCCGAAGCGGTTGAAGACCCTGCCCAGTCATGGAACGCGCTCACCGTCGGCGCTTACGCCGAACATGACGCAATGGACCATGCTCTTGACATATTCACAGGCTACGTACCTATTGCACCACGGGGAGAGTTATCGCCGACAAGTCGTACCTCCGTGTCGTTCGATCAGAGGCGATGGCCTTTCAAACCCGATGTCGTCGCATCCGGCGGTAACCTAGCCCGCACTCCAGACGGAACCGACGTAGACACCCCAGAGAACCTTGCGATCCTCACGACAAGGCTCCAGCGACCTGGCGAGGGATACTTCACTACCACCCGCGACACGTCTGCTGCAACCGCGCAGGTCGCGGCGATCGCCGCAGACATATACGCAGCCTACCCGCATCTGCGACCGGAGACGGTACGTGCCTTGATCGTACACTCTGCAGAGTGGACCGAAGCAATGCGAGGCCGTTTCGACAACGCGAGAACTAAGGCAGACGCCGTCAACTTGCTGCGACGTTACGGGATGGGCGTGCCGAGTCTAGAACGTGCGACTCGAAGCGCATCGAACGCTCTCACGCTGGTCGCTGAGTCGGTCATCCATCCGTACCAGCGAGAGGGGCAATCGAGCAGCGGGAAGGCACGTGAGATGAATCTGCACGAGCTGCCGTGGCCGATCGAACAGCTCTCTGACCTTGGCGAGACGCCGGTGCAACTGCGCGTCACACTGTCTTACTTCGTGGAGCCCAACCCGTCGAGTCGCGGCTGGACCGGACGCTACGTATATCCTTCGCACGGGCTTCGTTTCGCGATCAGGCGCCCGGAAGAGAGCATCGACTCGTTCCGTCAACGCATCAACACACAGGCGCGAGATGACGGACAGAAACCACTGTCTATGGCGACCGAGAAGGGATGGATGTTCGGTAGTGACCAGCAGAAGTCAGCCGGATCGATCCACACCGACATCTGGACTGGCTCGGCGGTCGATCTCGCGAGCAAGGAAGCCGTTGCCGTGTATCCGGTCCTTGGGTGGTGGAAGAATCGTCCCCAGATGGATCAGAGCGACCGCGGTGTGGACTACTCACTGGTGGTCAGCATCGAGTCGCCGACAGTCGATGTGGATCTCTGGACACCGGTGGCGCAACAAGTGGCTGCCACCGTCATCGAGGTGTAGCCGACGGCTACTGAAAATAGTGGGTTATTTTGGTGAATAACCTCCTGCTAAACGAGACATGTTCTGCAACGGATGCAATGACCAATCCTCGGTCAAGCGAGGGCAAATCAGTTGCTCTGCCTGCTTGGGGTGGAGCACCTTCCCGAGCAGAAGGTGCGCGGCAACCGCTTTGCCAAGGCCTTCGGCGAAGCCATGCTGGCTTTGCACAGGGCGCCGGGACTGTGGCGCAATATCGGAGAGAACATCCTGGACGGGTTGAAGATGGCGATGGCGATCCTGCCCTCGATCCTCTCCATCGGCCTGCTGGGACTGGTGCTGGCCCGGTTCACCCCGGTCTTCACCTGGCTGGGCTACCTCTTCGCGCCGTTTGCCTGGGTGGTAGGACTGGATGACCCGTTGCTGGCCGGCAAGGCCTCGGCCACCGGCATCGCCGAAATGTTCCTTCCCGCCACCCTGGCCGCGGGCCACGAGTCCTTGGAACTTCGCATGGTCATCGCCATTATCTGCGTCTCGGCGATCATCTTCTTCTCCGCCCTGGTGCCGTGCATCCTGGCCACCAGCATCCCGGTGAAGCTGTGGCAGATGGTGGTGATCTGGTTCCAGCGCGTGGCGTTGAGCATCCTGATTGCCACCCCGCTGGTGAACCTGGTCCTCTAGCGGTGTCCCGCGGGAAGCCGGCCTCCTAGTAGCCTTCGTGCATCGCCGCCAGGTCTTCCAGGCCCGGCAGGTGGTAGCCGCGGTGCTCATCCCAGGGGACATCGATCTCGTCGAGGGAGACGTCCCATTGGGCCTCGGGCAGGGCCTGGCGCAGCGCGGTCAGCGCCGCCAGCCAGTGCAGCAGGCTGGGGGCCATTTCCACGGGGTCCGGGGAGATCTTGGTGGAGCCGTTGAGCACCTCGTTGTCGCGCTGGGCCGGATAGAAATACAACGTCTCGCCGTCGAATTCGAAGGCATCGTTATGGCTGCGGGCCAGGGCCATCAACTGCTGGTGCTCGTCCTCGCTCAGGGCGGTGGCGCGGGTCGCGGTGTAGTACAGGGAAGTCGACATGCACCTAGCCTAGGCGATCACCAGCAGCAGCCCGGACCCAGGGCCGGCGCGTGCTTCCAGGCATCGGCCATTAGGTGTACAAAATAAGCGCAATGCTGGGACTTCCGCCAACCAGGGTACTCGCATTGGCCCGCATGCCGACCCGATCCGCACGCTCATCATGAATTGCGATGGCCGTGGCATCACCCGTGTGGTGCTCGCGGGGCGAGCCATCATCGAGGAGGCGCAGATCAAGACCGTGGACACCAGCGATGACCAGCAGCGTGCCCAGGCATTCCTGGAGAAGTGCATGGCGTCCTTCAGCAACAGCGACTACAAGCGACGCCCCGCCAGCGAGCTGTTCCCGCCGGGCTTCCCGGTGCGCTAGGGATCCGCGCTAGAGCGCCGAGGCGCCCACCAGGTAGGCATTGCGCACCCGGATCAGCCTCGGCATGTACCAGCCGAGCACCAGGCGCTCGACCAGCCAGCCCAGCGGGCCAAGCGGGGCTTCGAAATGGATCTTGTCCACCATGATCGTGCCTTCGCCGCCGCCGTCGTAGAACTCATGGACATGGTGAAATTTCTTGAAGGGGCCTTTGACCTGCTGATCAGTGAAGGCCGCCGGAGCGTCCAGTTCACTGATTTCCGAGGTCATGCGCACGGGGATGCCAAAATGCCTGGCGCGCCAGGTGACCTGTTCGCCGAGGGAAATCTGCCCGCTGGTCACCCCGCCGATGGCCTGTTCCGCGGAATCCGCCATCGAAGAGGCATGCGCGTCGATGCTCAGGGATTTCTCGAAGAGCTCCTGTCGAGGCATCGTAGTCCTGGTGAAGCATTCGAAGTAGACGGCCATGGCATCAGTGTGCCATAGTCCCGGCCTTGCCTCGCACGCTACGCCGTGTCGCCGATGTGCCCGGCTGCGCCGATATCCAGCACGCGCTCGACAAAGGCCGCGTATTCGTCGATGTAGTGCTGCAGGAACTCGCGGGTGCGCGCGTCGGTGACGTTGCCCTGGGCGTCGA
>Ga0308169_10006483_pt1 | contig 10298 bp, 8 predicted proteins | sample PhyBR1_2_FD_202139 | JGI IMG/M metagenome (GOLD analysis project Ga0308169, IMG submission 202139) | Phyllosphere microbial communities from UC Gill Tract Community Farm, Albany, California, United States - DLSLSB.R1 | ecosystem: Host-associated > Plants > Phyllosphere > Unclassified | place... | reverse complement strand
AACGCGATCGCCAGCACTGTGGCAGCGAGAGGATTGCCTTCGAAAGGGTTGTCAAAAAAGATCGAAACCAGGCCGAGAGCGCTGCCCAGGATGTACAAAGGGTAAAGTCGTACCGCACGGAGCCAAACGAAATTTTTGCTGCTGAGGCCAGAATGCAAGCGGGTTTCATAAGCATTCGCGATCACGACACCGCTCAGCAGGAAAAACAAATCGACAGCGAGATAGCTTTCCTGGAACAGAATTCCATGAAATGGCACCGTATGCCTTATTACGATGAGAAGCGCGGCGATACCACGAATTCCATCAAGCGTGCTGAAATACGTTTTGGACGATGTTGTGCTGATGGTGGCCATGTTTATCACGCCGCGGATCCATTGCTGGGGACAGGGCTCGCCCAACTTCTGGTGATGCAAAATTTTTAACTCCCAAGTTTATCCTAGAAATTGCAGTGCTGCAAGCTGCCGGGAAAGTTAAAGAATATGGGAGAAATAACGTTGTTTTTAACTCCTTAGGCACAAAAAAAATGATCGGTAACCGAACCCTCGCCGCTGTCGACGCTGGCCGGATTCTCAAGGTAAACCACGCCGGGGAGCATGGCGCAGTGAACATCTACGCCGGACAGATCGCGATGGCACGCCTACGGGCGCGCAACTTGCTGCCGGAGCTGACGCGGTTCAAGGCCGACGAAGAGCGCCATCGTTCGGTCTTCGCCAAGGAGCTGAAGCAAAGGTCGCTGCCGCGCTGCCGCAGCTACTGGCTGTGCGGGACCGGCGGGTATGTGCTCGGCATCGTTACCGGCATGATGGGGGTGCAATCGATCGCGATCGCCACCGTGGCCGTCGAGCGCGTGGTGCTCCGGCATTTGCATCGGCAACTGCTCGACATCGGAACGTCGGATTCCGCGGCAACCACCGCCATCTCCGCTATATTGGCGGAAGAGCAGCATCACCATGATCACGCCGCGGACCAGATTCGCCACCCCGGCATGCTGCATCGGATGGTCGGCGCGGTGATCTCTGCCGCGACGGAAGCGGTCATTTGGGTCGGCATGCGAATTTAGTCGGAGAACAGATGGGCAAGAACAGGCTAGAAGCCTTCAGCGACGGCGTCATCGCCATCGTCATCACCATCATGGTGCTGGAACTCAAAGTCCCGCACGGCGCCGACTTCAAAGTCCTGCTGCCGCTGTGGCCCGTCTTCATGAGCCATGTGCTCAGCTACATCTACGTGGGCATCTACTGGAACAACCACCACCACATGCTGCACGCCGTGAAGGAAGTCGGCGGCGGCGTGCTGTGGGCGAATCTGCATCTGCTGTTCTGGCTTTCGCTGATCCCGTTCGTCACCGGCTGGATGGGCGAGAACCATTTCGAGACCGGGCCCACGGCCGCGTACGGGTTCGTGCTGCTGATGTGCGCCATCGCGTACATGCTGCTGGCGCGCTGCCTGACGGGGCACCATGAAAAGAATGCGACGCTGGCGAAGGCGCTGGGCAATGACAGCAAGGGCAAGATTTCGATCGTGCTGTACCTGGCGGGTGTCGCGTTGTCGTGGTTTGCCGCGTGGATGGGGTTCGTCGCGTATGTGGTGGCGGCGATGTTGTGGCTGATTCCGGACCGGCGCATCGAGCACGAAGTCGTCCAGGAGGCGGAGCAGGAGGATGAGCAAAAGCAGCGCAACGAAAAAGCGTGAGGGGCCGGGCGAACGACCGTGCGATGTTGCCCAAAAGCCTGTTATGATCGGTTCGCTTGCACCGCCGGGCGATCCCCGGCGCTGTCTTTTTGCCGACCGTGAAGGATCTCATGACACGCCCCAAACTTCTCCTCATCGCCGCCGGCATCGCGCTGGCGCACGCAGCCATCGCCGCACCCGCCCTGGACGCTTCGAACCCGTTCGCCAAGGTCAGCACGCTGCCTTTCCACTATCCGCAGTTCGACAAGATCAAGAACGAACACTTCAAGCCCGCCTTCGAGGCCGGCATGCGCGAGCAGTTGCGCGAAGTGGCGGCGATCGCCAACAGCAAGGCGGCGCCGACGTTCGAGAACACGATTGTCGCGATGGAGCGCTCCGGCCAGCTGCTGGCGCGCGTCTCGACGACGTTCTCGAACCTGCAGACGGCGAACACGAACGACGCGCTGGATGCGGTCGACCGCGAGATGTCGCCGCGCCTCGCCGCGCACGCGGACGCGATCTACCTGAACGACAAGCTGTGGCAGCGCGTCAAGACGCTGTACGACAAGCGCGCGACCCTGAAGCTCGATGCCGAATCGCTGCACCTGCTGGAACGCTACCGCCGCGACTTCGTGCGCGCCGGCGCCAGCCTGTCCGCGGCCGACAAGGTCAAGCTCAAGGCGTACAACGGCGAGATCGCCAGCCTGCAGACCCAGTTCGCGCAGAACGTGCTGAAGGAAGCGAATACGTCGGCCCTCGTGGTCGACACGCGCGCGGAGCTGGACGGCATGAGCGATGCGGCCATCGAAACGGCCGCGCAGGAAGCCAAGAAGCGGAACCTGGATGGCAAGTACGTGCTGGTGCTGGTGAACACGACCGGCCAGCCGCCACTATCGTCGCTGACGAACCGCACGACGCGCGAACGCCTGATGGCGGCGTCGCTGGCGCGCGGCAGCCATGGCGGCGAGACCGACAGCCGCGAGCTGGTCAAGCGCCTGGTCACGCTGCGCGCACAGAAGGCCAACCTGCTCGGCTACCCGACCTACGCCGCGTATTCGCTCGAGATCGAAACGGCCAAGACGCCGGAAGCGGTAAATAAACTGCTGGGCGAGCTGTCCGGGCCGGCCGTGAACAACGCGAAGAAGGAAGCGGCCGACATCCAGAAGGTGATCGACGCGGAGAAGGGCGGCTTCCAGGTGAGCGCCGCCGACTGGGCGTATTACACGGACAAGGTGCGCCAGGCGCGCTACGCGTTCGACGAGAACCAGTTGAAGCCGTACTTCGAGATGAACAACGTCGTGCAGAACGGCGTGTTCTACGCGGCGAACAAGGAGTTCGGCATCACCTTCAAGGAACGCCACGATTTGCCCGTGTACGACGCGGACGTGCGCACGTTCGACGTGTTCGACGCCAACGGCAAGCAGCTGGCCATCTTCATCCTCGACTACTACGCGCGTCCGAACAAGCAGGGCGGCGCATGGATGAACGAGTACGTCACGCAATCGAAACTGCTGGGCAACCTGCCGGTGGTGGCGAACCACCTGAACATTCCGAAGCCGCCGGCCGGCCAGCCGACGCTGCTGACCTACGACGAGGTGCGCACCGCGTTCCACGAGTTCGGCCATGCGCTGCACGGCATGTTCTCGAACGTGACGTACCCGACGTTCGGCGGCACGAACACGCCGCGCGATTTCGTCGAGTACCCGTCGCAGGTCAACGAGATGTGGGCGACGTGGCCGGAAGTGCTGGCCAACTACGCCAAGCACTACCAGACCGGCGCGCCGATGCCGAAGGAATTGCTGGACAAGGTCATCGCGTCGAAGAAGTTCAACATGGGCTTCGTCACGACCGAGTACATCGAGGCGTCGCTGCTCGACCAGCGCTGGCACCAGCTCAAGCCCGCCGACGTGCCGGCCGACGTCACCGCGTTCGAGGCGCAGGCGCTGAAGGATGCGCGCGTCGACTTCGCACCGGTGCCGCCGCGCTACCGCACGACGTATTTCTCGCACAGCTTCTCCGGCGGCTACTCGGCCGGCTACTACGCCTACCTGTGGAGCGAAAAGCTGGACGCGGACACCGTCGAGTGGTTCAAGGAAAACGGCGGCCTGCTGCGCAAGAACGGCGACCACTTCCGCCAGACGCTGCTGTCGCGCGGCGGCTCGGCCGAGGCGCTGGACCTGTTCCGCGATTTCCGTGGACGCGATGCGAAGATCGAGCCGCTGCTGGAGCGCAGGGGTTTGACGGCGCAGTAAAGCCGAAAAAAACGCATCGTTCCGCGTTTCAAACGTCATCCCCGCCTTCGCGGGGATGACGTAGGGAGCGGGGATGACGTAGGGGGCGGGACGACGGGCGCGCGACGTATGCGGTGGCGCGAACATACATTCGTCCCCCATCAGGTATAAACTTTCTCACAACACCCAAGCTGAGAGACCACCATGCCCACACCCGACGACGACACCCTGAAGACCCACCTCCGTGCCCTGCACCGCGGCCTGGAAGGCGCCGGCAACGTCGACGACGAGCTGGAGATGCTGCTGCGCCAGCTCGACGGCGACATCAACCGCGTGCTCGACCGGAAAGCGAACGACCCGGAGGTCAGCACCTACGGCCTCGCGTCGCGCACGCAGGAGCTGACGGCGCGCTTCGCGCTGCGCCACCCGCACCTGGAGCCCACGTTACGCGAACTGGGGAATATCCTGGCCAGCATGGGGATCTGAGGACGCCCTACAACGGCCGAGCCAAGTCGTTGAAATCTAAGCCATTTTTGGGGATGGGCGGCGCTCTGCCGTAAGAATTCCGGTAGAATGTCGGCCCATGAACTCCCCTGCCAATCTCTTCGCGAACGTTGCCAAACGTTCCAGCCGCGCGCCCGCCGCGCCGTTCCTGCCCATGTCCCGTGCGGAGATGGACAAGCTCGGCTGGGATTCGTGCGACATCATCCTGATCACGGGCGACGCCTACATCGACCATCCGAGCTTCGGCATGGCGCTGGTCGGCCGCCTGCTGGAAGCGCAGGGGTACCGCGTCGGGATCATCAGCCAGCCGGACTGGACGTCGGTCGAGCCGTTCCGCGCGCTCGGCCGGCAACATGGACTCGATGGTCAACCGCTACACGGCCGACCGCAAGATCCGCTCGGACGACGCGTACACGCCGAACGGCGAGCCGAACAAGCGTCCGGACCGCGCCGTCACGGTGTATTGCCAGCGTGCCCGCGAGGCGTTTCCGGGCGTGCCCGTGATCGCCGGTTCCATCGAGGCGTCGCTGCGCCGCATCGCGCACTTCGACTACTGGTCGGACAAGGTGCGCCGCTCGGTGCTGTTCGAATCGAAGGCCGACCTGCTCATTTTCGGCAATGCCGAGCGGGCGCTGGTCGACGTCACGCGCCGCATCGCGGCCGGCGAAAACGTCAGGAACATCCGCGACCTGCGCGGCACGGCGTTTCTCGTGCCGCACGGCTGGATGCCGGACGACGAGTGGACCGTGCACAATTCCACGCGCGTGGACGTGCCGGGCCGCATCGACAAGCAGCCGAACCCGTACGCGATGGCGCTGGAAGATCCGAAGCAATGCGCGATCGACAATGCCGGCCCGGAGCCCGCGCAGCAGCCCGTCGTGAAGCCGATCGTCATCATGACGCGCGAGCAGCGCCAGGCCGCCGCCCGTGAAAAGGCGGCCAAGACCGTGGTGCGCCTGCCGTCGTTCGAGACCGTGAGCGAAGACCCGGTGATGTACGCGCACGCCTCGCGCGTGTTCCACCTGGAGTCGAACCCGGGCAATGCGCGCGCGCTGGTGCAGCAGCACGGCGACCGCGACGTCTGGCTGAACCCGCCGCCGCTGCCGCTCGCGATGGACGAGATGGACGGTGTCTACGATTTGTCGTACGCGCGCGCGCCGCACCCGAGCTACGGCAAGGCGCACATCCCGGCCTGGGAAATGATCCGCTACTCCGTGAACATCATGCGCGGCTGCTTCGGCGGCTGCACGTTCTGCTCGATCACGGAGCACGAAGGCCGCATCATCCAGAGCCGCTCGGAACCGTCGATCCTGCGCGAGATCGAACTGATTCGCGACACGACGAAAAACTTCGCCGGCACCATCTGCAGCAACCTGGGCACGGACCACAGCAAGCTGATTTCGCTCTACCGCAAGGCGCGCGCCATACCGGGGATCAAGAAAATCCTGATCGGTTCCGGCCTGCGCTACGACCTGGCCGTGCGCTCGCCCGAGTACGTGAAGGAACTCGTCACGCACCACGTGGGCGGCCTGCTGAAAATCGCGCCGGAGCACACGGAAGAAGCCACGCTGTCGAAGATGATGAAGCCGGGCATCGGCTCCTACGACGAGTTCAAGGCGTTGTTCGACAAGTACTCGCGCGAAGCGGGCAAAAAGCAATACCTGATCCCGTACTTCATCGCCGCGCACCCGGGCAGCACGGACGAGGACATGCTGAACCTGGCTCTATGGCTGAAGAAGAATAACTTCCACCTCGACCAGGTGCAGACGTTCACGCCCACGCCGATGGCAATGGCGACCACGATGTACCACTCGGGCAAGAACCCGCTGCACAAGGTGACCGAGGATTCGGAAGAGGTCGTCACGGCCAAGAGCGGCAAGACGCGCCGCTTCCACAAGGCGCTGCTGCGCTACTACGATCCGGAGAACTGGCCCGTGCTGCGCGAAGGCCTGAAACGCATGGGCCGGGGCGACCTGATCGGCAACGGCGAGCGCCACCTGGTGCCGTCCGCCGGCAGCGAAGAAGAGGCGAAGCCGCAGCGCGGCGGCGAGCGCCGTCCGCCGGTGGCGCCGCGCGCCGAGGTGCCGCGCGGACGCGTGATCGAAGTGGCGGCGAAGCGCCGCAACGATCGCGCGCCTGCCGCATCGTTCGCGCCGCCGCCGGGCAAGACGAAGGCGGGCATCCTGTCGACCATCAAGACCAAGCCGAAGGCCGGCAGGAAATAACGCCCGGTGCGTGATTAATGGAAGACGCAGCTGCGGGCGACGTTGCTCGTGCTGCTGTCCTTCGACGGCTCGTGGCCGGCCGAGGTGCCGATATAGCCCACGCAGCGGCTCGACTTGTTCGACACGAGGTCCGTGATGTCGGCCACGTCGTACTGGCCCTTCAGCGACGGCAGTTTCGACGCATCGAAGCTGCTGTTCACGCCCAGGCCGGTGCTCACGTTGTACAGGCGGACGCCGTTGATCGTGGCGTAGCGCACGTACTGGCTGGAGCAGTTGCCGCACGAGCGGTACAGCTTGCCCGCTTCTTCCGCGTAAAAATTGCTGATCGAAATGCGGGTCTTCGGACCATTGTTCTGGAAGATCTTGTCCGCGGCCTTGTACGCGGCGCCGCCGACCACCGTCATCACGGAACCGTCCGGCGCGCTCGATTCCATCGTGGCCGCATCCTCGCCCACGTCGCCCCAATAGACATTCTCGATCCGGCAATTGCCTTTGCAATGCACGCCGTCGGCGCCGCCCGCCTCCAGGTTGCGGCTCGTTCCCTTGGCCGGGTCGCCCAGGATCACGTTCTTCAGCGTCGCGCCATTGTTCAGGATGAAATGCGGGTTCTGGCTTTCCGACTGGCTGCCGTTCATCTTCGTCCCCGTGCCGACCAGGCAGACCCATTTGCCGTAGTGGGCCAGGCCGTCGAACGTCTCGCCGGCCGCCACCGTGGTGGTCGAGCTGACGGAGACCTTGGTGCAGGCGGGCACCGCGCGCTTGTCCGGTGCGGCGTGGGCGCCGGTGGCGAACGCCAGGCCGGCGACGGCGAACAGCATGCTGGCGGCTTTGCCGAGTTTCTTCATCATCTTCATCTCCTGTGTGGTGTTGTCGTGGGTGTTACTGGGCCAGGTTCGTACGGGCACCGGCGGTCGCGATGGCCCGGCCCTTGACGTTGCCCGCCGTGTCCAGGGTGTACTTGTAGCCGACGTCGCCGTAGGCCTTGGTCGTCTTCCAGTCGGTGGCGTTCGCATAGGTGCCTTCGGCCGTGGTCCAGGTGATGCCGGTGCCGACGTAGTTGTCGCGCAATTCCCAGTAGCCGATCTTGCTGCTGTCGCGCGAGGTGACAGGATTCACGACGTTTTCGAAGTAATTGCCTTCGATCAGGGCGGTGGCGCCCATGCGCACGTTGATGCCCGAGGAATGGACGTTGCCGAAGTAATTGTTGTAGATGTGTGCCTTGCCGAAGCGCAGCAGCGGCAGGCGCGATTTGACGTTGTCGAAGCGGTTGTGGTGGTACGTGGTCAGCGAGCCGCTGTTGGCCGTGTCCTTGTCGCTGTAGCCGTTCAGCGCCACCTTCTGGTAGTCGTGCACGTAGTTGTACGAGACGGTGACGTGGTGCGCACCCTTCTTCATGTCGATGCCGCCGTCGAACGAGGCGTCGCCCGCGCCCGGGCACATCGTCAGCGAGGCGAAGATCGTGTTGTGGTCGATCCAGATATTGTTGGGCTTGCCCGACGACATGCCCTCGAGCGAAATCGAGTCGGCCGATTCACCCCCGGGCAACAGGCCGATCGTCATGTTCTGCACGATGATGTTGCTGGCGCTGCCGGCAATGTGGATGCCGAAATTGGCCGAGGAATCGCTCGCGCCGAGGATCGTGATGTCGCTCTTGTTCTTGATCTCCAGCGTTTGCGCGGGCTTTTTCCATTGCGCGCACACGTCCGTGATCGTGTTGTAGTCGAACTTGCCGGTGTAGTACAGCACCAGCCCGCCGCTCTTGTAGGCGTCGATCTTCGCTTGCGCATCGGCCAGGCTGGTGACCGTGACGGGCGTTTTCGCACCGCCGCCGGTGGTGGCGGCGCCATAGCCGACCGGTGCCGCGAAGGCGCCGGCGACGGCCGTGCAGAGCGCGAGCGCGAGCGCGCCTTTCACTACGTTCTCGTTCATGTCTTGTCTCCGTTTGTTTGTGTCTTGACGACCTCGTCTGGTCGGCGTCGAGAATGCTCTCAAAAATATTGAGAGTCAACAATGACAACAATGCGTTATGCATTTTGTTGTCAAAGAGCAATCAAACTGGTAGTTTGACGGTGCGGAATGATCACGTAGATCATTGAATATGAAGGATTTTATTGATAAGAGAATTCCTGGGGACAACGCGAAATAAAAATCGCAGCCGTTCAGGTGGTATGATATGAAAACAACATTGGACATGCCAAAAACAATATTGGACTGACCAGTTTTGATATCGGTCGGCAGAAAAGTGTCTTTTCACCGATCTGGTTGGACCTGTTGCGTTGGTGCTTACACGTGCAGGTCGAGGCTCGCCTGCCGGTTGCGCAGCGCCCGCGCATAGCGGTGCCGTGCCCGCAGCCGCGGGTTGGTGACCAGCTTGCCCAGCGTCTCGCCGATCACCATCACCACGCCCAGCAGCGGCAGCACGAGCATCAGCCCGGCCACGCCGGACAGCGCACCGCCGACGAAGATCATCAGCACCGTCACCAGCGGGTGGATGTGCAGGCTGCGGCCCAGCGTCAGCGGCATGAACACGAAGTCGTCCAGCAGGCGCGCCAGGATGAAGACGACGATGGCGCCGTACGCGATCAGCGGATTGTCCGGCGCATCCGTCGCGGCGACCACCACGACCATCATGCAGCCGACGATCGAGCCGACGAACGGCACCCAGGCCAGCAGGGCCGAGATCAGGCCCAGCACCAATGGCGACGACACGCCGATCACCCACAGGCCGAAGCCCAGCACGATCGTGTCGAGAGCCGTCAGCCGCAACAGCCCCTCGAAGTAGCGGCGCGCCGTCTGGTCGACCTGGTGCAGCAGGAACAGTGCGCGTTCGAAATAGGCGTTCGGCACGGCGCGCGCCAAAAATTTCTTGAAGCGCAGGCCGTCGCGCAGGAAGAAGAACGCGAGGAACGGCGCCAGCAGCAGCGAGGGCAGCCAGGATGCGGCCGCCACCAGGATCGTGGCCAGGTGGCGCTGGGCGAAGTTGTCCGTGTACGCCTTGAAGCGGCGATTCACCAGCGACGTCAGGCGCATCTCCGCGAAGATCGGAAACTTCGCTTCGAGGGCGGCCAGCGTGTTGCGCACGAAGGCCACGCCGCCGTCCACGTAGCGGATCAGCACGGTCTGCCAGCTGTCCTGGTCGACGGGGGCGGCCGTCCACGACAGTGCCGCCGCCAGCGCCAGCGCGGCCGTGCCGAAGAACACGATGCACACCAGCGTCGACGAGGTATTGCGGGTAAAGCCGGCGCGCAGCAGGTGCTGCATCGGGGTCAGCAGGATGTAGTACATGATGGTGCCGAAGATGAACGGCAGCACCAGCCACAGCATGTGATCGAGCAGCACCAGCAGCAGGCACGTGACGCCCAGGATGCCCGTCCAGACGAACGGCCCGGCGCGCTCGTCGCGCAGCGGGGCCCGGTAGAGGGGCGGGAGGTCGCCGATCTTCACAGCGCTTCCACCTGCGCGTGCGCGTCGAGCCAGCCGCGCAGGCGCTGGCCGATATGGCGCGCCAGTTCCAGCGAAATCTTGTAGCCGATCACAGCGTCCGTTTCCATCAGCGCCAGGAAATCGTCGCGGAAGAACACGGCCAGCTCGCACGCGTCGAGCGCGCGCACCTGGGCGCTGCGTGGCGAATCATCGAGCAGCGCCAGGTCGCCGAAGAAACTGCCCG
>Ga0308169_10006481_pt1 | contig 10299 bp, 9 predicted proteins | sample PhyBR1_2_FD_202139 | JGI IMG/M metagenome (GOLD analysis project Ga0308169, IMG submission 202139) | Phyllosphere microbial communities from UC Gill Tract Community Farm, Albany, California, United States - DLSLSB.R1 | ecosystem: Host-associated > Plants > Phyllosphere > Unclassified | place... | reverse complement strand
CGAACGAGTCGAACGAGTCGAACGAGCAAGCGAGGCTTAGCATGAACCTGCCGATCTACCAGCACCCCACCATGACCGTCCTCGTCGACGACAGTCCCAGCTTCCTGCACAGCCTGCGCTTCCAGCTCGGCGCGAGCTTCCCCAGCATCGGCTTCAGCGACACCGCCGCCGCCATCGACTGGCTGCGCCAGCACGGCGCCGCGCCCGCCGCCCTGGCCGGCCTGCTGTCGCCCAGCGTCGACACCTATACCTTCGCGCCCCAGCCCTACAACATCGCCCTGCACGTCGAGCAGGTATGCGGCATCCGCCGCCACGCCCAGCGCTTCCTGACGCCCTCGGTGCTGGTGGTCGACTATGCGATGCCGGGGATGGACGGGATCCAGTTCTGCGAGGCGGTGCGCGACCTGCCGTGCCGGAAGATCCTGCTGACCGGCGTCGCCGACGAACGGGTGGCGATCGACGCCTTCAACCGCGGCCTGATCGACCGCTACGTGCGCAAGAGCGACGCCCACGCCCTCGACCGCCTGGAGGAAGAACTCACCCAGCTGCAGGAGGGCTTCTTCCTGGCCCAGTCGGAAGCGCTGCGCATGCTGCTCTCGCTGCACGACTTCAGCTTCGTCAACGATCCCGCCATCTGCGGCCTGGTGCGCGAGCTGGGCGCGCGCCACAAGATCGTCGAGCACTACCTGTTCAAGACTCCGCCCGGCTTCCTGATGTACGACCGCGACGCCCGCCCCTGGCTGCTGGCCGTCGAGACCGAGCAGAGCATGAACGCCCACTTCGAGATCGCCCTCGACGGCGGCGCCCCGGCCTCGCTGCTGGAAGCGCTCGGCCAGCGCCGCGTGGTGCCGAACTTCAGCGACGGCGACGGCATGTACTCGCCGGTGCGGCACAAGGAATGGCACCGCTTCACCGCGCCGGCCCAGAGCTGCCACGGCCGCGAGCTGTATTACTGGGCCATGTTCCCGCTCGACCCGGAATTCCTGGACGGGCCGGTAGCGTCTTTCTCGAGCTTCCTGCGCCGCTATCCGGGCAATGCCTGAACGCGCGCCGCCATCCCTCACGACACCACCAAGGAGACCATTCGATGCCCACCCTGCCCCTCAAGGCGGCCGCCAGGCTGCTGCCGGTCCTGTTCGCCGCCGCCCTGTTCGCCACCCCATCCGCCCAGGCCTATCCCGGCGGCGGCGCCGCCTTCAACGGCCGCGGCTTCGACACCTGCGCCGCGCCGTCCACCTCGCAGATGCAGGCGTGGTGGACGAATACGCCGTGGAGCTTCGTCGGCGTCTACATCGGCGGCGCGGTGCGGGCCTGCTCGCAGCCGAACCTGACCGCCACCTGGATGAATACCACCAACAGCCAGGGCTGGCGCCACTCGCTGATCTGGGTCGGGCCGCAGGCGCCCTGCACCACCTTCTCCAGCCGCATCAGCTACGACACCGCCACCGCCTACCAGCAGGGCAAGGACGAAGCCCTGAAGGCCTACAATGCCCTGGTCGCCCTCGGCGTCACCAACAACGCGGCCGGCACCCCGGTCGTGTACGACATGGAAGGCTATCCCAACGACGCTTCCTGCAAGGCCGCGGTCAAGCAGTTCCTGCAGGGCTGGGTGGACCAGCTGGCGGTGGCGCCGGCCCAGGCCTCCGGCGTCTATGGCTCGGCCTGCAATTCCTGGTTCAGCGACCTCGCCACCATGGCGCGTCCGCCGCAATTCATCTGGGCCGCCAATTGGGACGGCAATCCGTCGACCTCGACCCTGTCCTGCGTCGCCGGCAGCGCGTGGTCGAATCACCAGCGCCTCAAGCAATACCAGGGCGACCACAACGAGACCTATGGCGGCGTGACCCTGAACATCGACAGCAACTGCGCCAACGGACCGCTGGCCCCGACCGGCGGCCTGAATGCCGCCAGCGTATGCAACTGACCGTCCACATCACGAAGCCATCCAGGAGCGCCACCATGCCAAGCTGCTTTTCACTGCCGCCATCCGCCATCGCGCTGGCACTTCTCGCCGCGGCGCCGGGCGTCCACGCCGCCCCCGCCGCCGCGCGTCTCTGCGCCGCCGCCGACGTCCAGGCCAGCGCCGGTCCGGCCGGTGCCTGGCGCGGCCAGGCGACCCAGGAGATCCGCATCCGGAACACCGGCGGCGAAGCCTGCGCCCTGCCTGGCTTTCCCGGCCTGCAGCTGCAGCCCGCCAGCGAAGCGCCGCAGGCGGTAGGCGCCAGCGAGCAGGCGCCGCAGCTGGCAAGCAGCCGCATCGAACTCGCCCCCGGCGAGGAAGCCGTCGTCCTGCTCGGCACGCCGGGCAGCTGCGAAGCCGCCAACAAGCCGGCACGCCGGGTCAGCCGCCGCCTGCAGCTGGCCCTGGCCGGCGGCGGGATCAAGGCCCTGGACGGCGTCCATATCGACACCCTGTGCGGCCGCGCCACCGTGATGCGCTTCGAGCGCGTGCAGGGCGAAGGCGCGGCGCGGGCGGCGGCGATGAAGGCTGCCGGCGCGCTCAGCCAGCTGACGGGCAGCCTGAGCGCGCCGGACGAGGCCAGCCGCGGCGGCACCCTGCGCTACACCGTGACCTTGAGCAATCCGACCGCGTCCCCGGTCTCGCTGGCGGCCTGCCCGGCCTACACGCAGTCGCTGTACGCCGACGGCAAGGCCATCGACAGCACCCAGCGCCTGAACTGCGGCGCGGCCGGCGGACAGATTCCAGCGAATGCCAGCGTCAGCTTCGAGATGCAGGTGCAAGTGCCGGCGGGGCCGGCCGCGGGGAACGGCAAGCTGAGCTGGAAGCTGGACGGCGGGCCGGGCGTGGGCAAGATCGTCGGCCTGCACTGAATCCGGCCGGTCGCGGCGATCGCCCGGAGCGGCTGGATCGGCTGTCCAGGCAAGCGGGCTGCCAGGCTGCCAGGCGCCCGGCCCGGTTGCCTGCTTGCCGGTTTTTGGTTCGTTCGGTGCGCACACCGTCGGTTAGTTGCAAATAGCCGGAACAAACGGGACGATCAAGCGCCGCGGCGCGCGGCCCGGCTGCCCAGCACCAGCCCGATCCCGCCCAGGATCGCGAGCGCCGACGCGCCCAGCCGCAAGGTGAACGCCTCCCCGAGCAGCAGCGCGCCGCCCGCGGTCGCGATCAGCGGCACCGACAACTGCAGCACCGCCGCCCTCAGGGCGCTCAGGCGCCGCAGCGCCGCATACCACACCACATAGCCCAGGCCCGAGGTGATGGCGCCCGAGGCGATCGCCAGCCACATGCCGCGCGCGTCCGCATGCAGGCGCGCGGCGAACACCAGCGCCAGCAGCAAGCCCAGCGGCGCCGCACGCAGGAAACTGGCGGCGGTGGCGGCCAGCGGATCGGCGGCGCCCTTCCCGCGCAGCGAATAGCCGCCCCAGGCCGCACCCGCGCCGGCCATCAGCACGGCCGCGAGCGGCGCCGGCGCGGCGGCGCCCGGCAGCAGCAGGACCACCAGCCCGCCCATCGCCAGCACCAGGCCCAGCCATCCGGACGGCGCGAAGCGCTCGCCACGCAGCAGGCCCGCGCCCAGCATCGTCAGCTGCACAGCCCCGAACAGGACCAGGGCCCCGGTGCCGGCCGCCAGCGACACATAGGCGAAGGAAAACAGCGCGACGTAGGCGAACAGCAGCGCGGCCGAGCGCCAGTCCCCGCCCGCGCCCGGCGGCTGCCGCCTGGCCCGCATCACGCAGGCCAGCACCAGCGCCCCGGCCAGCAGCCGCACCGCGCCGAATCCGGCCGGATCGATGTGATCCTGCTGCAGCGCGAAGCGGCACAGCAGGGAATTGGCGGCAAAGGCCAGCATTGCCACCGCGGTCAGGCCGGCGGTGGCCAGGCCCGGGCCGGCGGCCTCATGCCCGCGCCGGAACATGCTTTACCAACCATGGAATCACGGCAGTCTCCTCATCGATACGGTTTGCATCGCCCGGATCATGGCGGCATGGGAGGATTCCCTAAATCGCCTCCAGATTGTAAGGCAGGTAAAATTGACGACATAATTCAGGCACGCTCCGCCGCCAGGCCAAAAGCCGGCCCGGACGAGCGCGTCTTCCGCCCTTCTGCTACCGTATGGGGCTTGCCGGCCCAGCGCCTCCTTCACAACATTTGACCGCACAAGACATGACCCTCTCGACAGAATCGGATACCGGCCTTCCCCTCGACATGACCATCTTCGGTGGCATGGGCGACCTGGCGATGCGCAAACTGCTGCCGGCCCTGTACATGGCCTACCTCCATGGTAACCTGCCGGCCTCGACCCGCATCATCTCGACCGGCCGCCAGGACTACGACCGCCACGCCTACCTGGCCTACGTGGCGGAGCATTCGCGCGCCTTCATCGCCGAAGCCAATTTCAACGAGAAGACCTGGGACGGCTTCCTGCAACTGCTCGAGTACGTCCGCCTGGACGTCCAGCAGGCCCCGGACTTCGGCGCCCTGGCGAGCGCCTCGCGTGCCGGCGCCCAGCGCGTGTTCTACCTGTCGACCGCGCCCTCGCTGTTCACCACCATCTGCGAGAAGCTGGCCGCCGCCGGCCTGGTCGACGCCAACGCCCGCGTGGTGCTGGAAAAGCCGCTCGGCACCGACCTCGCTTCGGCGATCGAGATCAACGAAGCGGTCGGCAAGCACTTCGAGGAATCGCAGATCTACCGCATCGACCACTACCTCGGCAAGGAGACCGTGCAGAACCTGATGGTGCTGCGCTTCGGTAACTCGATCCTGGAACCGCTGTGGCGGGCGCCTAACATTTCGAGCGTGCAGATCACGGTGGCCGAGGAAGTCGGGGTCGGCAGCCGCGCCGGCTTCTACGACGGCGCCGGCGCGATGCGCGACATGGTCCAGAACCACCTGCTGCAACTGCTGTGCATCGTCGCCATGGAGCCGCCGACCTCGCTGAACGCCGACGCGGTGCGCGACGAGAAGCTGAAGGTGCTGCGTTCGCTGCGCCGCTTCAGCCTGGCCGATATCGCGCGCGACACCGTGCGCGGCCAGTACACCCGCGGCGTCAGCGGCAACCAGGAAGTGCCGGGCTACCACGAAGAGAAGAACGTGCCCGCGGACAGCAAGACCGAGACCTTCGTCGCCTTGCGCACCTTCATCGACACCTGGCGCTGGTCCAAGGTGCCCTTCTACCTGCGCACCGGCAAGCGCATGCAGCGCCGCTCGTCGAAGATCGTGGTCGAGTTCACCAATCCGCCGTTCCCGTTGTTCCCGGATGCCCCGGGCGGCATCGCGAATCGCCTGGTGATCGAGCTGCAGCCCGAGGAAGCGATCAGGCTGCAGCTGATGGCGAAGGAACCCGGCAGCGGCATGCACATGCAGCAGGTGGCGCTGAACCTGGACCTGCAATCGGCCTTCCAGCAGCGCCGCGCCGAAGCCTACGAACGCCTGCTGATCGACGTCGTGCGCGGCCGCCTGACCCACTTCATGCGGCGCGACGAACTGGAGGCGGCCTGGGCATGGGCCGACCCGATCATCGAAGGCTGGGGCACGCTGGGCGAGAAACCGCATGCCTATGCGGCCGGCTCCTGGGGGCCGGCGGAATCCTTCGCGCTGCTGGCGCGCGACGGTTACAGCTGGGTCGAGTAAACACAGACCAGGAAAGTTTGGCTATGCCGCATGCATAATTGCTTAGTCCACTTGCAAGCTCAACAGTTGCCAACTAATATGCGCATCTGGTATTTGCCACCAACTTTCCTGGACGACCACCGCAATGAAGAGAGCCACCGCGCCGAGCGAGGTCATATCGACTGAGTCGCGACTGTACCGGGTCCTGTCCGCGCGCATCGAAGAGCTGATCCGGGAAGAGAACATCCGGCCGGGCGAACGCCTGCCGGCCGAGCGCGACCTCGCCACCAAGCTGGGCGTGAGCCGCACCTCGCTGCGCGAAGCCCTGATCGCCCTAGAACTGGGCGGCGTGGTCGAAGTGCGCGGCGGCTCCGGCGTGTACGTGAGCGAACAGGCGACGCCGAAGGCCGAGGGCCCGGCCGCCGGCCCCGGGCCCTTCGAGGTGCTGGCCGCGCGCCGCCTGATCGAGGTCGAGGTGGCCGCCCTGGCCGCCAGGAACGCCACCGCCGCCAACATCGACGCCATCCTGGTCGCAGTCGAGCAGATGGAACAGCAACACGAAACCAGCAGCGACAGCGAGGCCGCCGACCGCAACTTCCACCTGGCGATCGCCCGCGCGACCGGCAACGGCGCCCTGACCGGCGCGGTGGAATACCTGTGGAACCAGCGCGGGACGCTGTGGCACAAGCTGAAGGAACACTTCCAGACCGAGGAGCTGCGGCAGCAGACTTTACTGGATCACCGGAATATCCTGACTGCGATTGCTTCGCACGACGTGGCGGGGGCGAAGGCGGCGATGCGGAATCATCTGGATCGGGTTACGCGGACTTTCTCGCGCGGCTGATACCTGGCCGCTTGCGCGTGATCCGTCGTCTCCGCGCAGCGCGGAATGACGGGCTACTGCTGGCGACCGTCGTTGTTCCGCAAATACTCATCCAAAAAACTTGCGGTCGCCTCCACCGTCGGCCCACGCTGGAGCGCGCCCGCCAGTGCGCGACGTGACCATCACCGATTGCAATTTCGGCACGCCGTCCAACCAGGACGCGTCATGGTTCATCTACAACGTGCGCGGCCTGAAGTTGAACAACGTGACGATCGGCGGGAAGAAGGTCGACACCGTGCTGTCGACCTGAAGTAGCGCTTTTACTGCGCCTACTGCTTCACGCTGGCCACCGCCAGCGCCGTCATGTTGACGATACGGCGCACGGTGGCGCTGGGGCTGAGGATGTGCACGGATTTCGCGGCGCCCAGCAGGATCGGCCCCACCGTCACGCCCTTGCCCGACGAGACCTTCAGCACATTGAACAGGATGTTGGCGGCGTCCAGCGACGGCGCCACCAGCAGGTTGGCGCTGCCCTCGAAGTTCGGCTGGCCGGCCGGCAGGTAGATGGAGCGGATGTCCTCGTCCAGCGCGGCATCGCCGTGCACTTCGCCGATCACGTCCAGCTGCGGCGCCTCCTTCGCCAGGATCTCGCGCGCCTCGCGCATGCGCTGGGCCGACGGGCGGTTCGAGGAGCCGAAGATCGAGTGCGAGAGCAGCGCCACCTTCGGCTCCAGGCCGAACTGCTGCAGCTCGCTCGCCGCCAGGCGCGCGATCTCGGCCAGTTCGGCAGCCGAAGGCTGGTCGTTGACGTAGGTGTCGGCGATGAACAGGGTCAGCTTGTCCAGCACCAGCGCATTCATCGCCGCCATCACCGAGGCGCCCGGGGCCAGGCCGATGTCGCGCCGCACGTGCTCCAGGTGGCCGTCGTAGCTGCCCTGCATGCCGCAGATCAGGGCGTCGACTTCGCCGGCGGCCAGCATGGCGGTGCCGCGCGCGGTGCTCTCGTCGGCGCACTCGACCAGGGTGTAGTCGCGGTCGCGCTGCATGCGCAGGCCGGCGGCGCGGATGCCCTCTTCCACCTCGTTGGCACGGCCGATCAGCACCGGCTTCGCCAGGTTCTCGTCGATCACGGTCTGGGCCGCGCGCAGCACGCGCGGATTGGCGCCGTCCGCATACGCGACCTTGCGCGGCTCGGGCCTGCTGAGCGCGCGCGCCTTGGCGAACACCGGGCGCATGAAGAAGCTGGTGTGGTAGATCATCGCCGCCAGCCGCTCGCGGTAGGCGTCCATGTCCTCGATCGGACGGGTGGCCACGCCGGAGCGCTCGGCCGCGGCCGCCACCGCCGGCGCGATCGCCGCGATCAGGCGCGGGTCGAAAGGCTTCGGGATGATGTAGTCGGGACCGAAGCGCAGGTCCTGGCCGGCATAGGCGGCCGCCACGGCGTCGTTCGGCTCGGCCTCGGCCAGTTCGGCGATGGCGCTCACGCAGGCCAGCTTCATCTCTTCCGTGATGCGGGTCGCGCCGCAATCGAGGGCGCCGCGGAAGATGTAGGGAAAGCACAGCACGTTGTTGACCTGGTTCGCATAGTCCGAACGGCCGGTGGCGACGATGCAGTCGGGACGCGCGGCCTTCGCCACTTCCGGGCGGATCTCCGGTTCCGGATTCGCCAGCGCCAGGATCACCGGACGGTCGGCCATGGTCCTGACCATCTCGCCGGTCAGCACGCCGGCGGTCGAGCAGCCGAGGAAGACGTCGGCGCCCCTGATGATGTCGGCCAGGGTACGGGCATCGGTATCCTGGGCATAGCGCGCCTTGTTCGCTTCCATGTGGGAGTCTCGGCCGCGCCAGATCACGCCCTTGGAGTCGGTCACCCAGATATTCTCGCGCTTCACGCCCATGCTCACCATCATGTCGAGGCAGGCGATGGCGGCGGCGCCGGCGCCGGAGGCGGCCAGCTTGACCGTGGCGATGTCCTTGCCGACCACCTTCAGGGCGTTGAGCAGGGCCGCGCTGGAGATGATGGCGGTGCCGTGCTGGTCGTCGTGGAAGACGGGGATGTTCATGCGCTCGCTCAGCTTCTTCTCGATGTAGAAGCACTCCGGCGCCTTGATGTCTTCGAGGTTGATGCCGCCCACGGTCGGCTCCAGCATGGCGATCGCCTCGATCAGCTTGTCCGGATCGTTCTCGGCCAGCTCCAGGTCGAACACGTCGACACCGGCAAATTTCTTGAAGAGGCAGCCCTTCCCTTCCATCACCGGCTTGGAGGCCAGCGGGCCGATATTGCCCAGGCCGAGGACGGCGGTACCGTTCGAGATCACGGCGACCAGGTTGCCGCGCGAGGTGTACTCGGCGGCCATGGCCGGGTCTAGCGCGATCTCTTCGCAGGCATAGGCCACGCCCGGCGAATAGGCCAGCGACAGGTCGCGCTGGTTCGACAGGGGCTTGGTGGCGACGACCTCGATCTTGCCGCGTACCGGCGAGCGGTGGTAATCGAGGGCGTCGGCGCGCAGTTGCGCGTCCTTGCCGGGTTGCTGGAGGCCGCTGTCGAGGCTGCTTTCGGTGCTCATGGTGTCATCCTTCTCAATTCGATCAATGTATGGTGGCAGAAATGCGTGTCACGCTGCGCACGGCGCAGGCTGCCGCTCAGAAAGCCTCGAGGACGCCGCCCAGGTGCGTCACGTTGGGCGCGCCGTCGAAGCAGTCGCCGACCAGGCGGCGCCATTCCTTGAAGTCTTCGCTGCCGCGGAAATGCACGGTATGGTCTTCCAGCGTGTTCCACTGCACCAGCAGGCGGTAGGCGCGCGGGTTCTCGATGCCGCGCTGCAGGCGCATGCCGGTGCAGCCCTGCGCACGCTGGAACAGCGGCGCGGCCGCGCGCACGCCTGCCTCGAACGTTTCTTCCATGCCTTCCCTGACCAGGATTTCCGCACTTTCCAGAACCATCTCGCTTCCTTTCGCTTGTGTTGTTGCAATGTGGATCAGGGGATTATGCCAGTCCCGGCGGCAAGGCGTGCGCGGATGGGTTATCGTTCGGCTTTCCCGCATGGAGTTCGCATGAGCCAGGCAATGCATTTCTACGAACCGCGCGCCGGCCACGGCCTGCCGCACGATCCCTTCAACGCCATCGTCGGCCCGCGCCCGATCGGCTGGATTTCCTCGCGCAGCGGCGCCGGCGTCCTCAACCTGGCGCCCTACAGCTTCTTCAACGCCTTCAACTACGTCCCGCCGATCGTCGGCTTCGCCAGCATCGGCTACAAGGACACGCTCCGCAATATCGAAGAAACGGGCGAGTTCTGCTGGAACCTGGCGACCCGGCCGCTGGCGGAACGGATGAACCTGAGCTGCGCCGCGGTGCCGCCGGATACCGACGAGTTCGCGCTGACCGGCCTCACGCCGGCGCCCTCGCGCGTGGTGGGCCCGCCGCGGGTGGCCGAGAGCCCGGTGTCGATGGAATGCCGGCTCAGCCAGCTGATCCAGCTGCAGGGCGCCGACGGCGGCAAGGTGCAGACCTGGCTGGTGCTGGGCGAGGTGGTCGGCGTGCACATCGACCGCGCGCTGCTGAAGGACGGGATCTACGATACCGCGGCGGCCCAGCCCATCCTGCGCGGCGGCGGCCCGGCCGACTACTTCACGATCGGCCCGGAGCAGCTGTTCAAGATGTTCCGCCCTGCCTGACACCGCAGGGCTTTGACAGCGGCGGCGGCAAGGCATACAGTGGCCGTACCGCATTGGAGGGTCCGGCCATGTATAAAACCATTGTCGTCCACATCGATGGCGGCACCGGCCAGGAAAGCCGGCTGCGCGCCGCCGCCCTGCTCGCCGTCAAGTACGGCGCCCACCTGGTCGGCAGCGGCGCCACCGGCATCTCCTGGATGGATTACAGCCTGCTGACCGGGTCGATGGCGGC
>Ga0308169_10006480_pt1 | contig 10300 bp, 19 predicted proteins | sample PhyBR1_2_FD_202139 | JGI IMG/M metagenome (GOLD analysis project Ga0308169, IMG submission 202139) | Phyllosphere microbial communities from UC Gill Tract Community Farm, Albany, California, United States - DLSLSB.R1 | ecosystem: Host-associated > Plants > Phyllosphere > Unclassified | place... | reverse complement strand
AGAGAACGCGCGGAGAGCTACAGCTTCGTCTGGAGCGATGGCGGGCCGAAGAGGGCTCCGTGACGTGAGAGTGGCCCCATCATTTTGCATCTGATGCATACTGTATCTGTTATGGTGGTGGCGGAAGAGCATACAACAAGGGACATGTGAGCTCTGAAAGTCAGCTCGAGTCCGGCGTGTATCACGGCAGGAACAAGAGACGGAGTATAGTAAGAGTCAGATAAAAGAGTTTCTCGATCAAAGCAACGCTCAGCAACAGCCTTCTAGTTGATATGTTTTGGGTGAAGGATATCATCAGACGAGGGGTAGAATTGAGGAAACAGACTGGCCAGCCTGTCACGACTCGAAGGAAGAGAACCACTCACATGGTAATGCTATGGCTGCTATGTTCGTTGTCCAATGTTGACAGAGGAAATCAGAATAGAGTCGTTCGTTCTGGGGAAATTTGGCTCACGGCCCAGTGTGGGCTCTCGGCTCGACCCGGCGATCGCCGCCCGTACTGAGTTTGGTCCCGTCACCCATCGGCGTCATTGAAAAGCCGGTGTCTCCACCATCGGCTGTAGTATATCCTCTACCAAGCCCAATGGTCTACCAAGCACTCGTGATCGGTTCGGGACCGGGCGGCCTAGCTACCGTCACGTCCCTGATTGACCATGGTCTCGAGGATATCGCCTGGGTGGATGATCAGTGGTGCGGAGGGAGATTGAATGGGATGTACCGCGAGATCTCTTCGTGCGTACGGGCGCTCACCGTCATGACACTGTCCAAGCGGGATGCTGATCGCGCAGCAACACCAAAGTCGGCATCTACCTGGACGCGATCTCTTCCTCCGCTACCTGCAAGGGCATCATCAAGTCGGCATCCAAGCCGAACCCCGTGACCCGACTCGAGGCGATCGACCGGGACGATACCGTGCAGCTCAGCATGGCCGGCGACCTGATCATGTTCCTCATCGAGGGGATACTGGCATCAGGCCGTGTCAAGCGGATAAAGGGTCGTGTGGAGGAAGTCTCGTTCGACAGCCAGGTGAGCTCATCGCATTCGAGTACGTAGCGACAGCTGGATTAACGCCCAGTCCAAAGTCTGGACCGCCTGCCAGCGGTCAGCCGCTCCAGTGACGGCGAAGCGGATACACCTATGTACGGGATCATACCCCATCGTAGCGTCCTTCCACGAGAAACACAACCCCGACCTGACAGTACTGGATCTCGATCAAGTGTTGCGCAAGTCCCGCATACCTAACCTCCTCGACCTCGACTCGGAGAGGTCCGCGCCCGCACTCACCATCGGCGTCATCGGCAACTCTCACTCTGGCGTCCTAGCCATCCGCAACCTGTACGAAGTGGCCCATGAGCACAATCTAGACCTGACGGTCCTCTCGTTCGAGCGGCGGCCGATACTTTACGCCGAATATCGAGACGACGGGATTGTGCATGACAATACCGGGCTCAAGGGCGCCACGGCGGACTGGTCCAAGGATGTCATGGAAAGTGACAATCCCGGTCAGGGCAAGATCAAGCGGATCAACCTTGGCCGAAGAGAAGAGGAGGAACTGAAGGTGTACAGGGAGTGGCTGCCCCGATGCACGCATTTGGTGTACGCGATAGGCTACCATCGGTCGCCGATACCGCAGGTACGAGTGGATTGGGAAGACGTCACGGGCAAGATCGAGTTCGACATGCACTCGTCGGGGTTCAAGAGGAGCGAACACCAGAGGGAAGACCAAGGCAAAGGTGCACTGATGGTGCCAGGCCTGTTCGGCTGTGGTATAGGGTTCCCAGAGGAGGTGGAAGACCCGGCGGGAAACGTCGAAGCCGCTGTGGGAGTTGCGAAATTCTACAAGTTCGCCGAGCGCGTGGGGCCTTCGTGGGTCAAGTGAGATTCAGGGAGCTCTATCACATCTGTAGCGATTAGATCATCTTGCCATGCCATAGATGCATAGATCATATGTTGCGATGTGCACCGCGAGATCCCCCTTGTTGTTTGTCTTCTATGCACCAATCTGCCCAAAATAGTATATCGCATGATGTGTGGGAAGACTTGATGTTTGTCGCCGCAGTGGCCCATTGTGTCCCGGCGAGCATGCCAATTCCCTCTATGAGTCTATAGTAACAAGCCGTCCGCCGCCTGCTCGTCAGCGCCACAGTCTGCTTGGGTAGAGCTGACACATACGTTTTCGCCGGTTTCCAGCCGCGCGAACCCTTTCGCTTTTCCTCCCACGATGATCTTCTCAGCCTCTTCCGTCCAGTTGTGGTGAATGAGATGCAACAGCCTAGCTTCGACGTTCTCGTACTTCATTCGCTCAGCTGGAGTATCAGCACAGCTAGTCAGACATGGCCTGTTGGGCTCTCACGGATGTAAGGCTCGAACGGCGTTTCGACTGCAGTCTCGATCGCTTCCCGCAGAGCCTTCTTGTCTTCTTTCCACTGGGGGTTAGTCTGCCAGGGGAAAACGTACCACGTGGTGGACTCACCACATTGTACACATAGGGCGGATCCAGGTCCCTCAGGCCGTAATGTTGCACCAGCCATCCCGATCTGTCCTCCGGGCGGGTCTTTTCACGGCGCAGAATGCTGACGGTTAGCGACACTCGGCCGACCTGGATGCTGTGACTGACGGGTTGATGAAAGGGACACCGAGACATAGAGCATCATATGCTACGGGTCAGCTCTGCAATCTCTGCATACGTGACGTGTGACCAACGTGAAGGCGACAAAGGTGGATTGCCGATTCCGAGCTATATATGATCAGCTCACGGGCGCGAGAGCCAGTACCAAGGGCGAACGACTCACCATCACCCCGCTCCTGGCGACCTCCTGGGTCCATTCCTCCTTGGCCATTCCGCCGAGGTTTCGGACACCCTTGACGGGCATCTCATCGATCCCCGCCCGGCCCGCCGCACCCACAAACTCGAATCCACCGCCGATCTCCTCTGAGAGCTCCTCCAGCACGTTCGTCGGCCACGCGTACTTCTCCGGGGTGAAGTAGTCGGGTCGCTTGCCGAGGATGAAGGCGCGTCGCTCATGTGGGGTTGCTTTGGGGACATGACGACAGTGTTCCAGGTGGTATCCTGCACATCAGCCCTACTGCGACGCAGGCCTGTGGGGACGACTCACCGAGGTAATAGTTGTTCGAAGCATGAGGCCAGCTAGTGTAGTTCTCGGGCGAAATCGTGAAGCCTGAGATGAGCATCACTCTGATAAGTGAATTGTCGTTCCATGCTCACCGGGCAGAGGATGTCTCGGGTCGTGCCAGAAATGCAACGACCGGATCTTCTGTATCGGTATACCCTCCTCGTAGCCCACCCGTTTGGCACAACCCAGCTTGTCGCCCTCGGAGTAGTGCTCCAGTCCTTCAATCTTCGGCTTCGCGCCCCGCGCTTCGGCCAAGGTCGACTGACCGAGGGCGAGACATTGGTCAACGCTCGTGGCCTCCATGATGATGAGCGGGATGAAGTCTGACCGGTCAGCCGGCTCCAGAGGTTGCACAGCAGAAGGTTTCGGAGCAGGTCGTTGACTCACCTCCGAGAGCCTGGTACACCAATAGCGATTCGAGCGGCTCGTAGGTGTATATCAATGTGTGATTTTGCGCTTTAAGGATCTGTATGAGCGAAGCAGCCCTGTGCCGTCAGCGTGTGTCGGGAGGGTCAAAGAGGGCGGCTGACCAGATATCTTCTCCACTCGTGTGGCCGATTTGGCTGTGCCCAAAGTGATACGACCCCAAGATAATCACTGTCTTCTCCCCATGGCCGCATGTCCCCTTCTCAAGGCAATGTGCTAAACGATCCAACGCACTTATCGTGACGGGTCGTTGAGTCGCGTAACCTCTGATCATCAGACATGCTTTGGCAGCTCCCCATGCCGATTGCTCACGTCCACGGCCATTTTGTTTCCAGCTGCGTGCGCAGCTCCCCTATCTTGCGTACCGTATCGGAGTGATCCTCGTCTGGTGTCGGGAGCCACGGGATGGTGGGCAAGAACGGCGCCAAGTAGATGATGGAACCGACAAACAAAGTCAGGAGGAGTAGCCGCATACTCGATCTCCGACTGCTGCTGCTACGGCGTCAGCTCAGATCGACTCCCGGATGTGCCGGAGCAGGGGGCAGCGCTGCGCTCACCTCGTTTGATACGCGTGGGACATTTTGCGGGGTTGTGAGAGCGGCCGGATATCGGAGGGCATGTCGAGTCCAAGCCAGGCGGGTAGGCAGGATCCAAACCGATCAAACGATGATGCTATCAGTCGGGATAAGGTGCCAATGCATCAAGACGTGCGCAAGTCACGTTTTCGTGCGGGATGCCAGAGCTCGTAGTGGGTAAGCTGGCTGGTCCACCAGGGGCGGGGCGGCTTGCAAGTTGTGTCGAGTGGAGGGGTAACCATGGCGTTTAGGTTTACGGCACTAACTGCCGCTTCCGATTAACCACCGATCCCCCACGTGGATAGTTCGAGTCTCAACGCAGTCATCCCTAGAATAGGCGGCGGCGTGGTGACCACATGCCTTTCTCGGAGTAAATCCAGGCGCCCAATAAGGGCCCTGCGCTCAGATCTTTGGTCGGCTCCTCGCGCTATCAGGTGTGACCCCTATCAGGAGTGCACGGCAATTGGCCGCGCATGCGATGCGGTGTCAACATACTATGGCAGACCACCGAGCCTGCGGTCGAGTCACCTTGCGTCGCATGAGCACGCGATCCCAGAGGCTGAACGAGGACGATGGCCCAAAGGCAAGTCAGAGAAGCCCAGCATCATGCATGTAAGGCCGCTCTATGGTCTCGCTACACGACCTAAATGTATGCACGCCGTTATCACATCCACATCCATGCCGTCCTAAGCCAGCGGCAACACCTCGTCAATCTTCGTCAGCGCCGCCATCAGCCTCTCGTCCTGCCACCTCGGCGCGACAACCTGCAGGCCAATAGGCGAGCCCTCTGCGATGCTGGCCGAGTCTGCCATCAGTGATCGTTCATGATCGAAGGTCTCGAGCTTACACGTCTCGTACAGATGTCTCTCATGCTCATTCCGGGACTCCGGGAACACCTCCTCGTCCTCCTGCCCCACGAACAAGCCAGTGGGGAAGACCGCCGCCGGCCAATCGAGCAGGTTCCACATGGACGTGTACGCCCAGTACTTTGTCGTCCCGATCGGCTGGGCCGGAGCAGGTCCGGCCGGACAGAGGATGACGTCGAGGCTGAGCGAGTTGAAGTAATCGTAGTATTGCTGTCGAATCTGGTTACGGCGCGCCACCATCGTTTCGATCTGCTCGGCCGTGAGGACCTTGGCATCGCGGATGATCCATTCAGTCAAGGGCCGCATGGGCTCGTCGCCCAGCGCATCGCGGAGCTTCTTACCGCCGTCGATGTAGTACAACGCGCGCTGCAATCAGCATGAGCTCTCGTCAAGCAGTAGCAAGTAGCGCCCCGTCCACAGAGCGCGGTGCGTCCACTCACAGTCAACGCCCATCCCTCCTCGAAGAACTGCGCCGGGAATTCGACCACCTCGGCAACGCCCGAGGCCTCGAGCTTGGCCACCGCTGCGTCGATCGCCCGTCGAATGGGCTTCACAGGTCGCACCACCCCATCGTCGCGCATCACGCCTACACGCAGCTTGTTGCCCTCGCCGGACCAGCCGTCAAAGCCCATTCCCTTGCCTTCGGGCGAGACGTCCCGCCAGCCGAGGTTGACGAGCTTGATGTCGTGTTTCCAGGACGGCGTGGCGAAGAGGACACGGTAGAAGAGGTCCATGTCGCGTACGGAGTGGGAGACGGGGCCTATGGCGCCGCTGATTCGGGAGACAGAGGTCACGCCGAGCATGCCTTCGCGAGGCACGCGCTTCGTACTTGGCTTGAAACCCCATAGCCCGTTGCTGCGGTCAGCCAGGGTGCTTGGCGACATGGAGCAATTTGGAGCAGGGGTCAAGGGGGCTGGGCAGGATGTGACACGGCCACCAAGGAAGACGTCCGATGGCAAAGAGAGGACATCGCGATCATTTATACTCACAGGGCCGCTGGGTTACGGGTGCTGCCGCCCACGTCTGTTGTGATACCGATGGGCGAGCCTCGGCAGCCGACGAGCGCACCCTCACCACCAGAGGATCCACCACACGTCAGAGCATTATTGTAAGCGTTGGTGGTCGTGCCGTAGAAATTAGAGGTTTCCAGGTGCATGATAGATTGCGGCATGGTCGTCTTGGCCATGAACACTGTATCATCAGCCCGATGCCCGTGGACGGGGAGAGTCAGGGGTATGCTCACCGACACCGGCAGCTCGGAAGATAGCCGTCATGTCCGCATCCTTCTCCGGCGTGTAGCCTGCGGAAGACAGATGTCCCGAGCTCTGCGTGAACCCCTTGACGCACATGAAGTCTGCTTATCAGCGCCGCCCTGTCTCCGGGACGCTGTCGAGACACACCTTTCACCGACATGGGCACACCATGCAGCGGCCCGACCGGTCCACTCTTCTCCATCTTCTCATCCAGCCACTTCGCCCTCTCCCTCGCGAGCTTGGCGTCAAACCACGCAAGGCAGTTCGTCCCCGCATGGGCGCCCACCGCGCTCTTGAGATAAGCCTCCGTCACTTCCACCGAGGTGTACTTGCGCTCAGCGATTGCTTGCGCAAGGGCCGTCGCGTCCAGCTCGACGATCTCAGTCTCTCGCGCAGATAGGAGTTGGCGGTATAGCTTGGAAGGGTTGCGTGGGATGTCGACGGCGGGTATGAGTTCGGGCAGGAGTTGGGCATCTCGGGCAGCGGTGTGCTTGGCCGCGGCGTGGTCGTGTGCTGGGACGAGAACCATGTTGGAGGATGACGGATCGTTGGGAGAATTGAGGCTCATGATGAACCTGTCCCTCGCTATATGGCAGACATCCTTCGGGCCTGTCGGATGCGCACGATAGGCTGCCGACAGCACAGGTGGGTATGGGAGGGCCAGGGAGCGCAGGAGCTGAATCGGTAGTCGGCTATGTTGTAGTGTCGGCAAACACGCGATGCGATTCGAGGCGCCACTGGCCCATGGGCAGTCGGAGAAGGCCGGTGTCTGGACCAGTTGTACCCCCGTCGAATGCGAGCGGTCCGCATCAATGGATCAAACAATCAGCCAATCGGCGCCGAAAGGGGCCTTGATGACACGCATCAAAAGCCAGTCACTGATCGAGCTTGGGGGATTCACGTGAGGGTGCTCGTCGCATCAACATCCTTCCGCAAGCGGGGCGTTCGGTGATGCTCTCGCCCCGAGCATCGTCAGACCCCGTTCAGCACGCGCCCCACCTCCGACCGCAATCTTGTTCCGAAAAGACCCTGTCGGCAGAGCGCACAGCGCATAGCATCCGCCCGCATGAGCGCTTACGTGGGGGTGTACACCCGTTATCGAGTATTCCTCACTCCTCAGAGATAGACCCCCCACACGTACATATATCCAGCAGCGCATCAGGATGCATGAGTACTCGATTTCCCAACAGACAAACAGTTGACGCTCGACACACGCCGACATGCAGGAAAGGGAGATCAACTCTGCCTCTCTTGGGCTCGAGGAGAACAAGGAGCAAGTCGCCGAGGTCTCGGCCAGGCAGTACTATGAGCCGGACCCCGCGGTGCTTAAGCGAGTCATCAGGAAGGTGAGCTCATCGGTTCGCCCATCGTGCGAGGCCCCGGAATGACCATGCCAGATCGATTACAGGCTGCTCCCCACCCTGTCGATCCTGTACCTCTTCGCGTACCTCGACCGGAGTGCCGTCGCCAACGCAAGCATCTTCGGCTACCGGACCGACCTGCACATCTCCGCTACGCAGTACACCCTCATCTCGAGCATCTTCTTTGTCCCTTACTCGCTCCTCGAGATCCCAGCCAACATTGTCGTCACATACGTCCGGCCGTCGTACTGGATTGCCGCACTATGCCTGGCTTGGGGAGTGACCATGACGCTTTCGGGACTCGTACACAACTTTTCGGGGGCCATGGCCGCCCGTTTCTTCCTCGGCGTGACAGAAGCAGGGTTCTTCCCTGCGGCAGTGACTCTCGTGGGCGACTGGTACCCGCGTCAACAGCTGCAATCGCGTATTTCGGCCTTTTACGTCGTCGGCGTCTTCAGCGGAGCGTTTGCCGGCCTGATCGCGTACGGGATCCACCACATGGATGGGGCAGGCGGCTTGGCATCGTGGAGATGGATCTTCATCCTCGAGGTAGGCAGCGACTTCGGTCGATGAGTGCACAAGCTGATGACAAGGGTATCGCGACCTGCTGCCTGGTGCCGTTGCTGTTCTTCGTTCTGCCCAACTATCCGAGCACGACAAAGTGGCTCAGCGCCGAGGAGAAGGATGCTATCGTGGCCAGCCGTGCGGCTCAGGGAAACGCGGACCACCAGCAGCACTTTCAGAAGAAGTACCTGGTCGTCACCCTCAAGCGTGAGTCGAGGTGGATGGTTGATGTCGCATGCGGACCCTGACTCAAAGACTGGAAGACGTACATGATCACCTGGATCTACGGCTCGATCAACGTCATCCTCTTCGGGTGAGTCGTCGCCGCTTGTTGTTGACTGGACGAGGGCATCTGGCTGATGCCAGCTTCTCCTACACACTGCCCACCATCCTCACCCAGCTCGGGTACAAGGCGGAGACCGCCCAGCTCATGACGGTCCCACTGTAAGTGTCCCCACATCCCAAACATGCTCGCCCTGACGTGTTTCTCATCCCAGTTACGGCGCCGCCTGCGTAGTCACCTTCCTGACCAGTCTGGTCTCTGACCGCATCGGCAAGCGCTCGCCAATCATTATCGCAGGCTTGACCGTCTCGCTCATCGGTCTGTGCCTGCTTTTCGCGCTGCCAAAAGACCGAATCCCGATCGCGCGATACATCGGTTGCCTGCTTGTCCTGGTCGGCGGATACCCTGCCATCCCCGGTGTCCTCGCCTGGAACTGTGAGGCCTTGGCCCCAGCGCTGGCGGAGCTCGACTGACCCCAGCAAACAATTGCGAGACAGGCGGCGTGCGAAACATCTCGATAGCGTTCCAGCTTTGCTTCGGCAATCTCGCTTCCGTCATCGGTATCAACGCCTACATGGGCAAGGAGGCGCCGTACTACTGGGCTGGATTCGGGGTTGCGATCGTGAGTCCGCCAATGGCCTGTGAAGCTTGACTCGACGGGTGCTGATCAGCAGGGAGCGGCGTCCTCGGCGATTCTGGTATCGCTTGCGCTCTGTTTCCTGCTTCACAGGGAGAACAAGAAGCTCGACGCGAAAGCGCTCGAGGGCATTGACACAGACTTCAGGTACACCCTTTAGACAGGTCGTGCGGATTAGGTGAAATGGTAAGAGACGACTATGGGACCGAGGTGAAAGCTGGAAGATCGTAGAAGCAAAATATTGTAGAAGGCCAAGTCAGAACACCATGCAGCGCGGTCGCTCGTCAAGCTACTGCCTCCCCGAAAAGGGGAGAGCCCACCTCAGAATGTGGAGTGGACGAGCAGAGTGGATGTCACGCACATATACCACCACTGATTGTGCCGAGACGAAGAGACGAAGCTTGTCTGCTGAAAGGGGCGAAAATCATAACCGGCAAAGGTCCATCGTTGGTCTACTGACCTAGACTAGCAAAGGGCTTCCCTTCGCCTGGAGCAGACTTCGCCAAGATTCGTCCATCCCCTCCTTTCTCGCCGCCCAGGCATCCTCAATGATTGACGCACTGGTTTTCGGTCCCATAGATCCCTTCCACATGCATCGCTGACAGAAAGCGCGGTATCGCTCATGCAACGGCTGATGAGCCTCACTCCCACCGATCTACTGTCAGTATGCGTGCGCACAGCGCTCAGCATGCTCAACCGATGACTCACAATAAGCGGGAATAAGAGTCCGATTTCGGTCGTTGGCCCTGCAGTGTCAGTCATGTCGTTCATCGTGGAGAGCGAATGCCCGCCGAAGGTATGTGACGACTCACGGCACTTCTCGAGCCAGTCAATCATCTGCGTCGATAACAATCGCACACGGGGATGCTCCGCTGCGTACTTGAACACCTGGCGGATGATCATCAACTGGATTGCTAGGCGGAAACATTCGTGGCCAATCTGAGTCCGTTCTGGCATCAGCAGACACGTCTAGAACAAATCAACAGGCGGAGAGCTCCAACGATGTCGAGCTTGACTCACCGACACAGCCAGCAATGTACTTCGCCGTCCAGTGGACCTCGTTGTTGAAGGACACCTCGATGGTCGAGCACTCTGATTGCAGCTCAATCTGCATCATCGACAACTCCTCGTCTGTGCCTCCCGCACGCGCCAGCGCCGCCGAGATCGTATCATGCTCGACAAGAAGGGTGTTGACGCGTAT
>Ga0308169_10006479_pt1 | contig 10300 bp, 12 predicted proteins | sample PhyBR1_2_FD_202139 | JGI IMG/M metagenome (GOLD analysis project Ga0308169, IMG submission 202139) | Phyllosphere microbial communities from UC Gill Tract Community Farm, Albany, California, United States - DLSLSB.R1 | ecosystem: Host-associated > Plants > Phyllosphere > Unclassified | place... | reverse complement strand
ATTGGGAGTAGGCGAGTTCGAGTGAAGGAGAGGAATCGAATGCGATTGAAATGACGTTTTTCACCAAGAGTTGATTCGAAGGGTAGTAGTGTTTGATGTAGGTGATCAAGAGGGGTAGGGAGAGTAGGGAGAGGGATGAGAGACGAGAGATTAGGGTGTGGAGGAGTAAACGTTGGGAGGAGCAACTTAAGAGTTGAAGCAAGAGGGGTGGGATTGAACCGAGTGAGAGAGATTGGGAGAGCTTGTCGTTTGAGAGTGAGAGGAGTTGGGTCAAGAAGTGTTGTTCACTCATACTGATCGGGAGTGAGGGAGTGAGGGGGAACAGATCAAGAGTTCTCGCTTGATCGATTGATCTGTTTGCTTTCACTCTGACTCGACTTTCCTCCCTCTCTCTCTCGAGCTAAGATCATACTCTACTACTCCCTACTCGAATCCAATGTCGCGTTCCTATTCATCTCGTCAATCAGTTTACCCTTCACCACCACCTCCCTCTCACTGGACAGCACTCGAGTCTTGTTCCCTAGCACTCACAAATACTACTATACACGTACTCTCTCTCCCTCCCTCTCTTATCTCCAAGAGAAGGGAAATGTTGATTCATCTCTCTGTCTCTCTCTCTCTCTGTTTTTAGTTACAAGGTTCGATTCAAATCCTTCACGAAGCAACTCATGACTTACCCCGTCTAGCGACCGTCATTGATTCAACCCGCGTTCGTCCCTCTCTCTCTCTCAAAGAGGAAGGAAAACTGATAACCCCTCGTTTTATGAGAGCGAGGAATAGGTCTATGATTTATTACCAGTCTCTTCGATTCATTCCGCACAAGAATCTTTGAAATCCTCAATGTCACCTCAAATAACTTTGTTAGTTCAAAGAGCAGAAGATGGTCTCTCAAACCTAAAAGAGAAAGAACGTTCCCTACGAGCTCGAGTACGTTTCCACACTCCCCCTCGCTCGATGAATTAGAACTGATTTCAAGGTTGTATAGGTGGAGAAGAGGAAAGCTTTAGTGAATCCAGAGTTACCGGTTAGGGTTGGGAGCAAGGATCAGGTAGAGAGTTTGGAAGCTAGGTTGGAGGAATTGAGGAGGAGGAAACAGAGTTTGGGAAAGGAAGTAGAAGGGTTGGATAGAGAGGTCGACAGGAGATTGGCTGGGAGAGCTTGAGGAGATTTATAGGGCTTCGGTGGGGAGAAGGAGAAGGTTTTTTGTCGTTGTTTCGATTAGTATTCGGGGCTCATTTCAAGGTTGTTGTATTGCGATTAAGACAGTCCTCTATATACTTCTCACAGGGTAGTTTCTATCGAAAGACTTCGCTTAGCGAGATTCCGTGCGAGAATCTGGTTCGAGTCGACTCGTCGAAATCTTGCGAGATCCTTTCTTTCGCTCTTTCCTCATTTCGCTTTCCTCCCTCCTCGACTCGCGACTAGGAATTTCAGCTCATCATATGTCGACATCTACACCTGGTTCTACTCTAGGGGATTGTGTCGTGTGTGGAACTCGAACGTCAACTCATTGTTCAGAATGTGCTTCGAATGGCACGAAATGGATGTATTTCTGCTCGAGGGATCATCAGAAACTTGTAAGTAGCTCTCTGATTCTTTCTAGCTCTCCTCCTGCGCTTCAGAGCTGATGTCGAAACCCTTTCTCTTTTTCATCTCTATTCGAATCTCTCGCTCTCTCTCGCCCTCCCATAGATCTATCGAACACACAAGGGAGTATGTGGAAAGCTTTCAAGCCCTCCGCTGTGGCCAACACTCAGTGCGAACGAGGCCAAGAGGCTGCACAAAGCAAAAGACCTCGGAAGAAATCATGGCCAGTACGGAGGAAGAACGTTCGGGGAACAGATGACTCTGGATTTCGCAGGCATGACATTTGAGGTGAGTCTCGTCTTCTTTGAACCTTGCCGACATTCTTTACGTCTCCCGCTGAAAACAATTTCGTCAGAACTTGCTCGAATACGGCCAAATTCCGTACCAAGGGAATTGGACGCTCGACTTCCAGAAGTTCTCTCTACTCTCTAGGCTCAGGGCGGAAGGCTTTGCTGTACGCATTAGTCGGCACGAAGCAAAACGAGACGATCCCAAAGAAGAAGCAGAGGACGTAGCGGTCGATACCTTCGGAGTATTGATCCAGACCATGTGACAGTGCTGGCCTGAACTCGTCTATGCGCCAAACCTGCGGGAATGGCCTTGGTGGGAAACGCTCATCCACCGGTTGATCATCGCTTTTGAAGTGCAAGGCATCTCACTTAAAGAGATTCGTCGGGGCACGCACACTCATGGACCGTTGTTCGGTCACACATGGTCGGAGGTGATAACGATGGTGAAGGAAGTTGTTCGTAGAACACATCCCGAAGAAGCCAGACGATTACTAGCTTCTTTCGAGACGACTTGGTTATCCTGAAGGGGAGGGAGACCTGGGATTGATTGAAGCTATGCCGTATGTACAGCCGATGGATGAGTTTGATTCGGGGAAAGTTGGGTACGTTGTCTCTTTCAAACTCTTCAAACCCGATGGATTCTGACTTGACTGCAATCCTTCCAGTAGATCTATGCTGCTGCCACTTGTAGCAATCTTATGTACTCTTCATTCTCGCATGCAGTGCGGACGAGCAAGCGGTTATCGAATCTTCCCGCTCGAGTGGAATCAACGATGTCTACTTCGAATTGAAACTTTCGCTGCATTTACTTTCTCGATCTCGATGGTGCACCTTGCTCCGACACCCGTATACCTCTCGTTCTCGCCTCGTCACCTTCAAACGACTTGGACAAGCACGCTATCAGGCTTACGCTTCATCGAACGATCTTCTGCCGGTTAACTCGATTGTAGCGCCGAAGCATCGGACGAGAAGCGGCGGCCGGACTCGATTATTCGGCTTCGTCAGGAGCGACAGTGACCGCTCTTGCTCGGAGACGTCCCTTCGAAGGGATCGCGCACGAATGAAATCTTTGCGAAGTGCAAACGAGACGATCGGAACGCTTGCGAGTATCGTACGTTGAAGTTTCGCGACAGTGAGAGCGCGACACCTGATCTTGTCAGAGGTGAGCCCTCATCAAACCTTGGAGCATGCTTATTTGGGAAGAGCAAAATTTTGTCTCTGCGAAATTTCTCTTTCTCGCTCTTTCCACATTCCAATTGCCTCGCTCCTCGACTCTCCGCCCGCCCACTTCAAACTCTAGTCACTCAGTATGTCGGCAAGCTCACCACTCGACTCGCTAGGGGATTGTGTCGTGTGTGGAACTCGAACTCCAACTCGTTGTTCTGAATGTGCTTCGAATGGTACTAAATGGATGTATTTCTGTTCGAGGGATCATCAGAAGCTTGTGAGTAGCTCTCTGACTCCTTCTCGCTCTCCTCCCGCGCTTCAGAGCTGATTCTGAAACCACCTCCCTCCTTGATCTTTGATTCGACTTCACCCTCTATCCCGCTCTCGTAGATCTACAAGGCTCACAAGAGAGTGTGTGGAAAGCTATCCAGTCCTTTACGGTGGCCTATTCTCAACAAACAGGAGGTGGAGCGGTACAAGAAATTGGGTCCTATTCTCTTCGACACGATCTCGCACAAGACGTTCGGAGAGATGATGACAATCCAATCAGGGTTGCCGTACGACGTGAGTCTCACCCGATAATCCCTCCCTGTATGAAAGGAGCGGTTCCAGACGTTTCCGCTTCTACTTCACAGATCCTTCTCGAGACTCTGCAAGAGCCTTACGATGGAGACGACTATACGGGACTAAATTACCGCAAATTTGTCAGTAATGCATTGCTACGAGGCGCTGCCCGGAGCGCAGTGGGCAAACAACCGAAATTCGATGGAACAATTATTCGCTCGGAGAGTGAGTTGCAACTCCTGAAATGCCTCGGAGCCGAGGAGGATCCTTTCGGACTGGCGCTCAACGTGATCGGAGGAGCATCGCCTCATATCCCGACTACGTGCCACGAAGAGTCATGGTGGGAACCCTTGATGCATCGATACATCATCTTTTACGCCCTTTCCGCAAAGGTGCTAAGCTGCAAGGAGGAGGACATTGGCGATGACCTTGTCAAGTGTCTCTTGTGCAGCACAAAGGTGATTATGGAGCTGCTGGAGACTGAGGTGGCGCAATCTCATCCTCAAGAAGCTGAATCGCTATCGAGGAGGATTAGGACATTCACTCAGATTGCGGAGTCCCGGTAAGGAGATGGTGCTACGGTAAGCCTGTTTTAAAGAGCTTCTTATCGCTTTGCCCAGCATCACTAACTTTTTGCACGACATTCTCAAGAATGAAGTCGATTGTTGTTGTAGAAGTATCGAAATATCACCCAAGACACCCTGTTCTCGGCTGGATTCATTCGCAAGATAGATCGTCAGCCATAGAGCACAGTACAGAGGAGTCGGGAGTCGTCGGCAGGTGTCAGAACGCTGTTTTGGCTCAAATCTTTCGCTTCCAACGCTCTGCTCTTCGGAACTTCAACATCGCTCTCCTTCGCCTGAAGACCGCCATTGACGCTGTCTATCCATCATCATCTGCTCGTTCGTCGAGAACGTCGACCGGACTTTCCGCGGTCCTCTTGCGATTCCCTCCCTCTTCTCTTCCCGCTTTTCTCTTTCTCTTTCTCTCCCTTTCCTCTTCTTACATTCCCTTGCTCATCTTCACTCGACTCCTTGATACTCCTCAGCCTCAACCTCCTCAACCCATGTCCTCCTCGACTCCTTCTTCAAGTCCCGTCGATTCAGGAGAGTGCGTCGTTTGCGGCCAGGTCACAACGACTCGTTGCTCTTCTTGTGCGAGCCACGGTACAGGGTGGATGTACTTCTGCTCGAGAGAACATCAGAAACTCGTGAGTCTCCCATTCGGCTGCTTCGACTCGCGAACGAGAGAGCTGACTTTTCACTTTTCGTTTCCTTTCCGTGTCTTCATTCACCCTTTCCTCCTCTTCTTCGCCCTTACGACCACGCCCATTGATCTGGACAGATCTGGTTTGCTCACAAGCGAGTCTGCGGCGTCAACTCGTCACCTTTCAAATGGCCTTTGTTCACCGAGGACGAAAGGATGGCTATGCTCGAACTACACGACGCCAAAATCAAGCAATGTGGTACCTTTGACGATTGGGCTACTGGATACGAAGGGAGTCGAGAGCGATTAGAAGTGCTTTGCCCTTTTCTCTCTCATTCCGTTTCTACGACAGCTCGTTGAGACTCTGAAACTTGTTCGGGAATGCCTCAAAAGAACCAGCGAGGACCGTCGTCATCAGAACACCTCAGCAGAGCACGATGCGCCTCGAATCATCACCATACGAGGTCTCAATTTGATCCGTAAATTGAGTTTGGTCGATCAGACGACGACGGAAGCCGACGCGAATCTCTCGAAGGTCTTCGGAGAAGATCCTTTTGCAACGGCCTCGATGCTGTTCAGCGAAGCGTGGAAGACGCTACTCGGACTCGAAGCGGCGTACGCATTTTGTAGTCGTTTCTATCATCGTTTGCTCATCTTTGTTTCGATTCGGTGCGACTTTCTCAAGCGAGGAGAGAATCCTACATTCAATGACTCCAATTATGCTTATGCACGTCAAGCTGTTTGTGCAGTCCTGCAGAACGAAGTTTCAGAGATATTTCCCGCTGAGGCTCTCGCTTTGAGGAAAATTGTACACGGAGTGTAGTCTTGTTGACTGAAATAACACGACCATCATTCACATACTTGGCTCAAAGTTATACCTCACTCTACCTTGATCGATAGCCCGTCAGTCGAGCGAGAAAAGAAACAAAGTACATTCTATTTCGCGACCAATCTAATCTACATCATCCGAGATCTTTACCTCCTCCTTCTCCTTCTCCTTCTCATGTCCCTTCTCTCCCTTTACACTCCCCAACCTACCCCCATTCTCATCCTGCAATTCAAAAGTAACGACGAAAAAACTCTCCCCCGTACTCCTCTTCCTACAATTAAAAACGACAGGTTCTCCATTCCAATACTTTGCGAGACTAAAACTCAATCCTCCTGGAAGTGAGAGAGCGAGGGTCGAGAAATCGAGGAAACCATGTGAGAAATCACCGCGAACTAGGTGGGATGGTGAGAGGTGTGCGGATTTTCGGGAGGATTCGGAGGCGAAATGGGAGCGACGTTTTGCGGGAGTGTCGACGAGGGAGGGGTCGGAGGGGACGAGAGGAGAGGTGTCTTCTGGCATGGGGGAAGGGGTGAAAGAAGAAGGAACGTCGGATGATTCTTTCACGGAGAGGTATTGGAGGGTTGAGAACAGAGGTGACTAAAGACGACAAAGAGCGGTCAGGCCGTGAGGTAGAGGAGACAAGGTAAAGGAAGAGAAGACGAACGAGTGCCCAAGGTTTGTCGCTGTATAAATCGCAAGATAGAGTTGGATCAACGTATTTGACGAATCTCAAAGCGGCAGACGTTCCGTACTACATTCACGTCGGCACTGTTTCGTCAGTACAAAGAAGCTTCCGATTAGAGAGGAGGTTGGAGAGTAGAGCTTACAGGTAAATAATCTTTAATCGGTTTCTCCCAAGTGTTTCCAAAGAGCTGTGAGATCTCGTCGATCGTCAGTCATCTAATCGTCCATCCACTGACCTAGAAGAGAGAGGCTCACGATTTCATCCACCTCCAACTCACCTTTGAATTTCCCCTCGAACGCTATACTCCACGTATCTTTCTCTCCCTCGAACCAAACCTCCTTATCAGGATTACTCTTTCCATCCTCTCCTACCGGTCCTCGATAATCCTTGAGTCGTACAAAAACGTTCCCTTCAAACAAATCGGATGAGATGTGAACTGAAGAGGAATTGACGGGTACTGATTCGAGTGAGGACAGATTTGGACCTGCGCGGCAGACGATACGGGGTGCGGAAGACATGAGAATGTGAACGGGTGGGAAGGAGAGAGAAAGAGGTAGAGATCGGAAGAAGAGGGGGGAATCGATGATGACGACGACGACTGAATTTTGAACGTGAAAAAGGAAAGAAGTCTCGCACAGAACCAAAGGCAAAGGGAGGAACTGTCATCGATTTCGAGAGAGAGAGGGAGAGAGCTACACAAAAGGAGAGGGAGGGTTCAAATCTAGGGTACTGATACTAAAGAAGCAGACGAAAAAGCGAGTGGTATCAAGCGAGTCGAGGTCTCAACGACGAAAGACGACGATCTATAGTAGGGGTGAAAAGGTTCAAGCGATCAAAAAAGGGAGAAAGAGAGAGAGAGAGAAAGCTTTAGATCTAATCCGAAGTGGTCTTCTCCTCGAGTTCCTCTCCCTTCTCTTCAACCTCCTTCTTCCCCTTGAAAGCGTACGACTTGACACTGTCCAAAACTGGGGTCAACTTCTCTTGAGAGTAATTGAGGATGTTTTGAGCGCGTTGAGCGATAGGAACGTCGGTGCGTGAAACTTCTTTCTTTACGTATTGAGCGGCTTCTCCTAGTCCTTCGAGGTAAGGTTGGGCGGTGGCTTGTGCTTGGGAGGGCTACGGGGGTGGTTATGAGGGTTTAGAGAGGGGGTCAAAGGGAAGAGTGAGAAGCGAGAGCGTACGAGAGAAGGAACGGATTTGACGATTGAATCGAGTTCGGCAGAGAATTCACTCAAGGTCTTCTTGAGCGAAGCTTGATCGTGGGGGACTGTCAAGAGCGAGAGTACAAGAGTAATGGTCAGCATCGGCAGTTGAAAGGGTTTGCGAAGGAAACGGGATTCTAAGCTCACATTTGGCGACGGTCTTTGCGAGGCGATCTTGGAGACCGTGAAGAGTTTCTTGAGATTGAGCGATACGGTGATAGAACGATTCATTGACAGATCCAAGGCGCTGTCGTCGAAGGACAAGACAACACGATGAGTATTTCGCAACTTCGACTTTTACAGAAATGGAGTGAGTCGTAGAACTCACAGATTCGATTCCCTTCTTGTAGCTCTGAGCAGTCTCTACGGCGTAATCAGCGGGTTGTCTAGCTTTCCCAACCAATTGATTCGTCTCCAATTTGACTTGAGGGAATTTCTTCTCGACGAAATCCAAAGCTCCGTTCGCGTACCCATCGACACGTTCGAGGAGAAGACGGGATTGGAGGAATTCGAGACGGTGGAGGATCGAGGCAGAGAGGGCGGCGACTCGGTCGTAGAGAGAGGAAGCGTAGGCGTTATTGACGACGTAACTGTGTGCAGTGTCGAGGGTGTCTTTCACTACGGGGTAGTGGTATGCCTATGAGTGATTTGTATGGTGTTAGCTGGAGTGCTCTGGAGGAGAGCAGAGGGGAGTGACGATTGAGAGCCGATTGAATGAAAAAGGTGGAGTGAAAGTGGGAAACAAAATGAAGTGAAAAGGGGGGGGAGGACTTACACGGTCGATGGAGCTAGAGTAGAAAGTACGTTCCATTGTTCAGGATTCGATTGGGAGTGATTTGAGAGTGAGAGAGACAGTGATTTGAGAATGCTGTGCAAAGAGAGAGATAAGGGAAAAAGATAGGAGGTAAGTTCACGTGAACAAGGCCTCACTCCCGAGAATCAGAAATGGGAGAGCTTACTGTGGTTCGGGGTGTTGCTGAGTAATGTGGAGTGAAGGGAAGGAGAGAGAGAGCAGAGTTCAAAAGTTCAACTTGAATTTCGCTCGTTTCAGCGCAATTTCACTCGCAACTTCTCTTCTTTCATTCGCCAACGCTTCGAACTCTTCTTTCCTACTCTCCGACAGAGTAGAATCTACTAGATGATTCGAGCTCTTCTCTGTCAGAAGTTGAGTATATGCCAACTCGAGTTTCACGTGAAAGACGACTTTTCGCAGACCCAATCTCGCAACGTTTCTCTCCACATTCTGACCCAACTCGGGAAGGAAACGTGAGCGAGTTGCAAAAGACGTGCTACTATTTGAGGATGGCACGAAGGAATGAAAGGGAACGAAGGGTGGGGAAAAAACGAAGAGGGAAGAACGAGAAAAGAGAACAGTAAATGGTTCGCGTGCTTGCTGAGGGCGAGTTGCGTTTGCAGGATGAAGTCGATGGAAAGTCAGACTGATGGTTGAATGCGAAAGGAAATGCGGGAAGGGATAAATCGAACGAAAAGGATTGCGAAGATGAAGGTTGCGAAAATTGTCTATTTTGCGGTGTTGCTGCTGTTATTGCTGAGTAGTAGTGCTTTCTCCTTGAGAATCTCGGGATAATGGATTAGTACGCTGAGAGCTTCGAGTTCCTCCGTATCCAACAAATCAATCGTGATTTTTGGCTAAACTCTCTCTTCTACTGATTAGCACTCACTCTCACTTCAGAAAGAGGGCAGAAGGGGACGTACAGCTCGTTTGATACCTGTAGATTTGATCACTTTGAACAGTCTCTCTCCCAGTTTCTGCTTGATCTGTGAAGGAGGTAAACCACGAAGAGTATCCATCAAGTCTCTGGTTCGAGCGAGATCCTCTTCAGTAGGTCGAGAGAGCGAAAGAGACGGGGTTGCGAGAGGGAGGAGAGGAACAATCTGAGAGGCGGGGAGGAGGGCGAGGAGCGGAATAGAGGAGGGAATGGAGGAGGGAGGAATTGGTTGCGAATCTGAGTTGAGAGAAGCTGTGACAACCCGGAAGTTCAAAGACTGCATCTGGGAGCGAAGTCGTTGACTCGACTCACGAGAGACAGCCGCGGGTTGAACAGATTGAGGTTCGGATTCTTCGTTCGTGGCCTCGAGAACTAACAAAGCGTCCTGTACTTTCTGTTTCAACACCTCAGGATTGAACAAACACATTACTCGATCTTTCCTCGGTAGCTGAACGAGCGTAATCGAAAGAAGAGATCAGTTGACGAGCGATGAAGGTCCAGAGAGAAAGTAGAAAGCTTACCCCTTCAATCAATTCGACAATCTCATTCGTTCGGGAAGCATCGATAGTTCGAACAGCTGTGACTAATCGATCATGTTCCGACAGAGAAGGAGAAGTAACGCTAGCTTCCGACTTGACATGAGTTGTATGTTCTGGAGAGGAAGAGATCGATGGTGTAGCGGTGGAGGTCTGCGAGTGAGTGTGCCCGATGCACTTATCAGTATCTATCTTATAAGTGCACGTTGAGGAACATCACCCACCTTTAACTCCCTGACCCCTTTCTCGACTACGTCCATCCCATCTTTCACACTGCCACCGCTCAATCTCCCCTCCCTCACCCTCTTCGGTTCATGTAATCTAACCGTAACTTTCCTTCCGTCAATTACCCTCCCATCGATCCCTTCGAGCGCACTCCTCGCCTCTTCGGGAGTCTTGAACGAAACGAACCCGAATTCTTTCGATCTCTGCGTTTGAGGATCCGTTACGACTAATGCAGAGACGATTGAACCGTAGGGAGAGAAGAGGGTTGAAAGGGAGGCG
>Ga0308169_10006478_pt1 | contig 10302 bp, 7 predicted proteins | sample PhyBR1_2_FD_202139 | JGI IMG/M metagenome (GOLD analysis project Ga0308169, IMG submission 202139) | Phyllosphere microbial communities from UC Gill Tract Community Farm, Albany, California, United States - DLSLSB.R1 | ecosystem: Host-associated > Plants > Phyllosphere > Unclassified | place... | reverse complement strand
CCTGCAGGTCGACCAGCAGCTGCAGGATCTGCTCCTGCACGGAGACGTCCAGCGCCGAGACGGGCTCGTCGAGGATCATCAGCTCGGGGCCGATGGCGAGCGCCCTGGCGATCGCCACGCGCTGCCGCTGACCGCCCGACAGCTCGCCGGGACGCCGATCCGCCAGCTCCGACGACAGGCGCACCCGCTCGAGCAGTTCGCGGACCAGCAGGCGCTGCGAAGAGCGGTCCCCCACGCGGAACGAGCGCAGCGGCTCCGCGACGATCCGCTCGACCGTCATCCGCGGGTCGAGCGACCCGAACGGGTTCTGGTAGACCACCTGCATCCGGCGGCGCAGCTGGCGCAGGCTCTCACCGGTGGCACGGGTGATGTCCTCGCCGTCGAGCAGGATCGTGCCGGCATCCGGCTGCACGAGCCGCGCCGCGATGCGGGCGCTCGTGGTCTTGCCCGAACCCGACTCGCCCACGATCGACAGCGTCTTCCCCCGCGGGACCGCGAAGGACACGTCGTCGGCGGCGAGGAACGATCCGCCGCGAACGCCGTACGTCTTACCGAGGCCTCGCACCTCGAGGATGCTCTCGGCGCGCGCCGCGGGCGCGGAGGAGCCGGCCTGCGCCGCCACCCGCTCGCGGAAGGTCGCGAACAGCGCGCTCTCCTCGCCCGCCTGCACCTGCGGAACCAGCCGCCCCTCGCGCAGGCCGGGAGCCGCCGCGACGAGGCGACGGGTGTACTCGTGCGTCGGCTCGTTCAGCACATCGGCGGTCGCGCCGCGCTCCACGATCTCGCCCTGGTACATCACGATGATCTCGTCGGCGCGATCGGCGGCGACGGCCAGATCGTGGGTGATCAGCAGCACGGCGGTGCCGTGCTGCTGCACGAGCTCGTCGAGCTGGTCGAGCACATGCCTCTGCACCGTGACGTCGAGGGCGCTGGTCGGCTCGTCCGCGATGACGAACTGCGGTCCGCACGCCCACGCGATCCCGATCAGGGCGCGCTGACGCAGGCCGCCGGACAGCTCGTGCGGGTACTGCGACGCGCGCAGCGCCGGCTCGGGGATGCCGACCTCGTCGAGGATCTCCACCGCGCGCGCGGCCGCGGCGGCCCGCGGCATCCGCCGGTGGATCCGCAGCGTCTCCGCGATCTGCTCGCCCACCCGCATGAGCGGGTTCAGCGAGGATCCGGGGTCCTGCGGCACGAAGCCGATCTGCGCACCGCGGATCTTCCGCAGCGCGCGCTCCGGCAGCCGCGCGAGGTCGTTTCCGGCGAAGCGGATGGAGCCGGCGGTGATCCGGCCGTTCTCGGGAAGGCGACGGATCAGGGCCTGAGACACGGTGGACTTGCCCGAGCCGGACTCGCCGACCAGTGCGACCACCTTGCCCGCCGGCACTTCGAAGGAGATGTCGTGGACGACCTCCTTCCAGCGTCCGCGTGTGCTGTAGTCCACGCGCAGGCCGTCCACCTGCAGCAGAGCCCCGCTCATCGCTCGCCTCCGATCGCTCGCGCCACGCGGTTCACGGCCAGCACCACGGCCAGGATCACGAGACCCGGGATGATGCTGAGCCACGGCTGCGCGGCGATGAAGTCCCGTCCGGCCGCCGACAGCGCGCCCCACTCGGGTGCGGGAGGCGGGGCGCCGAAGCCGAGGAAGGTCAGCGCCGAGACGCCCAGGATGGCCGTGCCCAGCTCGAGCGCGGCGACGGCGATGACCGGGCGCGCCGCGTTGGGCAGCACGTGCCGGAACACCACCGCGGGCATGCGCGCGCCGAGGGTGCGTGCCGCCTCGACGTACTCCTCGTTGCGCACCCGCAGCACCTGCGAGCGCATCACGCGGGCGAAGCTGCCTGCGGCGCCCAGGCCGACGCCGAGCCCGATCGAGACCGGGCCGAAGCCGAGAGTGGCGACGACGATGAGGGCGAGCAGGATGCCCGGGATCGCGACGAGCACGTCGACCAACCGCATGATCGCGAAGTCGACGGGGCCGCCGAGGAATCCGGATGCCAGCCCCACCAGGCCGCCGACGACGACTCCGACCGCCACCGCGAGGGCAGCCGAGACGATGGAGAGCGCCGTGCCGTGCACCACACGGGAGTACAGGTCCCGCCCGAGGTTGTCGGTTCCGAAGAGGTACTCGGCGCTGGGAGGCAGCAGCCGGTCCTTGGGGACCGACAGGTAGGGGTCGTGCGTGGACAGCAGCGAGGGTGCGACGATCGCGACGGCGACCAGCAGCAGCACGAGCAGGCTGATCACGAATCCGGGCTGACGGAGCAGTCTCATGCGGTGACCTCCTTCGGCTCGTCCGCGGGTTGCGCGGTGCGCGCGGGCCGGCGTCCGGAGCGCCGCGTGCGGGGGTCGATCACGCCGTACGCCAGATCGACCACGAGGTTCACTGTCGCGTAGACCGCGGCGATCATCAGCACAATGCCCTGGATGACGTTGATGTCACGGGCGAGCACGGCGTTCACCGTCATCCGCCCGATGCCGTCGCGCGAGAACACCGTCTCGACCACGGCGGTGCCCGCCGCGAGGTATCCGATGGTCAGGCCGAGCACGGTGATCGTCGGCAGCAGCGCGTTGCGCAGCAGGTGCGCGGTGAAGATCCGCCACGGTGGCACGCCCTTGGCCACCGCGGTGAACACGTGCTGGCTCGCCTGCGCCTCGAGCACGGCCGCAGAGAACACCTGGAACAGGATGGCCCCGACCGGCAGAGCCAGCGTGACCGCAGGGAGGATGGCGCTGCCCGGCTGGCGACTGCCCGATGACGGCAGCCAGCCGAGCGTGAAGGAGAAGAAGCTGATCAGCAGCAGACCGGTCAGGAATGCCGGGATGGCGACTCCGAAGGGCGGGATCTGCAGCAGCAGGTTGCGCAGCCAGCGCACCGGGGCGAGGAAGGCGAGGAACGTGAAGAGCACGGCGATCACGATCGCGATCACGAGGGCGATGAGGGCGATCTCCACCGAGTTCGGCAGAGTCCGCGCGATCATCGTCGCCACGGGCTGACCGGTGGCGATCGAGATGCCCAGGTCGCCGTGCACGAGCATCCCGAGGCGATGCCAGTACTGCTCCCACGGGGTGCCGGCCAGACCGTACTGCTGCCGGAGTCGCTCGAGCGCCTCCGGGTCGACGATCGTGTCGCCGCCGCTCTTGCTGGCGAGAGCGGCGAGCAGGGGATCGCCGGGAAGGAAGGTGATCAGGAGGAACACGACGGTGTACGTCGCGAGCACCACGAAGACGAACTGCGCCAGCTTCGGTGCGATGTAGCGCAGCACGCGCAGCGTCGCGTTCACGGTTTCACTCCCGTCATCCCGATCACCTTCCCGCCGTGTCCGGCTCAGCCCTTGACGGTGACGTCGTGCAGGATGATCCGCGACGAGGAGTCGAACTCGACGCCGGAGACGCCCTTCTGCGAGGCGTGCACCTGGGCGACCTCGAGCAGGGGCACGAGGTACGCCTTCTCGACGATGTGCTTCTGCACGTCCTCCAGGATGGCGGTGCGCGCCTTCGGGTCGGCGGTCTCGGCCTGCGTGGCCAGCTGCTCGTCGAGCTCGGGGTCGGTCACCACGGCCCAGCGCGCCTTGGAGGCGGACGAGAACATCACCCGCAGCACGTCGGGGTCGGTGCGCGTCAGGCCAGCGCCGAGGAAGTCGAAGTCCTTGGAGGCGACGGCGCCGAAGAAGTCGCCGGCGGTGACCATGTTGATCTTCAGGTCGATCCCGGCCTTCGCCAGCTGAGCCTGAGTGGCCTCGAGCACGTCCTGACCGTAGAACGCCGTCACCGAGACGGACAGCTTGGTGCCGTCCTTCTCGCGGATGCCGCCGGCACCGGCCTTCCAGCCCGCGTCGTCGAGCAGCTTCTCCGCGCCCTTGAGGTCGTACGCGAGCGCGTCCTTCTGGGCGAGGAACGACGGGGTGGCCGAGCTGAGCACACCGGTCGCCGCCGGAACCTTGCTCGAACCGGTGAGGTCCTTGATCTCGGCGCGGTTCGTGGCGAGGATCATCGCCTCGCGCACGGCCGGGTCGGAGACGATCGGGCGGTCGGTGTTCGGCACCAGGGAGTGCGGGACGCCGGGGTTGGCGCGCGCGTAGATCTCGTACTGGTCGGTGCCGAAGCGCTTCTCGTCGGCCGCGGGCAGGTCCAGGATCATGTCGAACTCGCCGGTCTGCAGACCGCCGGTGCGGACACCGGGCTCAGGCGTCACAGCGAAGGTGATCTTCTTGACCCCGGCGTCGCCCTTGCGGGTGCGCAGCGCGGAGCCCCAGTCGTAGCCCTTGCGCGCGGTCACCGCGACGGAGTCGTTGGAGGTGTAGCTGTCCAGGACGAACGCGCCGGACCCCACCGGATGCTGGCAGCGCTCCTCGGCGGTCATCGCGGCGGACTCGTCGGAGAGCAGGCCGAGCGTGATGGTGCTGGCGCCCTGCAGGAACTGCGCGTTCGGCTCGGCGAACGCGACCTTGACCGTGGAGCCGTCCACGACGGTGGTGCCCTGGTAGCCGGCCAGGTACTGCGAGGCGAGGGCGGCGGTGCTGCCCAGGGCCGCCAGGGCGTCGAAGTTCGCCTTCACGGTCTCGGGCGTCAGCTTCGAGTCGTCGCTGAAGGTGACGTCGTCGCGCAGCGTGAAGGTGAACTCGGTGAGGTTGTCGTTCGCCTCGAAGCTCTTGGCGAGCCAGGGCACGATCTCGCCGGTCTCGGGGTTCTGATCGACCAGGGAGTCGACCAGCTGCCGCCCGATGTTCAGTGCGGTGGTCAGGGTCACCTGCTGCGGGTCCAGGCACACCGGGTCATCCTGCACGGCGATGTACAGCTCGTCCTTGGTGGTGCCGCCACCCCCGCCGCCCCCGCCGTTGCCGGCGGAGCAGCCGGCAAGGAGACCGGCGCCGAGGGCGGCGGCGCCGAGGGCCGCGGCCCAGCGTGCGGATGCATGTCGTGTCGAGATGTTCACGATCTTCCTCTCAGAGTCCAGCAGTTTCGGGTACAGCGGATTCAGGCAGGCGGTCAGCCTGCGGTGGGCAGCTCGCCGTGCACGAGACGACCTCGTGACACGACGGCGACGATGTTCTCGAGCCTCAGGTCCTCGATGTCCTCCCAGGGCCGGCCGCGCAGCACGACGAAGTCGGCTCCGTGACCGGGGGCGAGCGAACCGATGCGGTCGGACATGCGGACCACGTCGGCGGCGTCGGAGGTGGCGGCGCGCAGCGCGCGCTCGGCGGTCCAGCCGAACATCCGCGCCATCAGGCGCACCTCCTCCATCTGGTCGCCGAACTGCACGAAGACACCGTTCGCATCGGTGCCGAGGACGAAGCGGATGCCTGCACGGCCGGCATCGCCGAACAGGGAGTCGCGGTAGGCGACGACGTCCTTCGCCTTCGCCTGGGCCTCTTCGCCGACCGCGACGCGGCCGTCGGCGATGGCGTCATTGATGAGCAGGGTCGGCGCGACCGAGATGTTCCGCTCGATGAGGCGATCCCACTGGTCGGGCTCGAGCCCCGTGCCGTGCTCGATCGAGTCGACCCCGACCGACAGGGCGATCTCGTTGCCCTCGGCGGAGTGGCTGTGCGCGGCGACGGGCATGCTCAGCGCGTGCGCCTCGTCGATGGTCGCGCGGATCTCGTCCAGCGTCTGGTTGCGCCAGCCGACCTTGTCGCCCATGGAGAGCACGCCGCCCGTGGTGAAGATCTTGATGCCGTCGGCGCCCATGCGCGCGTACTCGCGCACGAGCTTGCGGCACTCGTCAGGGCTGTCGGCGGTGCGTCCGCGGTGCGGGTAGTGCGGCGGGATGAACAGGTCGCCGTGACCGGCGGTCATGCCGACGGCGCCGTGCACCAGGATGCGGGGGCCCTGCTGGATGCCCTCGTCGAAGGCGCGCTTCACGGCCAGCTGCCGCTCGTCGCCGGACAGGTCGCGCAGGGTGGTCACGCCGGCGCGGGCGGCCTTCTGCGCGTTGTTGGCGATGTGGAAGACCTGCTCCTCCCACGGGGTGATGAGCGGCCATGACGACCAGTCGGCGCGTCCGGAGCCCGAGTACGCACCCAGGTGCACGTGCGTGTCGATCAGACCGGGGATGACGCAGTATCCGTCGAGCCGCTCGTCGTGGGATTCGACCGCCTCGATGCGATCGCCCGACCACTCGAGGCTGCTCGCCCCGCGGTAGGCATGGCCGTCCCAGAGAGGGATGCCTCGGATGCTGTCCGTCGTGGTCACTGCTGACTCCTCCGTGTGCGGGTTGACTGACGCTAGCAGATCTCCGCCCACTTGTTGATAGGTTTGGTCGATCATTACGCAACTTGTTGACTAGTTGTGACGATGGTGGCGACTGACGGCCCCGGGCCGAATATGCTTGCCTGGAGCAGGGGGACGGCGATGACCGACGGCACGATGGGCGCGTGGAGCGAGCGCAGGACGCGCACCCCGCTGACCGACAGCGAACGCATACTCAGCGGCGTGCTGAGGCACGTCCGCGAGGCGGTCGCCTCCGACAGCACTCTGCCCGGCGAGCACCGGCTCGCCGAGGCGCTCGGATGCACCCGGCAGCAGATCCGCCATGCACTGGCCGATCTGGAGAACCAGGGGATCGTCGTCCGCCGCCAGGGGGCCGCGACGACCATCGACCCGCTCACCCTGCGACTGAGCGCCCGCTTCGAGGCGCGCGTGGAGTACGGCGACGTCCTGGCCCGCATGGGGTACACCCCCTCGGTCGAGGTGCTCTCGGCATCCTTCGAGCCCATCCCGGACGAGATCGCCGCTCTGCTGCATCCGCAGATCGAGCCGGTCGGCGCGCACATCCGGCTGCGCTGGTACGCCGACGACATCCCCGCGATGGTCGGCGAGTACATCCTCCCGCTCCCCGCGGGCATGGAACGACCGTTCATCGACCCCACCCGCCCCGTCTTCGACATCGCGCAGGACCTCTGGTCCGAGGCCATCGCGTGGGAGGTCGTCTCCGCCGGCGTCACGGCCCTCACGGCCGAGGAGGCCGAGCACCTCGAGCAGCCCGAGGGAGAGGTCGCGAAGATGTGGACGATCGTCGGCGCATCGCTCAGCGGCAAGCGCATCTCGTATTCGCGCGAGGTGCATCACCGCGACCTGGTCACCTACTCGTTCATCCGCTCCGTGAAGGAGCCGTGGAAGATCGGACCGCGCTGACGCGCAGCCCTCACCCGGGCGCGGACTCGGTCGCCTCCTCGGAGGCCCCTGGACCCCCGACGGCATCCGCGCGGCCGTGACCGCCGAGCTTCTCCACGGCGAAGTCGAGCAGCGCCGACGCACGCGGCGTGAGCTTCATGTCCGCCGGCCAGATCCCCACCACGTGCGACACCGTCACCGGCGGGTCGAACGGCCGGATCACGATGGGCCGCCCCTCCGAGCTCATCGGGAGCGCATTCGGGCGCGACATGAGCAGGCCGTAGCCGAGACCACGCCCCACGAGAGCCTCGACGAGGATGATCTGGGTGACCTTCGCCGCGATCCGCGGCTCGAGACCGCGCGCGGTGAACGCGTCGGTCACGTTGCGGATGCCGGGCGTCGCGTCGTACAGGATGTAGGGCTCGTCGGCCAGCTCCGCGAGGTCGACCGTGTCGTGCGCGGCGAGCGGATGCTCGGGATGCAGGTGCGCCTCGAGCTCGGTCGCGTAGATCCGGCGACGCCGGTATCCGACAGGGAGCGACACGTCGTACACGAGCGCCACGTCCAGCCGACCCGCCTCCAGCGCGGACAGCAGCTCCTCGTTGGTGCCGACCATGATCTCGATCGTCACCCCCGGATGCCGCTTCGGGAATCCCTCGAGCAGCTCGGGCACGACGTTCGTGGCGAAGCTCGAATAGCATCCGAGCCGCACCGGCCCCTGCAGCTCCTGCTCCCGCCCCGCGCCGAGGACGAGCTCATGGGTCTCCGCGACGATCTGCCTCGCCCGCCGGGCGAAGTCCTGGCCGGTCGGCGTGAGTGTGAGCCCCCTCGCCTTGCGCCGCACGCACAGCTGCTCGCCCACCGCGTTCTCCAGGCTCGTGATGGCCTGCGACAGCGCCGACTCCGAGATGTGCAGGTGCGCGGCGGCCGCGCTGAGCGTGGGGAAGTGGGGCAGAGCGGCGAACAGCTCCAGCTGCCTCAGGCTCACATCGACCACGGCGGCTCCTTCTCCGATTCTTCAGACGAATCGAACTATATCCGCGAATAACTGTGATTTACACGCAGTCCTGCGCACCGCACGATGGGAGAAACCCGCATCCCAGCCCTCACCCGGAGGGCGATGACAATGACGTTAGGGACAACGATGACCACCTCCTCCGCCGCAGGAAAGCGCGCCTCGCAGCGCCGAATCGCCTTCGCGACCATCATCGGCACGACCATCGAGTGGTACGACTTCTTCATCTACGCCACCAGCGCCGGCCTGGTGTTCGCCCAGCTCTTCTTCGAGCCCGCAGGCAAGGAGATCGCGCTCCTGCTGTCATTCGCTACCGTCGGCATCTCGTTCCTCTTCCGCCCGCTGGGCGCCTTCCTCGCCGGCCACTTCGGCGACATCATCGGACGGCGGGCGATGCTGGTCGTCACCCTGGTCCTGATGGGCGTGGCGACGACTCTCATCGGCACCCTCCCCACCTACTCGCAGATCGGCATCACGGCGCCCATCCTGCTGCTCCTGCTCCGCATCCTGCAGGGCCTGTCCGCCGGCGGCGAGTGGGGCGGCGCGGTGCTGATGGCCGTGGAGCACGCGCCCGCCGACCGCCGCGGCCGCGCCGGCTCCTGGCCGCAGCTCGGGGTGCCCCTCGGGTTCCTGCTGGCGTCGGGCATGACCGCGCTGATGACGGGCGTGATCTCCCCCGGCGAGGCATACCTGCAGTGGGGCTGGCGCGTGCCGTTCCTGGTGAGCATCGTGCTGATCGTGGTGGGCTTCGTGATCCGCCGTTCCGTGGAGGAGAGCCCGGTGTTCGCCGAGATCGCCGAGCGCGGAAAGCAGGCCGGCCTGCCGATCGTCACGCTCTTCCGGCGCCACTGGCACCTGGTGCTCCTGGCGGCCCTCGTCTTCGTCGGCAACGGCACCCTCGGCTACATGACCACCGGCGGCTTCCTGAACAGCTACGCGATCAGCGTCGGCCATCTCGAGACCACCTCGGTGCTGCTCGCCGCCGTCTTCGCCGCCGTCGTGTGGTTCTTCTCCACGCTGCTGGCCGGATACCTCGCGGACGCGATCGGCCGGCGGAGCACCTTCCTCATCGGCTTCGGCCTGCAGGCCGTCATCGTCTTCCCGGTCTTCTGGCTCGTCGACGCCGGCGGACTCCCCGGCCTCTACGTGGCACTGCTGCTGATCTCGACGGGTCTCGGCCTCACCTACGGACCGCTGGCGGCGTGGTACGCCGAGATCTTCCCGGCATCCATCCGCTTCTCGGGCGTCTCGATCACGTACGCCATCGGCGCGGTGCTGGGCGGGGCGTTCGCGCCGATGATCGCCCAGATGCTGCTGGGCGCGACCGGCACCACCGCGGCGGTCTCCGCCTATCTGCTGCTCGCCACACTGCTGGGGGCCGGCGCCACGCTGTGCCTGCGCGATCGCCGCGGCATCGCACTCGGCCCCGACAACGAGGACGAGCAGGCCGTCGGAGCCACGGTCTTCGCATCCGCCGCGCCCGCAGGCGAGGTCGCCGGCCAGCTCGCGGGAACGCGATGATGCCCGCCCCGGCACGCACGTCAGTCAAGGAGAAGCAATGGTAGACAGCAGCACCAGGATCGCGATCATCGGCGGAGGGATGGGCGGCCTCACCGCCGCCATCGCTCTCACGAAGATCGCCGGAGCACAGGTGACGGTGTTCGAGCAGGCGAGCCGTCTGGGCGAGGTCGGCGCAGGGGTCACGCTCGCGCCGAACGCCGCGCGAGTGCTCGACAGGCTGGGTGTGCTCGACGGGATCCGAGCGGTGGGCGCCATCCCCGACGGGCACGGCGTGTACCTCGACGGTCTGGGCAACCTCGTCACCGATGCCGCCTGGGAGGACTCGGCCCAGAGGTATCAGAACATCGGGATGTACCGACCCGACCTCATCGACGGCCTCGCGAAGCACGTCGACCCCGATTCGATCCGCCTCGGCCACAGGCTGAAGTCGGTGCAGACGGTGGATGCGGGCGTGCGGGTCGAGTTCGAGAACGGGACGGAGGAGATCTTCGACGCGGTCGTCGGCGCCGACGGCATCCACTCGGTCGTGCGGGGCGCAGTGGGCCAGCATCCCGAACCCGTCTACTCGGGGTACCTCGTCTACCGCGGAGTCATGGACGCCTCGCGCCTGCCGGACGACTGGCCGATGATCAGCCAGGTGTGGATGGCGA
>Ga0308169_10006476_pt1 | contig 10304 bp, 13 predicted proteins | sample PhyBR1_2_FD_202139 | JGI IMG/M metagenome (GOLD analysis project Ga0308169, IMG submission 202139) | Phyllosphere microbial communities from UC Gill Tract Community Farm, Albany, California, United States - DLSLSB.R1 | ecosystem: Host-associated > Plants > Phyllosphere > Unclassified | place... | reverse complement strand
CTGACAATGAATCTTCCTCTATTACTAGACTCTACTCTTCTTGTCGCGACCGCAGGAGACGACAACGCTGTCTCGTTTGAGCGAATCGAATTCAGCGGGAAAGATGAACTCTTCGCAATATCAACTACATTGGCAGTACTTTCAGACGCCCATGCATCGACGATACAAGGTAAGTGGTTTCCTCCCCATACAGTCTGATTGGTGTAGCTGACTCTAAACTCTTCATGACAGGCCTCAAGTTCCTCTCTCCTAATCTTCTCGCCTCTTCCTCCGTCGAACAACGTCTCAACTTCTACTCCATCGACCCCTCGTCAGCATCACAAGGCGACCTCTCACTCTCTCTCGTCGAGTCTACGTGCCTCGATGTCGCCGACTGTTCTGCTCAAGATGCGATTCAGATTGATGAGGAGGGAGAAAAGTGGAAAGTCGTTGTCGCAGGAATAGGAATCGAGGTCGTCGAGGTATCACCTCGATTTGCGTAGGATATTGCTTGCTCTGAGAGACTGGGTCATTGTTGTAGGTCAGTCAGCGAGGGAAGGTTGTTGGAACTCTCGATCTGCATCATAAACGAGATGAGCTTCCCCTTTTCTCCCCTTTCTTTCGTTGTAGATCGAACGTTCTCTCCTATGTTGACTCTCGCAAGAACTCTTGAGGAAGCATAAGGAGGAGCACGACACAGTATTAGTGTCGACTTGCGAATATTATTTCCGAGTTTTCTCGATCCCTCAGCTTTCCCCTTCGACTGCTCCTTCAATCCATACTTCACTCTATCTCAATCCCTTCACTGCTAGCTCTCTCGGTAAGTCAGCGAGATTGACCCACTTTTCAACCGGATAATCCGCGGTCCAAAATCGCTCATTCCCTTTTTTCCTCTCTTTGCTCTCTTCCTCCTCAGTCCTTCTCCCAAGCGAGCGAAAGGATACACATAAGCCTTCAACAATCCTCTATGCACTCGCACGATGTCCGACACAGCTCCCTCAGCTACTCCTCCTCAAATCCATTGGTCCGACTCTCAATCTCCCTACTTCGTGCAGGTGATCTCGACGATCATCCATTCCAAAAACATCATACGCTTGTTAAATATTCTACACCAGTGTCAAGAGCCAATGAGGTGGTTGAAGGAGGAAACAGGCCGTTCGCGAGACAGTTTGCGAAAAAATGAAACGAGTCAGCAAAAGATGCTGGCGGACTTGAATTCACGTGGGTTGACTTTTTCACGTGACACGGTAAATATACACCCACTGACATTGCACGTGGGACAGTTGGGCCCGACGAAGCGTTCTTTCTTGCTAAATTTGAAGATTCAGTCAAGCAGCTGTCGGAAATAGAGGCCCTACTCGACGCAGTCAAAAGCCTAGCTGGGCATGAAGGAATGGATCTCGATCAAGCAGTGGTCAATGCGCCGCAAGAGCAACTTCAAGGTGCGGAGTCGGAGCCACAGCTGAGCTTGCGAAGAAGACGCGCAATTGGTTTTGGCGTTCTGGTGATGTCCCATTCTTCAAGCAATCTATCTCGAGAAGGGTAGGCTTCTGACAACTTACAAGTGGAACAGACCGTCTTTTACGCGAACAAGCGAGACCGACTGAAAGCTGCAAACCTCGTATTTCAAGACATAGTCGATCGCAGTGTTCGAATTCAAAGCACCACACAACATTATCTGAACTCGATGCAAGAAGAACAGACATATCATACGGAGACTATCGTCAAGAGGCGGCGACCGCTTGAAGAGTACGGAGTAATTTGTCGCGAGACTCGATTATCACTCTTCCTCGAAGAAGAGCGTCTATCTCGTTCAGTCATCGATCTCGTACTCGAATGGAAGAGGAACAAGTCGAAGGAGTAGGAGGAATAGAATTGCTTGAAAGGAGGGAGTAGCTTGAACAGAAGAAGTAGCTTGAAACGAATCCGAATGAGATTGCAACGTGAACTTTACCTTTGTCACCCTCTTCTGCTGTCAGCGCACTCGTTCTAGCACTCACCTGAGTGTGCTGTTAAGCTATGATTGTATTTTTGCTCAATCAGCGTCGAAGTCGAAGGAGTTTTGAGAAGAATCCAAGTCGAAGCACAGACCCTTCGAAAACCGCGGAAACTTTCGGAGCTTCTACCTTCGAATCGCTTCACTCTCTTCGTCCTCTCTCCCTTACCTCCCTGCCTTATGAAGTCCTCCAATCCATTGGGACGTACCTTCCGTGATCCAGTCGAACGCAGCTATGTGTGCCCGGAGCACCACTGTCTTTCGCAAGAAAATACAAGCTCTCCTTACTTCTTCGAGTTATACTCGATCTTCAGTATCCTCAAATGTCTACATCACTCGAAGCTGGACATCGGCTTAGCGCTGGAGGGTATCCTCGAGAATAAGGAATGTTCCGAGAAAGCGAACGAGCGTAAGACAGAGTATTTTCGCTTTCTTACCTGACGAGCTGACTTTTGCGTCGATCATGCAGTCTTCCTCCCTTACCACTCATCCAATCCCAAATACAGACAAGACGACGCAAAGATGAACTGGGCCAGAGGACTAGTAGGGACTTCTCTGCGAAATACAACATTGGCGAACATCGCAGCCGATGAAGAAACAGTCAAGGAATGCCAGATGGCAATCGATTCGCACACTGAGCTCCTCAGCCGCTACGTCGTGGATCTTGTCCTTCATTGGAAGCAAGATGCGCGGGAGTGAGGGAACGGATGGAAGGCCGGCGAGGAGCGAGAGAGGAGGAGTACTGGGATCGAATCTTTCGCACTTGCAACTTTATTCTTTGCTTTGAAACGATAGCTCGAGTCTCCGAGAAACGATAGCTCTCTGGAGATGGCGGGTACCTCGAGAGAAGTGATCGCTGTAGAATGCAAAAACGAGAGAAACGAGATACAAACGAACAATGACAAAGCCTACTTCCTTCGTCCTCCTCCTCCTCCTCCTCCCCCTCCACCTCCCCCTCGATCTCCACCACTCGATCCCTTGTAACCATTCGGGTTCTTCTTGCTCGGTTGATTGCTCCTCTTGACTCGTTTCTCCTTCGAGATTCGGTCCTTTCGAATGTCGGCAGCCGATTTGAGTCCACCAGGAGCAGAACCTGAAGATCCAGGTTTCCCGATCCTTCTCCTCTTTCCTTTCCCCTTCTCTCCTTCGTCCATCTTCGTCTTCTGACCTTGATGCCTCCATTTCTTCTCGTTTCCAGTAGTCGCTCTTCCTGCCAATTCAGCTTCTCCAACTTTAGGCATGTAGGTTCGACTCTTCTTCTTCCAATCGTCGTAGACTCCACTCTTGAACGTAGCGGAAAGCTTGTGTCCAGATTCGGATTTGATCATTTTCTTGTTGTCCGCTCCGACTTGATCTGCTCGAACGAACTTCTTCTGTCTTCGATCCCACTTGAGAGCGGAAGCCTTCTGAGCTTGAGCATCGGCAGGTGTTCCTTCGGTATCTCCTCGTCCAGATACGTCGTAAGTCGAATGAGCAGCTTGAGCGACGAATGAATCTCCGTTCGTAAGAGCGTAACTTTCAACGGACAGAGTCGAGAGTCAGTAAATGATCGAGGTGACAAGTGGAGTAGTGAAGGCTCACCCAGCTTCAGTAGCAGCACCTTCTTGTTCGTAGTTGAGGTAGAATCGAGGATCTCGGAAAGTTGCTCCTTCTCCAGTCGGTTTCGATCTCTTCGTAGGTTTCTTTCCGAATACAGCCTGTACTCGTCGAGTCGAGCAAAGTCAGTCGATGAACCCTACACAGAAGAGAGTAGTGATAAAGCGTACCTCTAGTTCTTCCTCATCTGCATCATCCATATCTTCTTTTCTCATTCGTTTCGTCGGTTTGTCCTCCTCGAGATCCCGCTCTTCCTCGTCCTCACTATCTCCCTCCATCTCTGCATCCCCATCACCTCCCTCGACTTGCGGTAACTCACTTTCATCGACTTTCCTCACCAATTCCCTCGCCCTCTCACTCTTCAACATCGCTTTCCTCCTCTCCTTCATCAACGCCGCCAAAGGTTCCGTACTCCTCTTCCCCCTCGTTCCCACCTCAAACACAGTCTCTGAAGGTCTGAACCCGCTGATCTTTGCCAATAAATCCGCCCTTTCCTTCTCTGCATCCTTCGCTCTCTGAACCGTTTCATTCGTAACTTCCATCGATTTCGATCCATTCGCTCCTCCTCCTCCATTCCTCGTAGTCAAGAGAGACCTCGCCATGAATTGATCGAAAACCGGATTCTCACTTCCAGCATCACTCTTCCCATCAATCCCATTCATCTTGTCATGTTTCCCTCTTGTAATCTCTTTCGCCCTCCTATAACTTTCCGGACTAGCCTTCGCCAATCCTCTCTCGTACATCTTCTGACCCCTTTGCGAGACTCCCTGTAGCGCTTCGAGTTGAGGATGGTGAATGAGTAAAGCTCGATGGGATTCGAGGTCGAGGTCGACGAGAGATCGAGGAGCAGAACCGAGGACGAGAGTTTGAGCGAAATCGGGAGCAGGGGAGGAAGGGAGAGGACAGATCTTGAGTGGACGAGAGAGGAAGAGTTCGAGGTCGAGCATGTGAGGGAGGTCGTGAGAAGTGACGAAAGTGTAAGCCCAACCGGTTCGACCTGCACGAGCGGTACGTCCTACTCGATGAACGAACGCTCGAGTACCATTCGGGAAATCGTAATTGATGACGTTCTCTACTCCTGGTACATCGATACCCCTCGCAGCGAGATCCGTTACGACCATGACTGAAGTTTGACTATTCCTGAACCTCGACAAAGCGATCTTCCTCGCCGTTTGATCCATCGAACCGTAAATCGCTGATACCGAGTAGTGAGCGGCGGTGAGTAAAGCCGAGATGTATTCGACGTGATGTTTAGTCGAAACGAAAACGACCGTTTGATGAGGAGATAAGATAGCTCCATCGATTTTCATGCCATCCTCGTCTTCGTCCGCCTCATCATGCTTCTTCTTCCCTTTCCACCCACCATCCAACTTCTGTTTCTTCGCGTTGAACTTGATCGCCTTCTTGCCTTGTCCAGCAGGTTTCCCCATTCCTCCACTAACCTCCTCGAAACTTTGTTCCGCCTCCCTTACTTGCCTCTTCCTCTCTTCGTCCCTCTCCAATTCAGTCATGACCGGTACTCCAATGACTTCCCTTAAGATTCCCAACAACACCGCTTCTTTCTCACTCGCCTTGACATCTAAATAAGCCATTTGAAGATCCTTCGAGATCTTCTGATCAACGTCGAGTCGAATCAATTTGGGGTTCTGTAATCCAGCTTTTGCGAATCCGACGAGGGAAGAAGGGAGTGTAGCCGAGAACAAGAGAGTTTGTCGAGTTGCAGGTAATCGATGAAGGATTTCGGTGAGTTGATCAGAGAATCCCAATTCGAATAATCGATCGGCTTCATCAATGATCAAAGATTGAATCGATGCGAGGGACAACGACATTTCGACCAATAAATGAAGGAATCGTCCTGGAGTAGCGATAATCCTATATCCAACACTCCTATCATCAGCTTTCTTTCCCTTCTTCGCAAAGAGTGAGTAGTAAACTCACACATCAGGATTACCAGCCATCGTTTCAAATTGACTCTCCATCCCTTCTCCACCAACAACCATAGCCCACCTCAAACTTTCCCCTTCCCCTCTAATCCCCCTCGCCAAATCTTTCCCAACTTTCAACACCTGCATCGCCAATTCCCTCGTCGGAACAAGAATCAACCCTCGTGCCCCGAATTTATCTGAATGAGTCCATAACCTCGACAATAGAGGTAATAAATAACATAAAGTTTTTCCAGATCCAGTTCGAGCCATACAGAGGTGATCTCTTGCAACAGTTAATTTCTTTCCTTGATCTGTAACTACCGTTTCGGTGGTTCCTAGGATCGAAGGTAATGCGAGTCGTTGAATTGGAGTAGGAGTGGTGAAACCCCTTTGTAGAAGCGTCTTCAACAAGAGAGGTGGGAGTCCGAGTGCTTGGAAAGATCCTCCTCCAGTGAGAGATTTACTAGATTTGTTGTCTTTGCCTTTACGAACTAGTGCTGCTCCTTCAGAGAGGTTTCGAGAGTGTTGTAAATCGGCTAGGTTCTTGAAGATTTCAGTTTCGGAATCGGATTCTTCTGAAGGGAGATCATCTTGTGCTGCTGGAGTTGAACGAGAGGTAGAGGGTTTAGAGGAGGAGGTAGAGGAAGAGAGGGAGGGTTTCTTGGAGAGAGAAGAAGATGAAGAAGGTTTCTTGGATTTGGATTTGTTTGAACCGAGGAGGGCGGATGCGATATCGATGTGACTGTCAGAATCTGAATCACTATCCATATCTATAGTGCTGGGAGGAAGTGGAGTGTAGTGAGGTGGTGGAGGGAAGGAAAGTTGAAGGACTTGGGATTTTTTTCAGAGCTTCCTCGATTAGAGATTCGCAATTCGTTTCAAACATAATGAACAATTTCATTCTCGCTCGCTCTCTCTTCGCACACAGAGACAGAGGGAGAGGAAAGGTTACTGATTCTTTTCTCTTTTTTTGGTCAAAACGGAAGGAGAGCTACAAAAGGAGAGAGATCTGTACAAATTGTGAAAAAGAGGAATCTGATCCGCACCTTTTTGAAGATCAATCAGTCTTTGCTTTCTTCTCTTGCGGCTACACACCCAAGAGGCCCACATCAGTGCCGTCACATCAAGAGAGATGGGAAAAGGATCAATGCGTGCGTACCTCTGATTCTGTTGGTGCACCGAATCGAGCAGCTCGTTTCTTTTTCTTCTCTTCATCTTCTTGTAACCTGTGATTCATCACTCCTCTTCCTACGGTCAGTGACATACCCTCATGTAGTCGAAGAGAGTGTGACCAACTCACCTCTTTTGTTGTTCAGGATCCAATTCTTTCTTCTTCTCAGCAGCAGCTAAAGCAGCAGCGGGTTCAGCAGCTGCTTGAGGATTTCCAGTCTTCTCTGCGATCGTCTTTTCTCCTGATGGTGCTGATTTCGAAGTAGGGGTAGGCTTGTCGGCTTTAGGTTTACGTTCTCGTCGATTTGAACCGAGAGGTTTATCCAGCGCATCGAGAGACTACGTTACGACGACGCCTCTTCAGTCTTGGTTCTCGGGGGATGAGCTGAGTGAGAGTGTGGAGACTTACCTTGTTCAGTTTAGTCGAATCGTTCTCATCTGCAATGTTCAACCCAAACCTCTCTGCTCTCTTCTTCTTCTCCTCCTCCTTTTGATCGACCTCACTGTTCGCACTTTCCCCTCCGCCAAACCTCGCCAATCGTTGTTTCCTCTTCTCCTCTTCCATTTTACCCGCTTGTTCCCTCTCCAATTTCTTCTCCTCCTCGAATCTCAATTTCTCTTCCTCACTAATTTCCTCGACTTTCTCTTTCTCCTCCTCCTGATCTTGAGCTGCAGTAGTGACACTAGGTTCTTCTCCATCTTGAGGAGTGAGAGTAGCTGCAGGTGCTAGTTCTTGAGTAGTTCCAACTCCTGCTCCATCGGGTTCGTCGGTCGATTGTCCAGTTGGATCCATGGTTGATTCTGTTGATTCTTCTCCGAGGTTTGATTCGAGGATTCGTGAAATCAAATCATCTTTCTTTCCTGTTACGGGGAGGGAATGGGTCGAGAGGATCTCCTATAGGAAATCAGTTTCAAAAGTGAGAGTCAGTGAGAGGCAGAAGAGGAGAGAGGGCGAATAGGCGTACCTTGAGTTTGACTACTGTTAGAGCTTTCAACGAGGATTCTGTGTAGCTCATGGTTGAATCTAGTGGTCGTTGTGAAAGAGTTGGAGAGAAGGGAAAGGGAAAACACGAATCTTTCATCTTCTTCTCTCGCAACCACCAGTCACTCGAATAACTCATACGTAAGCTAGTCATACTCCACTGACTACAATTGAGTCTACTGACACGCGTTCAATCTTCTATAGCTCTCCCTCGTCAATCTTTAACAAGTCAGTCATGTCGAGTGAAGCAGTTTATCAAGCGACTTGTACTGCACCCGTAAGCCTCCCTACTACCTCCACTTACTACTCTCACTGACGTCCCCCTCTCCCCTTCTCAGGTGAACATCGCAGTAGTGAAGTAGTCCGCTCTCTTTCCTTTGTCTCTTTCCCAACCTCTCACTGACCCCCTCTTCCATTCATTCGATAGCTGGGGTAAACGAGACACCTCTCTAATCCTACCCACCAATTCATCCCTCTCAGTAACCCTCTCTCAAGATCACCTTCGTTCTCTCACTTCCGCAAGAGCAATCACCGATTCTTCTTCCTCGAAAGGAGGCGATCGATTATGGTTGAACGGAGAAGAGGAGTCAATCCCAGAGGGTGGAAGAACCGAGAGGTGTTTGAAAGAAATGAGGGCAATCAGGAGATCTTATGAAGTACGACTCTCTTTCAACTTCTTCCCTTCTCTTTGTTTTCGCTGTGAAACTGAACCTCGCTCGTTCTCTCCCTCAAACAGGACAAAGACTCTTCCCTTCCTCCCCTCTCTTCCTACCCACTCCACATCGCATCCGAAAACAATTTCCCTACCGCAGCAGGACTCGCTTCATCCGCTTCCGGTCTCTCAGCACTCATCGCGACTCTCTCAACTCTCTACACCCTCCCTACCCTCGGCACTTCAACCTCAGATCTCTCCCGTATCGCTCGTCAAGGATCGGGATCCGCTTGTCGATCAATGTTTGGTGGATACGTCGGATGGGAAATGGGAGAGAAAGAAGACGGATCCGATTCAGTCGCTTATGAAGTAGCCCCAGTCGAAGCATGGGACGATCTACACGCGATTATCCTCGTCGTGTCAGATAAGAAGAAAGGTACACCTTCTACCGCAGGAATGCAACGAACCGTCGCTACCTCTTCTCTCCTCCAACATCGAATCAAGCACGTCGTCCCACAACGAATGGAACGAATCTCTACCGCGATCAAATCGAAAGATTTCCCAGTATTCGCAAAAGAGACCATAGAGGATTCGAACCAATTCCACGCCGTTTGCCTCGATACGACTCCCCCCATTTTCTACCTCAACGACGTTTCCCGTTCAATCATTCAACTCATCGAGGAATTGAACCGATCCTCTGGAACTCCAATCGCAGCTTACACTTACGATGCAGGACCCAACGCCGTCCTCTACACCGAATCAAAGAATGTTCCTCTAGTCTTATCAACCGTCCTTCGTTACTTCCCACAAACCGAAGAGAGTTTCCCAGATCCTTTTGGAATGGGAATCAAAGCGGGGAGTGTCAAGATGCCGGAAGGGTTCAATGAGAAATGTATCCTTGAGACGGAGGTAGGAGTCGTACCGAGGATTATTCATACCAAAGTTGGGGATGGACCGAGAGTGTTAGATTCAGAGAAGGAAGGATTATTGGGAAAGAATGGGATGCCAAAGAGGGTTGTAGGATAGATGGCTTTAAAGGAGGTTTTAGTCGGGTTCAAAGCAAACATTCGGTTTTTCTCTCTTTTCGATTCTACTTCCCTTTTTTTCCGTTTACTTTCTGTTCTTCGTTTGGTTCATTACGGGGGTTTGTCTAGTCATCTTACTTGCTTCATCTCCTTCCCTCCCCTCTCTTACTCTCGCAAAAAATCCCGTTCTGCCTTTAAGATTCTAGCTCTCGTCGTCGATTTATCATAACATCTCTATCTCTCTCTCGCAATACCCTGGAATCCATATCTTTCGCTCTCTTCTGCTATACCGCCTCTCCTGAGAGATGCGAAAAGAGTCGTATAGAATGAAAATATTAGCTACAAGTTATATCTATCCCTCCCTCCCTCCATTCCTTTATTCCTCCTCCTCCGTACCACTCCCCTCGTCATCTCCCAAGAAATCCGCATACGCAGGATTCTTAGTCTCCTCGACAAACGGATACCCTAGGTTCATTAACCATTCATCGAACGCCTCGTTCTCACTTGGAGGTACTTGAATACCACACAGAATCTTTCCGACATCTACGCACTCAATACGCTCTGTCAGCGAGGGAAGGGAGAGATAACAGAGAGAGAAAAAAAAGCCGTACCTCCACCATGATTTCTATAATGGAATAAAGAAATATTGAACCCTTTTCCCAAACCCTCCAAAAACTTCCTCAATGCACCCGGTCGCTCAGGGAATTCGAACCTGAACATCCTTTCATCTTGTACTTTCGCTTTGCCACCTACTAAATACCTCGCATGAGATTTCGCCAATTCGTTTTCTGATATATCGAGGGCTTTCATCTTTTGTTTCTTTAGTTGAGAGATGAGACCTGAGAGTTCTTTGGATCGAAGTTGTTGGGGTGTTGGTTGAGGGGTCGAGGTACCGGGGAGGAGTTGGGAGGGAGGTGTCGAGTTTGTAGGGAGGGAGGGAGTCGATAGGTAGAAGGAGAGGAAAATGAAGGCTCGTTTC
>Ga0308169_10006475_pt1 | contig 10305 bp, 9 predicted proteins | sample PhyBR1_2_FD_202139 | JGI IMG/M metagenome (GOLD analysis project Ga0308169, IMG submission 202139) | Phyllosphere microbial communities from UC Gill Tract Community Farm, Albany, California, United States - DLSLSB.R1 | ecosystem: Host-associated > Plants > Phyllosphere > Unclassified | place... | reverse complement strand
TACGGCGACACCACGCTCGTCGACTCGATGGTCTACGACGCGCTGTTCGACCAGTTCACCAAGCAGGCGATGATCAACCTCACCGACACCTGCAACGCCGCCTCGAACAAGTTCACCCGCGAGGAGCAGGACGCGTTCGCCGCGCAGTCGCACCAGCGTGCCGCCGCCGCCCAGAAGAACGGCATCTTCGACGACGAGATCGTCCCGGTCACGATCTCCTCGCGTCGCGGCGACGTCGTGGTCAGCCAGGACGAGGGTGTGCGTGCCGACACCACGGTGGAGTCGCTCGCCGGGCTGCGTCCCGTCGTCAAGGAGGGCACCATCACCGCCGGTTCGGCCTCGCAGATCTCCGACGGCGCTGCCGCGGTCGTCGTGATGAGCAAGGCCAAGGCCGAGGAGCTCGGCCTCGACTACCTGTGCGAGATCGTCTCCCACGGCCAGACCGCCGGTCCGGACTCCTCCCTGCAGCTCCAGCCCGCCGCCTCGACCACCAAGGCGCTGGAGAAGGCCGGCCTGCAGGCCTCCGACCTCGACCTGGTCGAGTTCAACGAGGCCTTCGCCGCCGTCGGCATGGCCTCGGCCCAGCAGCTCGGCATCTCCGAGGAGATCGTCAACGTCAACGGCGGCGCGATCGCGCTCGGCCACCCGCTCGGCATGTCCGGCACCCGCGTGGTGCTGCACGTCGCCAACGAGCTCAAGCGCCGTGGCGGCGGCACCGGCGTGGCCGCCCTCTGCGGCGGTGGCGGTCAGGGCGACGCCCTGATCGTCCGGGTGCCGCAGGCGTGAACCCTGCCTGATGGCTCGTACTGACATCGAGGTCACCGACCTCGTGGACACCGCCCGCGGCGGACTCGGAAATCCGGGTTCCTCGCGGGCGGTCGCCCGTTTGATCTCGCTGATCGAGGACGCCACCGATGCCTCGTCGGGTCGCCTGCGCGAGGTGATGGCGGCGCTGTCGCCGTACGTCGGGCACGCCCACGTGATCGGGCTGACCGGCGCCCCCGGCGTCGGCAAGTCGACCACCACCAACGCCCTGGTGCGCGAGCTGCGCGCGCTCGGCAAGCGGGTGGCGGTGCTGGCGGTCGATCCCTCGTCGCCCTTCTCGGGCGGAGCGCTGCTCGGCGATCGCATCCGGATGACCGATCACGCGGGGGACCGGGGCGTCTACATCCGCTCCATGGCCTCGCGCGGCCATCTCGGCGGTCTGGCCTGGAGCACGCCGCAGGCGATCCGCGTGCTTGACGGTGCCGGCTTCGACGTGGTGCTGGTGGAGACGGTCGGCGTCGGTCAGTCCGAGGTCGAGGTCGCCGGGCTCGCCGACACCACCATGGTGCTGCTGGCGCCGGGCATGGGCGACGGGATCCAGGCGGCGAAGGCCGGCATCCTCGAGATCGGGGACCTCTACGTGGTCAACAAGGCCGATCGCGACGGCGCGATGAAGGTCCGGCGCGACCTGCGCGGGATGCTCGCCCTCGCCGCGCGCGCCGAGGGTGCGTGGAAGCCCCCGGTGCTGCCGATCTCCGCGCAGAGCCACATGGGGCTCGACGAGCTGGTGGCTGCCATCGAGGAGCACCGCACGTGGCTCGATCGCTCGGGCATGCTCGCCGTACGACGGGCGCGCCGGGCCCGCGAGGAGATCGAGGCCATCGCCGTGGCGGCCCTGCGCGCCCGCTGGGAGCTGCACGGCCGGGACCGGCTCGACGAGCTCTCCGCTGCCGTGGCAGGCGGCGAGCTGGACCCGTACGCGGCCGCGGACACCCTGCTGGGCTGAGGATGGGCTGTGCGCCCCGGGCGCGCCTCCACCGATCCCAGGCGTCACTTCGGCATCATGGTGCCCCATGAAGAAGCTGATTCTCGGGGTGCTCGTGCTCTTTATCGGGTTCTGGCTCTTCCAAGATCCCCACGGCCTGGCCACCACGGCCAAGAGCGCGGGCAGCAACGGCTGGGACGGCGCGTCGGCCTTCATGACCAAGACGATCTCCTTCGTCCAGGACCTGTCCGACTAGGTCATGAGCGCCTTCGGGTCGCCGGACATCCGGCGGCACCTCCTGCGCGAGGAGGGCGAGGTCGTCGTCGACGAGGTCGAGCGGCACTGGGTCGCCTTCGTCCGCCCCAGCCTCGAGGCCTTCGTGGCCTTCCTGCTGCTGACCGCCTCCCTCCTCGTGAGCATCGGCGTGGCCTGGGTGCTGCTCCTCGCGGGTGGCGCGGTCGCGCTGCATGCGGGGTGGGCGACGCTGCGCGAGCGCCGTGACCGGTTCGTCGTCACCAACATGCGCGTCTTCCGCATCCACGGCGTGCTCTCCACCAGGCTCGCCACGATGCCGCTGACGCGGATCCTCGACATCACCGTCGACAAGCCCTTCACGGGCAGGATCTTCGGCTACGGCCACTTCATCTTCGAGTCCGCGGCCCAGGAGCAGGGGCTGCGCGAGATCCGGTACGTCGGGCGGCCCGACGATCGCGACCTCACCATCCAGCGGGTGGTCCAGCGCTCCGGGCTGCGTGGTCCCCGGGTCGGGTGACCCCCATAGAATCGGGGGCATGACGCAGCAGCCGTTCTCCCGTCCTGGAGCGATCGACCTCGGCGCCCTCCAGCGCCCCGCGCAGCCGCCCGCAGCCGGGCAGGCCACCGGTTCGCCGACCGGCGCCGATGCGGCCGGGGGATCCGCCTACAGCGTCGAGATCGGGCGCGACAACTTCCAGAGCACCCTCGAAGCGTCGATGCACGCCCCGGTGCTGCTCGCCTTCTACTCGCCGACCCGGATGCCGGAGTCGGCCCAGCTCGCCGCCGACATCCGCACGCTGTCCGACGAGTTCGAAGGCCGCTTCCTGGTGGGCCTCGTCGACATCGACACTGCTCCCGAGATCGCCCAGGCGATGCAGATCCCGTCGATCCCGCTCGTCGTCGCGGTCATCGACGGACGCCCGCAGCCGCTGCTGCAGGACGTCGTCCCCCTCGAGCAGCTGCGCACGATGCTCACCCAGGTCGCCCAGCAGCTGACCGCCTCGGGGCTCACCGGTCGGCACCAGCCGCGCCGCGTCGAGGCGCCGGAGGGCGACGAGGAGTACGTGGACCCGCGCTACGCCGCCGCGCAGGACGCGCTCGGCGAGGGCGACATCGACCGCGCGGTCGCGGAGTACCAGAAGCTCGTCGACGCGAACCCCGCCGACGCCGAGGCCGCAGCGGGACTGGCGATGGCGAAGGTGCTCCAGCGGACCGCCGGCATCGACGCGGACGCGGCGCTCGCCGCCGCCGATGCCGAGCCCGGCAGCGTCGAGGCGCAGACCCTGGCGGCCGACCTGGACCTGGTGATGGGCCGGGTGGACGAGGCCTTCCAGCGGCTGATCGCGCTCGTCACCCGTACGGCCGGGGACGAGCGCAATGCCGCTCGCGAGCACCTGCTCGGTCTCTTCGCAGCGGTCGGCAACGAGGATGCCCGCGTGCTGAGCGGGCGCCGCGCCCTCGCCTCCGCACTCTTCTAGCCCGCGGACGTCATACGAGTCGTGCCCCTCTGCGGTGGCGGGCGTATGACGTCCCGCTAGAGCCTCGCGCCGGCCTCGCAGAGCCCCTCGAGCAGGGCGGCGATGGCCGGCGAGTCGGCCATGCTGCGCCGGTGCAGGGCGATCACCGCCCGGGTCGGGACGGGATCCTTCATCGGCACGGCGGCGAGGTCGTCGGTGAGGGCGGCCCGGCCCAGCCGAGGGATGAGGGAGATGCCGAGGCCGGCGCGGACGAGAGCGAGATGGGAGTCGAACTCCATCGCGACCTGCGCGATGCGCGGCAGACCCCCGGTGCCGACGTACATCCGGTTGAGCCACTGGCGGCAGATGGTGCCTTCCGGGGTGGCGATCCAGCCCTCGTCCAGCAGGTCCGTCGGCGTCAGCACCTCGCGGCCGGCGAGGGGGTGCGTGCGGGGCACGATCACCTCGGCGAGATCGAGGCCGACCCGCGTCGCGGTGAGGTGATCGGGGATCTGCAGGGCCACGTCGCCCCAGCTGTGCACGAGACCGAGATCGGCCTCGCCGCGGGCGACGAGGTCGATCGTGTCCCAGGGCTCGCTCTCAACGAGCGCGACCCGCAGGTCGGGATGCTCGGCGAGCACCGCCGGGAGCATCGGCGCGATCAGGCCGCGGGTGGCGGTGGAGAAGACCGCGAGCCGTACGTCCCCGGCGACCGTCTCGGCCTGCTGGTGCAGCCCGGCCTCGAGCTCCTCGAGGTCGGCGAGCAGCCGGGTGCCGTGCTCGACGAGATGGCGCCCGTGGCGGGTGAGGATGACGCCGCGTCCGACCCGCTCGAGGACGGGCACGCCGGCGCTGCGCTCGAGGCGCTTGATCTGCTGAGAGACGGCGCTGGGGGTGAAGCCGAGCGCGTCGGCAGCGGCGACCACCGATCCGTGGGTGGCGACGGCTCGCAGCGACACGAGGGCGTCGAGGTCGATCATGAAGCGATGCTAACTGGTCATGCGTAATTCTGCGCGCTGGTGCTTCATGATCATGGGAGCGAGGATGGATGCCATGAGCCGCCGTGACTCGCTCCTCGCCGCCCTGGTCGCCTGCATCTGGGGATTCAACTTCGTTGTCATCGACTGGGGGATGGCCCCGCGCGACGGGCACCACGTCCCGGCGCTGCTGTTCGCGGCCGTCCGATTCGCGCTGGTGGCCTTCCCTGCGCTGCTCTTCGTGCCGCGGCCGCAGGCGCCGTGGCGCACGATCCTGCTGGTCGGCACGTTCATGAGCATGGGGCAGTTCGGCTTCCTCTACGCCGCCATGCACGCGGGGATGCCGCCCGGCCTGGCCGCGCTCGTCCTCCAGTCACAGGTCGTCTTCACCATCGTCATCGCGGCCGGCGCGTTGGGGGAGCGGGTGAGCACGGCGCAGGTGGTCGGCATCAGCCTCGGCGTGGTCGGGCTCGTGACCGTCGCGCTCGGTCGCGGCGGGCACGTGCCGCTCGGCGCGCTGCTGCTCTGCGTCGCCGCCGGCCTGTCGTGGGGCATCGGCAACGTCATCGCCCGGGCCGCGCGCGTGCCGGGCGGCCTCGGCCTCGTCGTCTGGTCGGCGCTCATCGTGCCGGTGCCGCTGCTGGTGCTCTCGCTCCTGCTCGACGGCCCCTCGGCGGTCGGCGACGGCATCGTCCACCTGGGCTGGCGCGGCGCGGTCTCGACCGTCTACACCGTCGTGATGAGCACGCTGGTCGCGTACGGCATCTTCAACACCCTGCTGGCCCGACACCCCTCGCACCGGGTGGTGCCGTGGATCCTGCTGGTGCCGCCGGTGGCGATCGCCTCGGCCTGGGCGCTGCAGAGCGAGGTCCCGAACGCCGCCGAGCTCGCGGGCGCGGCGTTGCTGATCCTGGGCGTGATGATCGCCCAGGGAGTGCTACAGCTACGGGCGGCCGCTCTCGGTGTACGGAGCGCCGCCGCCGTGCGCACGCGCTAGCGCCGCCTCGATGCGGCGCGCCGTGAAGTCAGCCGCGAGCTCGCGCACCTCGGCCATCGTCTTGAACTCCGCGGCCCGGATCTCGTTGGGCTGGAGCACCAGCTCCGCGGCCAGTTCGACGGGCTGGACACCGCCGTCGAAGACCAGACAGACGGCGTCGTCCCAGCCGCTCCACGGCGGCAGCCAGTCGGTGAGCAGCAGCTCGCCGGCGGGGATCTCGACGCCGAGCTCCTCCTCGAGCTCGCGGCCGACCGCCACGCGGGGCGACTCGTCGGGCTCGACGACGCCGCCGGGCAGGTCCCAGTCCCTCTTGTAGGTGAGCTGGCACAGCAGCACCCGGTCCTCGCCCGACCCGTCCGGCGCCGCGCGCACCAGCATCTGGCCGATGGCGCGCTTGCGCGGGAGGAACGAGTTGAGCAGCGCCCGGAAGCTCTTTGGGTCGTCGAGCGGGACGTCGGAGGCCAGCCGGGCGTAGACGAGCCGATCCTGCGGCTCGCCGCCCACGGTGACGCCGCGCATCGTGCCCTCACGCTGCATCCCGGCCCAGGCCGCCACCCGCTGGCCGGTCTCGTCGCTCGGGTCGAGGAGCGCCTCGACGCGTGCGTGGGCCATCAGCGCGGCCGCCACCTCGCGCTGGACGACGGCGGCCGGTACGTCGCTGGGCCACTCGATCCGGGCGATCCCGTCGGCCACCGTGGTCACGATCGTCAGCGGCTCCTCGGTCACGCTGTCACCCTATCGAGGAGTCACTCGACCGCCGGACGGAGCCAGACCGTGCCGAGGGGAGGGATGGTGATCGAGGCGCTGGCCGGCTGACCGTGGGAGGGCTCGTCGATGGCCTCGACCGCACCCAGATTGCCCACTCCGGAGCCGCCGTAGCTCTCGGCGTCGGTGTTGAGCACCTCCTCCCAGGTGCCGGCGGACGGCAGCCCGAGGACGTAGCCATGGCGTGGCACCGGGGAGAAGTTCGTGACACAGACGAGCGGGGCCGCGTCGGGGGAGGAGCCGTGGCGGACGAAGGCGAGGACGTTGTTGGCCGCGTCGTCCCCGACGAGCCAGCCGAAGCCCGACGGCGAGCCGTCCTGCTCCCACAGCGCCGGCGTCTCCCGGTAACGGGCGTTGAGCTCCTTGACGGCACGGTGCATGCCCAGGTGCTCGGGGTGATCGAGCAGCCACCAGTCCAGCTCGCGCGACTCGGCCCACTCCGACTCCTGGGCGATCTCGCAACCCATGAAGATGAGCTGCTTGCCCGGGTGCGCCCACATGAAGGCGTAGTAGGCCCGCAGGGTGGCCAGCTGCTGCCAGCGGTCGCCGGGCATCTTGCGCAGCAGGGAGCCCTTGCCGTGCACGACCTCGTCGTGCGAGAGCGGCAGCACGTAGTTCTCCGACCAGGCGTACGAGAGCCCGAAGGTCAGCTCGCCGTGATGGTGGGAGCGGTGCACCGGGTCGTGCTTCAGGTAGGAGAGCGTGTCGTGCATCCAGCCCATGTTCCACTTGAAGCCGAAGCCGAGCCCGCCGCCGTCCGTCGGGGCGGTGACGCCGGGCCATGCCGTCGACTCCTCGGCGATGGTGACGATGCCGGGCGAGCGCTTGTAGGAGGTCGCGTTCATCTCCTGCAGGAACTCGACCGCCTCCAGGTGCTCGTGGCCGCCGTGGCGGTTGGGCAGCCACTCGCCGGCGTTGCGGCCGTAGTCGAGGTAGAGCATCGAGGCGACACCGTCGACGCGCAGGCCGTCGGCGTGGAACTCCTCGAGCCAGTACGCGGCGTTCGCGTACAGGAAATTTCGCACCTCGGGGCGACCGAAGTCGAAGATGTGCGAGCCCCACTCGGCGTGCCAGCCCTTGCGCGGGTCCGGGTGCTCGTACAGCGGGGTGCCGTCGAAGCGGGCCAGCGCCCACTCGTCGGTGGCGAAGTGGCCGGGCACCCAGTCGAGGATCACGCCCACGCCGGCCTGGTGCAGCTGGTCGACCAGGTAGCGGAAGTCGTCGGGCGTCCCGAACCGGCTGTCGGGGGCGAAGTAGCCCGTGACGTGGTAGCCCCAGCTGCCGCCGAACGGGTGCTGCATCACCGGCATCAGCTCAACGTGGGTGAAGCCGAGGTCGGAGACGTAGCCCACCAGCTCGTCGGCCAGGTCGCGGTACGTCCGGCCGCGGCGCCACGAGGCGAGGTGCACCTCGTAGACCGACATCGGCCGGTCGACGCGCTGGCGGTCGGCCTTGCTCTCCTGCCAGGCCTGGTCGCCCCACTCGTACTCCGAGGCCCACACCCGTGAGGAGGTGGCCGGGGGCACCTCGGCGAAGCGCGCCATCGGGTCGGCCTTGGCCCGCCACTCACCGTCGGCGCCGCGCACCATGTACGCGTAGTGGGCGCCGCTGCCCACGCCGGGCACAAAGGTCTCCCAGACCCCGGAGGAGCCCAGCCGCGTCATCGCGTCGGCGGCACCGGTCCAGTCGTTGAAATCGCCGGCGACCTGCACCTCCTGCGCGTTGGGCGCCCAGACCGCGAAGTGGGTCCCCTCAGCGGTCACGTGCGCGCCGAGGGCATCCCACAGCTGCTCGTGGCGACCCTCGTTGATGAGGTGGATGTCGATCTCGCCCAGGGCCTTGGTCGGCGCCGGGTCGGACTTGCTGGGCATCAGGCTCCGATCCGCGCGACCGCGGCCAGCGGGATGTTGATCCACGTCGGGCGGTTGCGCGCTTCGTAGACGGTCTCGTAGACGGCCTTGTCGGCCACGTACGCATCGAGCAGGAGTCGCTGCTCGTCCGAGAGATCGCCGGCGTAGGCGACCAGGAAATGGTTGCGAGCGCGGTGCGCCCACTCCTCGACCCGCTGGTGCAGCAGTGCCTCGAGATCGGTGGTGACCTCGGGGTCCAGGTCGGGGAACTGATGCATCACCACGTGCGGCGCGTAGTCGAAGGAGCGCAGCATCCCGGCGACGTCGCGCCACGGCGAGTCAGGCAGCGAGCGTACGAGCAGCGGCTTGGCGGGCTCGCCCTCGAAGTCGACGAACTTCCAGCCCAGCGACGTGCGCAGGGTCTGGCCGAGGTGGAGATCGCCGTGGATCCGCTGCACCGGGAACTCACCCAGGTCGGCGACCTTGGCGAAGACCGCGCGCAGCGCGCCGTCGTACGGGGCGAGCTCGGGGACCGCCGCGATCGCCGCCTCGAGGCGCTCGGTCATGCCGGCGGCCAGGTCGCTGGCCGATGCGGTCGTCACCGGGAAGTGCTCGACGAGGTCGCGGTGGACCTCGGCCAGTGCCTCCCCGAGCCGGGCGGCCTCGGCGGCGAAGTCACCGCCGGAGGCGGAGGCGTGTACCTCGGGCTCGGCGAACATGTTGCGCACCGACGCGAGCGCCAGGTCCCAGCCGTCGGTGGCCGTGCGCAGGAAGCGCTGCAGCATCGCCAGGTGGAGCGTCTGCTCCCCGTCACCGAGGTCGGCGGTGCCCTCCACCCAGCCGTAGAGATCCGCGATGTGGGTGCTGCCGGCCTCGGTGAGCACCTCGTGGATCTCGATGTCGGGGTTCACCCCAGGCGTGACCTTGCGGAAGACCTTCATGATCGCGTCCTCGCCGTAGGCCACCGAGGAGTTGGACTGCTGGCCGGCGAAGAGCGTGGAGTGCGTGGTCAGGTCGAGCTCGTGGCCCGGCATGCGGTGGAACGACAGCGCGGCACTGGAGGCGCCCTGGTCGAAGGAGCGCAGCCAGCAGGCCATCGCCTCCCGGTCGTGCAGCGCGTCGTAGGCATGCACCCAGCCGCGTTCGTCGTCCTCCCACCAGCCGACGAACGCGTGGTCGAGGCGGCCCTGCGGCTGCTCGTAGAGGGCGAGCGGCACCTGGTACAGCTCCGACTCCTCCACGGCCCCGTCCGCGTCCGTGTAGCGCACCTCGACGAGGTGGATCACGACGTACGGGCTGTCGTCGGCCCGCCCCGGGACCTCGCCGAGGACGCGGACCTCGCCGATCTCGAACGCCCGCCCCTTGCCGGCGAACCAGCGCGTGCGGCCCAGATAGTCCGCGAAGATGCTCGCATTGAGACTCACAGCAGCTCTCCCTCCTCAGTCGGCGCTACCGGATCGACAAGACGGAACCAGTAGAAGCCGTAGCCGCCGAGCGTCAACAGGTACGGCAGTTCCCCGATGGAGGGGAAGGAAACCCCGCCGAGGACCTCGACGAGCTGCTTGCCCTCGAAGCGCCGCAGGTCGATCTCGGTCGGTTGCGGGAACCGGGACAGGTTGTTGACGCAGACGATGATGTCGGTGCTGCCGTCGGCGTTCTCGAGCTCGCGGCTGTAGGCCAGCACCGAGGGGTTGGAGCCGCCCAGGTCGTGGAAGGCCCCCAGGCCGAAGGCGGGGTGGAGCTTGCGGGCGTGGATCATCCGCTGGGTCCAGCGCAGCAGGGAGGACTGGTCCTCCATCTGGGCCTCGACGTTGACGGCCTGGTAGCCGTAGACGGGATCCATCACCAGGGGTCGGTCGAGCTTGCCGGGGTTGGCGGTGGAGAAGCCCGCGTTGCGGTCCCCGGACCACTGCATCGGGGTCCGGACGCCGTCGCGGTCACCGAGCCAGATGTTGTCGCCCATCCCGATCTCGTCGCCGTAGTAGAGCACCGGCGAGCCGGGCAGCGACAGCAGGAGCGCGGTGAAGAGCTCCATCTGGTTGAGGTCGTTGTCGAGCAGGGGAGCCAACCGGCGGCGGATGCCGATGTTGGCCTTCATGCGGGGGTCCTTGGCGTACTCGCCCCACATGTAGTCGCGGTCCTCGTCGGTGACCATCTCGAGGGTCAGCTCGTCGTGGTTGCGCAGGAAGATGCCCCACTGGCAGCCGGACGGGATCTCGGGGGTCTGCTCGAGGATCTCCGAGATCGGGTAGCG
>Ga0308169_10006474_pt1 | contig 10307 bp, 15 predicted proteins | sample PhyBR1_2_FD_202139 | JGI IMG/M metagenome (GOLD analysis project Ga0308169, IMG submission 202139) | Phyllosphere microbial communities from UC Gill Tract Community Farm, Albany, California, United States - DLSLSB.R1 | ecosystem: Host-associated > Plants > Phyllosphere > Unclassified | place... | reverse complement strand
GGTCAGTTTTTGACACTTCACAAGCCACTCACATCTTGTCGATCCTTGAGCGTGACCTCGCCGTCTTCTCCCGCTTCTTCGTCCTCTTCGTCGTCGTCATCCACTTCGTCTCCGGTGCCGTGTCCGCCCGTCTCCTCGTCAAGCACCTCCGCAACCACCTCGTCGATGATACTGGGCGCCCTTTCGGGGACCACGCTCTCCTCGTCCTCGTCGACCGTGCTCGAATAGATCGACTCCGGTCTGCGCTCGTCCCTGGGCGACTGCCCCACAGGCGTCTCCGTCCCCGCGATGGAGCTGCCAAAGTACCCCTCACTCGCCTGTCGTCCGTCCCTCCCTACACTAGGAACCCGCGTGCGCGATACCGACCGGGACGTCATCCCCCGCGCCTGCTGTACGCTGAACGGCTCCTCCCCCAGACCCGTCGGAGGCGCAGACGAGTCCCCGTTATCCTGCCCCGCCATTCGCCTCTCCCGCTCCTCTCTCTCCCTCTCTTTCGCCCGCCGCATCTGCTTTCTCTCCTTCTGGCGCTTCCTGATCAATGCCTGTCCCCGATCCTCCACCTCGACCTCGTCGTCGTCCGCCTCGGCCTTCCTGGACTTGACCGTCCCAATGGCACCGCTGGAGTTGTGCGAAAGCAAAGGCGGGCGTGCACGAGATGCCGAGCGGGACATCGATCCCCCTCCCTGGATGGCTAGCGAGATGGGGAGGGCCGATGGTGGATTGCGCTGTGATCGTGGCGGCCGAGGCACACTTCCGCTTACGGATTGAGAATGATATGCCGCCGGCGAGCCGAAGCTGCTTCCCAGTGCTGTGGCCGGCATGCCGCGCTGTGAGCCGCCCACCCGCGGAGTCTGGTCGCCTGACATCCTGTAAGCTGTCGGTGGTCGTAGTCTGGTATCGTCTTCGTCCTCTGTCGACGAGAATGAACCGTTGCGGCGGGGCGAGATGGGTTGTAGGCCTGGGCGGAGGGCTGCCGGGGGTGATGATGCCGTCTGAAGGGGTTTCGGCCGGTGCTACCAGTAAGCAAGGGAGCGAATCGGGCGGGATGAGAGAAGCGGTCCGAGCTTTGATCGCGTCTGTGCGATGGTGGGTCAACGTTTCGCCTCGGGTTTGATAGCTTCCCGCGAAGCGTTCCATCGGACCCAGTGCGACCGTAAACAACCCGCCACGGCGTCATGCACGTCATGTGCAACGTGAACGGGATCCACTTACCGCTGGTGATGCGCCGGCGCCGGCACCCGCGCCCGAGCCACTCGCCATGGGTGAAACACCGGGTCGACCCTTGCCCAGTCCTTGTTGCGATGTTTGTCTCTGCGCCGCTGCTGGTTCGGGCCGTCTACCGCGGACCTCGTCCGCATCCGATCTACCCTGTTGCGGGACCATCGTCGAGTTGGGAAGATTGAGCAATGTGGGCGTCGGCGTTGTAGCGGAGTCGGACTGGTCGGGCGAGGACATGGTCGTGCTGAGACACGTGGTCGATCTGCGATGGCCGAGGTCGACGAATCGCTGCGAGGGTGATGCTGGTGTCGATGCGGGATAGTTTGGAGCTTTATATGCAGATACAAGGGTACATCACGGGTCGGACACGAGGGTGGTATGAACGAGCGAGAGAAAGGGAAGGCGAATCGCGCTCATGGGAGGAGGGCTCACGCGGCCATCATCCTTTCTTTGTTGGCTCCCGTTGTTGGACACGGGCCGAGTTCGAAGCGGGCGCGCTATTCGGCGATGTCCGATACTGGTGCCAATGCGGTTACGTCAGATCCAGATCAATCAACATCCAGTCAACCCATTGAGCCGATCTCAAGTCTGAACATTACATTCAAATACCATGCCGTACCGTCTCGAGATTGCTCGTACTGGACAGGCCAAGTGTAACGGTACGTGAGGAGGCAGTACAGCAGCGGGTGATACAAGCGCTCACGATTAGGCGGACAGCCGTGCAAGGGCACAAAGATCGAAAAGAACGAGCTGCGGGTCGGCGTTCCGGTCGACGTGATGGGCCATACGAGCATGAAGTGGAGGCATTGGGGATGTGAGTGCCTTTAAAACAAAGCTTAAACGCCCTGCTTAATACAGGCGTTACCGAGAAGGTCTTGAAGAACATGAAGGGGGAATTCGAAGACGCAAAGGACCTTGATGGGTGTGGGTTGGCCGACTCCCTGTCGGTGATGAAGCTGACGCCCAGTCGAGGACCTCGAGTAGGTGCTGATATGCTAATGAGAAAAATGTGCTTACGGATGAGCCCAACTAGCCAGGCCAAGGTGAGCTATCGGTGGCTCGCCTGCGTTCTTTAGCTCATTGAGCAGGTCGAGAAGGCTTGGGAGGACGGCCATGGTACGACCCCCCCCCCCCTTAATGTATAGCTCGTCACTGATCCGCAGTCGACCCAGCAGACATTCCGCCTTCCGCGATCAAGCAGCTTGATCCCGAGGCAGATGGCGAGGACGGAGACGAGAAGCCCACGCCCAAGAAGAAGGGCGCCAAAGCGAAAGGCGGCAAAGCAGCGAATAGCGACGGGGATGAGGCTGAGGAGAAGCCCAAGAAGGTATGCGTCTGGTATTCTACGTCGTCTCTTTCCACGCTCCAAAGCTTTGCCAGACGCTGATCCGCTGCAGAAGAGAGCTCCCAAGGCCAAAAAAGCCGCGGACGACAAGGAGGTGAAGCCCAAAAAGGTGCGCCAGTAACTTGATTATGAGCTCACGTATAGGCACCGGCGAAGAGGGGCAAGAAGGTCAAGAAGGAGGAATCCGAGGAGGAGAGCGCGTTGAGTGAAGAAGAGTCCGAGTCCGAGGCGTCTCTGTCCGAGTCTGAAGAGGAGGTCAAGCCGAAGAAGAAGAAGGTCAATTTTCCGCCGTTCGATGCCATCGTAGCTCACGATCAGGCGCCCGCGAAGAAGAGCAAGAAGGCGGTGAAGGCAGAGTCGGACCTGTCTGAAGAGGAGAAGCCCAAGAAGAAGGTATGTACCCCGTCCACGTTAGAGTATGAGCTGAACGAAGACGCCTGCCAAGCGAGGCAAGAAGGCGCCGGTCGATGACGAGTCTGATCTCTCTGAAGAGGAGGTCAAGCCAAAGGCCAAAAAAGTGAGCAGGCTTCCACCCGCTCTCCATCTCACCTTCACTACTTACGACAGCCACGCTCGAGCAAGAAGATCAAGGACGAGTCTGACTAGTTACGAAGGCGCGACTCCGACCCGCAGGTCTCGAGGCGACCGACTTTCCTCGACGTCTGCCAGGGTCGAAGTGTATATGTATATGGTGATTCGCGTCGTCTTTGTTGAATAGCCGTACAATCAGTTAGAGCAGTTCCGCTGCCTGAGTCCGTACCATCTCGCTGCTATGCCAAGTCAGGATCCCATTTTGATTCCGCTTCCAGCGGAACCGCGTGTTTTGGCGTAAAAGTGACGTCGTGGTTCCAGACCGGATCGAGATGCCGAAACAGCGTCAGAAACGGCGACGATTGGGGTGAAAGTCTGAAGACCCGATCGACAGAGTAGTGGGGCTGAAACCGAACGGGGGGGGGGGGGTGCACATGGGTGGTCATCAAAGGGAAAAGATGCAGATGACGTCGAAAGGACTGCGTTGACCGACACGTTCCAGGCTGATGACTTTTGCCTGAGCCGAACGGCTTTGCTGCTTTGCGGTGACATGCTTTGCTCATCCCTCTAAATTACATCTACCGTTCGACCTCGCTGCTTCTTTTCCCTGTCGCGCAGCGTTCTTGGCTCTTTCGACACCCTGCATACACCTCGCCGACGAACATGGCTCGACTACCGCTCTACCTCAACACGAGGACGCTCACCTCGCACCTGTGTGCGTCGAGTCGTCAAAGGATCGTGCCGTGGTGGATGCTGACAGCAGTCTATGGGCCGTACATCTACTTCCCGCTCATTGGCGGTCTGGCGTGGTGTGCCAACATCTTGGCACTGCTGTTGCTGTGGGTGACGGATGGGAAGCCCAAGTACCGAGGCGACGAAGCGAGTGTAGTCTTCATCTCGGACGTGGGAGCGGTGCATAAGGTGAGCCCAGCTGTGGTGGCTGATGACCCCGCACGTTCGCTGACATCAGACCCTCTTTATTGTGCTTTGCTGTGTCACCGCGGGCTGCTTCATCATCTCCCTTTTCGCTGAGCGATGGCTCCGACACATGGACCGACTGCCGACCGACCTGCGACCCAGGGAGAAGATCTTTGGTGCGTTCGGCCTGCTTGCCCCCCCCTCCCCCCGCATCTCCGCAGGCTGACCCCCCAGACTGGCTGGCGATCTTCTTCGGTATCGTAGGCATGGCTGGTTTGGTCCTCCTCTCCATCGTAAGCTCGACCTGTCGAACCGCCGTTCAGAGCTCACGCCCAGTTCGACGCGTTCAACCACAGCACCGTGCACTGGTCAATGACGCTCGTGTTCATCGTCGGTATTGCCCTCTCTGCGATCTTCCAGGCCGGCGAGATTGTAAGCTCGATTCCTCGATCATGTGCGGGTCCAAGCTGATCCTCAGTGGTCGCTGCACAAGGACCACCCGGACCGAAAGAGTCTCCTCCGGAACTCGATCCTCAAGTTGATCGTCGTCGGCCTGGCCGTCGCATGCGCCATCGCCTTCGGAGCGACCTACGGCGTTGTACGTAAACCTCTTCCTCTCATGAGGTCCATCTAATAGCAGTGCGGAGGCGACGCCTTTGCGACCGGCTCGCACAGTGCGGCCCAATGCAACACCATCACCTCCACGGCAGCTGCGCTCGAATGGACCGTTGCGTTCATCCTCATCTTCTTCTTCTTCACGCTCGTCGCGGACCTGTGGCCCGCGGGCAAGTCGTCGGAGCGATACATGCGCCGCCTGGCCAAGTGGCAGGAGAAGCACGCCGAGGGCGACGACTTTACCGGCCGACGGGCGTTCGGCGAGCACCCGGAGCGATGGCAGGACCGCTTCGAGGGCATGCGACAGAACATGTGGGCGAGGAACAACGGGCAGGACGCGCCGAGGGACAGCATGGCCAGCGCATCGCCTATGGTGGGCAATGGACAGGGATACCCAGCGGGGCAGATGGTCAGTACGGGGCAGTCGGGCGTCACGCAGCAGGCGTACGCGGCTCCCCCGGCGTACCCTGCGCCGGCGGCGAGGGTGTAGGCGGGAAAGGACCGGCACTGAGCAGAGTAGTGGACAAAAGCCAATAGGGGGAGCAAATGTGCCAGGAGGGTGCCGAGAGCAACGCTATGCTAGCGTGTCCCGAAGAAGACCCAAGAGTACGGTGTCTCTGTTTCATACTACTGTAGCGATAGATAGATGTTTTCCTGCATGATACACACGCATGATGATGAATCGGTACTGTCAGAAGGATTATATTGTACTGGGTGCGCCAATCTAGCCAGTCCGCTTGGCAGTGGCAGGAGAGTACGGCTGCCACTGCGATGAGCTACGTATCTTTGTTGGGATTGCGGGTGGCTGTGCCGTGGTGCGGGAGGACGGGGAATGAATCAGAGACATGAGTAATGAGCCGAGCCCAATTGCAATCCGGGGTGGTGCCACATTCGCCGGGCAATGACGTCAGTGCGCGCTGGGAATTACCGTAAACGTGCGGGCGGGCAGGAGATGAGATCGACCGTCACGCATGCATTCATGACCCTGTGCCCCTCCGTCCTCGTCGACCACTTCTCACCCCTCCTCACCCTCTAATATCCCGTCCCCGCCCATCTTGTCCTTCCACTTCCACACCACACTTTCACCTTCATCACCATGTCCAGATTCGACACCGTCTCGAGGACCGAGTCCCGAGCGTCCACCGTCTCGCGAAACCAGAGCCTGGTCAGTAGCCGGGAAGCATGCCCGCAGCCAGCGCCGCTCACCCGCAGATCAAGAAGAACACGGCCCCGCATGAGCTTAAGCCCAGTGACATTCTCATCGAGAGGTTCACTGCGTGGAAGCAGATCGTCAAGATGTTGATCGGTGAGTCCCCGGCGGGGCGGTTCGAGGATGTCGCTAACTGTAGCCTACTTCGAGGGCGTTGCCGACATCGAGGCCAACACCTCCAAGGAGCTCACCAAGCTCGGAGCTGTCATCCAGGTGCCCTTCCGACCCGGAAACCAGTTCCTCGGCGAGGGCGGAATGCAGGTCAGTTTGGAGTTCACCCACACGAACAAGCGAAGACTAATTCCAGGATGTGTTCTACACGATCCGGGACAAGACCCGAGTCATTGCCGACTCGCACTCATCGCTGGCCCGAACGATCGAGTCGTCGATTGTGCAGCACCTGCAGAAGCTCCGCACCGAGATCAAGGCGCACATCAAGAACGTCCAAAACGACACGGGCAAGCTCGCCGCCTCGGTTGCGCGAGAGCGAGAGCTATCCACCAAGGCCATCAGCGACCTCGCCCGCGCCATCGGCGCCGTCAACCACACGCCGATGCAGGTCGGCGCCAAGGAGGACCCCTTCGCCGTCAACATGGCCGTGATGCGACAGCTGCAGCGACAGGTGCACGAGGAGAACTCGCTCCAGAAGTCGGTGGTCATCATGCAGCAGAACTCGGCGCACTTCGAGGAGGGCATCGTCCGCTCGATCCAGTCCGCTTGGGCGACCTTTGACGAGTGGCAGTCCCGCATGTCCACCTCGGTCCAGGAGACATGGCGCCAGCTCGGCGTTAACATGGCTCAGCTCATGCCGGACCGCGAGTGGATCTCGTTCGCCGCGAGGTCGGACCACCTCCTCGACCCGGAGACGCCGCTGCGAAACCCGGATGCCATCGACTACCCGGGCAAGAACGACCCGAGCGTCATTCCCGTCCACACCGGCCTCCTCGAGAGGAAGAAGCGATTCACCAAGTCGTACAAGGAGGGATTCTACGTCCTCACCCCGGCGGGATACCTGCACGAGTACGCCTCGTCCGACCCCTCGACTGCGACGCACCCGGTCTGGTCCTTGTTCCTCCCCGCTTGTACCCTCGGCCCCCCTTCGTCGGCCACCACCGCCAAGTCGCACAAGTTCCACATCGAGGGACGCAAGGATGGCACGTCTGCGCACGGCAAGACGCCCGGCGGACGCGGCCTGTTCGGCGGCAGCGAGACGGCGTTCACGTTCCGAGCTCGATCTCACGAGGAGATGATGGAGGTTTGGAACGATCTCAGGATGCTGGTCGCTAGGTACTTGGTCGCCTCGGAGCAGATGGAGCGAGATGGACCCGTTGCCCAAGCCGTCCGATCTGTCGGGTATGTCCAGACGTTTCTTCTTTTGACTTGGCTGACCCCCAGATACCAATCCGAGGAGGAAGAGGAGGAGGAGGAGGATGAGGAGGACGGCAGCTCGGTCGAAGCCGAGGAGGAGGACGAAGAGCACGAGCACGAGCACGAGCACGAGGGCGCCGCCGCGGCCAACGCCGACAGTGAGGAGGTCCCCGCCTACACCTCTGGCGAGGCCGGACCCATCGAGGTCGGTCCCAACGGTTACGCCGTGAGTTGACCCTTCTCTTGGAGAACCTGCCTAACAGCAGCTGGACAAGAAGGACAAGCCCGAGCTCGGCCCCGAGGCGACGTCCGAGTCTGGCGCGGACGTCAACCGCCGTCTCTCCCGCAAGGAGGAGAAGCAACCCGCGCGAGAGGAGCCCACAACCGGTGAGGCATCTTCCATCGCGTCCATCAACAAAGAATCCTCCCCGGGTGCAGGGGGCGCAGCGGGCCTGTCCAAGGAGTCCCCGCCCGAGTTGGGCGAGGTTGCCCGCGCGCCGGGCAGCGTCACTGGCACGGACACGGCCGGACCGGCTCCCGAACCCGAGACGCCGGGCGAGGCGCCTCAGTCGCCCTCGAAGCTCGGCGGAATCCTCGGGCGATTCGGCAAGAAGTAGTCGCCGTCTCTGTGCCGCACTCGATCGTCATCGCTCGCTCGCTCGCCTGCCTGCACCTCCCCCCTTCCTCTCTCTTTTTTTGAATCTTGCTGTAATCTTTGTGAACCTTGACTGATACACTGTGTAGCCGACGATTAATCAGCCAAAACAATTCGGGTGGAGGACATTTAAGGTGTTGAAAGCCGACGAGTGACGGAAGAGGAGCAGCCGGTGAGACGCGCGGTTTAGCTATCGTTTCTATACTGTGGTATACTGTGGTATATAAGTTCACATTTAATTCTCGGATGAATGCGTGTTTGCTCGATAAGCTTCGTATCGTGGTGCTTGAGCTGCGGTGTGCGTGGTCGGGGAACGGCACTCACCTGCGGTACTCGTGCTCGGGCATGCGCCGGCGCATCATGTACATGCAGCGACCGTGGAATTTTCCACACCAGGTCGTTTGAGTGTGCAGGTTCTTTCACGATGTCCGCAGGCATCAGGTCGCCGTCGCCAGTCGAACGTCTTAGCAGTGGTCTTTGCATTCGGGGGTATATGTAAGCCACGACCACTATCATCCAGTATGTATCGCCACAGTTTGAGTTGAAGTCTGTATTCTGATCGTTGATGAGACAACCAAAGCACACGGGAGGGGAGTCGATGTATGGAGGCACGTCTAGCCCAAACACAAAGCAGTCCGGTCCGTCTCCGCGTCCTCTGCCGATCGCGTTCTTTCCTCCTTGCACGCATCTCAGGCTGCCCAGCCACGTCTAATCAGCATCCGCCCATCGATTCATCCGTCCCCCGCCACCGCTCCCCGCGCTCGTTTGCGTCCAACGCCCGAGTCGCGAGAGGCCGCGCTTCACTTCAGAGGGTTCTCGCTCGTGTCCATCAAGCCCTCCACCTTGACCGCCCCCGACGGCTCATCTCCCTCCGGATCGCTCCTCAGCTGCTGCTGCGGCGACGCATCGGCGATGCGCGAGTTGAGGGGCAAGAGCTCCTTGTGCGACGGGACGTTCGGCGATCCGATCGAGGTGAACGCCGGGGCTTGCGACTTGGGCCCGTTGGCACTGCCCGCCGTCGAGTTCTCGTCGTTGCCCGTCGTCGTCTCGTCCGACTCCTCGCCCGAATCCATCTGCGAGTCGCCATCATCATCCACCAGCTGCACTGCGCCCCTCTTGCCCGACGCGAGGATCTTGTCCGGGAGTACGTCCTAGCTGTGAGCTTCGGCCCGAGTCTCTCTACACATGTACACAATCTTGGAGCGCAAGGACGACAAGGGGGCACGGATGTTCATGGTCATGTTTGTGGCGAATGTGGGAACTACGGCTTTTCGGCGTCACTTACCAGCTTATCGGTGATGTCTCTGGGTTTCGTGTCCCCCTTCAGCCCCTTGTCGTCGATATATGACCCCTCGGCCTTGTCGCCCTCTCCGCCCGTCTCGTCCACCTCGGAGATCTTGCCTTCCCCACTCTCCTCATCGCCGATAATATGCAGCTCGTCGTCTTCCTCGTCGCTGTCCTCTGGCGCGCGGAGCGTGATGCCCGATGCACCCAGTATGCTAGCGATGTTGGCGAGACCGCCCGCTCCGGCCACTCGGAATCCGCCCGCACCGAAACCGCCCGCGCCGCCGAAGCCGCCCACGCTGTTGTTTTGGCTTTGGCCAAAAATGTCCGGGATGGACTGGGGCGTGTCGTGTCCAACTGCAAAGCGTAAGCGGATGATCTTTTTTAGGGACCACCGTTAACAACGCACCTTTCCGGTCGACTCGGTCTTTGACCCAGTCCCTCCACTCTTCTGGCGTGCGCCCATTGAGCAAAGCCACAACCACCACCGTCATGTTATCGCATCCGATACCGCCCGTCTCCGAGTCCGTCGCAAGGCACTTGACCATCAAGTCTTCGCAGATCTTGCCGAGGTCATCGCCGTTGGCTACTGCTCTGCGCACAAAGTCGACCACTTGTTGCGAGGACAGGCAGTCCCAAATACCTGAAGTTAGATCGCGTCGTCGTGGCAGTCCACCACACTCACCATCACAGGCCAACACCAAGAACTCCTCCTCCTGGTCGATCTTATGCGTCGTGATTTCGGGATCGGCCGTGACGATCTGTTTCTCCGCATCCAGGGAGAAGTTTTGCTTGAACTCGAAGTCTCCAATGGCTCGCGACAGAGCGAGGTTGCCTGCAGTCAGCAGAGTTCATCGTGAACCCGCTCGTCCGCGAACAACGCACCGTTGACACGTCCGAACTCGACGAATCCACCAGCCGATGTGATTCGCGTCGTCTCGTCTGCAGGTAAGCTCGCGCGCGAAGTCACCAGCGGTGGTATGCTCACCCTTGTTGGTCGGCTTGTGGTCGAATGATAGCGGCTTGGCCACGCCCTTGTAGCCGAGAACGGATCGTGAGTCTCCTGCGTTGGCCTGTTGTCAGCGATAAGCCCGACGCCTTGGCGTAATACGCACCACGATGATCCGCCCATCCTTGGTGATGAGCCCCACCACAGCCGTACA
>Ga0308169_10006472_pt1 | contig 10313 bp, 6 predicted proteins | sample PhyBR1_2_FD_202139 | JGI IMG/M metagenome (GOLD analysis project Ga0308169, IMG submission 202139) | Phyllosphere microbial communities from UC Gill Tract Community Farm, Albany, California, United States - DLSLSB.R1 | ecosystem: Host-associated > Plants > Phyllosphere > Unclassified | place... | reverse complement strand
TGACGTCTTTGACGCGAGCACAACGGCGGGTAGTCCTCTCCTCTCGGCTCATCCGGACGACCACTTCGGGTTCGGACATGTCTGGGTTGAAGGACTGCCAGCGGCCGAACCCGAGGAGATCGAGTTCGATTCTGCTCAAGGAACCGGGTTTGGTCAACGACACCTCGACGACATGTCACTCGATGGACACAGTCCCTTGCCAGGCATGTCGCCAGCGCTGATGGACGTGGTCGAGGAAGAAGAACCCTCGCCACCCAACGCTGGTGGTCAGACGACCTCCAAGACGTCCCTTACGCCCGCACAGATCGCTGGCGGTCGTGGCGAAATCACTGATCCGTTTGGCAAGACCAGCCCCACTGGAGCGAATCGACAACAAGACCTGCCCGGATCCATCTCCCCCGAATCCAAAGCCAAGGTTCGAGCGAAATCGTTTGTCGGAGTTCAAATCAGTACTTCGCCCTCTATGCCTGGACCTCAGTTCGTCCACCGTCCATCCTACTCGGGACTGTTACCCGGTGGACTGGAAAGAGGACCCGGACACCCCTTGTTCCCTTCGTCCTTTTCGACCTTGTCTATCGCGCCGACGTTGCCCAACAACAACCCTGCACTCAAGGCCAGTCTGAGCTTCAGTCAAGCTTCCGATGCCATGCAGCATTCGGGACAAGGCAATCCGGCGAGGGCCGCTTTGCAAAGCATGATGGGCTTCTCCAGGAAGAAGAGCAGGAGCGGGCTAAGCGAGAGTGAGTGTCACACGAGAAGAATGTGCTCGGGATCCCGGTCGACTAACCTGGACCGCTGGTCTCTTTCAGGTGCGATCACGTTTGCAAGCGAGGATGATTAGCTTGGGTAGCATTCTTTCTTTTTCTGCCACTGACGACTGCCGCCATGTCCGAGTCTAGGTTTGACCACCTTTCCTCCTTCTGTTCAGAGTTGTGTCTCTTCCGTTACTATATTTCGTCGCTACATCCTCATCTCAATCTCATGTACTCGAACCCATGCTAATTTGATAATGACATATTTCATACCCTGATACAATGCTCGTTTCATTTCGTTTCGTCTTGGTTCGCTTGGCCAGACTGCTGCGTTCATCAACATCGTTCAAAGACTTTGAAGAGTGCCTTATAGTCCGCGATTTCGTGAATGTTAGCCTTCAAGTGGCTGGGGAATTCGGTGTATCGGCGCATGGCCGGAAATAGTAAATGCTCAATCTGATGTTTTGCAAAGGCAACTTCGTCTATCAAAGTCTTGTCGGTCGGGGAAGGATCTGTGTTCATCGTGTCGTCAACATCGTCTGTCATCATATGATCGTGTTCGCCTGGGAGCTTCTTGTCGGTGACCAGATCAAAGTCGAGTGCAGGTGGGGTGTAGAACAAAGCGAGCTCCCTTAGAAAGGTATCGAAGCATTCCTGCTCGTCAGTCCAATCCACCTGAGATTAACTCCGAATCAGCCATCAGCTTGGGCATCTCTTGTGCCTCCCTCTCCCATTATCAGTAACTCACCCTCACACCGAGACCTAGCAACAGCATTGGCAAAGCGTCTGACGGCGGTTCATATCCGGGAAGAAGCATTGGCAAAGTCCTCAGTCGGCCCTCGGCGTCGATTTTGAGACTAAAGTATTCGTCTAGCATTTCTGTACGTTCTTGAAGTATACTCAAGCTTTTCTGGAAGCCAAAAGCCGACGAATATAAGCGAGAGACATACCGGACTGGGCTGACAATCGGATCGCTAGTTACGCACCTCTAAAACCTCCGCTGCGATTAATCCCGCTGCCTCCAGCTCGGGTGCGTGATCCAAAGCGATCTGCAACAGTTCTCGTACGGTAGGCGGCGGTTCCAGGACTAGTCGTCCATACGCCCCAAATTGGCGGAGTCCAAGCTGATAAAAGAGCTCTTGCCTGGAGAGAACGCGCTGTCAGCCGACTTTCTTGCTGCGCATTGCGTGACACGATAGCACATACGAGAAACTTCCGAAGTGTAAGATGTAAAGCTGCGCTTGGCATTGAACGAGAGCTTGTAAGGTTTTCGGAACCAAGCCGATATATTTATGCTTGGACATGACTGCGTTGATACCTTCGTTTGTAGGGAAAGCAATTTGTTCAGCTTCAGGCTAAACCTCGCCGTATCGGACGACTAACCTGGATCGCTCCGCTTTGCCACCGCCCGTCTCAGTTTGCCGATACTGCGCAGACTCGTGGAAGTTTCGATGATGTGGTACTGCGAGTTGACGTCATCCTCCTCATCATCGCTGATGATCTGGACGTCCGGCCCAGCCCGAGCATCTGTTTGAGTGTATGTGATGTTTCGCAAGGCCGAGTCGTCGTTTGCTTTCTGTCGCTTGGCTGGGGGCAATTCGAGCTCGTTCGGATTTTTCCTGGCGAACTGCGACATCGATTCCAACTTTCGATCCTGCGGATCGATCCGAATCTTATTTTGAGGCGCGACAGGCTTGGAAGAGATTCGGGGAACTGACGTGACAGACTCATCTATCAACTGGTGCGCTCGAGAGCAAAGAAGTTGAACTCACTACCAATGCTCGACACTGTCCTCACGTTTGGTTCCAGCGCACCTGGAAGTAGCGTCTGCGTATGATTTGATTAGACGCACCATCTCGGCACCGAGGCCTGCGATACTCACCTGTACGTTGAAGCTCCGAGACGAGTTAGCGCCTGTCAGGGCCACCGAGATCTCCCCCATGACATGCTCAACGACTGCGTCCTCGTCCAGAAAATGTACCTATAGCAGATCCTAATTCAGTCAAAGCTTCAAGCCGCTTGGCGCATTATGTCGATCTTACCTCGGACTTGGTAGGATGGACGTTGACATCCACGCGGTGTGGCTCGATATCAAGGCTGATGGCGAAACCGATGAGTATCGGATGTCAAACGGGCGTACGAGATTGAACACGCTTACCTCAGATAGACCCAAGGGAAAGAACCTTTCGGTAAAAACGTCGTGTAGACAGCCTCTATGGCCTTTCTGAACTTTGTAGACTCGACGAGTCGATCTGACGTTCACAATCTCAGAATGGATAGATAAACAGACATGTAAGAAACTAATACTCACTGTTTATAAAAAGCAGTAAAATCCCCTTCTTCCCATTATGTCCGGCGCCGCTGGTGTATCCATGAACCTTGACGATCCCCTTGTCCTCATCACTCGATGGTCCGAAGGGAATCAGCTCCTTCGAGACGTTGGATCCATACAGAAGCCCGATGTTGCCCAACGAGGAAGATCCCGAAGGCGTGGCAACTTCTGGTTGCGTCGATCCGTGCTGCATCCAGTCGTGCCCGTCAGACTCCACCAAGTTCTACCCAGTCACAGGGTTTGTGACACCTACCTTCTTGCAGATCCATGCGACTGCCGGATTATGTACTGCGTACCTCGTGATCACATCGATGATCCGATTGTACTCGTCAGAACCCGATTTAAAGCTCTTCCTCCTAAGCGGAACGTCGTAAAATAGATCTTCTGCCTGAAAGTCAATTCGTCAGCAGAAAGCCTGCGTACGAAGTGAACCGGTGAAACACTGTGAGAAACGAACCGTGATGATAGTCCCCTGGTTCGCGGCCGATGGTTTCGGCTCAGCAGAACCAGACCCGCTAGGGTTCACAAGCTCCCCTCTGCTGTAATGCGCTCTGCAAATTGAACCGCAATTGAGCTACTCCTTAATCCACTCGGGCAACAGAGCAGCGCTAGACTCACTTCCATCCGATCGCCTCGGACTCGGTCTTCGTAACGACGTTGACCCGGCTTACGAAGCTGATACTTGCCAGCGCTTCACCCCTAAATCCATAAGTATGCAACGACTTGAGATCGGAAAATGCCCTCAGCTTCGATGTGGCGAATCGCTTGCACAGCAGTGGCAAGTCTCTTTTCTGTTCCGAGTAGCATTTCCCATAGTTTGCGATCAGTCGAACCGTCCTATTCCTGTCCTTAAACTGAGAGGACAGTACCACTGACCCTGATCCCGTGACCATTGTCTGCTATGATCATGCTCTTCAGTCCTCCATCCTTGGTTGTGACCTTGATGCTTGTGCTGCCAGCGTCCAAGGAGTTTTCTAGCAGCTCTTTTATTGCGTTCGAAGGACGATGGATGATCTTCAATTGCAGATTATATTCAGCAAGCGTTATCGTTACGATCGACGGTGTCCCGTGCGTTGCAGTGTGCTTCTCACCTCGGCAGCCGCAATCTTGTTCACAACGTCCTCGCTCAATTGACGAATCGGTCTTGGCCCTGGAACCGGCTGTTCCTCCAGCTCTTGCGTATCCATGATGGAGATCGCCGATCTGGCATGCCTTTCCGAGCCTTCTGGGAGATACACAAGGCAGTCAAGCGATCACCCATATACGATTAGGATTTGTGTACAATGTCAAGGTCGACTCACTCGAATATGACCTCGACCAAGGTCATGGAAATTAGCTTCCGCGCCCCGCTCGACCGACCTGATTCCGATCTCAGCGATCTCGCCTCCACATTTGAATGTGACGAAGCTAGAAGAATCAGGAAGAGGCACCGTTGCGATTTCTGTCCATATTCCAAGCAACAACCTTCTGCCCCTTCACCAAAACACATTTGCTCCTAGAGTGTCCGCCTCGAAGTTCTGACCTTGTCTCCCAGATTTCAGCCATTGAGCGGAACAGGGCGAAGCTTTTGCAAACATGATCAAGGTAGGCCATACCGAATTCGTCTGATTTCAGATCAGGAATCCTAATTTGAACACAACGTTTGCCCAAATCGATAACTCACAGATCTGGACCGTCAAGAAAGATGAGCAGGCCGCTAACAAAAAGAAGCCAAAGACGTCCGCGGCACAGGTCCGGGTACAAAAGGGTGAGTCAGCTCGCAACTTGACCTTGATGGACAATCAGCTCATACCGTTCTCGTTCGTCTTAGACCTGACCGAGCTCGACCTGCCGCCGACTATGAAGACGGACTTCCCAGACCCTGCCAACTTGCTGTTCTTCAAGATCATCCTCAACCCAGACGAAGGTGAGCAGTGCGGATACGTTCGATCAAGCTACAGCTAAGCCTTAAACATGCGTCCCAGGTTTTTACAAGGGAGGCTCTTTCAACTTTACTGTCACTATCTCACCAAACTATCCTCACGAAGCACCAAAGGTTAAATGCACTCAGAAGGTAAGATGAAAAGGAAGATGCGCAAGGTCTGATCTCCAGGCTCACGTTATTTTCTAATTGCTTACTGCAGATCTACCACCCCAACCTCGACCTAGAGGGTAACGTCTGCCTTAATATTCTTCGAGAAGACTGGAAACCGGTACGCATCTGCCCTGTTCCCTCGTGCGTTCCTCCGAGTCACTTATGCATCGATTCATTCAGGTTCTGAGCTTGAATGCCGTGCTGGTCGGTATGCAATATCTCTTCCTGGAGCCGTAAGTGTCGCAAGACTCAATGCGGTTGGGTTCCACAGTTAACAGAGAATACTTCTAACGCAATAGAAACCCTGACGATCCCCTCAACAAAGGTCAGTGGCTGTGAACGAAACGACCCATAAGTTCATTCGCTAAACTTTCTGTTACTGTTCGATAGACGCGGCTGAGGATCTTAGGAGGAACCGGGATACTTTTGCAAGGAACGTTACCAACTCTATGCGGGGTGGTAGTGTCGGCCGAGAATCCTTCGACAAGGTCCTGGCATAAGGCGGTGGCGCTCGCTAGGTGACATGTCTTTCCCATAAAGGCGCAATCTGGTAATGTCTACCAGGACGCCTTCTCCTCCTCCCCTTCTTCCCCTTACGATCGCCCAGGCAATATCATGCATCGTTGTACAGCATAAATACACACATTTAGACTAAGTGGGTCGGACCAGGGAAACTGCTCATTGTGCGATTCTGTCAGCCTCATTGCTATTGCTCGTCGTCCATCTATTTATCTATCGTCATCTCTCTGGCCTGAGACTTTGCGCGAACGACCGATACTTTTCGAGGGCGTGAAATCGGTTAGACAATTGGATTTTGAAGTCATATATTCGCCTTCTACCTTCTTTTACATCTGGTTTCGACTTGCATGACCATCAATTAAAACATATAGCCTCATCATGTCCGGACGAGCCCCTCAACAACCTCTCGCTATTGGCTCCGGCCCTCAAAACCCCCTCACCTGGTTCTGGCGGGATCAGGTCGTTAACCCGGAACACCGAGCCGGAAACATCAAGTCAGTCTTAGCCTGACCAACCATATTTCTGCTATCCTGCTAACCGAATATCCACGTGGCTTATGTAGCATCGCCATCGGTGTTACTACCTTCGCTCTCGGTGTCATCGCCGTCAGGAACTTTGGCGGAATCCTCGTACCCGGATTCTAGGTTCGCATTCGCGCACCATCAAGTCGAAAGGATTGAATATAGGTTCGAGGAGCCTCGGAGTCGGATTCAGGGAGGAGATGGACTGGGGGAAAAGGGATGGATGAATGAAGAGCGGGTAGCAACAAGAGCCGAGCTGGCTAGCCATAAGCCGATCTGGCTTTGTACCAAGTATTGACACGATGACAACGAATTCTCACATACTCACATAAACCGCATAAGGGGGCCTGAGCTGAATGGGTCGGTATGGATCCGAGACTGGTCTCCGAAGAATGCTCAAGATGAACGCACCGAGTTGGATGATGCATGAGGTCAGGGGACCTTCCAAGATCATGTTTCATGCGGGACGGTAAACGGAAGATAGGGTGAGGTCTTTGATTATGATCGGGCGATCGCAGTCTGTTTGGAAAATGACAGACGAATGGTACGACAGCCGACCGAGCATCAGACAGCTTCGGGCAACCTTGATCGTTTGCTTTGTGATCGCCATGCTTCATGCTCTGCATACTACAAAAATTCCAGCCCGATCCCAACACCCAGCCCTCGCGCCCAGCCCTCACCCTTTCGACCGACGAGCGGCAATGCAACGTTCAGCTCTATCCTGATTGGATCCAGTCTGTATAGCAGTCCAAACCCGGCGCTCAAATTGGGCGACGTGAAAAGCTTGTTGACGTTCGCACCAAACGTTCGCTCTGCCAATCCAAGAAGGCGACTTTAGCATGCCACTGTCAAGCTTTTCCTTTCCGAACGGTACTCACGACAATCCCAGGCGGTCACACGGCCGGTGTTGATGAATCCATGCAATTTCAAAGGCCACTCGGGCCTGCCGGGAACAGGGGCAAACACAGACATCCCGGTAGCGAATGCGAGATCCCCTCCAAGTGAATCATCTGCGTCAGGAGGATTTTGGCCACGTGAGCCGTGCTGCTACGCGATGTGAATTGCTGAGAGGGCGCCCCATATGCTTACGACCGTCTCTCAGGCCCATACCACCAATTCTCCAGCCTCGCACGCTGTTGGGTCCACCCAGAAAGACTCGATCAGGGAGAGCGGTCTTGCCCGAAGATGATAACGGCACTGATATTGTCAATAGCGAAGCGATCGAATAATGCTAGGGACAAGAGAGGTCGTTAGATGCTAGCATGCTAGATTGGGAGATACGGAGTCAAACTCACCCAGCCAGAGCCAGGCCATATCACCCTAGACAGTTGAGTCTGAGCCGTGCTTTTGAAGAAATTGGCAGACGGAGAGCTACCTGGCAGACCGGCGAGTTCCTACGCCGCCATTCAAGAAGTGTGCGCGAAGTTCAGTGTAACCCGATTCGAAGAATGGCTTTAGACGATTGGTGACGCACATGTGAAACCTTGACCAAGGATCCCCGCGAACCTGTCCAGGCATCATCCCGAGTATCTCTCGTGTACGTATGTACTAAGCTGGCTTTCGTTGAGGGATAAGCGAGCTCTCGGATACTGTGTTCGAAGAGACATTTCGACAAACATCAGTAAGGCGGCTCAGACTCAGACATCGACATCAGGCTTACGAGATCGACGCCTTCGGCGTGAGATTACCGATTTCTCGGTTGACGTATTCGTACATCAAATCATGGCTTCCCCAAGGCGCTTGAGCCTGTGTATGCACCGTTGTCAACGTCAAAATATCGCAACGGTAGGCGTGCATAGCATGAACTAACGCTGATCTTGGCTCTAGCTCCTTCAGATCGCTCTCGGTGCGCCGCGAAAGCAGTGTTGTCTCGATCCAGCGAGAATGCCGAGAGAGAAAGGTTCAACAATGGGGATGCCAGAAGCGGTGTCGTGAACAAAAGCTGTAGACCGAACGAATATGATTAGGATCGTCAGCAACGACTCGACACAATGTAACGTAGTTGTGGTTCTACGTACCTGATAGGCCGATTTCGTCTTCGTTCCATAGGTGGCATTCAACTCAACTGTCTCCGCACCTCCAAATACATTCCTTAATCTGGCTGTAGCATTCTGAGCGATAGTTCATCCTGCTCAGCCACTCCAGCCCTCGCGCAATCACTTGCTTCAGATGATGATGCATAGCCACTTACAGCTCCGCCCTCTCCACCTCCAATTTCAGTGCCCCCTTTCAGGAACAGCCGGCCTTTCTCCCTTACCCCGAGAATCATATCAACATCCCCGACTGCGCCACCTTCCGCTGGCTGAAATTTCACCTCGATGTCGTCATGGAAGATGTCGAATCTTCTCAAATGTGCAGTCAACGCCTTTGTTGTAAGGAGGATTTCATGGAGAGTCTGAGGAGGATGAGGTGAAATCGAAGCTGTGCCGTCTTGTGTTGAGATAGGCGCGATCGCAGGATTCAGCCATGGGATCGACAAAGAAGAGGTTGAGATAGGAGAGATGAAGGGGCTGATTAAAGAGGAGAGGAAGCCGGGCCGAGTAACTTTGGGAGGATTGGGGATTCGGATGGACGAGATGTGGAGCGGATGGTCCATGGAAGTTTCGACCTAGAGTACGGGGCCAGGTACTTCAGCTTGAATTTGACTGTCTTGCTGCGGTACCGAGCAGATGCTGTCGCGCAACTCCGACTTACTACTTCATGTAGCCTCTTTTGCATCTCTTCATATTCTCCCCTCAATTTGCGCTGGAATTCCTCCTCCTGCCATTGCCTGACCTCTTCTCCTTGGGATTCTATTCCGAAGCGGCGTGTTTAGCTTTCTTGGCTTGAACAAGTTGTCTCATGTTGCCGCTATTCAGGCTCACCTCGGCGGAATGCTGGTTCCCTTACATCGCGGAAGATGTTACTCGCCAGAGGAGCCGAGAGTCCAGGCACTTCGCTTCGGGGCTGATGTATGGGTAAACCCAAGACATCATGAGATTAGCAGATGCCAGTAAGATTGTTTAAGCGAGTTCATATTGCTCACCTGGAAGCCAATATCGACGTCTACTTCCTCGACCGTAGCCGACTTGTTCTCCTGAGCATGAGGGTCCATTTTGAAAGCCTGAAGCGATGATGTAGGCGACTGCGTGCTACCTCAGGCAAGAAGCGTGCCACTGTCGACAGCAGCAGATTTCGCTAATTCTGTCATATTCACCCCGTCGCTTGATATCTGGACTTGGGATGCTAGGCCTAGCTAGCTCCGTGTGACTAAGGGTCACGTGACTACGCCGATCCGCGTCGATCACCGATCCCGGAACAGGCATCGATCAGTTGCGCTCAATGCTCTCTGGATCTCTGGCCTCTTGTCGAGGGTCGAAGAGAATATCTCTCCAGCCTTTCGATAATTCCTAAAAGCACACCTCCGCCGTCTAGCGAATTCAATCAGGCTCCCTTCTCCAGTCCGAGAGCGATGCATAACGAAGAGCGCCAGAGGAGCAGGACATAGGGAATTTGGGAATCTGATGGTACAGCGACATCGAGTCCGTGTTGTTACATACAGAGAGAAAGCCATGAGTCGTCGTGACCACATGATCTGGCCGATGTCAAGAAGCGAGGCTGATTCACTCTCCAACCCTGTAAGCCACCATAGCCTAAGGTGAGGAGACAAGCCCAGTCATGAGCTTCGCAACTTTCGCACAGTCTGACAGGAGTTCCTCAAAGCTCACCTCCATTTTGTGCACGTTCGTACTGAAGCTTCTGAGTCTGACTTGCTCCACCTTGCCTTTATCGATAAGGTGAGGATCCGCGTCGTTCCATTTTTCTGGCAGGGCCAAAGGATCTTGGGTTGAGGTATAGGCGAGGAGAGTGAAAGAGCCTGTGACAACATGGGATTGAGGATCGTTAGACAGCAACAAAGAGATACCTGGATCGCGGGTTTCTGTCTCACATTCCTCCTCCAGCACAGGCAAGAAAGTAACACTTGCTGTGATTTGCTTCATGATCTCTCTGATCTCGACTTGGACCTCTTTCTCTGTCTTCTCCTTGGGTTTAGATCCGGTGGCAGTAGCTGTTTGGAAGAAAACAGGCGGTCAGTGAGCAATCAGTGCGTTGGGTGAGGAAATCGGGATCAAGTG
>Ga0308169_10006470_pt1 | contig 10313 bp, 16 predicted proteins | sample PhyBR1_2_FD_202139 | JGI IMG/M metagenome (GOLD analysis project Ga0308169, IMG submission 202139) | Phyllosphere microbial communities from UC Gill Tract Community Farm, Albany, California, United States - DLSLSB.R1 | ecosystem: Host-associated > Plants > Phyllosphere > Unclassified | place... | reverse complement strand
CTGTGCTCAACAAGCTTGGATCTTGAACGCTACGGTTCGAGACAATGTCCTCTTTGGTCAACCTTTCGATGAGAAAAGGTTCGTTCAGTTTCTCGCTCAAATTATCCAGCTCCTAGCGAAGTGAACGTTACTAAGCATCCTGAACCATAACAGATACTGGGACTGTGTCAGAGCTTCTGCACTGCTCGCTGATTTCGATCAGCTCCCCTCGGGCGATCTGACAGAAGTGGGAGAGAAGGGAGTCATTCTGTCAGGAGGCCAGCGACAACGTATATCGATCGCAAGAACCCTCTACTACAATGCTGATATCGTTCTACTCGACGATCCGCTGTCCGCTGTACGTCCGCTTCCCCTCGTTCTTCTCCGAGCGAAGATTAAAACTCAGTTTTTCTACCAGGTCGATGCGCACGTCGGGGCTCATATCTTCAACGAAGCTATTCTCGACGTACTCAAAGACAAGACGCGTATCCTCGTCACCCATGCACTCCACGTTCTCCCTCAAGCGGATCTCATCGTCGTTCTCGAAAATGGTCGAATCGTCGAGACAGGAACTTTCCACGACCTCATGAAGAATGGCGCCAACTTCTCTCGTTTCGCCAAAGAGTTTGGTATGGAAGGGTACGAGGCGAAGAAGGAAGAGTCGACCGAGGTTTCTGTCGCGGTGAAAAAGGAAAGAAGAGAAGGACAAGGAGAACCTCGGAAAGCTGGCAAAGCTCTCGCAGCGAAAGAAGATCAAGCTTCGGGATCAATCTCCCTCAAGGTCTGGAAGGAGTATGCGAAAGCAGCGCATGGCATCCTCACGATTCCACTCATGTTCCTTTCCCTCTTCTTGATGGGCGCGAGTCAAGGTAAAGCTCTCTCTCGCTTGTCTTCAGAGTCTACGAAACTGAGAGGTCTCGTCTCACGTAGTGCTGTCAAACTTCGCACTCGTTTGGTGGCAAAGCGGTCAATTCGATCTTGACACCGACGCTCGAATTGGTCTGTACGCTGGGTTAGGAATCTCAACCGCCCTCTTCACATTTGGCGTCGGCCTCGCCGCTGTTTACCTGTAAGTCTCACCCTCAAGACTCATCCCCATCAATTAAGGCTCGTCCTCATCAAGCAAGACTCATCCTCGTCAAGCTAATCTTGATTTGTGTTTGCAGCGGTACGACTGCTTCTCGGAACTTGCACAATTCGGCTCTCAAGCGTCTCGTTGCGGCTCCTATGTCTCTCTTCGATACGACACCACTCGGAAGACATTCGTCGAGGATGGGAAAGGACGTCGACTCGATCGACAACAGGTTGAATGACTCACTGCGAATGGTTCTCGCTACACTGGCTCAGATCGTGGCATCTATCGTCATGATCGCTATCGTTTGTGAGTCTCTGCCTTATCGCAACTTCATTCATGCTCAGGCGGACTGATGAAGTCTTTGATTATTGATTTCGAAGATCCTATCTTCCTCGGTAAGTCTCGCTCAAACACTCCTCCAATAAGTTCACTGATGTTTCGCTATGTATAGCTCCCGTCGCTGTCATCATGTCCCTCATCTACGCAACAAGCCGGTTCTATCGCGCAAGTGCGAGAACGATCAAAAGACACGACAATACTTTGCGGAGTTTCCTCTACGCTTGGTTCTCGTACGTTCCTCTTGTCTACTACTGTCGATATACGTATACTGATACCTCACGAGCAGGGAGAGCTTGACGGGCCTTGCGACAATTCGAGCTTTCGGAGAACAAGATCGCTTCTTACGAGGGACGGAGAAATATGTCGACATTGAAAACCGCGCGTATTTCCTCACTTTAATTAATCAAAGGTGGCTGAGTATACGAGTAGATACGCTAGGAGGTCTTCGTAAGCGTTCTTCAGTTTTCTCACAACAGTCGCAGCACTGAATCACCAAAATCTCGCTCGTTCCAGTCACCTTCATCGTTGCGATTGTCGCCGTTGTCGAGAGAACGACGATCCCCTCGAGCAAGATTGGACTGGTTCTGTCAGTTGTCCTCGCTGTGCAGGCAAGTTTCGATCTCAGCCTTTGCTCAACTCATATCGTACTGACTGCAACACTGCCAACAGCAAGCGCTCACGATGATGGTCCGACAATTTGCCGAAGTCGAGAACAACATGGCTTCAGTCGAGCGACTCGTTCATTACGGTCACCAACTTCCTCAAGAAGCGCCAGCTCGAATCGCCGAGACCGCTCCTCCAACGAGTTGGCCCGATCAAGGGGTCATCTCTTTCGATCACATCGAGCTACGCTATCGACCAGAACTCCCTCCAGTCATTCACGACCTATCGCTCGAGATAAGAGCTGGAGAGAAGATCGGAGTTGTCGGGAGGTACGTCGGACTTGACTCTCTACTGGACCATGATCGAGCTAATCAGTGCGTCGTCATTGTCTTCGTGCAGAACTGGAGCGGGAAAGAGCTCACTTACTCTCGCGCTTTATCGAATGGTCGAGATTTCAAAGGGCAAGATTGTCATCGATGGACTCGATATCAGCAAGCTAGGACTCGCTCAGCTACGAGAACGTCTATCGATCATCCCTCAAGAACCTGTCTTGTTCAATGGTACTATTCGGTGAGCCACATTTCTGTATCGTCAGCTCGTCTTCTGAACTGACAAGATCCTCTCACAGCTCAAACCTTGATCCTTTCTCCGTCTACGACGACGCTCGACTATGGGACGCCCTCCGTCGAGCATGGCTCGTTGATCGTGACACCGAAGCTCAAACTTCTCGATTCAGCCTCGACACCAAGATCGAAGACGAGGGAGCGAACTTATCAGTCGGAGAAAGGTCGCTCGTTTCTCTCGCTCGAGCTCTCGTCCGAGATGCCAAAGTCGTTGTCCTCGATGAAGCGACTGCCAGTGTCGACCTCGAAACGGATTCGAAGATTCAACAAACGATTCGCACCGAATTCAAGGACAAGACTCTGATCTGTATCGCTCATCGAATCAGTACGATCATCTCTTACGACAAGATTTTGGTGTTATCTCACGGACGAGTCGAAGCGTTTGATACGCCTCTTGCGCTGTTTGACGAGGGAGGAGAATTCTTCAGTCTGTGCAAACAGAGTAATCTCTCGAGGGAAGACATTCTCGTTGCAGCTAGTCGTTGATAGATCTTCACTTCATATGTATATACTCTGTTGATATCATATGCGTTTGATTCTTGCGCGGAACTTTGGAAAAGTTGCGAAAGTTGAGCGAGAAATCTTTGTTGCCTTTGTTCTCTTCCCACAGTCCTCCCTTCGGCTTCGAATCATCTCCGCACCTCAGACAAGCAATGGTTGACCCAGTAGTCGTCTCCTGTCCTGGAAAAGTACTCTTAGCAGGAGGATATTTGGTACTCGATCGGAATCATCAAGGCTTTGTCATCTCGACACCTTCTCGCTTCTACACAGTCGTACAGGAGCAATCAGAATCGACTACGCAAGCTACGGAACAAGCGAAGGAGGGGGTGGAGAGAGTCAAGTTGTCGGTGCGGAGTCCTCAGTTTGATGATGGATTGTGGGAGTACGAAGCGACCAAGCAGGATGGAGAATGGGTAGTTAAGGAGTCTAATACTCAAGGGTACGTACAACACGCTTCAACGGCACTCAGATGAAGATGCTCGTCGCTCCTTCGAGGACTACATCTTCTCAGCTCCCTTCTCGCTCTTTCGCTGACCGTTTATTGAGTGCCGTACAGTTCATCCAACTCTTTCGTACATCTATCACTGCAAGCGACCCTTCAAGTAGCAACAGCGCTCTCGCCTTCTGCCAAAATCAGGGATTTATTGATCACGATTGTTGGATCAAACGATTTCTACTCTCAATCTCGCGAGGTACGTCTCGAACTATCTCTAATCCCATCCAGAGACGAAGCTTAGTAAATACCAATGATGCGTACAGGATGAAACGCCTATACCTTTCGCACCTCTGAACTGCACAATTCGAAATGTTCACAAAACTGGACTCGGTTCATCAGCAGCCATGGTCACTTCCCTCACTTCCTCCCTCTTCCTCCATTGGACATCTTCCCTCGGCTCAACTCCTTCCGACCCTTCGCCAGAAACGACTCAATTGATGCACAATCTCGCTCAATACGTTCATTCGCTCGCTCAGGGCAAGATTGGGAGTGGATTCGATGTCAGTGCTGCAGTTTACGGAAGTCAGGTGTACAAACGATTCGACGTGCATTGCTTGGGGAATCTACTCGAGAATGGAGATGATAAAAAGGTTAGTCACGCAGACCCTCTTCGCTCTCGCTCTATCTTCTGCGCTGATCCCCTTCTCGTTATCACTAGACATCCTCTCAATCACTCCTATCCGTCCTCTCGCCATCTCACAACTCATCTTGGACCTCCCCGTCCTCCTGCGCCTCCGTTACCCCTTTCTCCCTCCCACCACACATGACACTCCTCCTAGCCGACGTCGACGCAGGTTCAAACACTCCTTCGATGGTGGGCAAAGTGCTCGCATGGAAGAAAGCCTCGCCGGTCGAGAGCGAAAGAGTATGGAACGAGTTGAGTCAGAGTAACGAGGAATTGGCGAAAGTGTTTGGATCGCTCAAGGACGAATTCAAGAGTGATCGGGAAGCTTACGAGGAGGAAGTTGAGAGGTTGTCGAGATTCCCGTCGAAAGAGGTAAACCCGCTTTCCCCGAGTCTTTCGAAATCAATCGCTGATCGTCGTTTCTTCTCCCAGTGGTCCGCCTCTACGTTCTCTCTCGCCTCGTCTGCAATCCTCTCCACTCGATCCCTCATGCGTACAATGGGTGAATCCTCCTCGGTCCCCATCGAACCTCCAGAGCAAACGAAACTCCTCGATGCCTGTACCAACGAGATCCCGGGAGTAGTAGGAGCAGGTGTGCCAGGTGGTACGTTCCCCTTTCCTCGTCTTCTTCCTTCTCTCCGTTTTCCCAGCTGATATGATGGTGCGCAGCGGGAGGTTACGATGCGATTTGGGTTCTCTGCCTCACTCCCCCATCCTCTCCCTCTTCATCGGACGAATCGACACCGCTCGAGAAAGTGGAACGATTGTTGAGAGGTTGGAAGGAGATGAGTGTTAGACCGTTATCGAGGAACGCCTGGGTCAGGGGAGGGAAAGAGGAGGACGAGCGGGGATTGAGGAGGGTTAGATTGGAGGAAGTCGAGGGATTGGAGGGGGCTGTGAAGAGGGCGGAGGAGATGGGGAGGAAATAGATTGAATGAAGCGATATTTGGGCATTGAGCGGTAGACTATCGGGACTCGCAATAAACGACTTCTCGCGTTCTCTAGAGACTAGCAGCGAACGAGAATCGTAGATTGAGAAAAGTGCTATCATATATTACTGATGAGTAAGGGGACAGACAACAACGATAGGGTTCGGGTATGAAACTACGAGAAAAGGTATCACATCGATGGACAAACGAGATAGCATGGTCTGAGGAGTGTTGGGAGCGGCCACAGCCGTCTATGAGTCTCCTCTAGTCGACTGTCGAGTCTTCCTCCGTGTCGCAGGCTTGGTCTCTGTCTCTTCTGCGACAGAATCGTCGTCTCGAGCCTCGCTTTTCCGCTTCTTTGATTTCGCCTCAGCTTTCTTCTCCCTCTTCTTCTCTCCCTCCTTTTCATCCCCTACCTCTTCCGCCTCGTCTCCTCCCGTGCCAAACTCTTTCTCAATCCCATAAGTAAACAACGACATCTCCAGTGCCTCCATCGTCTCCCATTCCTCCTCTTCTTTCCTCCTCTGCATCTGCTCCCTGAAGCGTTCCCAGCTCTTCATCGTATACTCTCTCTTTCCTTTCTTTCCCTCCTCCTCATCAGTCCGTGAAGCGACGTAGTCCATCGCTTGATCCGACATGAAAGGTTCGTTTTCTGGATCATACAGACTGAGGATTGCTGAGGCAGTAGCTGGCCCTACTCCTTTGAGTGTAGAGCATTGTGTTATGAACGCTTTGGCGGAAGCGAGGGAAAGGGGAAAGGTTGGGGTTGAGAGACGAGTCGAGGAAACGACGGAGGTGGGAGAGTTTGATGCGATGTAGTTTGATAAAGAGGGTCGCCATTTCCCTCTCTATTTGAATTGAACATCGACGTCAACGAGAAGGAATGGTGTCAGCAAAACGGAGGCCGACAATAGGAGAGAGGGAGAGATAGAAACGAGATTTACGGATAATTTCCATTTCATCAATTTCACCAATTGATCCTTGTCCAAGGAGTACTCCTGATCCCTTACAGTCTTTCTTAGAGAGTCGGATCTGAACCATTGATCCAATTCGACAAGGGTTGAAGAACGAGGAGTTGAAGATTGTTTCGTTGCGAGTGATTTCGAGTAACGAGCTAGGGATACTTCGAGGGTAGCTTTGCTAGGCATGTCGATATCTTTCAAGCTGTCCTAAGCGAGTCTTGATTAAAGTAATCAGAAGCGAAAGGCAAATGACCTAATCTTCAACTCTTTTCCCTTCCTCCACTTCACCTTGATTCGCTCTATACAATGTCCAAATCCTACGATCCCACCTCTATTCGAACAGCGACTGTTTCCCGCAACACGTCTGAAACTTCAATCGAATGTACAATCACTTTAGATCATGAACCGGGAGTCAAACAAGAAATCTCTGTATCAACAGGAATCGGATTCCTCGATCACGTAAATGGCTCCTCTCTCTACTCTCTCTCACTAGCCACGAATTGACGATCGAGTGAGAAGAACAGATGTTGACGGCATTAGCGAAACATGGACAAATGAGTTTGACTTTGAAGTGTAAAGGAGACTTGTGGATTGATGATCACCACACTGCCGAAGATTGTGCGTTGGCATTGGGAGAAGCGTTCAAAGCCGCGTTGGGAGAGAGAAGGGGAATTAGAAGGTATGGAACTGGTTTCGCACCACTCGACGAAGTAAGCTCTCTCTCTCTCTCTCCGGCTCGACCATTTGTGCCTTGCTGATCAGGTCGTTCGAGGTGGACAGGCGTTGGCAAGAGCGGTACTCGATATCAGTTCGAGACCATACTTCTGTGGAGATTTACAATTGAAACGAGAAAAGATTGGGGATCTTTCGACGGAGATGATCCCTCATGTCTTTGAATCGTTCGCTCAAGCTGCTGGAGTCACTCTACATGTCGATGTCATCAGGGGAGTGAATGATCATCACAAGTAAGCAAACTTTTCGCTGCACAGACGGATTCTCGCGCGGGAACTGATTCTGTCCTTCTTCGTCGCTTTGCTTACAGGGCGGAAGCTAGCTTCAAGGCGTTGGCATTGGCGATTAGGGAAGCTATTCAAAGGGATCTGAGTGGAGAAGTACCTTCAACAAAAGGTGTTTTAGCAATCTAGGGAAACGGTTTCTCTCGTTCGCACCATAGATTCGAAATAGCAATACACTGTCGTTACATTTGAATTGTCCTGGGTTGTCGGCCCGCGTGAGAACGAATCGGAAGCATTGAGGCGCTTGATCTTCTCGAGTCTTCGCAAGCTTCGGAACAGAACCCTTCGCTTCTCTTCCGTTATCCACTCTTCAGCTTATCGCTTCGAACCTTCTTCCCCTTTCTCTCTTCACTTCTCTCATAACGCCGTTCTACAACTCATTTGCAGCAAAGTGATGGCATTTCGTCAAGCAGGTTCTTCGTTCCCTTTTCTCCTCAACTACTCCTTGCCCATCCACGCTCGTCGTACTTCCAAGCCCCTCACATCGTGGTCGAGACTTTCACTCACCCTTCCGATTCCACTGTACGTCCTCCCTTGTCTCGTCTCATTGCTTCAAACCAGATACTGACCATTTTTCACGACTCGACAGTCTCCCACCCTCTCTTCGAATCCTCCTTTCCCTCCCCTCCCATCGCTCTTCACTATCGCAAATTCAGTCTTCGCGCCGTTCGTACTCGACTCCAGCTTCCTCACCTACCCTCGAACCCTCAGAGCTTACGAAGGCGTTCCCTAAATTCGGAAACCACGGTCCATTATGGGAGCACTCCCGAGACCCTGCACCTCTGCCTCCGTCGATCAGCAAAACGACTCCTCAAATAGAGCGGGGCGAGCTCCCAGTATCGGTAAAGATGGAAAGGGATGCAATGGAGGGGAGCGAACAGATGGAAAGTGAGAAAGGGTCGAAATTGTGCGGGAAGGTGAGTGTTACTAACGTCAGACGAGGAAGAGGGGTCGAGTTGACCATCTTTTCGAGTGATAGGGGTGTAGCGGATGTGAGAAAATGACGAGGTAGACTTGACGAGGATTGAGACGGATTCCGTTGGTCTGAGAGGGGGTTGTTCGAGGTTGGACAAGCTGCTATATAGATTGTACTTCGATCGAATGTCAGATATACTATCGCTGACTCTACGACGCTGAATTTGAGTCGCCTTCGAGCGGAGATACGGCGTACAGAGAGGGGTGAGCGAAATCGAGAGACGAAAAATCGGATCCTGCGCGAAAGTGACAGCCCAAAGCAAGCATACGAGGATAAGCCACGTCGATTAGAGGACTAAAGAGTGCATGGCGACGCTCGAGACATCGCTCAGAGTCGAGAAGGCGAAGAAACAGGCGAAAAAGCTAGAAACGACGAGGAGAAGCGGAACTCAAACGAGAGGTCACGGGAGTACTTGCAGCCAAACCGCTGGACCTAGCTGATTCCAGTAGAGTTCAGTATCAAGGGACCAAGCGATTTGAAGCAGAATCGAGAGAAGTGGTGTTGACCAACGACATTGAATCGAATTTCCCTCTCTCCTCACCTTTTCTCCACTTTCATCATGCAGTCTATCCGAACAGGTGAGTAGCTCAGACTATGCTATAGAGCTCTATATACTGACCCAAATCGTATTCAGGTCTCGCTCCTACTCTCCGACAAGTTGCTCGACCAAGTCCTTCTTCGATCTTGGGGTTACGTTCCATTGCCACCTCTTCCTCCCGCCCCGCTTCTCCTCCAGCCGTACGATCTCAAGGTACTTCGCTCAGTTCGACTCAGAGACCCATCACGGAAGAGACAGCGGCGAATGCGTTTGGATTAGCCAAAGTTGGTTCCAACCAATTATCTTTGGAAACTCCTAGGAATGGTGTAGAGTACGCTTTGGGTACTATGGATAAGATTGTCAATTGGGCTAGGCAGGGTTCAATGTGGCCTATGGTGAGTTTCGCAGCCTCTTTCACTTTCTCGAAGGTTTTCGACGACTTAGAATCGCTTCGAATCGATGAACTCACCTTTTTGAATCGGGAGTGTACAGACTTTCGGACTCGCTTGTTGCGCTGTAGAGATGATGCACATGGCCGCTGCTCGATACGATCAAGATCGTCTCGGAGTAGTTTTCCGTGCTTCTCCTCGTCAGGTGAGTTCACTTCGAATCTCGCATCCACCTGCGATGGAGACTGATGCAGCTCTCCCTTTCGTTCTCACAGTCTGATATCATGATCGTCGCTGGAACTCTCACCAACAAGATGGCTCCCGCTCTTCGTAAAGGTATTTTTCACCTTTTCCCTCCTCTCCCTTCTTTCAACCTCACTGATCATTTCACTTCTATAGTCTATGATCAAATGCCCGAGCCTCGATGGGTCATCTCCATGGGATCTTGCGCGAACGGAGGAGGTTACTACCACTACTCGTACTCTGTAGTTCGAGGTTGCGACCGAATCGTTCCCGTCGATCTTTACGTTCCCGGTTGCCCTCCTACCGCTGAGGCACTTCTGTACGTCCCACGTCTACTCAGTGCACCAGAAGGAATGTTGACTGATTTGACGTTCGATCCACAGTTATGGAATGCTCCAATTGCAGAGGAAAATGAGGAGGTCTCGTCGTGGTGTTCAATGGTACAGGCGTTAAAACCTGTTCCTTACCATCTCCCGAATCCCTCTACTATACGCACATATTAACGAGGAGAGGAAAAGTAGCGAAGGCATCCATCCCTCCTTCGTTCTCCCTTTTACCGTCCTGTCTTCCCTTTCTATTTTTCTTGTTCCGTCTTCATTCCTGTTCAGTCCTTTTTCGGTTCTCTTCCCATTTGATAACAGAGTCAACCTTGTGTAATAGTCCTCTTTACTTTCGTTCATCTTCTCGTCGTATCGCACGGATTCTTCGAGAGATTCGTTCCCCGTTTCGCTCGTTCAAGTAGCCTCGCTTCGACTCACAGGGAGCTTGACAGTGATTACTGACCTTCGAGTCGAAGAAATGCGAGGTTCCGTCTCGACGAACCTCGAAGAACGTCTGCCGCTTTCACTTTACTTTCCTCTCCCTCGCCACCACACTTCTCTCTGCTCTGCTCTTTGAATATAGTAATGGATCCACAAGAGCTCGAAACCTACGAGGTATGTCTCTAGACTCCTTCCCTTCTCACTGAAGTTTACTCATCAATTCCCATCTCCCTCTCCACTTGACACAGTACCAACTCG
>Ga0308169_10006469_pt1 | contig 10316 bp, 10 predicted proteins | sample PhyBR1_2_FD_202139 | JGI IMG/M metagenome (GOLD analysis project Ga0308169, IMG submission 202139) | Phyllosphere microbial communities from UC Gill Tract Community Farm, Albany, California, United States - DLSLSB.R1 | ecosystem: Host-associated > Plants > Phyllosphere > Unclassified | place... | reverse complement strand
GTTGTTGCTCACAGCGCAGCCTCCGGCCGGGTGACGATCATGCGGACGGGGGTGGGGTTGAAGCCGTTACAGGGGTTGTTGATCTGCGGGCAGTTGGAGACGAGCACCAGAGTGTCTACTTCGGCCCGCAACGCGACGCGCTTTCCAGGGGCGGACAACCCGTCAACGATGCCCAGGGCGCCGTCCGGGTCCACCGGGACGTTCATGAACCAGTTGATGTTGGACACCAGGTCCCGCTTGCCAAGGCCCCAGCGCGAACCCTCGATCAGGAAGTTCTCCACGCAGGCGTGCTGTTCGCGGGTGTGCTGGCCGTACCGGAGGGTGTTGGATTCCTGCGAGCAGGCACCGCCGATGGTGTCGTGCACGCCCACCTCATCTGCGACGACAGTCATGAGCGGCGTGCCGGTGTCTGCCCTGAGGACGGATCCGGTGGTCAGGACGATCGACCGCTGCGCGGCGATGGTGGCGGCGGCTGAGTAGCGAACGGTGGTGTCCCCCGCGGCGTAGAGCAGGCAGTCCACTGCCTGGTTTCCGTCGAGGTCAACGATGGTCAGGACGTCCCCGGCGGCCACGACGGCGGACCAGGGGCCGCGGGCTTCAACGAGTTCATCGAGGACTACTTCGCCGGCGACCAGCGCCGTTACCCCCGCGTCCGGGATGGTCTTGGTGTCAAGGGCAGTGTTCATCGGGCGTTCCTTGCGGCGAGGTCGTGGTCGGTGTTGCGGAGGGCCTGGATGTGCTCGGGGGCCAGCGGGCCCGCCAGGCTGCCGGCCTCCAGGGCGGCGAGGTCCTGCGGAGCGTGCCATGCGACGATGTCGACGGGGGTTCCGGCGAAGTCCGTGCGGGGGTCCAGCGGATGGGCGGTATTGGCCAGGACCAGCACGGCGTCCATGTGGAGGAGGAGTTCGACGACGGCACCGGGCCCGGCGCTGCCGGAAAAGGCGATGCTGCCGGCCGGGTCAACGGTGATGCCCTTGAAGAAGGACAGTGACGGAGCGACGTCCCGCGGGCCCAAGCCGTTCTTCAGGGCGCCCAGCGTCAGCAGTTCGCGGGCGGCGGGTGAGCCGCTGTGGACGGTCCCGGCTCCGTATTTTGCTGTGTTTCCGGCGAGGGTGGTGGCCCCCGTGAGGGCGTCGTGGCGTGCGGAGGTGTCTGCCACGATCGTGGCCATCAGCCGGCCTGCGTCGGAGAGCAATGGGTGGCCCGCGGCGGGGTAGGCCTGCCACGGGACCTTGACGGTGTCTGCGACGTTCAGGCGTTCCTGCGTGGCGCCCGAACGGTAGATCAGGGTATGCACGCAGGCGTCGCCGGCGGTGTCCGTGAGCCTGAGGCGGGTGCCGCGGCCCAGTGCCAGGGTGGTGTAGCGGCCGAAGGCGAGCGACTCCGCCCAGGTGGGGGAGGCGGCGTCGGGCAGTCCTGCCAGGAGGCGGGCCGGCGCTGAGGTTGCGGGGACGAAACGCATGGTTTCGGCGGTCTTGCCGTGCTGTTCCCTGGCGTGGGCGCGGGCGCCGGCGGTGGTGGCGGTGCCGGTGGCGGCCGTTTCGATGGTCTGTGTCATGGTCAGTCCTGGTGTCTGTCGTGATCGATGAAGTACGTGGCTGTCAGGCTTTGGCGGCGGCCAGGTTCCTGTTCCGGACCCAGAGGCCCAGGAGCAGTACGGCGGCGACCATCAGCGGCGCGGACCACAGGAGGAGTCCGTTGTCGCCGGAGGGGTCGTACACCTCGGGCCGGGGCCAGGCGAGGTTGACCACCATGACGCCCCCGTAGAGGACGGCGAGGATGTTGACCGGGAGTCCCCAGCGGCCCAGTGAAAAGAGGCCGGCGGGCATGGTTTGCCCCACCCGGTCCCAATCCCCGCGGAGCCGGTTGGCCAGCTGCGGGACCGTGACCAGGAGGTAGGCGATGTAGACCATCACGATGCAGACGCTGCAGAGGGTGGTGAACAACGCGGCGTTGCCCACGTTGATGGCCAGCACGGCAACAGCCAGCGCGCCGATCACGATGGAGGGCCACATGGGCGTGCCCCGGGTGGGGTGGACGGAGGAGAGCAGTGCCGACGCCGGGAGCTTGCCGTCGCGGGCCATCGAGAATACGAGCCGGGAACCGGCGGTCTGGATCGCCAGGGTGCAGACGAAGATGGCGATGGCGACGTCAACCAGCAGGACCTTGCCCCAGAAGGTGCCCAGGACGGCGGTGAGGACGTAGGGCAGCCCCTCGGTGGCGAGGCGGCCGTCGTCGAGGCTGGGGGCGGCCATCAGGGCGGTGATGATCATCAGGGCGCCGCCGATGCCGGAGATGAGCAGGGCGGAGAGGATGGTCCGTGGGGCGGTGCGGCGCGGGTCCTTGGTTTCCTCGGACAGCTCGCCGGCGGAGTTGAAGCCCACCATGACGTACGCGGCCATGAGCCCCGAGACCAGGAAGGCTCCCACGGCGCCGAGGTCGGAGCCTTGGAGGACGGTGGTGTCCGCCACCACGTCCGGACCGCGCTGAGCGGCGCTGATGAGGGCAAGGATCACGGCCGCGACGCCGACGATTTCGCAGGTGACACCGACGGAGTTCACGTGTGCCATGAGCTTGACGCCCAGGGAGTTGATGATGGTGGTGGCCACCAGCAGGACGGCGCCCAGGATTACGGCGTTCGAAGCCCCGGTGACGGTGTTGAGGGCGGGGTCGCCTCCCACCACCTGGAAACCGTCCCACAGCTGGGGCAGGACCACCTGCAGGGCAATGGCTGCGGCGGCGGCGGTGACCACCTGCGCGATGGCCATGAACCAGCCGGCAAACCAGCCCACCGCTTCCCCGCCGACGCGCCGCGCCCACTGGTAGACAGCTCCGGAGAGCGGATAGCGGGCGGCGAGTTCGGCAAAGTTGAGGGCCACGAGGAGCTGGCCCACCAGCACTACCGGCCAGGTCCAGAAGAACGCGGGACCTGCGAAGGAGTAGCCGAAGGCGAAGAGCTGGAAGATGGTGGTGAGGATGGAGACGAATGAGAAACCGGCGGCAAAGGAAGCGTAGCGGCCGAGCTTTCGGTGCAGGGTGGGCTGGTAGCCAAGGGACGTCAGGTCTGCATCGTCCTGGTGGACGGTGGGGAGAACGGTTGATGTCATGGGAATCTCCGGGGCTGGAAAGGGATCTTGGGGGCGAAGCCTTCCGGCAGTGCAGCGCTCGGCCTAAGGCTGCGGATTACCGGTCACTTGATAGTTTTCCAGCGCGATGTCCCCAAACAGTTTCACCTCTGTAAAAGGCGGATAGACATCTTGTTTCGGGGATATTTCCATCCCCTCACCATTCCGGCCGGACACTTTCGAGCGTGCCCGGCGGTGCAAGAATGAGTCGGTGACTTACGCCGGACCGGGACGCCCCCGCCATCAACAGCCCTCACGGCCAGGCGCCACCGCCCGCGACGAAATTCTCGACGCCGCGGCGGAACTGTTCACCACCCAGGGTTTCGCCAGCACGTCCACCCGGTCCATCGCCGATGCGGTCGGGATCCGGCAGTCATCGCTCTACCACCACTTCAAGACCAAGGACGACATCCTCGAGGACTTGCTTGAGGGGACCGTGTCCGGCGGCCTGGAGTTTGCCCGGGCCGTGGCCGCGCTGCCGGCCGGCGGCACGGCCGCGGAAGGCCCGGCTGGGACCCGGCTGCACGCCGTCGCGCTTTATGACGGCACGCAGCTGTGCAGCGCACGCTGGAACGTCGGCGTCCTGTACCACCTGCCCGAGGTCCGGAGCACGCGCTTTGCCCGGTTCCTGGCCCACCGGCGCGAACTGCGGCGGCTCTACGGAGAACTTGGCAGCGGCCTGCCTGCCACCGCCCCGGGACCGGACGGCGGCGACTTCGCGTTCCGCCTGGTCGAATCGCTGATCTACCTTCGCGCCGACGGAGCCGCCGACGCAGAATCGGCACTGCAGGCGGCGGACGCCGGGCTCATCCTCTGCGGGCTCGGCCCGGAACTGCCGGCCATCCGCGCGGCCAGCCGGGAGCTGATCGAGCGGCTCGCCTGAGGCCGGCCGTGCCGTCCGTGATGCCCGCACCCGGCTTGCTCGGCTAGGCTCGGAACATGACGCGAGAGAACATCAGGACCCCCGACGGCGGCACTGTGGAGCTCTTCTCCACCGGCGCGGAACTGGCTTCGGCAGGTTCGGGCGTGGTGGTGGTGCCGCCTTCCATGGTGACGGCTGCGGATTACACCAAGTTTGCCCAGAAACTGAGCGCCGCCCTGGGCCGCCCGGTGCATACCTTCAACCGTCGCGGCCGCGGCACATCGTCCCCGCAGCCAGAGGATTACACGCTCGACGTGGACATCCGGGACCTGGACACGGTCATGAAGCACACCGCCAGCACGGACGTCTTCGGCCACAGCTTCGGCGGTGCGGTGGCCCTGCACGCGGCCCGGACCCTGCCGGTGGAGCGGCTGGCGGTCTACGACCCCGCCGTCTCCGTGAACGGCAGCGTCACTGCGGACTGGATCGTGGAATATGAGCGGGCCATCGCCGCCAAGGATGACGACCGCGCCCTCGCCGTGATCCAGCGCGGCCTGGAAGCCGGCGGTGCATTTTCTTCGCGCATGCCGCTGTCCATGCTGACCCTGGCCAACAAGCTGACCGCGGGCACCACCGAAGGCAAGCAGCAACGCGAACTGATGCGCACCGGCGTCCGGGAAATCAAAGCCATCATTGCCGCCGACATGCCGGCCGAACCGTTCCAGGCACTCCCCCTGGAGACGCTGATTGTGGTCGGCGAGAAGAGCCCTGCGTACTTCGGCATCGCCTGCGGCCAGATCCACGACGTCCTCTCCGGCTCCAGCTACACCATCCTGCCCGGCTTCGGCCACGACGGCGCCATCAAGGCCCCGGACAAGCTGATCAAGGAACTGAGCGACTTCTTCGCCGGCTAGCTTCACCGGTTGAGTCAGTGCGCGCCGGGTCCTGCCGCAACGCCCTCGGTCTTGCGCATCATTGCGGACAGCACGACGGCGGCCAGGGCGATGACCGTTGCCGTCAGGAAGGCGGCGCTCATCCCGGCGACGAGTCCCGACGCCGCACTCACCACCGCGAAGATGGACACCAGCAGTGCGGTGCCGGCAGCGCCGGCCACCTGCTGGGTGGTGCTCATGATCGCCGAGCCGTGCGAGTACAGGTGCGGCGGCAGCGGGTTCAGGCCGGTGGTGAAAGCCGGGGTGAACAGCAGGGCCAGCCCGAAACTCAGCCCGACGTGCAGGGTAATGATCCACCACACCGCCGTGCCGGCGTCGAGCATTGAAAACTGCCAGAGCGTCACCACCATCAGGACGGACCCGGTCACGGTGAGCGGGAACGGGCCCACCTTGTCGAACGCGCGGCCAATCACCGGTCCGAGCAGGCCCATGGCCAGGCCGCCGGGGAGCAGCGCGAGTCCGGTTTCCAACGAGCCGAGGCCGCGGACTTCCTGAAGATAGAGCGGCAGGAGGATGACCCCGCCGAACAGTGCCATCATGGCCACCACCATCAGCAGGACCGATACGGTGAACATCCGGAAGTTGAAGGCGCGCAGGTCCAGCAGCGGCGCAGCGGACTTCTGCAGGCGGACCTGGCGGAGGACGAAAACCGCCAGGGCAGCCACGCCGATCACCAGGGCTGCGATGGCTGCGGCGCCGGGACCGGCCTGGCCGCCGCCGATCTGGCTGAGCCCGTAGACCAGGCCGCCGAAGGCCGGGACCGTGAGGAGCACGGAGAGGAAGTCCAGCTTGGTCTTCTCCGCCTCGCCCACGTTGGTGAGGAACTTCGCGCCGATGGCCAGGGCCGCGAGGGCTACCGGCAGCACGAACACGAACATGAAGCGCCAGGTGAAGTGCTCAAGGATCAGCCCTGAAACAGTGGGGCCCATGGCGGGGGCGACCGAGATGGCGATACTGACGTTGCCCATGACGGCACCGCGCTTGGCCACCGGAACCAAGGTGAGGATGGTGGTCATCAGCAGCGGGAGCATGATGGCCGTGCCGCCTGCCTGGACGATGCGCGCCAGCAGCAGGACTTCGAACCCGGGGGCCACGGCCGCCAGTGCGGTACCGCCGGCAAACAGGCCCATGGCCAGCATGAACACGGCCCGGGTGGACAGGCTTTGCAGGATGAAGCCGGTGGTGGGGATGACCACGGCCATGGTGAGCATGAACCCGGTGGACAGCCACTGGACCGTGGGCGCATCCACGCGCAGGTCCACCATGAGCCGCTGCAGGGCGACGTTCATGATGGTCTCATTGAGGATCACTACGAACGTCGCCACCAGCAGCGTGCTGATGATGGTCACCGATTCCCGGGACATCTTCTCCGGCACAGCGGTGCGGGTGCCTGCAGTGGGAGAGACTTCGGTAGACATGGGTATTCCCTCAGGGGTTTTTGAAAGTGATGCGCGGGCCGGCGCCGCTGCAGATGCCAACACTCTACCCGTTGGAGTAATTCCCCGGCACGGGGATTTCTCCTAAACCCTGAGGGAACAGCAGGGGTTTAGGCCGTCTGGCCCGCGTGCCGGCCTTCCGAGATCTCCTCCACCAACTTGCTGTTGAACGCAGGGAGGTCATCCGGGTTGCGGCTCGTCACCAGGCCCTGGTCCACTACCACTTCCTGGTCGGTCCAGTTGGCGCCCGCGTTCTTCAGGTCGGTTTCCAGGGTGAAGTAGGACGTGACGTTGCGGCCCTTGATCACGCCGGCCTCGATCAGCAGCCACGGACCGTGGCAGATCGATGCCACCGGTTTGTGCTGTTCAAAGAAGCTGCGGGTGAAGTTCTGGGCGTCCTTGTCGACGCGCAGGTGGTCCGCGTTGACGACGCCGCCGGGAAGGACCAGCGCGTCATAGTCGGAGGCATCTGCTTCCGCCACCGTGAGGTCGACGTCGAAGGTGTCGCCCTTGTCCGTGCCGTTGTAGCCCTGCAGCTTGCCGCTCTTGGGTGCCAGCAGGGTGGGCTCGCCGCCGGCGTCCTTCACGGCCTGCCAAGGACTGGTGAGCTCCACCTGCTCCACGCCGTCAGTGAGAAGGAATGCGACCTTCTTGCCTGCGATGCTGTGCTCTGACATTGCTCCTCCTTGCCTGGGGCGGACCACGCGCCGGTACGGCGCACGGAGATCCGCTTCCAGAGTTGAATTCCTGACAATTTCCACCCTAGGAAAGGTGAAAGTAATAAGCAAGCTGACTATATTGGGTTATGCAAGCAAATCGCTTCACCGGATGCTCGGGACCTTCGACTCTGGTGCTGCGGGTTTATGCGGGATTGGGGTACAGACAGAACCCGGTTTCCGGCAGTAAGGTTTCACCTACGCGCAGTGCTCTCGACGCCGCAGCGGCCACCCACGGGCCACTTCGGATTGGTGCAAGGAGGCCCCGATGACAGTAGAGCGGATGTTCCAGGGCGTTCCCTCGGACCCGGACCCCTGGATGTCCGGCGACACCCCCGAGGAAGTCCGGCAGTTCGCCATCGAATCGCTCCGATGGCAGGCCCAGGAGATCATCGATGAGGTGCTCTGCAGCAAGGATCCGCGGGAAGAGTGGGTCCGGGACCGGCTTCGCGGGTGCGTGGCCAGGAATCCCGGGCGTCCGGAGCGCGCGTTGCTGGAGCAACTCATGAGCAGCCCGGACAGGTCAGGCTTGTAGTCCGGGCACGTCCGGCCGGCGCCAAGCCACAGCGCCCGGGAAGGCCCTCAGGAACTCAGCGGCATGTTGTCGATCAGGCGGACCGGGCCCACCTTGGCGGCGATGAGGGCCAGGGCGTCACCGCGGAACGGGGTCTCCCTGCAGTTCTCGGCCAACGGCTCGAGGGTGCCGGGATCCACCACATCGAAGTAGTCCAGTTCCACCAGCGGCTGGGACTCCACCAAGGCCAGTGCCGATTCAAGGTCCAGCGGCTCGTGGGCGTTCGCGCGCTCCTCGAGCAGCCGCAGCGCCCGGGACAAGACCAGCGCGGCCTCCCGCTCGTCCGGGGACAGGAACCGGTTGCGGCTGGACAAGGCCAACCCGTCCGCCGACCTCACCGTGGGCACGCCAACGATCTCCACCGGGAAGTTCAGGTCCGCCGCCATCCGCCGCACCAGGGCCAGCTGCTGGGCGTCCTTCTGTCCAAAGTAGGCCCGGTACGCCGGCAGTCCGCCGGGCGAAGCTGTGTCCGCGGACCCGGCCGGAAGACCCGCCGCGGGCATGCCGTAATGCAGCAGTTTCGCCACCACGGTCAGCGCGCCGTCGAAATGGCCAGGACGCGATGCGCCCTCCCACTTCTCGCCGAGGCGGCCGGACGTGATCCGCACCAGGGGTTCCCCGCCGGGATACACCTCTTCCACGGAGGGCGCGAAGGCCAGGTCCACGCCCTGTTCCTCCAGCAAGGCAAGGTCCGCCTCAAGCGTCCGGGGGTAGCGGTCCAGGTCCACGGCGTCGCCGAACTGCAGCGGGTTGACGAAGATGCTCGCCACCACGAGGTCATTGTGCTCGACGGCGGTACGCGCCAGCTCTGCATGACCTTCGTGGAGTGCGCCCATGGTGGGCACCAGTCCCTGTGAGGCGCCACGCCTGGCGCTGAGGAGCCGGGCGCTCTCGGCGTGCAGCCCGGCGACGGTGGTGACGAGTTGAATGGACATTCAGTGCTCCTTCGGATCGAGGGCCTCGCGCAGCCCCTTCAGCTGGTCGGGTTTAAGCAGTCCGCGGCCCTGCGCCCGCAGGGCCGTGGCCCGGGCCATCGCAAGGTAGGCCTCCAGCACGTCACCGTGCCCGCCGCCGTCGAACTCCCGCAACGCTTCGGCGTGCGCACGGACCGTCCCCACGTCGCCGCGCGCCACCGGGCCGGTCAGGGCGGATTCGCCGGAGGCCAGCGCGTTCTCCAGCGTTGCCCGCAGGAGCGGGCCCAGCATGCGCTCCGGCAGCTCCACCCCTACCTCGCGCAGCAGCTGGGACGCCTGCGCCACCAGGGTGACCAGGTGGTTGGAACCATGGGCCAGGGCAGCGTGGTAGAGGGTCCTGTCCGCTTCGGCGATGGCCACCGGCTCAGCGCCCATCTCCACCACCAGCGCCTGGGCGATGGGCAGCATGGCGGCATCGGCCGTCACGCCAAAGGTGCAGTCCAGCAACCGGGTGAGGTCCAGGCTCATGCCGGTGAATGTCATGGCCGGATGCAGGGCCAGGGGCACGGCACCGGCGGCACGCACCGGGTGCAGCACGCCCACGCCGAACCGGCCCGAGGTGTGGGCCACCAGCTGGCCGGGCTGCCAGGCGCCGAGCTTCGCCAGTCCCTCCACAAGGCCCGGCAGGGCGTCGTCGGGCACAGCCAGCAGCACCAGCTCGGCACGCTCCACGATGTCCTGTACCTCAAGGATGGGGACGCCCGGCAGCAGGGACTCAGCCCGTTCGCGGCTTGCGTCCGAGACCGCCGAGACCCCGACGACGGCGTGCTCGGCAGCGCGCAGGGCTGCACCAAGCACGGCGCCCACCTTGCCGGCGCCGATGATTCCGACGCCGAGGCGTCCGGGTTTAGCCATGCTGCTGGCCTTCCTGTTGAGGTGGAGTGCCGGCGTTCGCCGGTTCAATGGCCGGAGCAACCTGGCTGAGCCATTGCTCGGTGGTTTGCCGTTTCCGGGCGAGCCGTGCACGTGCGGACTGATCGTTGAATAGCCGCCGGGCCTCATCCAGCCCGGCCTGGGTCAACCGCGGGGCGACGGGCCCGGCGGTGGTGTGCAGCACCAGGTCTGCCACCCGGAACAGACGCGCCACGGGTCCCTGTTGCAGGGCCAGTGACTGCGTCCGTTGGTGGGGAACCACCACAAGCTCCCGCCACCAGCGCCCGGAGCGGAGCAACAGGGCGGTTTCCGTGGCGGCAAAGCCGTTGCGGCGCCACGCAAAGGGCGCAAGCAGCCATGCCCGCCGCGGCGTGGTGACGAACCCGGCGCCGGAATCCCTCCCGTTCAACCCGGCGGCAAAGACGGTTGCGGGCTGGTCCGTCCCGGGGTCCGGCAGCACCAGGGAAAGCATGGCCAGGACGTCGGGAAACCTGCCCACCGGCAGGAGGATGGTTCGGGTATTGCCCTCGACGGCGTTGCCCGAGTGCCCGTAACCGGCCACATTCACCTGCATCCGGTACCAGCCGAACGGGCGCCACAGCGGCGACTGGGCAACTTTCACCGCCTGGATCCGGCCGGGAGGGAGGGTCTGCGCCTGAGTGTCCAGCAGTCCGTACCTCAGCCGGATGCCGTCCGGCGAGACGGCAGCCGTGAAGTTGTAGCCCCGGTTGAAGTAATTCCAGTAGCCCGCCGCCAGGCCCAGCACCGCCGGCACCAGGTAAAAGTAGAAGGCTCGGTTGTCC
>Ga0308169_10006468_pt1 | contig 10318 bp, 18 predicted proteins | sample PhyBR1_2_FD_202139 | JGI IMG/M metagenome (GOLD analysis project Ga0308169, IMG submission 202139) | Phyllosphere microbial communities from UC Gill Tract Community Farm, Albany, California, United States - DLSLSB.R1 | ecosystem: Host-associated > Plants > Phyllosphere > Unclassified | place... | reverse complement strand
TCAACCAGTCCTGGCGTCAGTGGGCTCATGACCGTATGCTCACGGTAAAGTGTTCCGGGACGACGGTGCTCTTGAACACCACCGAGCCCGACAGCAACAACCGGTGGAATCGCGCCGACCACCCGTTGCCGTCAACTACGATCAGCGAGAGCTTAAGACTTGATCTCTTAACCCACCATCAAAGATGTCTGTTGTCAGCTTCAGCTTGTATACAGTCTCGCCACCTACATTTGAACTTGGCCGCCTCCGTAGGATCCACACGCGGACTCCAGTCGATCTCTGCTTCGATCTCCGCACATGTCCCATCTTTCTGATCGCACTGTGGTGAGTGCCCCGACATACCCCGCTACCCACCTGGATTGCCCCAGCCACCAAGCCCACGTCCATGTAGGCTTTGTTCACTTTGCCCGCTTCCCAAGTCTGCATCTCCCAGCCGCCCGTCCTCCTCGATTTGACGTAAATGTCCCGCGTCCCCTTTTCGGCGTGGGTCAGCTTATGCAGCCGCATTCGATGCGAGTTTCTCCAGTTGTAGTTCTCCCGATGTGTGTACCAATCGCCAGTAGTGGACCCCCTCCAGTGCAGCTTGGCGGTTGTCTTCTCATCCCACGAGATGAACCCCTTCCTTTGTTGGGGGTCGGACGCATTCAAGTAATAGTCCAGTGGAGTGGTGACAATCTCGCCGTTCCCGTTGAGTTTCGACGACTGGAACATGGGCCTGAATACGGCGGGTCTGGAATCGCCTCCCAACTGGCCGTGGAACTTGAGCAATTCTGGGTGGACGCAGAAGTCGAAAGTCGCTCGATGGTTGTATATCAGGTTGGGATCTGGTGTCAACGCCGAATCGAGCTGCGCGACTCACGTTCCGCGTCGGATGGCGTCAACTCTGGCGGCACAACTGATTCCGCAGGCTTCTGCGCCGCGCTCTCCGCTAACGCCTGTCGCCATGCGGGACTAAACTCTGAGCAGACGCTCTGCCGTCAGTGAGGCTCGTCGTGTTGTCACTCACCGCAAGGCCGGCTACGCCCGCCTCCAAATGTCTGTGATTCCACTCGTACCGCTCCAGCTCTTTCTGCGTCACATATTCGCCGGCCGAAATCTTTTCCGCCAAGAATTCCCTCTGATCCTCTCCAGGTATGTACGTGCCCATGTCGTGGGCAGTCATGACAAACTCGATCGAGGCAGGGAGGTGAGGGACTAATGGCTCGATTAGGGACAGCAGGTTGTGCGCGCGGAAGTTTTCGGGGCTCGAGCCGTCAATGAACGACTCGCCCTCCTTGTCCAGATGTATCACGCTGCTGTCAGCGACGATCGTACGCCCTGAATTGAACGTACAATGAGTGACCTTCTGTCGCACGACTCTCGACCAAGCCCCGGAAGTCTTTTGGAGACCACGCAAAGAAGTACTTTGTGTCTTCGACAGTTTGATCGTACTGGGATGTCAGACCGGAACCCGCAAAACGACGCGGACGACCTGAACTCACATCATCCAAGATCTTGACGTCGTTCTGCTTGGCCCACCTGTACCAGGCATCGAAGCCTTTGGGCGGATTGCGGCCATATCGGGCTCGATAATTCTTCACCGCCTCTTCTAATGTCTTGCTCTGACTACGCATGTCAACGACTGCAGCCGTGGTGTTGTTGTCGCCTGGCGACAGACTGCTCACCGTTCCAACAGGTTCTTCCACCTCTGCTTGCCCAGGTCGATGAGCTCTTGAATGGGATGAGTTCGCTGTCCGACCTCCCAGCCGTTTGCGAGACCGTTGGAATCGTATTGAAGCACCGTCGGTCTGGCGGTCTGCAGTGCGTTGTTGAAGCTGAAAGGACCCTGCCGGGGATAGGCGATCAAGAGTAGGCCGGTGAAGATGACGAGGATGTAGAGCGACGATTTCCGCCTGTAGAAGCGGGCGAGAATCGCCGACATCCTCGCTCAGAGCAGACAGGACGTGGGCCGCGATCAAATAGGGTGAAACGAACGACAAGACGTGAGTGTCAAGAACGAGGGGGATGGCGCGATGCTACGCGTATATTTTGGGTCGGTGAGGAGCTACGTGCCCGTCCATTGTACGGGAACGGTAGGTCGGGGGTCGAGGCGCCGAGGCGGATCGAGGCACGTGGCTATCGCGCGTTGACGCGTTGACGACATTTACATTATCCAGCCTCGATTTGGTATTTGGGCGGGATCCGATTTGGATCTGATTACAAACTGCTTTTTGATCCCTAATAGGGACGATCCTTTTGTGCCTGACGGGCCCCTGAGCGTGCGCCACGGCAAACAATCAGCCGTTCATGTCCTCTTTCTCGACGAATATCGCAATTGTTCATTATTACACCCTTGCATCTTTATCGCGTACATCCTCGGCTTACCCTTCTTCCACCATGGCAGCGGCTCCTCGGTCGCTGCTGCGGCTCACCATCCTCTCAGTCTTGGTCGCCCTGGCTTTCTACATCTCCCCACAAATCGACCCAAAGACGACTGATCGTGTCCACCGAGCGCTCACTAGTGCCGCATCGCTGGCGTCGCAACAGGAACGGGTCGACCTCGCTGTCAAGCTGCAGGTGCTCAAGCACCTGCTGGAAGAGCGGTTTCCGGCCGAGTGCGTCGAAACAAACACCCATCGCTAACCCCGCTGACAGACCAAGTCGCTGGAAGACTGCGCGAAGACAGAATGGGCCAGCTCTAGACCGGCTGTCAGAGTGCACATTGGCGGCTTCTTGTGGGCCTGGCGAGAGCACGGTCGTGGTACTCGGCAGCTTCCATTTTGGTATGTTGCTCGACACCGCGGTCGGTCGACCGTGCGGTCGCTCATTTCAGGTAACGCGCTCGATGGCCATGTTAGTGGGGAAGACATCTGGTGCGTGTCCCAGCACGGGTCTCAGCGTGACCGCTCATATCAGGGCCCACTCCACGATTCTCGCGTTCCAGTCGCTCAACTACACCCTCTTGTACACTTACACGCACATGGAGACGCTGCAGATCTACCAACAGATCCCGGACATGATACCCATCATCATTTTCGAGGGGTCCGAACTCGAGAAATGCATCGCAAGGAACGATACGACAGAAGCTGAGACCGACGATGGCAGCTTGCCCGGGCTATGGCAGAAGCCGGACCGCATCGGCTGTATCAAGCGCGAGGGTTTCGAGGAGGGTATCCCGATATGGAAGAGCTTTGCATTCCACTTCTGGCAACATCCCGCATCGCCCATCGGCCAGAACTGGACACTGTCTCCGGAGGATTACGAGATATGGCAGCCGGGAAGAGGGAACAACTACCTGGGTGAGGTGCTACCTCGATGTCAGCTGACTCTCAGGATACTCGATCGAAGATCGGTGTACGCAGGTCCCGGTATACTCCGAGAGGGAACACCGAGCGTTGATACTGGCTAAGAACGCGGCGATGCTGGAGGGCAAAGACTTTGCTTGGTCGGGGCTGCTCGAGGGTGTAGCGAAAGAGCTGCCCAAGGCGGATGGGAAACCTTTTCAGTTCGTCAGCACCGCGGGCAAGTCTGCCGAGGAAGGAGGACCGGAGCCCCTCCCGGAGAAAGGGGTGGTTAGCATGGGCAAGATGCCGCAGATGAAGTGGTGGAACGAAGTGGCCAAGAGCAAGGTAATGGTGAGTGAATTGGATCGATTGACCTCGCCTGGACACTGATGAGCAGCTCGGTGTCGGCCGGCCTTTCATGTCGCCATCACGTGCGTGCAGTTGAAGTAGGGTGAAGAAGGTGAATTAACAGCAGCGTACGACGCACTGTGCTTCGGGGTACCATTCATCAATGTGTGGGTGCCGTGTCTCCGTATAAAGCATGGCATCTGATGGCAGCATCCTCTGGCGGGAAGAACGGGAACCGGACAACAGGAAGAAATGGTACCTCATGCACGACGCTCTGCGAGAGCTAGATCCGCCATACGTATATCATGTCGTAAGTCGGATGGCCCTGCTGCTGAGAGCATCAGCTGATCCCGCAGTTCCAAGGCGACAAGGAGGGGTTAGAAGAAGCTCTCGAGCACGCCATCAAGCATCCTATCGGACGCTTCATTCGTAAGTGCAGACTGAGTGTCACTCCATGAGGAAAAGCTGACTTTTAGCGCCATGGATGACGCTTGAAGCGGTCCGAGAACGACATAGAGCATTAGTAGAGCGAGACTGGAGGAGCGTGGCCGAGGAATACATGGCGAACAAGTGGAAGGATGGGGACGTGAGTGCAGCTGTTTGTTCGATGAGTTCTGCAACGGAGCTAACGTCTAGTCGCCATTTTTGCTGTGATCTCACTAATGCATTGTCGAGTATCTTAGGGTTTACAGGCATGTCATCACTATCTCATCGTCCCGACGATCTAAAACCTTGGGTGGCTGCCGGGGTTCAAGAAGACCACGTCAAGTGTAGCGCGAAGCGGCGTGACCGGCGTGAAGGGAAGCCCACTGACCGCTTTAGATTGCCAGTCAACACAACCGACCTGCTCTCTCTGCCCGTGAATAGGGGCACATTTCCGTCTCAGTCCCTGTTGGCATATGACGCACGGAGGCGGTCTGACCTCCTTCAGACGCCCTCTGAGGGCGGTCAGCTGAGCCGCACTGACCGCATCGGAGGGTCAGAATGATAGCACCAGCCCCTCTGCCCGAGCCATCGTGTGGCACCTTGCTCCTCCGCCCCTGCCTTTACCCCCGGTCCGATTCCCGCTTGAGGTCAAGAGGAGTCTGTCCGTCCGTCTCATGCTGTCCATATTCCTCCTCATCTTGACCTCTTGCAGAATGCCCTTCCCCATCTTGCAGCCTGTTCCCCGTCCCGGCCTCGCCCGGCCAATCTCACTCATCGATTACCGGTCACCTTCCCCTATTTCTACTTTTTCGGCGTGCATACCCGACTCGATCCCTTCATCCCCCGGCTCACCGTCCTCTGTGGCAGCCACCGTAGCTACCTCGCGCCGCAGTGGCGCGTCCTCACCTTTCGGCGCCTCATCTCCGACCCCTCGTGCTACCTCACCCGGCTATGAACCTCTCTCTGTCACGCCTCCCCCTCTCCCGCGGGTTCACACACCACAGCCTGCTCAGCCGTCCCGGACCGCGTACGTACCCCCCCACCGCCGAATCTCGCATTCGGGCAACAGAACGCCCTCCCGCCCTCGCTTCCCCTTTGTGCTCGGCAAAGGTCTCGGAGTGGAGCTCGATCACTTTGCGTTGCGTGACCTCGCCCTGGCCAGCAATGCCCAGCCTCCGGCGGTGATCAGAGACGTCCGGATCTCGGGCGGATACAAATGGATTGAGCCGCCGCCGGGCGTAAGCGGCCCGACCATTGCAGTACCGGGAGCGCCCGATATCTGGATGGGACGCGCTCGCACCGATGCGCGGTTGAAACGCGATGCGGACCTGGAAGGCAACGTAGAGTACCCCGACTGTGAGTTCGACAGACCCTGAGTTGTGTTGACGGCAGATAACGGAGAGATTATGCCGAAGGGGTATGACCCCCTTGACCTCGTCTTCAACTCGCTCAAGTCACCCGCCGAACTGGACGGCGTACAGATTCTCACGGGGCGGAATAACCTCAAGAAGTTGTTTTCGGTGTGCTGTGGCAGCCGACGATTCCACGACTTCCGCCTCGACGCGCGTGTGATCCCGGGATCGAGGCTCGTCATGCTCAGCCGTTGGGAGCTCCCGGCGGCACTGCGCGGGCGCGAACCGCAGAGCTGGCATCTGGCATTTCACGAGCAGAACACGTTGAGACTCTTCGAGGGATCAGACCGGACGCCGGGGTATCACCGTATCTTGCGATACAACTTTGGCGGTCTGCTCATGATGGTCAAGTGTGATGTTTCGGCTGCGGTGCCGTGGGACGGGTGCAATCCCAACGATGGCGACGGGACGCGCGCGTCTGTGGCCGGAAAAACCGACGAAGGCGACGATACAGGCGAGGAAGAGGACAAATGCAGAAGTCGAGGTGACTGGAAAATCGACCAGGACGACTTGGACGACTTGATGTCGCTTGACTCGTTCTCGTTCTACCGAGACCCCGGCACCAACGACGCCGTCTTCTCCGGCCCTCCCCGACGACTATCGAGCGGGGTGAACATGGTTCCAACCCCTTTCCCTCATCCGCCACAAGGCCACCTCATCTCGCTGAAGACGAGACAGACGTACCCTGGTGCGCCCCGCGGTATTCGCCACCTCTCGCAAGCAGACGCGGCCTTCTCGATGGTCTTTTTCGGGCAGATCGGCAATGTGTATCTCGCACACCACTGGGATGGCGAGTTCGAGACCCAGATGCTGGAATATCGTCTGGGAGAGGGTACCTTGGCTGACATGGAGAGGGGCCACGCGGGCACCATCCGGAAGGTCAGAGACGTGCTGAAGTGGATATATGACTCCACACTGGAGCACGGGTCGGTTGGGGTGGTGTTCTCCGGAGGTCAAGTGAGGTGCTTTGCGAAAAGGGATGCGGACGTTGACGGGGCACTGAGCGAGGAATCTTGGGAGGTGATCAGGCAGTCGGGCATTCAAAGCGTCGTGTGACGGGTGATCTGCAGGCTATTCGTGACACCTCCACACCTTGACCTAGTACACCTCCAGACATGCACGCACAGTCCCCTCCTCACCGCTTGCGGCCGCACGCAGCCGACCGAAGCGCACCGAACCAGAGATTTCGGGGTTCCTCTAGACGGTAAAGCGAGGGTTAGGACAGCCACATGAGCTTCCTCATTCTTGGTTGGTGTCACTTCGCTTGTTCACGCGGGCTTCGCTCTGCGACAGTAGCGCACCAGACTTCGAGGGCAGGATTCACGCCTCTCTGGAACCCGTTGAGGACAACTGACGCCTGGACGATAGCAAAGATCGGGCGACGGCCTTCATGGCCTGGAAGTGGCAAAGCCAAAGCATGGCGACCGGCATGAACCGTACTAGACCCTCATACATGCATATTCCACCTGCTGATATCGTTACTGGTCGATGCTGGGTATATGCGGAAACGTCGAGCTATCCTATTACAACGGCGGCAAGTTCCTCTTGCACAACGGACAGATGGTCTGAGTTCAGCTTTCACCCACGTTTGACGTTCGGCATGATGCGCAAGACTCGGCGACCCACCTTGATAGCCAGCCATTGGCTCAAGCACTTGGTGTGGAACAAATGATGACATGGCGCGAGAGCGTACCCTCTTCGCGGGTTGATGCCTAGTAAGACCTCGCCAGATGGGCCGGGACGCGTATCGACATCTTCCATGCAGATGCTGCAGACTCGCTCTTCGGCAGGCGTGGCACTCTCGGCGTCGGGCGGAGGGAGCAGCGGATGGTAGTTGTACGAGTCGATTGGGGCGAACTGGCATCAGTAGTCATCGGCTTCACATCACGTACACTTTTGGGCAGGCTGGTTGTCAGCTTCGCGACTGCTACAGCAAAGTATCACTCACAAGAAGGCTGGCCCGAAGCGCTCCTGAGCGAAGAGCATCATGATCTGCAGCCATTGCCACACGACCAGGCCCCACACCCACTTGGACGTCTTGATGAAGAACACATTTTCGTCATATGCAAGCGCATCTGCCATGAGCTCGGCCGATGATTCTGTTACGCGGTCAAGCTCACACAGCGGAAGCGCGAGCCTGCCGATCGATGTGCCAATGACGAATGAATGATCCAGCGCGTGACTGTTTCCGCGTCGCGCGTTCCGCCAGATCTGCGGCACCCAGAAAGAAAAGATGACGAACAGGAAAAATGGAATGACGGGCGGGAGGAACGCGAATTGAAAGAAGACGAACACGAGCACGATGATGAGCACGACTGACCGTCAGCGCTCATAAAGGGATCCGCTCTTGGCCGAGACTCACTGCGGAGTCTCGGGTGCGCATCGAAAGCGTTCCGTACGCGCCCGAGTGGGCTAGGACGGGGACCTTCCAGGAGCGGTGTTACGACAGTGGTCTCTCCGTCTTCGCCGACTGTCGGCAACGGCGTGGCCGAGACGGGCGGGGTGGGCGGTGCCGTCACCCGCTCTGGCGCTTGTATCCGATGCAGAAGAACAGCATATCGCTGCGAGTAAGCCGACACCTCGACATCCCGTCTCCACACTCACCGGGCCAAACACTATAGCTGAGCACAGGCAGAGGAAGCCCGGCACCAGCATCGGTAAGCTGGTCCTGTTGTCCGACATGATACCGACCACTACGTGCGCGGAGAAGATCCAACTGTCCGTCACGCCCATGATGACGACAGTCCACAGTGAGACTTTGGCCAACGTCGACGGCGTCCGCGTAACTTCCATTTGGCGCACAAGCAAGACTAGTACCAGCAGTTGCGCTGCTGTTGCGAATGCGGCGTCTGTGAGTCAGCGGGGGCTCGTTGAGCGAGAACAGGCTATCAGCCACCTACAGTTCAGTGACCTGGCCCAGAAACCGTCAATCGTCACACCCTTCCCGCCCTCGAGCCCGAATGCCCACCCGCACTGATCCGCGACCAGCACCCCGCCTAGTCCCACTCCTTCCCAGTAGTTCGGCGGACCCGGGAGCGAGACTTTGATTCCCGTCGGTTCGCGCATCTCCCCTTCGTACAGCTCCATCGCTGCGGGCGAAACACCGGGTGGCAGCGGCGGCAAGGCAAAGTGCATGAGCAACGGGCACCTGGTTTGCGTCTCGTCTGCGTATCAGCGATAGTCTTTCGGCGCATCAGTCCTGAGCTGGTCACTGACCGTCTGCCTTGACTTCAGACAGGTACAGACTTTGCTCCTGTGCCTTGAGTTCCTTCTCCAGCTCAGCGAGGATGATCCCCCTCGTGAGGTCCGCATGGTCTGGCCATAATCGGGGTATATTCCGTATGTCTATCCGCATCCCGTCGGGCAGACCATAGAGATTGTAAGTCCCGTTCGGCACGTGATGGAGGCCGTAGAAGTTGTACTCGATCGTCGATTCGTCTGCAGCCCTGAGCGTCGCGGCGCCTTTGACCCATGTCCAGTCTGGCTTGGGAGCCTGGCCGCCGATTGCTGACGGGTGGTGCGCCGTATGTGAATGATCGTGCTCCGCTCCGGCGATCGTTGAGAAGTTGAACTCCGGCACCCGCTCCTTCAGGTTCATATCCCACTTGATCAAGCTCGACCAGGCGAACTCGCCTCGAAGCTCCGCCGCGAGCGTCTCGTTCCATGATGTGGTGTTCAGGTCGGGCACGTTCGTATCCTCGAAAAAGGGCGTATGTGAGCGGGCATGATGCCGGAGAAGGGGCTGTGGGTGCAGTCGGCCTTCGCGGTAAAAGCCGGAAATATTGGTGAAGAATGCGTGCGAGGGGTCGTGAACGTATTGGGGCGGAATGATGCTTGTCGCTTGAAGCGTCGGTGCCTCGGGCTACCATCAGCTCCACCGCCTTCTGACAAAGGTGCTCCCTCATTTCCGTGATCCTCGCACTGCGATCTGCTGAGCTTGTGCTAGACTCACCTCGGTCCAGTTGCCCGTCCCATTCAGGAACCCCCGATACTCATCCACCAGCGTTCCCGCCAAATCCAACTGCGTCAAGCGGTGCACCAGCTCCCCGTCCGGCCCGATCTGTACAGGCGCCTGGGACACATTGTTTCCGCCCGACATGAAGAAGAAGAAGGCGGTGAGGAACAGCATGGAGCCGATATTAGGCCGCGGAGGCGGTCCCTGCGGGCCCATGAACGCTACGGGCAGATCACCAGGGCCGACAGTCGGTATGCCCGTCGGGCGCGCGTCGGGTCGAGGTGACCGGGGCGAAACCGGTCTCTGCCCCGACGGCGGGGGAGGAGGATCCGGCGTGGACATGGTATGAGGATGCAGGGGGAGATGGAGATGCGACGAGGTGATGTGTTATGTTGAGATTCGGACGTGGACTGGCGAGGGAAGCGTGTCATCCTCGGCACCCGGTCATTGCCGATGCTAGGCTTCGAACATTGCTTGCCCCGAGCCTTTGTTCCGGCGTGTATTTCGCGCACTGGTGGGTGGGGTCGACGGAACAGCAGAAGCGCGAAGCGTAGCCTTGAACGCCCGGGGGCGTAGGCGGTTCTCACATGAGTAAAATACAATGCATATGCGGTCGTCGTGGTCGTGATTATGCCTCAACGCTCTCGTCCAAGATTTGCCTCAACTCCTTGACCCGTTTCTCCGCTTCGCCCCACACCTGACATATGACCTGATCGCCACGCAAGCCCGTCACTCCTCCCAAGCCCTCCTGCCGAACGAGACGCGCCTGCCCTGCTTCATCCAAGGCGATGGTGATTGTCGTCGGCAGCAACGGCGATTCAAACGCAGTAGGATCTGGGAGTACGTGCGTTCTGCTGGTTAGCATTCCATTCGCTGAGGATTATCCATGTGAGACCCACGAGTCAAATACGCCA
>Ga0308169_10006467_pt1 | contig 10319 bp, 6 predicted proteins | sample PhyBR1_2_FD_202139 | JGI IMG/M metagenome (GOLD analysis project Ga0308169, IMG submission 202139) | Phyllosphere microbial communities from UC Gill Tract Community Farm, Albany, California, United States - DLSLSB.R1 | ecosystem: Host-associated > Plants > Phyllosphere > Unclassified | place... | reverse complement strand
TCCTGGTAGGCGTAGCCGCGCACCGACTGGTCGCCGCCGGCGCGGAACAGGTAGACGGCTGGCACACCGGTTTTTTCTTTCGAGCCCAGCGCGCCGATCTCGCCGCGTACGATCAGCTCGCCTTTTTCGCCGAGCGGGCGGTAATACACGCCCTTGCCGGCCACGCGGATAAAGCGCTCATCGGTCAGCACCGGCAGCAGCGCGCCACCGATCTGGGCGTTCAATACGTAGCCTTTGGTAGGGAACAGCAGGCTGTCGAGGTTGCGTTTGGTAATCGCATAGGTCAGCGGCAAGCTCTTGCTTTGCGTCTGCTCCATGCCCACCACGGTTTTGGTTTCGCTAAGGAACTCGAACGTCAGGCTGCGCTCGAGGTTGGTGCCGCCCCAGTTGCGCTTGGCCGTGACGCTCGACACGGCGGTGATTTCGTTGGAAATATCGCTGCGCTCGAAGGATGCGCCCACGCTGTCGTTGTAGCCGCGCTCGGTGGTCGGGAAATAGAAGGTGCCGTGCGCCGTCTGTTTCTTGGTCTCCATCGTCAGCGCGCTCTTGAAGCGCGTGTTCCAGACATTCAGATTGTCATAGTTGAGCTGTACGCGGTTACCGGTATTGGTACTGAAACCGATACCGGCGCTGACGTTCTGCTGCTTGTTTTCCGTTACCCGAACTACCAGCGGCAGCTGTGGCGAGGGGCCACGGTTGGCGGACGTTTTCGCTGGTGCTTCGCCAACTGCTTCGGCTTCCTGCTTTTCCTGGCCCGCCTCGATCTGCTCGTTGAGGATGCTGCTCATGTCGGCGCTCACTTCCACGCTGGCAAAGTAGCCGGTGTCCTGCAGGCGCGCCTGGTACAGCTGCAGCGCCGACTCGCTGTAGTACTCGCCGGGGCGGATCTTGTTGAGGTTGCGGATAATGCTGGGGTCATAGCGCTGCAGGCCTTCGATGCGCAGCTCGCCAAAGCGCAGCTCGGGGCCGCTGTCGAGGATTACCAGCAGCGAGACTTTATGCGTGTCCGGATCGACCACCGCCTGCGTATCGACCAGTTGCGCGCGCGGGTAGCGCGTCTGCACCACTTCGCGCAGCAGCGCGCGCTTGGCCGATTCCCAGTCGGACTGGCGGAAGATGCTGCCGGTTTTCAAAGCCCAGTTGCGTTTGAGTGCTTCGGTGTCAAAAGGTTCGCTGGCGGCCAGTGGCGGCGTGGGGTCGAAGCCGCGCAGTTCCAGCTCGACCTTGTCGACCGTGACCGGCTGGCCCGGTTCGACTTCGACCGTCACCACCGGGCGCTCGGCATTGATGTCGACGCGCACCTCGACGGTGGGCGTATAAAAGCCTGCCGTGGCCACCAGGTTTTTGACCTGCTCCGGTGCATCGCGCACCAGGCGCTGCAGCTGGCCGCGGTCCATGCGCGGATTGCCGCGAAAGCGTTCGAGGTCGAGGTTTTTTTCCAGCAGCTCATCGAGGTCGCCGGGCGCCACCACTTTGACCGTGTACTGCAGCGCTGGTGTGGCCGGTTCGGCTACGGTGTCGGCTACTGTGTCTGTCATTGGTTCGACGCTGGTCGTGTCGGCGGCTGGCGTGTCCGTCGGCACCTCTATGGCGGCAGCGGCCGTGCTTTCGGGCGTCGCCGGCTCGGCGCTCTGCGCGCGCGCGTGGGCCATCGGCAAGGCCAGCAGCGAGCTGCCAGCCAGCGCCAGTGTCAGTTGGCCCATTACTTTTGGCAGCAATTGTGCCAAAATTCGTGGTCGTATCGCCTTGCCGGCCGCTGTCGGCCGTATGGGTGGTGCAGAAAACATGGTGCTCCAGGTGAGTAAATGCTGAATGCATGTTACCGGAATAGGTAAATTGATGGCGTCCGAATAAGATGTTTTTGCATTGGGCAATCACCGCAGCTGTAGCACATGATGGTAACAATAATGTTTATTAAATGGAAATGTAATTATGCTAGCAACTGATTCCGCACTGGTCCTGTTCAGCGGTGGCCAGGACTCCACCACCTGCCTGGCCTGGGCCCTGAAAAACTACAGCCGTGTGGAAACAATCGGTTTCGACTACGGCCAGCGCCACGCGATCGAACTGACCGTGCGGCCGACCCTGCTCGAACAGATGCGCGCGCAGTCGCCGCTGTGGGCCGAGCGCCTGGGCGAAGATCACATGATCGACCTGTCTCTGATTGCCGCCATTTCCGATACGGCCATGACGCAGAACGTTGAAATCGTGATGCAGGAAAACGGCTTGCCCAATACTTTTGTGCCTGGCCGCAACCTGCTGTTTATGACCGTGGCCGCTACGGTGGCGTATCGGCGCGGCCTGACGGTCTTGGTGGGCGGCATGTGCGAAACGGACTTTTCCGGCTATCCCGATTGCCGCGACGACACCTTGAAGGCGCTGCAAGTGGCGCTCAACCTGGGCATGGACACGCGCATGAAGCTGGAAACGCCGCTGATGTGGCTGGACAAGGCGCAAAGCTGGGACCTGGCCGAAAGCCTGGGCGGCCAGCGTCTGGTCGACCTGATCCGTAGCGGCACCCATACCTGCTACCTGGGCGAGCGCGGCGCGCTGCATGACTGGGGCTATGGCTGCGGCACTTGTCCGGCCTGCGCCTTGCGCGCCAACGGCTACCGTCAATATTTGGCCAGCAAGCAAACAGCCGCCTGATTTTGTAGTCTTTTTTACACACATATTTGCCGGTAAGGCTGCTGTTACGTGCTATCGTTGACAGCAACTACTATTGGTACCCATGCGTACTGCGCGCAGGCCGGTGGTGGGACTCATTCGATCAGCCATGCCGCCCGCCATGAAAAAACGCGCCCAGCCGTCGTTTCTTGCCAAGCCGCCAGCGGACTGGGTCGGACCGCGCCTGTTTGCCGGATTGGTGCTGACCCTGTGCCTGAGCCTGACCTATGGCGCCTGGCGCACCGCCAGCGACGCCAGCGCGCAACAGGTGCGCACGGATTTTGACTCTCGCGTGCGCGAACTGGTCAGCCATATCAACCACCGCATGCGCGCCTACAGCGAAGTGCTGTACGGTGTGCAGGGCCTGTACGCCAGTTCGCAGGAAGTTACCCGTACAGAATTTCATTCGTATCTGGCGGCGCAGGATTTCACGCGCCATTTTCCCGGCATACTGGGTATCGGCTACGTGCCGCTGCTGCGCGGCGCCGACGGCGCGCAGCATGCAGCCCGGGTGCGCGCGCAGGACCTGCCGGATTACACCATCCATCCGCCGGGCCAGCGCTCCTGGCAGGCGCCAATTACCTATCTGGAGCCTGACAACCCGGGCAACCGCAGCGCGCTGGGCTACGACCTGTGGCACGAACCGGTACGCCGCGCTGCGCTGGAGGAAGCGCGCGACAGCGGCCAGGTGGCCATGACCGGCAAGCTGCACCTGGTGCAGGATGGCGTGGCGCGCGGCAGCGGCGCCGGCAGCTACGGTTTCCTGCTGGTGATGCCAGTGTATGACAATGCGCTGGCGCATGACAGCGTGGCGGCGCGGCGCGCCGCCCTGCGCGCATGGGTATTTGCGCCGTTTCGCATGGCCGACCTGATGGCCGGCGTGGGCGGCGAAGCGTCGCGCCTGCTGGACCTGGAAATCTACGATGGCGAGCAGGTCGCGCCTGCTGCGCTGATGCTTGACAGTATTGCCGATCCGCCTGCGGCGGCGCCCGCCGATCAGTTATCGTCGCAGCAGGTGATCCGGCCTGCCGGCCATGCCTGGACGGTGCGCGTGCGCGCCATGCCCGGTTTTGACGGCGATATCCTGGCGCGGCCACGCGGCGTAGCCTGGACCGGCCTGCTGGTCAGCCTGGTATTGGCGTTGGCTACCTGGCTGCTGGCGGCCAGCCGCACCAACGCCAGGCTGGCGCTGGCGCGCGCCAGCGAACTGGCGGCGCAACTTGAACAGGGGCAGGCCAGCGTGCTGGCCATGGCCGAAGCCGCACAGCGCAGCCAGGCCATGCTGCGCAATATCCTTGACGCCACCATCGACGGCATTCTGGTCGATAATGGCGACGGCCGCATCGTGACCTCGAACCGGCGTTTTCGTGATTTGTGGCAGGTGCCCGATGCACTGGACTGGCAAGCCGACGGGGCTGAGCTGGTGCGCCATGTGCAAAGCCAGCTGGAGCAGGCTGCGCCGCTTCTTGGCGCCGGCTTGCCGCCGCCGCATGGTCATCGCGAACAGCGCGAGGTGCTGCAGCTGCGCGACGGTCGCGTCATCGAGCAATATATGCGCAGCATGCAGTTGGGCAATGAGCAGGCGCGCCTGTGGACGTTTCGCGATATCAGCGAGCGCAGCGTGGTCGAGCGCCGCGAAAGCACGCGCCGCCAGGTGCTGGAAATGCTGGCCACCGGTGCGCCGCTGGAGCGGGTGCTCGAAAGCGTGGTGCTGGCGCTGCAGATCGAGCATCCGGCCATGTTGTGCAGTATCTTGCTGCTCGATGAAAGCCGGCACCGGCTGGTGCTGGGCGCCGCGCCTGGCCTGCCGGCGTTTTTCAACCTGGCCAGCCATGGCCATGATCTCGACATGCTGCAAGGCGTGCATGGGATTGCCGCCCAAAGCGCGCGCAGCGGCGAACGCCTGTGCGTGCCTGATCTGCGCAGCCTGGCCGACCAGTCAGATTCAATGGAGCTGGCCTGGCGCGCTCAGTTGCAAGCGGCCTGGGCCGAACCGGTGCGCGGCGCCTCGGGCAAGCTGCTGGGCGTGCTGATGGCCTACCATCGCCAGCGTGCCACGCCTGCCGCCGCGCACCTGGCGCGCCTGGGCGAGGCGGCGCAGCTGGCCGGCATGGCGATCGAGCAGGCGCAGGTGGCGCAGGCGCTGCGCGCCGGCGAAGCGCGTTTTCGCAGCCTGTACGATCATGCGCCCGTGGCCTTGTGGGAGCAGGACTGGTCGGCTGCGCGCGCTGCGCTCGAGGCGCTGGCGCAAGCAGGTGTGCAGGATCTGGAGAGCCATTTCAAGTCGCATCCTGAAGAGCTGGTCCGCCTGGCTGCACTGGTGCGCATTATCGACGCCAATGGCGCAGCGCTGGCGCAGGTGCGCGCCACCGTCGGCGACCAGCGCCGCGCCATGCTCAGCCTGGCGCAAAACTTTGACGGCAGCGCCTTGCCTGCCTTTGGCTCGGCCTTGCTGGCGCTGGCCAGCGGCGCCCATCTGTACGAATGCGAAAGCAGTTTTGTGCGGCTCGATGGCGCGGTGCGGCAAAATGAGCTGAGCATGCTGGTGATGCCGGGCCATGCCGATACGCTCGATTTCGTGATGCTGTCGTCGCTCGATATTACCGAGCGCAAGCGCATGAATGCGGAACTGCTGCAACTGGCGACCACCGATTTCCTGACGGGCCTGCCAAACCGGCGCCAGTTCATGAGCATGCTGGAACGCGAACATGCGCGTCTGCAACGCGAGCTGGCCAGCAGCGCCACCGTCTTGATGCTCGATATCGACCATTTCAAGCGCGTCAACGATGAATACGGCCATGCGGTGGGCGATATCGTATTGCGTCACCTGGGCGCGCTGATGTGGCAGCAGTTGCGCAAGGTCGATGTGCCGGGGCGCATGGGGGGCGAGGAGTTTGCCGTGCTGTTGCCCGGTACCGAACTGGCGCAAGCGGCGGTGTTTGCCGAGCGCCTGCGCCGGCGTGTTGCCGACAGCACGGTGGCGCTCGATAGCGGCGCCATGCTCAATGTCACCATCAGTGTCGGCATGGCGGCCATGTCCGGCACCGACGCCGATTGCGATGCCGCACTGGCACGCGCCGACGAGGCTTTGTATCGCGCCAAGCGGGGCGGACGCAACCGGGTCGAGCAGAACCACGGCGGCGCCAGCGCGGTGCTCAGCAAGTTCATGGCCGGCTCTGGCGGCGATCACGGCTGACCAGCATCCAGATCAGCGCCACGGCCAGCAAGGGCAGCAGCAAGGGCGAGCTGAACAGGAGTGCCAGCAGCACCAGCAGGCCCAGCACGCATGCCAGCAGCAGGCCCACGCCGGCCGCCACCACGCCCACCACCACAGCCGCAGCCAGCAGTGCGCCGCCCGCCACTACCATGCCGAACAGCCATTCAAACGGGCCGTCGATATCGCTGCCGTCGATCTGCAGGTCGGCTGAGCCGATCTTGTCGAGGAACAGGCAAAGCAGCATAAGGATCAGGGCAAAGGTCAGGATTTTTTTCATGGCGGGCCTCGTGGCATCAAAGTGGTGATGAAGCCACTGTAGCGGCGCGCCCGCGCATCCGCCAGCCATGTGCGACAGACGGTCATTTTGAGGGGCTGGACGGATTGAAAATATCGGGGTCAGGTCGGCCATTGCTACACAGCCTCAGCCATAGAAGGCAAACAAGAGCCTACCGATGCGTACCATTCGCTCAACTGATGAGCTTGTGTAGCATTGGCCGACCTGACCCCGTTTTTCCTTGTAATGGGGATACGGCGTTCTATACTGATTGTCTGATCCACCGTCTTGATTCCTGCCTCAACCCCGCAAGGAGGACGTCATGCCTGTGTTTGCCGTTGCAGGGGCTCAATCGCTAGCCCCGCACTTGTTTGTTACCGCCCCTACCACGCGCCAGCGTAGCGCCGTGCAGTCCTGTGCCGAGCCTGTCGGCGCGCCATCGGCCATTCCGCCGATTATTATCAATCCCTTCAATTATCATGTGCCGCTGCCCGCCATCGATCCGCGCTGGACGCCGCCAGGCCCACCGCTGACCTGGCCCGCACGGCCGGCCAGGCTGCTGTGCTGATGGCCAAGCCTGCGCAAGACTGGCCTGCAAGACGGGCCAGTTGCGTTGCAGCGCGTAGTTCAGGTTTTGCGGCGCAGCATAAAGCCCATCAGACCCAGGCCGGCCAGCAGCATGGCGTAAGTGCCAGGCTCGGGCACGGCGCTGATCAGAGCGTGATTGTCGGTTTCAAAGGCGTTCGAGCTGGAGGCAAACGACACGGAAGAAATACTTTTTCCGCTGCCGGAAAAGGCGTTGATATAGATGCCAACCGACTGGTTGCCGCTGGCCTGAGTAGCGCCCAGCGCGGCCAGGTCAGCACCACTCATGGTAATGGAGGTATGGTCGGAAAAGTTGTATTGCACGCTGTTATATGGGTCGGGCGAGCCCATATAGAAGCCGAAATAGCTGAGGCCTCCGGCAAACGTTGCCGTGACGGGCGTATGCTGGTCCGATGAAATACCTGCCGACAGATACTTCGAGGTGTCGCCCGGTGGCGCGGCATGGTTGCTGTCGGTGCCGGTAAACAGCGAGGCGCCCATATAGTTGGCCGGAATCAAGCCATCGTTGAAATTGATGGTGGTGGCGCCGAGCTGCGAGCTGACCATGCCTTCACCGGCAACGACGGTGCCGCCGGCGCTGAATGTCGGGACGGCGCTGGCGCTGCCTGCTGCAACGGCCAGGGTGGCAAAGGCCAGGGTAGAAATAATTTTCATGTTGACTCCCTCTGAGATATGAAGCTGCTTTTTTTGGCAGAAAATGGCGGTCAATCTGGTATTGAATGCGGCGGCGTACAGGGGCGAGGGGCGCCGGAATTTGCTGAGCCAAGGCTGGTAATGAATTACGGCAAGATTTTAATATAAAAATTACAATTTAAATTGCGTTTTCATAATAGTTCGGTTTGCGAAATATCAAAGGCAAAATGCTAGAGTCATGCTACTAGATTGATAGCTTGCATATTTGGCGAACTCGACTATGGAAGATTGCGCCACGCTGTGCCAAACAGCGGCATGCAGCCCTGATTTCGACTATCATGCAAGCCCCGAATCATCTGACGAGCAGCGCCATGAGCAGCGATATTTCCGAAGTTCCCGACAGCAATTTTGAACAAGATGCAGAGCAACAACATGAGGCACCGATCCAGGAGCCGCGCCTGTGGGTAGGCAACGGCTGGACCGCGCGCGTGATCAAGAATGAAGAGGACGAAGGCTGGGCCGTGGCCATGATCAAGGACGGCGAGCCGGAGCCGGCCCTGGTAGGACCGTGGACCATGGGGCGCGACAAGAAAAATCCCAAGCCGCTCGATGTAAACGCCTTCAATACGCTGGTAAAAACCGCATCCGAAGTGCTGCGCCGCCACGAGCAGCAGCTGCATGCGCAGCTGCATAAAAGCCTGTATGTCGGCACCGACGAGGGCCAGGTCAAGGTGATGTTCGACATCGTGCCGGACGAAGATCATCCGTATGCCGAACTGAGCGCCTATGATGCCGATGGCGAGCAGATCGCCAAGGTGCGCACCTCGGCCGCCTTCAAATTCAACGCCACTGCGGCGGCAAACTGGATCGAAGGCGGCTACCGCAAGGTTTAAGTCGCGTTTGCCGGTGCCGATCGGGCATGGGCAAGCCGGTACAGCAAGGGCAGCACCAGCAGTGTCAGCAGCGTTGACGAGACAATGCCGCCGATCACCACGGTGGCCAGTGGTCGCTGCACTTCGGCGCCGGTGCCGGTGGCCAGCGCCATCGGCACGAAGCCCAGCGATGCCACCAGCGCAGTCATCAGCACCGGCCGCAGCCGCGTCAGCGCCCCGCTATGGATGGCTTGCTCGAGCGCCATGCCCTGTTCGCGCAGTTGCTTGATCAGCGCAATCATCACCAGGCCGTTAAGCACGGCCACGCCCGACAGCGCAATAAAACCCACCGCCGCCGAGATCGACATCGGAATATCGCGCAGCCATAGCGCGAGGATGCCGCCGGTCAGTGCAAATGGAATGCCGCTGGCCACCAGCAGGCCGTCTTTCAGATTGCCGAACATGGCAAACAACAAGATCAGCACCAGCCCCAGCGCCAGCGGCACCACCAGTTGCAGGCGCTGGGTGGCCGATTGCAGCTGCTCGAACTGGCCGCCCCAGCCGGTCCAGTAGCCCGCCGGAATACTGACGTCTTGCAGCTTTTGCTGCGCCTCGGCTACAAACGAGCCGATATCGCGGCCGCGCACATTGGCGCTGATCACGATGCGGCGCTTGCCATCCTCGCGGCTGATCTGGTTGGGGCCGGGCGCCAGTTGCACCGTGGCAACTTCGGCCAGCGGAATAAAGCGCGCGCGGGCCGGCGCATCGCCCGCTGGCGGCAGCGCCAGCGGCAGTCGCTTGAGCTGTTCGAGGTCGCTGCGCAGCGGCTCGGGCAGGCGCACCACGATATCGAAGCGGCGGTCGCCCTGGAACACGGTACCGGCCTGGCGGCCGCCGATGGCGGTGGCTATGGTTGCCTGCACGTCGGCAATATTGAGACCATAGCGCGCTGCCTGCTCGCGCTCGATCTGTACCGTCAGCAGCGGCAGGCCACCGGTCTGCTCGACCTTCACCTCGGCTGCGCCCGGTACGCTGCCCAGCACCCTGGCAATGCTGGCCGCCGTGCGGTCCAGCACGGCCATGTCGTCGCCATACAGTTTGATGGCTACATCGCTGCGCACGCCGGAGATCAGCTCGTTGAAGCGCAGCTGGATCGGCTGTGAAAACTCGTAGTTGCTGCCTGGCAGGCTGTTGGCCGTAGCCTCGAGTTCGGCCAGCAATTGCTCGCGCGGCTTTTTCGGCTGCGGCCATTGCGCGCGCGGCTTGAGCATGATGTAGCCGTCCGAGATATTGGGCGGCATCGGGTCCGACGCAATTTCGGCCGTACCGGTGCGCGCAAACACGCGCTCGATCTCCGGATGCCTGGCCAGCAGCGTGCTTTCCAGCTGCATCTGCATGGCCAGCGACTGCGTCAGGCTGGTGCCGGGGATGCGCAGCGCCTGAATGGCAATATCGCCCTCGTTCAGGCTGGGCACGAACTGGCTGCCCAGACGCGTGGCCAGCACGCCCGACAGCAGCACGGCCACCGCAGCAAAGGTCAGCACCACCGGCGTATTGCGCATCACTTGGTCCAGTACCGGTGCATACCAGCGGCGGGCGATGCGCATCACGGCATTGTCTTTCTCTTCCACCTTGTCGCCGATAAACAACGCCACCGCAGCAGGAATAAACGTGACCGAGAGAATCATTGCGCCCAGCAGGGCGATGACCACCGTCAGCGCCATCGGCGTGAACATGCGGCCCTCCACGCCAGTCAGCGCAAAGATCGGCAGGTAGACCACCATGATGATCAGCTGGCCGTACAGCAGCGGCCGGCGCGCCTCCTGCGATGCGGCAAACACTTCGTCCAGCCGTTCCTGCAGGGTCAGGCGGCGCCCCAGCTGCTGCTGCGCATGCGCCAGGCGGCGCACGCAGTTCTCCACGATCACCACGGCGCCGTCGATAATGATGCCAAAGTCAAGCGCTCCCAGGCTCAGCAGGTTGGCGCTGACGTGGTACTGCACCATGCCGGTCAGGGTAAACAGCATGGCCAGCGGGATCACCATGGCGG
>Ga0308169_10006464_pt1 | contig 10321 bp, 13 predicted proteins | sample PhyBR1_2_FD_202139 | JGI IMG/M metagenome (GOLD analysis project Ga0308169, IMG submission 202139) | Phyllosphere microbial communities from UC Gill Tract Community Farm, Albany, California, United States - DLSLSB.R1 | ecosystem: Host-associated > Plants > Phyllosphere > Unclassified | place... | reverse complement strand
GCTCGCAGCCCGACAAGAAGGAGCGAGGGAGGGAGAGAGGACGACGCACCTGCACCGACGCCTTGGTCGTGTTCCTGGGCGACCAGCCGTAGTTGAGCCTGCCCGTGACGCTGCCCTCGTTGTCGACCATGCCCTGCATGAAAACCTGCGAGCGGGCGAGCGCACGAGCGAGGAGGGAGAGGGTCAGGGGCTGCGCCGGTCGTAGGTCGCGCTCGAGGTCGGGGAGGGCGCAGACGCACCTTGGACGTCGCAAAGACGGCGCCAAAGTTGTAGGTGCCCGGGTTGATGCCGCCCATCGGGCCCGCCGAGCCGCCCATGGCGAACGAGTGGGTGACCTGGAAGGCCGGCACCTGCGACAGCGTCTTGGAGAGGTCGGCGCGGGCGCCATCGAAGGTGTAGTTGGTGAGGTGGGTGACTGCGCGAGGGTGGGAGGTGTCCGACGTCGGGAGAGCGGTAGAGCGATGATGGCGAGGGAGAGGAGGGAGAGAGGAGAGGAGGTCAGCCCGATGAACGACTCGCCGGCCTCGAGCGGGGTTGCGGGTGCCAGGGAAAGGTCGACGCACGCTTGACCTCGCGGCCGAGGTCCTCGTGCTTGCCCGGCTCGGGGAGGTTGAGGCGCTCGCGGGCGGCCTCGAAGCGGTCGAGGAGAGAGCCGACGGGCGCGAGCCACGACGGCAGCGCGCCTGCGTAGGTCGGCTCGGCGACGACACTGCCAGGGAACGGCGCGGTGAACTGCGGAACGGCGGCCATGGCGAGCGGAGCGGGGTGGGACGAAAGCTGGACGCCGCTCTCGTCCTCTCGTCTCGGCGAGCGCGAGCTGGCTCGGCCAAAAAGGTGACACCCGCTCTCTCTCGCTCGCCCTTTGCAGCCATCGAGGTACGTAGAGACATAATGCAATGCAGGTGCGACAGCAAAGTGGTACAGCAAGGGGCGGGCTCCGACAGACTGACCCGCCCGACCGCGCTTCGACCTCTCCCTCCCTCGCTCCGGCTCACAGGTCCATCGACGCCGGGTTCGAGTCGTCTCGGTTCATGATGCGGTGGTACTGCGAGCGGAGGGCGAAGCGGGTCAGGGCAGGCTCGGCGCAGAGGAGGAGGCGGAGGAGGAAGAAGGAGGGAGCCCACCTCGAGCAGCAGTCGGTACATGAAGATCTCCATGTCGACCCAGCGCCTGCGAGCCACGAGCATGTCGTCAGCTTCGTCACCGAGTGACGGCTAAGGACTTCGGTCGAGAGGGAGAGGAGACGCACCAGTGCGTCTCGGCCCACTTCTTGCCCGCCGTCGCGATCTCCTTGGCGAGCGCGTCGTGCCCGCCTTGCCCATGCTCGTCGCCGAGGAAGAAGGCCATGATCGGGTACAGGTCCGAGTAGTCGGTCTGGACGGGCACGTAGCTGCGCGGCGAGAGAGACGAGGTCAGCCGGGCTCGTCGCAGTCGTCGCGCAGGTCCGAGAGCGAGAGCGAGACGCACTGAACCCAGGGCTGGATCATGTCCTGGTACCACTCGGGGAAGATGGTCGACTTGAGGACGAGCGAGTTGGTGCTCATGAGCCTGCGGGCGAAGAGAGAAGAGGGTCAGGTCCGACCTCGCGACGCCGACGACGACGACGACGAGACGAGGAACAGCGGGACGCACCGGTGAAAGCGCCCGCTCCAGCCGTTGCCGTCGACGTCGAGCATGTACTTGTACTCGTTCTGCTCGTCAGGGCCCATCCAGCCGCTCCAGTTGAACTCCTTCTCGAAGGCGTCGCACACGGCCGGGTCGTCGCACTGCCTCGGCCGGTCGAGGAACTCAAAGTCGAAGTAGCGCAGCGCGAGGGCCTTGTTGCGGCCCGTGAGCTCCCTGACCGGGCCGAGGTCGGTCGCCGTGTCGTCGGGCGCGTAGGGAATCGTCACCTTGCCCTTGGCGAACGGCACTGCGAGCGAGCGAGCGAGGCTCGTCAGCTCGCCGTCTTCCCGCTCATTGCGCTCGTCAAGAGGAGAGAGAGAGAGAGAGGGACGCACACCGACAGAGCCTCGGGCGCTGACTCCACTTGCGGAAGTGCTCGATGTTGAGGTTGGCGCCCGTCGTCGAGCCGCGCCAGACGAGCTTGTTGTGCTTCTTGTCCTCCCACTCTGGGTCGATGCCGAGCGCGTAGTCGTACTGGTCGACGGGCGGGATGAGGAAGTCGGTGTGGAGGGACGTCATCGTCGAGACGAAGAGCGGGTAGATGAGGCCGGGGCGAGGGCCGGGCCTGCGAGCGAGAGGGGCGGCGCACAGTCAGCGCAGCTCGTCGAAAGAGACTACGAGATCCAGGAGCGAGAGAGAGAGGGACGCACCAAGCAGTGAAGCCGTGGATGAGCTGGTTCTCGGGGTGGTTGCACACGTCCATCGCCGGGACGTGGTCCTTGATGAAGCTGCGCGTCTTGGGCGCCGTGTAGACGTCGCCCGACGCCATGCGCTCGTCGTAGGAGGCGACGTTGCGCAGCGGCGAGTCGGGCGGGCAGATGCGCGCCCAGCCGTCCCACTTCCAGTCGTCGCGGTAGTCGTCGGCCTCCTCGTCCGACAGCACTGCAGGGGGAGCGGCAGCAACGTCAGCCCGTCTCCCTTTCGATCTGAGCGAGTAAGAGGAAGAGAGAGAGGACGCACAGACACCCTCGCGCGCAGCCTTGCGGTGCACCTCCTTCGACTCGCCGCTCATCGTGCCCCAGGGGACGTCGTGGCCGGTGAACGTGATGTTCATGTCGGGCAGGAGCTTGGCGATGCCGCGCAGGAGCTTGAGCATCTGGTCGGGCCGCTCGTTGGCGCGCTTCATCGGGCCGTGAGCCTCGAGGTGCTTGCCGTGCCGCTTGACCTCGACCGTGAACGTCTTGTCCTGCGGGCGAGCGAGACGGCCGTCAGCTGCGCCCCCAAAGCGTGCGTCGGAAAGGAGAGAAGGGAGGACGCACGGTGATCCAAAAGTCGTTGTCGAACTGGATCTTGTCGTGGCGGGCGACCATCGTCGAAGGGCGGACGGCGAGGTACAGCTCGACGCGGTCCATCATGGCGTCGAACTCGTCGACCATGACGAACTTGTGCTTCTGGGCGTACTCGAACCATTTGTCGAAGCCTTGAGGCGGGCGCCGCTTGTACCGCCGCTCGTACTCGTCGACGGCCTGCTCGAGCGTCTTGCTCTGCCGAGCGACCTTGGCGTCCCACTCGTGGCGCGCGCGCTGCACGAGGTAGTGGATCGCGTGCGGCTGGTTCTCGACGTCGGCGGGAGGCTGCGGCTTGGCGCCCGGGCGGGGCTGGGCGCGGTAGGCCGGGTAGAAGAGGTGGCCGAAGCGCTCGCTGAAGCGCAGGCCGTCGAACGGGCTGCGCTTGACGCCCGACTTGCCCGACACGCCGTCGCACTCGTCGCGCCAAGGAAAGAGGAGGCACAGCCGGCTCTGGTCGCCCTTGACCTCGATCGGCGACAGCTCGAGCGCGACGCCGTCCGGGTCGGCCGCGGCGGCGTCGTCCTCGCGGCCCATCACGTCGCGCCCGAACCCGCCTGCGGGCATGAAGCGCGCTGCGCCTCGCCCGTTGCCGATGCTGCTCGAGTCGGCGACGAGGAAGACGATGCCGCTCGTCGCGAGGACGAGGACGACGACGGCGAGCGTCTTGCGCCAGCGGCCGCGGAGGCGGAGGAGGGCACCAGGCCCGGCGGTCGCGAGGCCGGCGAGGTTGGGCGGGCGGATCGAGACACGTCTAGAGGACGAGCCACCGAGGGCGGGCGAGCCGGAGAGGAGGGGCGAGCTGCCAAAGGCCGGCGAGGTGTTGGATGGCGATGAGGAGAAGGGCGACGAGCCCGTGGACGGGACGCTGGCGTAGTACTGGCCGAACTGGGCGGTGAGCCGCGGGCTCGACATCTGGCCAGCAGATGCGCGCTCTTGGTGCGGTAGGCGAGGAGGACGAGGAGGAGAGAGAGGTCCGTCGCTCGGCTCCGCTCTCGAGCGTCGTGCTGGACGATCGCTGTGGCCGGTCGAGCCGAGCGGCTGGCTGCTCGGCTTTGTCCCGCTTGCCCTTGCTCGGTCGCTCGCCAGCTTGCTCTCGAACCCGCTCGCTGCTGCAGACGCAGAGGCAGGGTTGCGGGACCGCTCTCGCTCTCCCGGCTCCAGCCCCTTCCGCCTCTGGCAGTCACAGCACAGGATCGTCCACAGAAAAGAAAGACCCGCACAGCCCGTTACACACGGACGCTTACTACAGGTGGACAGGATAGCCGTGAGCGAGGTCGGAAGTGGACAGGGAAGGGCGGTCGAGCGGTCGGGTCGGGTCGAGGTGGGGGCGCAGGGGAGAGAGAGAAGGGGGCAAGCACAGGTCAGCGATGCGATCCTCACAGCGCTTCAGCTGCGCCGAGGAGTGCAGGGAGGGCGAGGTTGACGCACAGCCTTCATCTCGGCGTCCTCCGACTTGGCACCGGTCGTCGACTTGCGCTGCGAGGAGTGATCGGCGTCAGCACGAAAGCTTGACGTCTCCTGCACGAGTGCTACGGCCCGTCGAAGGCGCGAGCGAGGGGGCGAGGACGCACCTGGAGGAGCGCCTTGCGGTCCTTGTCCATCTTGACCTTGGTGATGACGACGTTGGAGGGGTTGACGGGGATGGGGACGGTGGCGCCGTTGCCCTTGTCGCGCGAGACGCCCTCGACGAAGACACGGAAGTGCTTGCGGTTCGAGGTGTTGATGCGGCCCTCACGGCCCTTGTAGGTGCCGCGGACGATCTGCACGGTGCGGGCCCGAGAGCTCGGCGTCAGCGGGCGCGCTCACGTCGAGGTCGTGCGGGACGAGGAGGGACGCACCTTGACCTCGTCATCCTTGCGGATGGGAAGCGAGCGAACCTGCGAGCACGAGTCGAGAGGAGAGGGTCAGCCCGGCCGCTCGTGCCCCACCACCCTCGCGGCGCCTCGTCGCTCCGGCCTCGTCCTCCACCGCCTCGACCTCGAGCGAGAGCGTTCGACTCACGCCGTGCTCCGCGCGAAGCTCCTTCGAGAGGGGCGCCGACATGATCTTGCGGCGGACCGACGAAGGGGCACCGAAGTGCGCCTTGTGGGCCTTGCGGGCGGAGATGGAAACGACTGAGGGCGGCGAGGTCGAGCATGAGGAGATAAGTCGAGGGTGTAGGCGAGTCGTAGGTGGGCGGGCAGGCGAGAGCGAGAGGGGTAGGCGGTGCGGGTCGGCGGCGGCGAGAGGGGAGGAGAGGGAGGACGAGCGACACGGTCAGCACGGCGTCCTGTGGAGACGAGCCTCGCACCTGCGGCCTCCTGCACGCCCCGGCTGTCCCGCTGCGCCCCTCGGGCGCACCCTCGAGCGCGCCTGCTGCCCCTCCCGCCCGCGCTGCGCCCGGACCCGCATCTCGCTGCCGCGCCAAGCGCTCCCTCCTCCTCGCGCTCCAGCCGGACCCGCCTCGCCGTGCGCGTCCAAGCCCGGTGCGGCGTGTCGGAAGCGCTCGAGCGCACGAGCGCGAGGGGTGATGGGCGAGCGCTGGTGCGGAGCAAACTCGGTCGATGGGGGAGGAGCTCACCACCGGCGGCCATTGTGCTGAGCTGTGTGCGGAGCGGGGGAGGGTGAGCTGGCTGGTCTGGACAAGGTGCAGGAGCAGCTAGGCGGCAGCAGACTCACATGACAAGACGGGGGGAAACTGAAGGTCGCGAGCGAGCTCTCGGCCTCTCCGCCCGCCGCTCCTCCTCGTCCTCCTCCTCTCGCCGCCCGGCACCAGCTCCCTCGCTCCGGGACGCACAGCTACAAGCTCTTGGCCTCGGAGACCAGCGTCACCGAGCCCGCTTGCGCAGCCTGAGCCTCGCCGCTGGCTTCCCCGCAGCTCTGAGCCCGGCCTCATCTCGCTCGCCGTCTCTGGGCGACATACCTACGAGGCTGGCCTGGACAAGGCCTCAGAGTAGCGCACGCTGAGCACGAGCGACTCTTGAGCCGGCCGGGCCTGCACAATACCGTTAGCTGCGCCGCACTCGCCTGCTCGCCGCTCTTTCCTCGCTCGCCTCCTCTCTCAGCTGCCTTTCTGCGAGTCGGTCGACGGTCCGGCAGGTCCTCACACTTCTCACGACACCTCTCGACGGGCGACAAGCTTCTCTCTCGCCTAGACTGCCTCGTAGCGACGCTCGAGCGCATCCTGGACGACCAGCAGTACGACATTTCCAGCTCCCAGCCGTAGCGCCTACGCCGTGGCCCGCTCCTCGAGCCTCTTCATCAGTGCCCTCCGCAACGCCTTCGCCCAGGTCGGCGACATACCCTTCACCGCCGCGCCGTCTGCGCCGACCCGGTCCTTGACGAGCTCGCCGAGGAGGTCGTCGAGGTCGTCCGGCGACGCGGCGATGTCGAGAAGCTCGTCGGCGAGTGTGAGGTCGATCGAGGGGTGGTGGAAGAGGGCGAGGTGCCTGGCAAAGGCGAACGGCGAGGGGAGCGAGAAGAGGAGGTGCGCGAGGGAGGAGGGGTCCGTGCGCGAGGGCGAGGGCGAGAGCTGCGCGGCGCACATGGACAAGGCTCGTCAGCGACTCGAACACTTCATCGAGAACGTGCGAGGGAAGGGAGAGAGAGAGAGAGAGAGACGCACCTGGACAGGGCCGAGAGCAGGCTTGATGTCGTCCTCGTCCTCGTCGTTGAGAAGGTCGATGACCTCGGGCTTCTTGTCGGCCGCAGTGACGGGCGGCTCACTCCCCTGCCCCTCCCGAGCTCCTGCCAATCTCGTAGCCGAGCGGGAGCAGTCGGGCTTGCTGAGGACGGGCGTCGTGTGGGTGCGAGAGCTGGTGCCCGGCAGCGAAGCGGTTCGCTCGGCTGCTGCTGAGCCGACGGCTTGCTCGACGACGACGGCTTGCTCGACGACGACTTGCTCGACGAAGGTGTGCTCGGCGACAGCTTGCTCAACGACGGGCGGCTCGATGACGTCCGGCTCGACGACGGCCGGCTCGAGAACGGCCGGCTCGACCTGTGAGGCGGCTGCGATGCGGCCTCGCTCGTTCGAGGAAGTCTGCAGACACGAAAGCGAGTCGAGATCAGCCTACTCTGGCTCGAGCATGACAAAGGTAGAGCAGAGAAAAGAGACGCACCTCATCCTTCTGCTCGTCCTCCACGGCTCGGCCTTTTCCCTTGTCGACTCGCCGCGGCTGCTCGTGCGATTCGGTCTCGATCGGCGCGGTCGATCGAGCGGCAGCGTCGCCCTCGGCCGTGGACGAGGTCGATGTTGCTGCGGCGGGACCGGGCGCGAGGGGCGCTCGGACGGGCTCGCCGTTCGCTGCCGAGTTCGTGCGAGGAGCGAACAAGGTAGTGGCGGCGTCTGGGGCTGTCGAGGTGGGAGCTGGGGAGGCGTGCTGTGCCGAGGGTTCTCGAGGGGGCGACGGGTCCGAGAGGGCGAGCTGTCAAGGAGGGGTGCGGGCTCGGGGTCAGCGAGAGGGCGAGACGTTCAGCGCCGACGAGCACGAGAGGGGAGGAAGAGCACGCACCTTGATGCGCTTGGTTGCTTGTTCGGGCGACGCCGCGTCCGTCTCGCGCTCTCTCCTCGCCCCGCCCCGCTCGACCTCGCCGCTCGCCGCTCCATTCCCCGCCGCCTCGCCCGTCGTGCGCTTCTGCTCGGCTCGCTCGCCTTTGCGCTTGAGGTCGGGCGGGGGCAGCGATACGGCCGCAGATGCTCGGACGGCTCGGGCGGCGGCGAATTTGGCGGCGGCGAGTCGTCGGGCGGCGGCGTCGAGCTCGTCGAGGAGGACGTGCTGCGTGCGGTCAACAGCGTCAGCTCGATTCAGCCTCAGTATAAAAGAAAGAGATAGAGGTAGAGAGAGAGAGAGAGAGAGAGAGAGAGAGAGAGAGACGCACGTCGGCAAGCGCGAACAGCCATCCCTCCTTGGTGGCCTTGGCGACGACGCTCTTCGACGCGCCCGGCGGGAAGTAGCGCTTGACGTCCTCGAGGACCTGGGCGTGGCGGTCGACGAGCTTGCGCATGGCGATGAGGTGCGCCGAGGTAGATAGGCGGTACAGACAGTCGAACATGTTGCGCGCCGTGCGAAACTCGTCGAGCGCCGCCTTCTTGGCCTCGGCGAGACGGTCCTGGTACCCGTAGCGCTGCCGCGCGCAGGCCATCTGCTCCTTGACGTCGCTCGCCGAGGCGTAGCCGTCGCAGCTCTCGCAGAGGTCCACAGCGTCCCATGTCGTCGAGACGAAGGCGTCCTCCGGAGGCGGATCATCATCTGCCCAGGCGACGGTGAACGATACGGCGCACTGCACGCAGCGGAAGTCGAGCGACCTGCCCTCGTCTACCGTATCTTTCTCGACGTACGCGTAGGCGTGGCCCTTGACGAGACCTGCGGACAGGGACGAGCAGCTCAGCGAGGGCAAGGAGAGCGAGGCGGCCGGCAGGAATCGACGCACCGGCTTGGTCCCAAGCGCAACGGAAGGCACAGAAGCCGTTGTCCCACCCGGGCAGACGGTCGCCGTCCTCGAGGTGCATGAGCGGGTGTGGTGGGCGAGGAGCGAGGGCGGGAAGAGGGCGACCGGCGAGGGCGGGCGAGCGGTGCAGGGGGCGGTGGCAGGCGGTAGCCGGTGCGAGTGCGAGCGACTGGTGGTGCAGGTCGGGCTTGCAAAGTCGGGGTTGCTGGAGAGAGCGCGAGAGAGAGGAAGAGCTGATGAGGAGGGCGACCGAAGCCGCACGCGCCGCCTCGGCCAGCTCTCGCCCGGTCCGCGCCGGCGACGGCGACGAGCTGTCGCGCCTTTTGCGCTGAGCAGCGATGAGCAAGAGTCGAACGGTACGACGGTACAACGTCGAAGGTCACGCCGAATGGGCTGAACGCGCAGCGGGACGAGAAGCTGCGACGAGCGACAGGGTCTATGCGAGTGGATTACAGCGTACTGCACGACGTAGCGAGGACGACGAACGGAAAGGAGAGGGAGAGGCGAGACTAAGTACGGGCGCGGCGAGGGCGAGAGGGCGAGGAAAGAGGGGAAGTACAGTGGGCGAGGGGGCCGAGCGACGAGGCCGAAGGATCAGAAGATGACTGCGGGCAAGGAGTGAGAGCGTCAGCACCGCGTCGCCTACAAACAGGCGCGCGCACGTCGTCCAGAACGTGAGGCGCCGAGGCAAGCGAGGGAGAGACGCACCATCCTCGTCCCGCTCGTTGAGCAGGTCCCCTGCGCCCTCCTCGCTCCCTCCACCGCCGCCCCCTCCCCCAGCGCCCGAGCCATACTTGGCCTCCTCGTCGGCCGCCCGCTTGGCCGCGTCCTCCTTCTCCCTCGCCGCATTGTCGCGCTTCTTCTTGGACTGGATCTTCTTCAGGCGGAAGAACTCCTCGCGGTCCATCTCGTCGAGCCTGCGTGCGTCGAGGGCGGGCATGAGAGAGTCAGAAGAGAGGCTCACGAAGGAGGGAAGGAGGGAAGGAGGGGGAGGGACAAGGGACGCACTCGGAGTTGATGTACGAGATGGTGTTCTCGAGCCTCGGGATGACGACGTGCTCGAGCGCGTTGACGCGGCGGTTCGTCATCTTGATGACCTCGTCGAGAATGACAAATGCCGTCTGCGCGCGAAGAGGAGGGGGCGAGGTCAGGCCCGAGTCGAGTCGGCACGAAGCCGCAGAAGGAAGAGGAGGAAAGGGCGAGGGGACGCACCTGGAGCGAGGCGAGCTCGACGAGGGTCTCGACGGCCTTGGCGAACGTCTCGCGGCAGCGAGTGATCTGCTGACCGCCGCGACCAAGACCGGTGAGGCCGAATGCTGCGGGCGAGCAAGAGGTCGAGAGGGACGAGCGGGCGAGGAGGAGGGCGCGAGTGGAGGAAGTCGACGAGGGCGGGGGAGGGGCGTGTCGAGGGAGGGACGAGGAGAGAGGTAGAGGGAGGAAGGAGGAAGACAGGTCAGCACAGGCGCGAGTGCGAGGAGGAAGAGAGGGAGGCGGGAGGGAGGGACGGACCTGCTGCGCCGCCGGCCTGCGGGTCGCCCTGCGGGGTGCGGACGGCCTCGAAGGCGGGGAGGATGGTGCCCGAGACGTTCTCCTGCTTTGCCTGGACGCGAAAGGTGGCCTCTGCGACGGACTCCTGGATCATGTAGCTGATGTCGCCCGTGGCGTAGGTGACCTCTGCGAGCGAGAAGGCGGCGAGCTGCATGACGCGGCCCATCTTGCGCTTTGCGTCGTCGATCTTGCCGAGGATGGTGCGGAAGCGCTGCGGGCGGGAGACGGGGTGGGTGAGCCTCGAGAGCGTGCGGGTGGGGAGAGGGACGGGGAGCGGACCTTGTTGAGGGCGTCGGACTTTTTCTTGAGGAGCGAGTGGCCGGTCTGTGCGCCCTTGAGGCGGGTCTTTGTGACGGTGAGGTTCATGCGGGTCGGGACTGAGAGGGAGGGGG
>Ga0308169_10006460_pt1 | contig 10324 bp, 8 predicted proteins | sample PhyBR1_2_FD_202139 | JGI IMG/M metagenome (GOLD analysis project Ga0308169, IMG submission 202139) | Phyllosphere microbial communities from UC Gill Tract Community Farm, Albany, California, United States - DLSLSB.R1 | ecosystem: Host-associated > Plants > Phyllosphere > Unclassified | place... | reverse complement strand
ACCAGTCCCCTCCGCCCCGCTGGCGGCCGGCGTCTTGCCGGCTGCGAGCGGGGCTTTTTTTTAGCCTCCATCATGCGCACTTTACTCAAGACTCTCGCGGCGGCCGCACTGGCGCTGGCCGCGCACGCCGAGGCCGCGTCCGCCGCCCCGGCCATCCCGCAGCTGCGCCAGCAGGGCGGAACGCGCCAGCTCGTCGTCGACGGCAAGCCCTTCCTCGTGCTGGGCGGCGAACTGCACAACTCGTCCGCGTCCCGACTCGACTACCTGCAGCGCCTGTGGCCACGCCTGAATGCCGCCGGGCTGAACACCGTGGTCGCACCCGTCGAGTGGGACCAGCTCGAGCCGCAGCCGGGCCACTACGACTTCACGGTGCTGGACGGGATGATCCAGCAGGCGCGTGACAACCATATGAAGCTGGTCCTGCTGTGGTTCGGCGCCTGGAAGAACTCGATGTCGACCTATGTCCCGGCCTGGGTCAAGCGCGACGGCGAACGCTACGCGCGCGTGCGCACCCGCGCCGGCGTGGCGCAGGACATCCTGACGCCGTTCGATCCGGACCTGCTGGCCGCCGACCAGGCCGCGCTCGGCGCCATGCTGCGCCACCTGGCCGCGGCCGATCGCGACCACACCGTCGTGATGCTGCAGATCGAGAACGAGGTCGGCATGCTGCCGGAAGTGCGCGATTACGGTCCCCAGGCCGAGCAGGCCTGGCGCGGCCCGGTGCCGCCCCAGCTGATCGATTACCTGCGCACCCACACGGCGACGCTGCAGCCCGGCCTGCGTCAGCTGTGGGAGACGCACGGGCGCAAGGGGCAGGGCAGCTGGAGCGAAGTGTTCGGCGACTCCATCGAGGCCCAGGAAGTGTTCCAGGCCTGGGGCTATGCCGCCTTCATCGAAGGCCTGGCGCGCACCGGCAAGGGCGCGTATCCGATTCCGATGTACGTCAACGTGGCGCTGAACCGGCCGGGCCGCAAGCCGGGCGAGTACCCGAGCGCGGGACCGCTGCCGCACCTGTTCGACGTGTGGAAGGCGGGCGCGCCGACGCTCGACCTGATCGGCATGGACATCTATTTCGACAGCTTCCAGGAGTGGGCGCGCAAATTCAAGCGGCCGGACAATCCGCTGTTCGTCCCGGAAGCCAACCGCACCGGGCGCAACGACAATGGCGCCAACGCGTTCTGGGCGATCGGCGAACTCGACGCGATCGGCTATTCGCCGTTCGCCATCGACGACCTGGCCGATCCGAAGGCCGAGACCCTGCCGGGCGCTTATGCCGTGCTGGGCCAGCTAACGCCGTTGATCCTGGATGCGCAGGGCACTGGGCGCATGCGCGGCTTCAAGGCGCCGGCGTCGTACGACGGCGTCATCGAGCGCAAGCCGCAGGAGGCGACCATCGGCCGCTACCGGCTGAACGTCAGCTTCCCCAACCAATGGGGGCCCACCACCGACGCCGAAGTCGACAAGCGCGGCGGCCTCGTGATCCAGCTGGCCGAGGACGAATTCCTGGTGGCCGGGCGCGGCATCATCGTCACCTTCCAGGACGCGAGCGGGGCGGGGGAGCAGGTCGGCTTCGAGAAGCTGACCGAAGGTACGTTCGACAAGGGACGCTGGCAGGAAGGGCGCTGGCTGAACGGCGACGAAAGCCACCAGGGCCGCCACGTGCGCCTCGAGGGCGACGCGTTCACGATCCAGCGCGTGAAGCTGTACCGTTATCGATGAAGGCCTGGGTCAGTCGCAGTTTTTGACGTCGGCGCCGTCGAAGCGTTCGGCGTAGCCGGCCACGCGCTTGCGGGTGGCGGCGTCGAGGTCGCGCAGGCGGTAAACGTAGTGCGTGGTCTGAGGCCCGCGCGGCGTGATGCGCGCTGAGCGCACGCCTTGCTTGTTCAGCTGCGCGAGCAAGGCGTGGGCGCCGCTCTCGGTCTTGAACATGCCCAGCGAGATCGCATACTTGAGCGGCGAATCGCCATTCATGATGTAGAAGTTGGAGACGCCGAGGTTGAGCAGTTCGGCGGCCTTGCGGTCGGCCGCTTCCTTGCTGCCCTGGGGCGGGATATTCACCAGCCAGCTGGTCACGTCCTGCGCCTGCACCGCGCGGCGCGACTGGCGCTCGCCCAGCGCCAACGCGGCCAGGCGCGTTTCGAAACGGGGCGCATCGTCGGCGTCGAAGGGCCCGACCTCGGTGCAGGCGAAGGCCGGCGCGGCTGGCGCAGGCACGGGCGCAGGCGCGGAGGTGGGCGCAACCGGCGCAGGCGCGGCCTCGGCCGGGGTGCCTGCGGCGGCGGCGGCGGTCTTCTTCGCCATCGCCTCGGCCTGCTCGTTGCTCAGCATGGTCATCTTGGCCGTGTTGAACTGGCGCTTCAGGCGTTCCGGCTCGTGCTCGCCGGCGGCCGTGCCGAGATAACCCTGGCCGTAGGCGAACAGGGCGGCATTCAAGAACAGCAGGGTCCAGAACACGAATCTCAACACGGTGGTGATTCCTTCTTCGTTCAGTCCAGGAAGGGCGCGGCCGCATGCAGGCCGACCAGCACGACATTATCCAGCATTACGTGGCTCACGCCGAGCGCCGGCGCAAGCTGGCTCGCTGCGCCGCCCGAGACGATGCACAGTTCGGCGGGCAGCAGCGCACAGGCGCGTTCGATCGCGCCCGCCTGGGCCGCGATGCAGCCGGACAGGATGGCGTCATGCGTGTTGTCGGCAAAAGCCGGCGGCAACTTGAATCCAGCGTCGACTTGCGGCAGCTGGGCCGTGTTGCGCGCCAGCGATCCGAGCATCAGGCCGAGGCCGGGCAGGATCATCCCGCCCAGGAAGTCGCCGTCGCGGCTGACCGCATCGACCGTGGTCGCGGTGCCGCAGGTGGCCACCACCAGGGACTTGCCCGGCGCCAGCGTGCGTGCGCCGAGTGCGGCGGCGAAGCGGTCGGCGCCCAGCCGGGCCGGGTCGCGGTAGCGGTTGCGCAGGCCGGCCAGTTCCGGGCGCGACACGAACCAGGTCGGCGCGACTGGAAGCAGAGCCGCCAGGCGCTCGCGCATCGCGTCGCCCGCGACGTTCGCGACGATCGCGCGCGTGAACGCCTGCGCGTGCGGCGCCCAGGCGGCGGCGAGGCGGTCCAGGTCCGCATGCAGCACCGCGCCCTGCGCGATCCACTCGCCCGGCGCGGCGCCCGGCCCGGCGACGGCCCACTTGACCCGGGTATTGCCAGCGTCGACCAGCAGCATCATCGTCGGGTCCTCAGGCTTTCATGCGCAGCGACACGTCGCCGGCGACGATGGTCATGCGGCCCTGCTCGGTGTCGAGCAGCAGGCGGCCGGCATCGTCGACGCCCGCGGCCAGGCCTTCGTGCAGCACCTCGCCGCGGTCGAGCAGGGTCACGAACTGGCCCTGCCAGGCGTGCAGCAGGTTCCAGCGCGCGGCGAACGCGCCGAAGCCGGCCCGCTCGAACTCGGCCAGCGCGCCAGCGAGGCCGTCGAGGATGGCGGCCATCAGCGTGTCGCGGTCCATGCGCGCCAGCCAGGGCACGGCGGCGACCGCGCGGCCGATGCGCTGTTCGAGTTCGTCCGGCATCACCAGGTTCAGGCCGATGCCGATGACGGCCCAGGTGGCGGCGTCAAAGCCGGCCGCGGTCTCGACCAGGATGCCGGCCAGCTTGTCGCCGTCCTTGAGCAGGTCGTTCGGCCACTTCAGCTGGACCTGCTGGCCGAGCCCCGTCAGCGTTTCGGCGAGCGCCACGCCGACCGCGAGCGGCAGGCCGGTCAGGCGCTGCAGGCCGCCGTCGAAGCGCCAGGCCAGCGAGAAGGTCAGCGAGTTGCCGGGTTCGGACAGCCAGCTGCGGCCGGCGCGTCCGCGGCCGGCGGTCTGGTGCTCGGTAATCAGGAGGAGCGGCGCGGAGAGCGTTGGTGCGCGCGCCAGCAGGTCGGCGTTGGTCGAGCCGGTCTCGCTCACCACCTCGACCGCGACGCCGCTGGCGGACAAGGCCATGATCTGCCGCGCGTTCATGGCGTCACCTTGCGCGCCTTCTGCGGCGCACGCGCAAACAGCGGGTCGAAGATAAAGTTGGGCAGCGCGCGCAGCAGCTTGGCGACGACGCCCATCTGCCAGGGGATCACGCGAAAGCTGGCGCCGGCGTCGATGGCGCGCAAGGCCGCGCCGGCGAAGCGCTCGGCCGGCATCAGGAAGGGCATGGGAAAGCGGTTGTTACGGGTCATCGGGGTGTCGATGTAGCCGGGGGCGATGGTCACCACCCGGATGTCATGAGGTTTCATTTCGAGGCGCAGCGATTCGGCATAACTGTGCACCGCGGCCTTGGAAGCGCAGTAGGCGCCGGCGCCTTTCATGCCGCGCACGCCCGCCATGCTGCCGATCGCCACCAGGCGGCGCGCGCCGCTGCCGCGTTTCATCGCCTCGATGAAGGGCGCGAAGGTGGCGACGGTGGCGGTGACGTTGGTCGCGAACACGGCTTCGAACACGGGCAGGTCGTCAAGGCGCTCGGTGAGCGTGCCGTGCGAGATGCCGGCCGAGGCGATCACGATCTCGACGCCGCCGGCGGCCAGCAGGAAATCGCCGGCCGCGCGCGCCAGGGCCGCGTGGTCGAGCACGTCGACCGCATAGATGTGATGCTGGCCGGGCAGGCTGGCGGCGAGCGAACGTAACGCGTCTTCACGACGGCCCACCAGGCCGAGGGTCGCGCCGCGCGCCGCATACGCGCGCGCGAGGGCGGCGCCGATGCCGCTCGACGCGCCGGTGATGAACACGCGGGTCCTACGGCCCGGCGTCGGGTTCATTTTCTGGATGCTTTCGCTTTCGCCACCAGGGCGTCCATCACCTGCAGGGACGCCTGCTGTTGCTGGGCTTCGGTGCTCCCCTCGGGCAGTTTCGAGCCGGCCTGCGAGGGCGAAGTCTGCCAGCGGCCGTCGATTACGAGCACCGGCCAGAACTGGACCTGGTAGGCGTCCATCATGCTGCTGGCGCGGCGCAGCCTGGCCTGGATGCCGAAGGAGCGGTAGGTGTCGACGAATTTGGCGCGGTCGATGCCGTTCTTCGCGGCCCAGTCGAACACCTCTTCGTCGGTCCCCAGGCGCTGGTGCAGGACGTGCATGGCGTCGAACACCTGCTGGTGGTATTGCGGCAGCAGGCCCATGGCGTCGAGCGTGTAGAACAGGCGCTGCTGCGGCAGCACGCTGGCGCCGCCGCTGACGTGCACGCGCTTGAACACGATGTTGTCGCCCTGCTTTTTGACCCACGCTTCCAGTTGCGGCTCGAAGGCGTAGCAGTGCGGGCAGTAATAGGCGAAGAACTCGATCACCTCGACCTTGTTGCCGGCCTCAAGCGGCTGGGGCGATTGCAGGGTCACATATTCCGCGCCTTCCTGCGGGGCGGCGGGTGACGCCAGGGCGAAGGGAGACGCGCCGGCCGCGAGGCCGAGCAGGGCAGTCAGGATCAGGCGGCGCAGCGGTCGCATGGGGGCCTTTCGGTGAGGTTAGCGCTGGCTGCGCACGATGGCGACGTCGACCCCGCTGTCGAGCAGCTTGGCGCGCGCCTTGTTCATCGCTTCGGCCTGCCTGTAGGGGCCCAGGCGCACGCGGTGCAGCACGCCGCTGTCGCTGCTGTGGTCACTGATCGCCGCTTCGAAGCCGAGCAGGGCCAGCTTGGCGCGGGTCGACTCGGCGTCCGAGAGGTCGCGGAAGGAGCCGGCCTGCAGGTAGTAGATGGTGTCGCCGGCGCGGTCCGGCGATCCGGCCGACGCCGTGGCGGCAGCCGGGGCCGGGGCCGCGGCGGGTGCGGCCGAGGTGACGCTGGCGCCTGGCGGATGGCTGTCGCGCGCCTGCGGCTTGGCCGGGGCCGGGGCCGGTTCCTTCATGCCGGCGATGGCCTGGCCGAGCGGGTCGTCACGGTCAGGCGCTGCGCTTGCGGGTGCGGCGGGCGCCGGTGCGCTCGGCGCGGCAGGGGCCGGGCCGGTGCGGGCGGTCGCCTTTTCCGTGACTTCCTTGTTGGCCTCGCGCGCTGCTTCGCGGTTGGCGTACATCGGCTTGTTCGGGTCCTGCGCCTGCGCGGCCGGCAGGTCCGCCGGACGGCCGGCCTTCGGGCCCTTGTCGGTGAACGGCGAGGCGCCTTTGGTGATCGTCAGGGCCACCGCGACCGCAATGCCCAGGCCGATGATCAGGCCGATGATGATGCCGGTGAGCGTGCTGCCGCGCTGGCGCGTGGGGAGGGTGCGAAAAGTCATCGAGTACGAATCAAAACGTTAAGCGCTTACATCTTCTCCGGCGCCGAGACGCCGATCAGGGCGAGGCCGTTGCGCAGCACCTGGCGCACCGCGGTCGCGAGCGCGAGACGCGCCAGCTTGAGCGGCTCGTTATCGTCCAGCAGCCACTTGTGCGCGAAGTAGTAGCTGTGCAGTTCGCCGGCCAGTTCGCGCAGGTAGAACGCGACCTGGTGCGGGCCGAGTTCGGCCTGGGCGCGCTGCAGCATCTCGGGGTAGGCGGCCAGCTTGGCCAGCAGGGCCTGCTCGTGCGGCTCGGTGAGCGGGGACAGGTCGACGTTGCTCAGGGTGGCCGGATCGCCGCCCCAGTTGGCCAGCGCCGAGCAGATGCGCGCGTGGGCGTACTGCACGTAATAGACCGGGTTCTCGTCATTGGTGGCCAGCGCGACGTCGACGTCGAACACGAACTCGGTGTCGGCCTTGCGCGAGATGAGGAAGAAGCGCACGGCATCGCGGCCGCGCGTGATGTCGCCGTTGCCCGACCATTCGATCAGGTCGCGCACCGTGACGTAGGAGCCGGCGCGCTTGGAGATCTTGACCTCTTCGCCGTTCTTCATGACGGTGACCATCTTGTGCAGCACGTAGTCGGGGTAGCCCTGCGGGATGCCGATGCTCACCGCCTGCAGGCCGGCGCGCACGCGCGCGATGGTGCCGTGGTGGTCGCTGCCTTGCACGTTGATGGCCTGGTCGAAGCCGCGCTTGAATTTCTGGATGTGATACGCCACGTCCGGTACGAAATAGGTGTAGGTGCCGTCGGACTTGCGCATCACGCGGTCCTTGTCGTCGCCGTAGTCGGTGGTCTTGAGCCACAGCGCGCCGTCCTGCTCGTAGGTGTGGCCGCCGTCGACCAGCGCCTGCACCGCGGCCTCCACCTTGCCGTCTTTATACAGCGAGGACTCGAGGTAGTAATTGTCGAACTTGACGCCGAAGGCTTGCAGGTCCTGGTCCTGCTCGTTGCGCAGGTAGGTGACGGCAAAGCGGCGGATCGATTCGATGTCGTCGACGTTCCCGCTGGCGGTGGCCGGCTGGCCATCGCTGGCCGAGACCGTTTTTCCGGCGAGGAAATCGTCGGCGATGTCCTGGATGTAGTCGCCGTTGTAGGCCGACTCGGGCCACCCGGCGTCGCCTGGCTTGAAGCCGCGCGCGCGCGCCTGGACCGAGTTGGCCAGGGTCTGGATCTGCACGCCGGCGTCGTTGTAATAGAACTCGCGGGTGACCTGGTGGCCCTGCGATTCGAACAGCGCCGACATGGAGTCGCCCAGTGCGGCCTGGCGGCCGTGGCCGACGTGCAGCGGGCCGGTCGGGTTGGCCGAGACGAATTCGATGATCACGTGATGGCCTGCGCCGCCGTTGCCGCGGCCGTAATCGGCGCCTTGCCGCAGGACGGTGGCAACCACCGATTGGCGGGCAGCCGGCGACACGCGCAGGTTGATGAAGCCCGGGCCGGCGACCTCGGCCGACTCGACCAGGCCTTGTGCCTTCGGATCGGCCAGCAGGGCGGCGACCAGGCGCGTGGCCAGTTCGCGTGGATTGGTCTTGAGCGGCTTGGCCAGCTGCATCGCGATGTTGCAGGCGATGTCGCCGTGGCTGGGGTCGCGCGGACGCTCGAGAACGACGTTGGGGGTCAAATCGCTGCCTGCAATGATCGGGGCGAGGGCGGCCTGGAACAGGGCAACGATTTCTTGTTTTTGTTGGGCGAGCATGAACGGTGTCAGAAAGATAACGGTTGGTGGCGCCGGAACGTGGTCGAAGCCACAGGCAAACATCAACCATTATACTGGTTTGCCGCAACGCCGAAACTATCCTGGCCCGGCTGTTCCATATCGTTCAAGTCTCCTTTAAGGCAGCGCAAAGGCTGACCCGGTACAATGTGCGTCTTTATGCATTGATCGATTTGCCATGACCGAAAAGCGCCCGACGCTCACCCTCAAACCCAAGGCCAAAGCCGCCAACTCCAGCGCCGGCCGTGGCCCCAGCCAGAAGCCGGGGCAGGGCAGGGGGTACGCCGCCCAGGGCAAGCCGGCGCCGGGCAAGCCCGGTGCGGGGCAGCGCGGCGGCCGCGATCCGCAGCAGCAGCAGCGCCCGGCGGCCGAGCGCGAGCTGGCCGGCGCACGCGCCGCTTCCCGCGTCACCTCACAGGCCGTGGCCCCGGTCGGGCAAGCCGCGCCGCGCGAGGCCGCGCCGCGCCACACTGAGCCTGACGTGGCCCGGCCGCGCCTGCGCCAAAGCCACGAAGTCAAGGCCCCGATGCAGCTCGACTACCGCCCCGAACTGAAGGGCGATTCGCTGGCCTACGCCCTGCTCGGCGCGGCCAGCAGCCTGGCCCGCGTGCGCGCCGGCACCGCGCTGCCGCAGGCGCTGGGCGAGGTGTTTCATGCCTACGACGCCACGCCGCAGGCGCGCGGCGCGATGCAGGACATCGCCTACCGCAGCATGCGCCAGCTGGGCCGCAGCGAGACCTTGCTGGGGCTGATGACCTCGAAGGCGCCCGAGCCGCCGATGCTGGCCGGCCTGCTGTGCGCGGCCCTGGCCCTGCTCGACCCGCCGGCCGGCACTGCGCCGCCCTACGAAGCCTTCACCGTGGTCGACCAGGCGGTCAATGCGGCCGCGAGCCATCCGGACTTTGCCCATGCCAAGGCGATGGTCAACGCCGTGCTGCGCCGTTTCCTGCGCGAGCGCGAGGCCCTGGTCGGCGAGGCGCTCAAGCGGCCAGAGGCGCAGTGGAATTATCCGCAATGGTGGATCGCGGACACCCGCAGCGCCTACCCGGGCGACTGGCAGGCGATCCTCGAGGCCGGCAACCGCCAGCCGCCGCTGACCCTGCGCGTGAACCGCCGCAAGACCCCTGTCGAGGCCTATCTGGACACCCTGGCCGCGGCCGGCATGCAGGCCAGCCAGGTCGGACCCTCGGCCGTGCGCCTGGCCCAGGCGGTCAACGTCGGCCAGATTCCGGGTTTCTTTGAGGGCATCGTCTCCGTGCAGGATGCCGGCGCCCAGCTGGCCGCGCCCCTGCTCGACCTGCAGGACGGCATGCGCGTGCTGGATGCCTGCGCCGCGCCGGGCGGCAAGAGCGGCCATATCCTGGAGACGGCCGACGTGGAGCTCACCTCGCTCGACGTCGACCGGCGCCGCCTGGCCCGGGTCGAGGAGAATCTCGCACGCCTGGACCTGCGCGCGCGCGTGCTGGCCGGCGCGGCGGAAGAGACCGGCTGGTGGGACGGCGAACAATACGATCGCATCCTGGCCGACGTCCCTTGCACGGCCTCGGGCATCGTCCGGCGCCACCCGGATATCCGTTGGTTGCGTCGCAAGAGCGATACCCACCAACTTGCAACACTTTCCACCAAAATACTCGACAATCTTTGGCAGATGCTGCGGCCGGGTGGTAAATTGCTGTTCGTGACATGTTCGCTCTGGCCACAGGAATCGGAAGCGCAGGCTGCCGCCTTCGCGGTACGCCACGGCGCGCTTCGCCTCGACGCGCCGGGCCAGCTGCTTCCGCAAAGCGGTACCGGGCAAGACCACGATGGTCTGTTCTACGCCCTGTTCCACAAAGCCGGGGCGTAACACTCCCGACAAACCGCTTATTAAGGCTCTGGCCCCTTGTGACTGTACGTTTTTTTCGCCTCCTCGCCTGCCAGCTGATGCTGGTGTTTGCATGCGCGACGGCGCAGGCGGCCGAGATCGAGATCACCCGTACCAACATCGAGGCCTCCGACGACGGCTACCGCCTGAACGCGGTCTATTCGTTCGAACTGAACCGCGGTCTCGAACAGGCCGTCCAGCGCGGCATGAAGCTGTATTTCACCACCGAGATCGAGCTGACCCGGCCGCGCTGGTGGTGGACCGACGACAAGGCGGTCTCCGCGCGCCGCACCGTCTACCTCGATTACGATCCGCTGACGCGGGTCTACCACGTCACCGTGCCGGGCAGCCTGCAGCAGAATGCCGATACGCTCGACGAAGCGATGTTCCTGATCCGACGCCCCACCCGCTGGCTGTTCGCGCCCAGGAACGCGCTCAAGCCGGGTGAGACCTACAATGGCACGCTGCGCATGTACATGGACC
>Ga0308169_10006454_pt1 | contig 10336 bp, 8 predicted proteins | sample PhyBR1_2_FD_202139 | JGI IMG/M metagenome (GOLD analysis project Ga0308169, IMG submission 202139) | Phyllosphere microbial communities from UC Gill Tract Community Farm, Albany, California, United States - DLSLSB.R1 | ecosystem: Host-associated > Plants > Phyllosphere > Unclassified | place... | reverse complement strand
GGGCGGCACAGATGTAGGCGGTCATCATCGCCCAGAAAGGTCGTGGCAGTCCGATGCGCATCGAGATGTACACCGCAAGCATCGCTGCCACGAATGATTTGACGGAGAACAGCGCCTCCGACCAGGTAAACAGCTTCATGCGCTCTTGCGTTCGGCGGCTTGGGACAGGGTGAGGTTGGTGATGGCGTCGGGCAACCCGTCCAGCACGCGCAGGCAGGCTTCGACGTCGGCCGGTTCGAAGGCGTCGAACAGCTTGCGGCGGAACGGGACCAGGGCCTGGTCCATCAGCTCGGCGGTTTTGCGGCCTTCGTCGGTCAGGCGCAGGATCTTGGCGCGGCGGTCGTTCGGATCGTCGTGGCGCTCCAGCAGGCCGGATTCGATCAGGTGGTCGACCACGCGCACCAGCGACGAAGCTTCCAGGCTCAGGGTCTCGGCCAGCACGCCGGGACGCACGCCGTGTTCGCCGAAGCGGCTGATGACCAGCACCGGCAGGCCGGTGGCCTGCGACAGGCCGTAGTCGGCCGCGACCTTGTCGGCGGCGGCCCGGTAGACGCGCGAGGAAAGGGTGAGAGCGGCGGTGAGACTGCTCAGGGTCTGGTCCGATAAGCTCATTTATTTATTCATGTAAATACTATTTGAATGCGAAAGTTTAGCATGCGAAGTAGTTGCTTTCAATGAGGGGAAGCCACAATTTTGTGCGTCGCAATAAATTCTTACAAATTGGCTATCCGGCGCAGGTCGGACGGGGTGAAGAATTCGACGTCACAGCCGGTCGTCCGCAGCGCCTCGATGGCGGCGTAGCCCCAGTGCACGGCGCCGAAGGCCACGCCGGCCTTGCGCGAGGCGTCGGCGTCGGTGCCCTGGTCGCCGATGCAGATCGCTTCGCCGGCGGCGACGCCGCAGCGCTTCAGCACCGCGCGGATGCGGCTGGCCTTGCCGAAGATCGACATGCCGCATTCGAACTGCCTGACCAGGGCGGACAGTTCCGGCCCCAGCACGGTGCGCACGTTGTGCTCGGAGTTCGACGACACCACCGTGATCAGTACGCCGCGCTCGGCCAGGTGCCGCAGCGCCTCGGCGACGCCGTCGAACAGCGCGATCGAGCCGGCGCTTTCCTTCATCATCGCCATGAAGGTCCGGGAAGCCGCCGGCAGCTTCCAGGCCGGCATGCCGACGTGCTCCATCATCTGCCGCGTGTCGTAGTGGCGCAGGTGGGCGGACTTCTCGATATCGATGCGGCGGAAACCATGACGGTCAGCAATCGTGTTGAAAACACTGAGGAAGAAGGGGAAGGAATCGGCCAGGGTGCCGTCGAAGTCGAAGATGGCGAGTCGGTAAGTCATGGGTACCGCAGCGTGGGATAATTGCCGACTAGACTATACATGATCCCGAGCCCACCTTGAACACCGCCCTCGTCCTGAAGCTGTGCCTCGTCCCCTCCCTGATCTACCTGGTCACGCTGGCTGGACGGCGCTGGGGACCGAACGCGGCCGGATGGTTGTCGGCGCTGCCCATCGTGGCCGGCCCCATCCTGTTGACCATGGCGATCGAGCAGGGTTCCGGCTTCGTGGCAACGGCCGCCGCGCATACCCTGATTGCCGTGATCGCGGTGCTGGTGTTCTCCCTGGCCTACGCCTGGGCTTCCGGCCGCTTCGGCGTTGCCGGCTCGCTGCTGGCGGCGCTGACGGCCTATGCGGCCGCGGTGGCGGGCCTGCAGCTGATCGAACTGCCGCTGCTGCCGGGCTTTGCCCTGGTCGTCTGCGTGCTGGCGCTGGCGCCGCGGCTGTTCCCGCGCATGCATGGCGCCGGCGCGCGCAGCCCGGTGCAGCCGAACGACCTGCCGCTGCGGATGCTGGCCGGCGCTCTCCTGACCCTGACGGTCACCTGGGCCGCCGCCGGCATCGGGCCGCGCCTGAGCGGCTTCTTTGCGATGTTCCCGGTGATGGGGACGATCCTGGTCGGCTTCTCGCATGCCGCATCGGGGCGCGAATATGCGGTGAATATCCTGCTCGGCATGGTGCGCGGGTATTACGCGTTTGCGACTTTCTGCGTGGTGCTGTCGCTGCTGTTGCGCGGGCAGTCGATCGCGCTGGCGTTTTGCGTGGCGGCCGGGGCGGCGCTGATGGTGCAGGTGGCGAGCCGGCGCGGATTGGCGGTGTCGGTAAGGCGGGGATAAAAACGCCGAAAATCACGGCTAAATAATGCGTATTGACGGAAGTTACTGAATGTAACGAGTGGCCGTATTCAGCCTTGGTGGGCTATCATTCGCGCCCGCTCGGCAATTCGGCAGCATCTTGCCCGATGAAGGTCGGGCAAGAAATTGCTGAGGATATTGCCGATGAAGTTGGGAATGGGAGCAGGTGGGCCGCAACGGACGGTCCCGAAACAGTTTGGCCTGATTAATCTGCTGAAGGCTGGCGCTGCGCAGCTGATCGTCCTGCACCACCTGGCGTTTTATGGCCCGATGGCCGATCAGGCGCGGCCGCTGATGCCGGCGCTGATCGACTGGCTCGACGAATACGGCCGCATCGCCGTGCAGGTATTCCTCGTCGTCGGCGGCTTCCTGGCCGCGAAATCCCTCTCCCCGCAAGCCCATCCCGGCATCGAACATCCTTTCGCCACGATCTGGCGCCGCTATATCAGGCTGGTGCTGCCCTTCATGGCGGCGATGCTGCTGGCGATCGGCGCTTCCGCATTGGCCAGCCAATGGATGACCCACGATTCGATCTCGGCGCCGCCGACATTGTCGCAACTGAGCGCACATTTTCTGCTGCTGCATGACGTGCTGGGTTATGAGGCTTTGTCAGCCGGCGCCTGGTATGTGGCGATCGATTTTCAGCTGTATGCGCTGGTGACCCTGCTGCTGTGGAGTGCGGGCCGCGTTTCAGGTCAGAAGCGCCAGTCCTGGCTGATGCCGGCCGTGGTCGCCGTTGGCGTCTGCATCTCCCTGCTGTATTTCAATCGCGATGCCGATTGGGATGTGTGGGCACCGTATTTCTTCGGCAGCTACGGGCTCGGCATGCTGGCATGGTGGGCGAGCGATCCGGCGCGCCGCCCTGGCGAAACCGCGGTGCTGCTGATGGTCATGGTGGTGCCGACGCTGCTGGCATTGAACCTCGACTTCCGCAGCCGGATTGCGGTGGCGCTGGTGGTGGCTTGCGTGCTGTTCCTGTTTGGCCGCATCAAGCTTGCGGATTATCGCGGCCATGGATGGGCGTTCGTGAATCGCATGGCGGCGATTTCGTTTTCGGTCTTCCTCGTTCACTTCCCGGTATGCCTGGTGGTGAATGCGGCGTTCACCCGCTTCGTGTCGGATCAGCCGCATGAGCAGGCGCTCGGGATGCTGGTGGCGTGGATGGCCAGCCTGGCGGCCGGGGCGGCCTTTTACCGCTGGGTAGAAAAGCCCCTGGGCCGGGTGCTGACGAGTTTCATGCAGCCTGCGACGCCTCGGCCATCCCTGTCGATCCAGGCAGGAATGCAAAGCCGGGCCGTTGCCAAGCTGCGGCTTTATCGCTGATCGGGGCGGATTTATTCAAGCCGGACAGCAATATCGAAAATCCAGGTGCGGCGGATTTCGATCACGTCGTACTGGCGCGCCAGGGACGGCGGAAAAGCGCCATAAGGAGCCTGGCTGGCAATGATCTTTCGCACCGCGTCGTCGATGGCGGGAACGCCGCTCGACGTCACGAAGGTCACCTTTTCCACGGTCCCGTCGGACCGCACGGCGATCGTCACCGTCGGCCGATTGTGAGGCTGCTTGACGACCTCGCGGATCATCTCGAACGTCATGTTCTTTTCGATTTTCTGGCTGATCGCCTCGGCGTAAAGGACGAGATCGCGATTCGCATCGGCACGGCCGAACAGCCAGCCGCGGCGTAAATTGCTCGCCGAGGGGAGGGTTGAGCGCGATGCCGCATCGCGTTGTGCCGCCTCCTGAGCCAACTGTCTTCCGATCGCTTTGAGGCGCTCCTCGCGTTCGGCTTCTTGGGCGGCCTTGTCACGTAGCGCTTGGTCCCGCCGTGCGGCGTCGGCGCGTTCCTGTGCCAGTTTTTCTGCCGCCAGGCGTGCCTTTTCGGCCTGAGCGGCCTGTTCTTGACGCAATGCTTCCTGGTGTTGTGCTTCCAGTTGCGCCTGTTTCGCCTGTTCCTGCCGAACGGCTTCCTGGCGGGCGAGCTCCTGCCGGGCGGCCTCCTGCCGAACGGCCTCCTGGCGGGCGCGTTCCTGGCGCTGCAGCTCCAGTTGCGCCTGCTTTGCCTGCTCTTGCCGAATGGCCTCCTTGCGCGCAGCTTCCTGCCGAAGGAGCTCGGCTTTTTCCTGTTCCTGCCGGGCAGCCGCCTCCCGGGCTTTTTCTTCCTGCTTAGCCTGTTCCTGACGCAAAGTTTCGAGCCGCAAATTCTCCTGTCGTACAAGTTCCTGGCGTTCGGCATCCAGTCGGGCCGCCTCGTCCTTTGCGGCGCGTTCGGCGCGGGCCGCCTCTGCGCGGAGCAGCTCCTGGCGGCTTGCCTCGCGTTGTGCGGCGGCCATCAATTCGGTTTGCCTCAGGTTTTCAGCAAGCTGCTTCTCCTGTTCGAGTCCGGCCTGATCGAGTGCCGCACGTTCCTGGATCGCCTGTTGGACCGGAGGCTGCGCGACATCGCGGGTGATGCTTTCGGTTGGCGCTTCGTCGATGTGTGCCGGGGATTTTTGCGGCACAGGGGCCGTCGACAGCTTTGCAAGGGCTTGCTTGTTCACCGTCATGATGGGCTCGACCGCGGAGGCAGGCGCCGAGGCCGCAGCCGGCTTGGGATTCGGCAATGGCGTCGCAATCGGCGACGTCGACACGGATGACACCGTACTGCCGACCGTGGAGACATTCTCCGGAGCGAGTACCGGGTTGGCTTCCTGGGCCGGCGATTCCGGCCGCGGCGGAAAGACGCTGTTGCGGGCGCTTGCCGGCGTCGGCAATGGCGCGAGCATGACCTGCAAATCGTCGGCACCGAGCCGCCTTTCTTTCCATGGCAGCTTGAAGCCCGGCAGGCCGAAGGTCTGGCCACCGAAGGTAATGCTGAGCAATAGCGCGTGAAGCAGCACGGCGATCAGTAGCGCCGTGCTCATGCGCCTTTGATCGCTCTGAATACTCTGAATAAGAAGGCCGCGGAAGTGCCTGGCGCTGGCTGTCGCAAACATCAGTACAGACTATCACAGCGGTATTCTCTATTAATAGAAAAACAAAGAAAGCGTGGTTTCTTTGCCAGTTCAGCGGCACATGGCGAAGCCGAGGCTTGATCGGTGAATTCCCGCGACGCCTTTTGTCGCTGGCTTGATGAGAATACCTTTCAGGTTTGGATTTGTATTCAATAAATCATGCGCATTGTTCTGATGATCGGCGTCATCCTTTTCTTTTTCCTCCTGCTTTGCGGCGTCTATGCCAGCCTGGCCTCGGTCGCGCGCGGCGCCGGCCGTACCTGCTCCCGCCTGGGAGCGAAACCGGAGCCGGTTGTCGCCGGTGCAGCGGGACGCGGTCCGGATGACGTCGACAAGCTGAAAAGCCTGTTCGCGCTTTACCAGCAAGGCGCCTTGACGAAGCAAGAATTCGACCAGTTCAAGCGGTATTTATTTTTCACGATGGATCTAGACCTGAAATTTCTATGCGGTTGATGCGGTACGGCGCATCAAGGATGCCGATCGGGGGATCCTCAAGTCCTGCATGGGAACGGACAAGGAGCTTGCGCAGTTGAAGCGCAAATACGCGGCGAATTCCACTATCGTGCAGATCCTGAACCAGTTCGACGCCCCTGTCGAAGTGGCTGAAGCGCCAGTTCGGCGCAAATAAAAAAGCCAGCCCCGAAAGGCTGGCTTCTTGCCGAGCAGCGCTCAAACGAAAAAAATCAAACGTCAATATTCCCCGCCTGCAGCGCATTCGACTCGATAAATTGACGACGCGGCTCGACCTCATCGCCCATCAGGGTAGTAAAGATCTGGTCCGCAGCAATCGCATCCTCGATCTGCACCTTCAGCAGGCGGCGCACGGTCGGATCCATGGTGGTTTCCCACAGCTGCTCCGGATTCATCTCGCCCAGACCTTTATAGCGCTGCTTGGACACGCCACGCTCGGCTTCCTCGCGCAGCCATTCCATGGCCTGCTGGAAGTCGCGCACGGCGAATTCCTTCATCTTGTCGCCTTCGCCGCGGCGGATGATGGCGCCGTCGCCCATCAGGCCCTGGAAGGTGGCGGCCGAGCTGGCCAGGGTCGCGTAGTCGGCGCCGGCCACGAAGTCGGCGTCGATCGAGGTCACCTGCACGTTGCCGTGGTGGATGCGCTCGATGCGCAGGGCGTGCTTGTCCGACAGTTCGTCGGAGCGCACGCCCACCTTCACGCTCGGGTCCTTGACCGCGTCGGCGAGGGCCTGGGCCGATTTCTCGGCGGCTTCCTGGCTCGACAGGTCGAGGGTCACGCCGGTCATGATGGCGGACAGCGCGGCGCGGTCGATCACGCGCGTCAGGCGCATCATGATGGCGTTGGCCTTGTTGTACTTCTCGACCAGGTCGCCCAGGTCGCCGTCGGTGATCGGTTCCGCGCCGTCTTTCGGCAGCAGGGCGGCGCCGTTCAGGGCCACGCGCATCATGTAGCTCGCTTCCTCGACGTCGTCCTTCAGGTAGCGCTCGTCGCGGCCGGCCTTCACCTTGTACAGCGGCGGCTGGGCGATGTAGATGTGGCCGCGTTCGACCAGCTGCGGCATCTGGCGGTAGAACAAGGTCAGCAGCAGGGTGCGGATGTGGGCGCCGTCGACGTCCGCGTCGGTCATGATGATGATGCGGTGGTAGCGCAGCTTGTCGACGTTGAACTCGTCCGGGCCGATCGAGGTGCCGAGGGTCGCGATCAGGGTCGTGATCTGCTCCGACGACAGCATCTTCTCGAAGCGCGCCTTTTCCACGTTCAGCACCTTGCCGCGCAGCGGCAGGATGGCCTGGAATTTACGGTCGCGGCCCTGCTTGGCCGAACCGCCTGCGGAGTCACCCTCGACGATGTACAGCTCGGCCAGCGCCGGGTCGCGTTCCTGGCAGTCGGCCAGTTTGGACGACAAGCCCAGCCCGTCCATCACGCCCTTGCGGCGGGTCAGGTCGCGTGCCTTGCGGGCCGCTTCACGGGCGCGCGCGGCTTCGACGATCTTGCCGCAGATGATCTTGGCGTCGTTCGGCTTTTCGTTCAGGAAGTCGGTGAGCGTCTTCGCCACGATCTCTTCGACCGGGCCGCGCACTTCCGACGACACGAGTTTATCTTTGGTCTGCGACGAGAACTTCGGCTCCGGCACCTTCACGGACAGCACGCAGGTCAGGCCCTCGCGCATGTCGTCGCCCGAGATCTCGACCTTCGCCTTCTTGGCGAATTCGTTCTCGTCGATGTACTTGTTGATCACGCGGGTCATCGCCGCGCGCAGGCCGGTCAGGTGGGTGCCGCCGTCGCGCTGCGGAATGTTGTTGGTGAAGCACAGCACCTGCTCGTTGTAGGAGTCGTTCCACTGCATCGACACGTCCACCGAGATATTGGTGCCCTGGTCCGACAGGCGGTCGCCGGTGGCCTGGAACACGGTCGGGTGCAGGACGCTCTTGGCCTTGTTGATGTACTCCACGAAGCCGCGGGTGCCGCCTTCGAAGGCGAAGACTTCTTCCTTGCCGTTGCGCTGGTCGCTCAGCTTGATGTTGACGCCGTTGTTCAGGAAGGACAGTTCGCGGATGCGCTTGCTCAGGATCTCGTAGTGGAACTCGACGTGGGTGAAGATTTCCTCGTCGGCCCAGAAGTGGACCTCGGTGCCGCGCTTGTCGGTGTCGCCGAGGATCTTCATCGGGGACACTTCCACGCCGTCGACGACTTCGATGATGCGGTCCATCGGCACGCCGCGCGAGAACTCGAGCTGGTGCACTTTGCCTTTTTGGCGAACGGTCACGCGCAGCAGCTTCGACAGTGCATTCACGCAGGAGACGCCGACGCCGTGCAGGCCGCCGGAAACCTTGTACGAGTTCTGGTTGAACTTGCCGCCGGCGTGCAGTTCGGTCAGGGCGATCTCGGTGGCCGAACGCTTCGGCTCGTGCTTGTCGTCCATCTTGACACCGGTCGGGATGCCGCGGCCGTTGTCGGTGATCGAGATCGAGTTGTCGGAGTGGATCGTGACGTGGATCTCGGTGCAGTAGCCGGCGAGGGCTTCGTCGATCGAGTTGTCCAGCACCTCGAACACCAGGTGGTGCAGGCCGGTGCCGTCCGACGTGTCGCCGATGTACATGCCCGGACGCTTTCGCACGGCCTCCAGGCCTTCGAGGATCTGAATCGACGAGGCGCCGTACTCGTCCGCCTTGGCAGATGAGGATTCCAAAACTTCTTGAGTGTTCTCGGACATGACTGCTTTCTCAAATAACGTGTGAATCAGACGGCTGGCTTTTGGCTTGCTGTCTCAATCGTCTGTTGATTGCGGCGGATGCTTGCGGTATCGACTGATCGTATGCACCCCAATAGACGAATATATGGGCGCTTTGCCCGAATTAAATACGCATCGGCATGACGACGTACTTGAAGTCGCCGTTTTCCGGAATCGACATCAGCGCCGACGAATTCGAATCGCCCAGCGAGATGTTCACCTGGTCGCACTTCAGGTTGTTCAGCACGTCCAGCAGGTAGGTCACGTTGAAGCCGATGTCGATCGAATCGCCGCCGTAGTCGATTTCCAGCTCTTCCACTGCCTCTTCCTGGTCGGCGTTGGTCGAGCTGATCTTCATCGAGCCCGGGGCGATCAGGCAGCGCACGCCCTTGAACTTATCGCTGGTCATGATCGCGGCGCGCTGCAGCGAGCGCAGCAGTTCGTCGCGGCTGATCGTGAAGTCGTTCTTGTACCCCTTCGGGATCACGCGGGTGTAGTCAGGGAACTTGCCCTCGACCAGCTTCGACACCAGTTCGATGTCGGCGAAGGTCAGTTTCACCTGCGAGGCGGCGATGTCCAGGCGGACGGTCTCGTCGCTTTCTTCCAGCAGGCGCTGCAGTTCGATGATGGTCTTGCGCGGGATGATGACTTCCTGGCGCTCGAAGGACTGCTCGGCTTCCACCTGGGCGAAGGCGAGGCGGTGGCCGTCGGTCGCGACCGCGATCACGTGGTGGCCGTCCAGCACCAGCAGCAGGCCGTTCAGGTAGTAACGGATGTCCTGCTGGGCCATCGCGAAGTGCACCATGTTGAACAGGTGCTTCAGCGTCTTTTGCGGCAGGGTGACGGAGGCGTTGTAGGTGTCGGCCACCGAGACGGTCGGGAATTCCTCGGCCGCCAGGGTCTGCAGGGCAAAGCGCGACTTGCCGCTCTGCACGGTCAGGCGCTTGTTCAGCAGGGTCATCGTCACGTCGCCCGATTCCGGCAGGGCGCGCAGGATGTCGAGCAGCTTGCGGGCCGCGACGGTGGTGCCGGTTTCTTCAGGGCCCGAGCCGATATTGGCCAGGGTCGTGATCTGCACCTCGGTGTCGGTCGACAGGAAAGAAACGCTCTCGCCATTCTTGCGGATGAGGATATTGGCCAGAATCGGCATGGTGTGCCGACGCTCGACAATACCACTCACGATCTGCAGTGGCCGGAGAAGCGTGTCTCGGGTGGTTTTGACCAGTTGCATAAATATCCCTCGGTTTTTATAAGGTAAAAATGTTGTCTGCGCAATATTTTGCCAGAAATCACTAAGGAAAAACCCTCCCGGCACATCCCTTTCGGCGAGAGGGTTTTACCCGCCGTGCATCAGCCCTTCAGTGTCTGCTCCAGCACGTGCAGCTCGTGGTTGCATTCGGCGTTCTTTTGACGGTCCTGGGCGATCTTGCGCACCGCGTGCAGCACCGTCGTATGGTCGCGGCCGCCGAACAGCTCGCCAATCTCCGGCAGGCTCTTCTGGGTCAGCTCCTTCGCCAGGTACATCGCGATCTGGCGCGGACGGGCGATGTTCGCCGGACGGCGCTTCGAATACATGTCCGCGACCTTGATGTTGAAGAAGTCGGCCACGGTCTTCTGGATGTTTTCCACAGAGATCTGGCGGTTCTGCACCGACAGCAGATCCTTCAGGGCTTCCTTCACCACATCGATGGTGATCTCTTTGCCGTGGAAGCGTGAATAGGCCAGGATCTTGCGCAGCGCCCCTTCCAGTTCGCGCACGTTGGAGCGCAGGTGCTTGGCCACGAAGAAGGCGACGTCGTCGTTCAGGACCACGCCTTCCGATTCCGCCTTCTTCATCAGGATCGCCACCCGCATCTCGAGTTCCGGCGGTTCGATCGCGACCGTCAGGCCGGAGTCGAAGCGCGAGATCAGGCGGTCGTCCATGCCGGTGATCTCTTTCGGATAGG
>Ga0308169_10006453_pt1 | contig 10338 bp, 10 predicted proteins | sample PhyBR1_2_FD_202139 | JGI IMG/M metagenome (GOLD analysis project Ga0308169, IMG submission 202139) | Phyllosphere microbial communities from UC Gill Tract Community Farm, Albany, California, United States - DLSLSB.R1 | ecosystem: Host-associated > Plants > Phyllosphere > Unclassified | place... | reverse complement strand
CCTGGCTCCGTCAGGCCGCGAATACGTTTGCCGTGGCGTGTGAAAATATCCACCCCGAGCTCTTCTTCGAGCTCGATAATGGCTTTCGACACGCCTGGCTGCGACGTAAACAAGGCCTTGGCGGCATCGGTCAGGTTGTAATTCTGCCGTACCGCTTCGCGCACGAAGCGCAATTGATGGAGGTTCATTGCTGGTTTTGCCCTAAAGAATTGCTGCCGGCCACTACTGCGGATTTTGCATGCATGCTTATACCCATATCGCATATAAGCAAATGCATACTTAGTAGTTTGGAATAAACACTAAGTTTATTACTATTGCGGGTACTTTGGGGGTGCTTGCATGACTTTGTCTTATATAGTGTCAGGATTTGCTGTAGGTTTACTGGTCGGCATGACCGGCGTAGGCGGTGGTTCGCTGATGACGCCCCTGCTGACCTTGCTGTTTGGCGTCTCGCCGTCGGTAGCCGTGGGCACCGACCTGGCCTTTGCCTCGATTACCAAGAGCGCCGGCACCCTGACCCACCGCGTGCGCGGCACCATCCGCTGGGATATTGTACGCCGCCTGTGCATCGGCGCTTTGCCTGCCGCCGTCGTCTCGACCCTGGCTTTGAAATCGTTTGGCGCCCTGTCGCCCGAAATCGGTCAGATTATCCGCTACTCGATTGCCGGCTCGGTCTTGCTGACGGTGGTGGCGCTGATTTTCAAGAGCCGCATGCTGGCCTGGATCAACGCGCACCCGGAACGCCAGCTGCAAGGCAACAAGCTGGCGGCGGCCACGATGATTTCCGGCGCCGTACTGGGCGTGCTGGTGACGGTGTCGTCGATCGGCGCCGGCGCCATCGGCGCGACCTTGCTGGTGCTGCTGTACCCAAGCATGAGCTCGGCCGAAGTGGCGGGCACCGATATCGCCTACGCCGTGCCGCTGACCGCGATTGCCGCACTGGGCCACTGGTGGCTCGGCTCGATTCACTGGGAACTGCTGATCTCGCTGCTGATCGGTTCCCTGCCCGGCATTACGCTCGGTTCGTGGGTGGCGCGGTCGGTGCCGGAAAAGTTTTTGCGCGTGCTGCTGGCCATGACCTTGACCGGCGTGGCGTTCAAGCTAATCTATTGAAACATGAGGTAGTCGGATGACGCCTGATGGCTAATCCATGATGTTGTCGGATTACGCGTACCGCTAATCCGACCTACGGACCAGATATATAACACCCAGGCAATCAACGGCTTATTTAGGACCAACTATGTACCATTACGATCAGTATGACCACCTTATCGTCAAAGAGCGCATTGCGCAGTACCGCGGCCAGGTCGAGCGCCGTCTTGCCAATGAACTGACGGAAGAGGAATTCATTCCGCTGCGCCTGCAGAACGGCCTGTACATGCAGCGCCACGCCTATATGCTGCGCATTGCCGTACCTTACGGTCTGCTGTCGTCGAAACAGATGCGCATGTTTGCCCATATCGCACGCAAGTACGACCGCGGCTATGGCCACTTCACCACGCGCCAGAATATCCAGTTCAACTGGATCGAGCTGGAGCAGACACCCGATATCCTGACCGAACTGGCGTCGGTGGAAATGCACGCGATCCAGACTTCCGGCAACTGTATCCGAAATACAACGTCCGACCCGTTTGCCGGCGTGGCGGCCGATGAAATCATCGATCCGCGCCCGTACGCCGAAGTGCTGCGCCAGTGGAGCACTTTCCACCCAGAATTCATCGCCCTGCCGCGCAAGTTCAAGGTTGCCATCAATGGCGCCGAAGAAGACCGCGCTGCGATTGCCGTGCACGATATCGGCCTGACGGCCGTGCGCAACGAGGCCGGTGAGGTGGGCTTCAAGGTAATGGCCGGCGGCGGCATGGGCCGCACGCCGATCCTGGGCAGCGTGGTGCGCGAATTCCTGCCATGGCAGCATCTACTGACCTATACCCAGGCCATCATGCGCGTGTACAACTTGCACGGCCGCCGCGACAACAAGTACAAGGCGCGCATCAAGATTTTGTTGAAAGCCATCGGCGTGGAAGAATTCACGCGCCAGGTGGAGGCTGAATGGGTCGACCTGAAAGACGGCCCGGAAACCCTGAGCGTGGAAGAAATGCAACGCGTGGCCAACTTCTTCAAGCCGCCCGCCTATGCGGCGCTGCAAGACATCGATTACGCGGCCGAGCATGCCGACAACAAGGCCTATGCCAACTGGATACAGCGCAACGTCAAACCGCACCAGCGCCCGGGCTATGTAGCCGTGGTGCTGTCGCTGAAGAAAACCGGCGTGCCGCCAGGCGACGCCACGGCCGAACAGATCGATTTTGTGGCCGACCTGGCCGACCGCTACAGCTTTGGCGAACTGCGCGTCACGCATGAACAGAACCTGGTGCTGGCCGATGTGGAGCAATCGAAACTGTTTGCGCTGTGGCAGGAAGCCAAGGCCCATGGCCTGGCCACGCCCAATATCGGCTTGCTGACCGACATGATCTGCTGCCCGGGCGGCGATTTCTGCTCGCTGGCCAACGCCAAGTCGCTGCCGATTGCCGCCGCCATTTCCGAGCGCTTTGACGATATCGACTTCCAGCACGATATCGGCGAGATCGAACTCAATATTTCGGGCTGCATCAACGCCTGCGGCCACCATCACGTGGGCAGCATCGGCGTGCTGGGCGTGGACAAGAACGACACGGAATGGTATCAGGTGTCGATTGGCGGCGCGCAAGGCAACGACGCTGCCATCGGCAAGATTATCGGTCCTTCGTTTTCCGCCCTGCAAATGCCCGAAGTGATCGCCCGCCTGCTGCACGTGTATGTGCGCGATCGCCATGAAGGCGAACGCTTTGTCGATACGGCCCAGCGCCTCGGTATCGCGCCGTTCAAGGAACATGTGTATGCAACGCCGATCAAGGTCGGCAACCTGGTGGGAGAAGACGAATATGTTTGAGGTACGCGAAGAAATCATCAAGAACGCCGCCGTGGTGGCCAATGACTGGGGCGTGCTGCGCCTGGACGAAGGCGAGTCGCCCGAGACCGTGACGGTACCAGCCGGCAAGGCTATCGTGCCGCTGTCCGTATGGCAGGCCCAGCGCGAGACGCTGGCCGCGCGCCTGCCCGACATCGGCGTGTGGCTGGCCGGCGATGAAGACCCGGCAGCACTTGCCGATGTGGTTGGCCAGTTGGCTGTGATCGGCATCGACTTTCCGAAATTTACCGATGGCCGCGGCTACTCGATCGCCTTCAACCTGCGCACGCGCCTCGGTTACCAGGGGGAACTGCGCGCACTGGGCGACGTGCTGCGCGACCAGCTGTTCTCGATGCACCGCGTGGGCTTCGACGCCTATGCCACGCGTCCGGACCGCAGCATCCATGACGCACTGAAAGGCCTGTCGGTATTTTCCGAAACCTACCAGGCATCGTGGGACCAGAAGTCGCCGCTGTTTCGCCGCCACCATCGCGAAGGCGTCAACCCCGACCTCGACAACGCAGCCGGCATTTAAGGAACACCATGAGCGATCTCGCCTCTTTAGTCACCGCCACCGAGCAAACGCTGACACGTATCGCTGCCGATTTTTCGCCAGCCGTGTTTGCGTCCAGCCTGGCAGCCGAAGACATGGTGCTGACCGACCTGATCCTGAAAGCAAAGCTGCCTATCGGTATCTTTTCACTGGAAACGGGCCGGCTGCACCAGGAAACCCTGGCCGTGCTGGACAAGGTCAAGGCCCATTACAACCACGACATTACCCTGTACCACCCGCAGCCGCAAGCCGTGGCGCAGTATGTGGAACAGAACGGCCTGAATGCGTTTTATGACAGTGTGGAGATGCGCCGCGAATGCTGCCGCATCCGCAAGGTCGAGCCGCTGGGCCGCGCCCTGGCCGGCAACAAGGCCTGGGTCACCGGCCAGCGCCGTGCCCAGTCCACCACACGCGCCGAACTGCATGTGCAGGAAGAGGACGCGGCGCACGCCATGACGAAATTCAATCCGCTGGCAGACTGGTCCGAAGAAGATGTGTGGAACTATATCCGTGCCAACAACGTGCCCTACAACGCGCTGCACGACCAGGGCTACCCGTCAATCGGCTGCGAACCTTGCACCCGCGCCGTGCAGCCAGGCGAGGATGTCCGTGCCGGGCGCTGGTGGTGGGAAAACCCCGATTCCAAGGAATGCGGCCTGCATATGGTGGACGGCAAGCTGATCCGCATAAAATCCGTGGCAGCCTGAACAAAAACAAAGATTGAGAAAGCACTGAATATGAGCAATATTTTGAACCAGCGTCACCTCGACAGCCTTGAATCGGAAGCCATCCACATCATGCGTGAAGTGGCGGCCGAATCGTCCAACCCTGCCCTGCTGTTTTCGGGCGGCAAGGACTCGGTCGTGCTGCTGCGCCTGGCTGAAAAAGCCTTCCGCCCCGGTAAGTTCCCGTTCCCGCTGGTGCATATCGACACCGGTCATAACTTCCCGGAAGTCATTACCTTCCGCGACAAGAAAGTGGCCGAGCTGGGCGAGCGCCTGATCGTCGGTTCGGTGGAAGACTCGATCAAGCGTGGCACGGTGCGCCTGCGCAATCCGGCCACCGACTCGCGCAATGCAGCGCAAGCGGTGACCTTGCTGGAAACCATCGCCGAACACAAGTTTGACGCCTGCATCGGCGGCGCCCGCCGCGACGAGGAAAAAGCCCGCGCCAAGGAACGCATCTTTTCCTTCCGCGACGAATTCGGCGCGTGGGACCCGAAAGCCCAGCGTCCTGAGCTGTGGGACCTGTATAACACGCGCGTCCATCCGGGTGAAAACATGCGCGTGTTCCCGATCTCGAACTGGACCGAACTGGACGTCTGGCAATACATCGCGCGTGAAAAACTGGAACTGCCGCCGATCTACTTTGCCCACGAGCGCCAGGTGATTCCGCGCAATGGCCTGCTGGTGCCGCTGACCGACCTGACGCCGCCGCGCGAAGGCGAAGCGGTGGAAACGCAGGTGGTGCGCTTCCGTACCGTCGGCGATATCTCGTGCACCTGCCCGGTCTCGTCCGATGCAGCCACCGTCGACGCGATTATCGCCGAGACGGCAATCACGCAAATCACGGAGCGCGGCGCCACCCGCATGGACGACCAGACCTCCGAAGCCTCGATGGAAAAACGCAAGAAAGCAGGATACTTCTAATGAACGCAGCAGCTAACATGACCGGCATCACCGACATCACCACCAACGACAGCGTCGAGCGCGGCATGCTGCGCTTTATTACGGCCGGCTCCGTCGATGACGGCAAGAGCACGCTGATCGGCCGCCTGCTGTTCGACAGCAAGGGCATCTTTGCCGACCAGCTCGACGCCATGTCGCGCTCCAAGCACAAGCGCACTGTCGGCGACACGGTCGACCTGTCGCTGCTGACCGACGGCCTGGAAGCCGAGCGCGAACAGGGCATCACGATCGACGTGGCCTACCGCTACTTCGCTACCCCCAAGCGCAAATTCATTATTGCCGACACCCCGGGCCACGAGCAGTACACGCGCAATATGGTCACCGGCGCCTCAACGGCCGATGCAGTGATCATCCTGATCGACGTGTCCAAGGTCAAGCTGGGAGACGATGGCAGCGTCGAGCTGCTGACCCAGACCAAGCGCCATTCGACGATTGCCCATCTGCTGCAGATCGAACACGTGGTCGTCGCCGTCAACAAGATGGACCTGGTCGGCTACGATGAAACCGTCTACAACCGCATCGTGGCGGCCTACCGTGATTTTGCACAGACGCTGGGCCTGACAGACATCACGCCGATCCCGCTGTCGGCGCTGGCCGGCGACAACGTGGTCGAGCGCGGCGACAAGCTGGGCTGGTACCAGGGCCCGACGCTGATCGAGCTGCTTGAATCGCTGTCGGTCTATGACGAATCGCACGACGCGCCATTCCGCTTCCCGGTGCAGCTGGTGGCGCGCCACAACGGCCATGAAGCCAACGACTTCCGCGGCTATATGGGCCGTATCGAAGCGGGCAAGGTCAGCGTCGGCGATACCCTGGTGGTGCAGCCTTCGGGCCAGAGCGCCACCGTCAAGGACATCGTCACGCTGGACGGCTCGCTGCCGTCGGCCGTGGTGGGCCAGTCGGTCACGCTGCTGCTCAACGAATACCTCGACATCTCGCGCGGCGACCTGCTGGCAGGCGCCGACCGTCCGGCCACGCTGCTCAAGCAAGTGACGGCCGACGTCTGCTGGCTGTCCGAAGACGCGCTCGACCTGCGCCGCAAATACTGGATCAAGCACGGCACCAGGCAGACCGCAGCCAAGGTCACGGCCATCGACTCGGTGCTCGACATCAACGTGCAGCAGCGCCATGCGGCCGAGGGCCTCAAGCTCAACGATATCGCCCGCATCAGCTTGAACGTGCAGCAGCCGCTGGCGGCCGATGCGTATGACGATATCCGCGCCACCGGTGCATTTATCCTGATCGACGAAGTAACGCATCAGACCGTGGCGGCGGGAATGATCCGGGTTTAAGGCACTCAGCCAACGGCATATTCCGGGGCCGGCCTGGCACGTAGGTCGGATTAGCGCGCAAGCGCGTAATCCGACATGCCCGACACGCTACAGGCGCCAACAATGTTGTCGGATTACGGCCCCTGCGGGGCCTAATCCGACCTACGCATCAAGCAAGCAATCAAGGCAAGCATGAAAAGCACCTCTACTCTTCCCGGCAAGGTCTACCTGATTGGCGCCGGCCCTGGCGCGCAGGACCTGATGACATTGCGCGGTGCGCGTCTGCTGGCGCGCGCCGACGTGGTGCTGCACGATGCGCTGGTGACGGACGAGATGCTGGAACTGTGCCCGCAGGCGCAGCAGATTTTGGTGGGCAAGCGCTGCGGACAGCTGTCGACGGCGCAGGCGTTTATCAACAAGCAGCTGATCGACCAGGCGCACAAGCACGCTGTCGTGGTGCGCCTGAAAGGCGGCGACCCGATGCTGTTCGGGCGCGCCGACGAAGAGCTGCGCGCGCTGGAGCAAGCGGGTATCGAGGTCGAGGTGGTGCCCGGCATTACTACTGCGCTGGCCGCTGCCGCAGCAAGCAAGCAGCCATTGACCAAGCGCGGCGTGGCGCGCAGCGTGGCGTTTTTCACCTCCAGCACGGCGCCTGGCGAATCGGCGCAGACGGCCGTGCCGGACTGTGACACGCTGGTGCAATATATGGGTGGACGCGAGGCGATTGCCACCGCGCAGCGGCTGCTGGCGCAAGGCCGCGCGGCCAGTACGCCAGTAGTGGTGATTGAAAACTGCAGCCGGCCCGAGCAGCGCATCGTGCGCATGGATCTGGCGCAGCTGGCGCAAGGCCTGGGCGACAAGCAGGGACCGGTGCTGGTGATGCTGGGCGAAGCGATGGCGATGCGCGCCGGCCAGGACGCGAGTGAATTCATGGCAGCGACCAGCTTGTCAAAGCAGGCTTGAGCGGGCCGGAACCGCCCTGCCAGTGTAAAAATTGGTGTATTTTTACCGACCTGAAAGTCAGTAACTGACGTTTTTGCGCGAAACATGGTAGGATACGGACGCAACTTTTCTCGACTTACTGCGTCCACGGCCCTGCCAGACGCGCCTCTGGCGGCAACGCTGCCGATAAAAGCTGCGCCCGCCGCCGCAATACCGCGCAGCGCAACTCCAGCCCAGATTACTCATGACTTTCAACTCCATGCGCGAATCGCTGTATTCGCTCAGCCGCAGCAATGTTGGCGTGACTTCGGCCGTGCTATTGAGCATGGTCGCCGCCATCGGTCTGTGGACCATCTTCCCCGATATCGACAATGAAAACCACCTGCTCGAATGGCTGCAGGCGCTGTTCCTGGCGCTGGCCTGCGGCGTGCACGCCGTCAAAGCCTGGCAGGAAAGCGAGCGCCAGTCGCTGCGCTTCCTGATGCATGCCGGCCTGGCCGTGCTGCTGTTTGCCTTTCTGCTGCGCGAACTCGATATCGACAGCTTTGGCGCCGAACCGTTCTGGACTTACCTGGAAAAAGCCTTGCGCGTCTTTGGCCTTCTGATGCTGCTGCGCGTACTGGTGTTTATCGCCCCGCGCGCCGGCAAGGTGCTGCGCCACACCAGGCTGATTTTCAGCATGCGCGTCACCATCCTGACGGCCATCGGCGGCCTGCTGATGGTTGCCGGCTGGCCGTTCGACAAGAAGGTCATCCACGGCCTGTCGGAGACCCATTCACTGCTCGGCGAGGAAGTATGCGAGCTGGGCGCCTATCTGCTGCTGTTCCTGGCGTCGCTGTCCGACACCACCGCGGCTCGCCTCATCAGCCTGGCGCCGCGCAAGAAGGCTTAAACCCGCTCAAATGACGACGGCTGCGGCAGCAACTGCTGCAGAGTCGCCGCCACGCGCCGCAGGCGCGGATCATCATCGGCCGCGTCATCGCAGGTATCGTTGATGCAGAAAAACGGCAGGCTGCCAAAACGCGACAGCAGACTGTCCATCTGCAGCGGCGCATCGGCTTCGCCGGTAGCGATATACAGAGGATCGAGCACCTGTTCGCGCGCATAGCCCATATGCACCATCCAGCGCGGCACCAGGTCCGGCAGCAGCGCCGGCGCTTGCCAGGAGCGGAACACGCTCTTGCGCACGCCGGCAAACAGAGCCGGCGCCAGCGCTTCGAGTTCATGCAGCCGGCTTTTCATCAACGGGCGCGGCGCATGTGAATACAGACAGGGCTGGTGCTTGTAGTTTCCATACTGCGATGAAAGCCAGTGGCGCGACAGCGTGGCGCAGTTGACGGGCGCGGCCACGTCGGCGCGCAGCGACGCTTCCGGCGCGGCGTTGCCGCTTTCCGTAAACGCCGCCAGCGTCCCGCCCTCCCCTTGGCCGAACCATAGGGCAGGCTCGAACGGTGCGCCGAAAAATACATCATCGTTGAGGTAGATAAAGCGTTCGGACAGGCCGGCAATATGGTGCAGGTAGGATTCGATATGGCCCGAGTCAAATACCGGCAAGGCGCTGGCCGGCATCAGGCTGGCATGGTCGACAATGCTCAGGCACCCTTCGAGGCTGGCCGCATCGCGCAGCCAGGCCGGCGCCTGGCGGTCGGTGACCAGGTAAATATGGCCATGACCGGGAAAGAAGCGTTCAAGCGCGCGCAGGTTGTAGCGCAGTTCACCATTATCGCGGTAGCGTCCCGCTACATTGCCATGCAGCGCCAGCTGATCCGGCGCAGCATGCTGCCAGCCGGCATAGGCTTGCGCACGGCGCGCCTGCCAGGCCGGATCGGCGCCGTCCACCCACAAGTAGACGATATCGATGGCGGCCGTGTCAGCCTTGCTGCTCACCGTGTCAATCAAGCGCCAGGTGCAGCGACGCAGTAGTCGGCCATGGCGGCCAGCACGCTGGCGCTCTCGCCGACTGCCGGCACCACCGTCAGGCGCAGCTGCGGATGAGCCGCGCGCAGCTCGTCCAACAGTAACGGCAGATCGCGCAGCACATGGCCGCCCTGGCCCAGAAATACCGGCACCACGGTGGCGTCCAGCACGGCCCCGTCAGGCAGCTCGGCCAATAGCGACGCCACCAGTTCGGGCAGGCGCGGCGTCATCAGTTCAAGAAACGCCAGCGCCACGTGCGTGCCGGGCATGCGCGCCTGGGTCAGCTCGCGCAGGCGCTCGAACGGCGCCGCCCACGAGGCGGCGCGCGCGCCATGGGCAAACAGGATCAGCGCCTGCCGGGATGTATTGTTTGTCATCAGTGTCGCTCCACCCACCAAAGGCTTGCCAGTGCTGCAATCAGATACAGCACGCTGGGCGCCGCCGCCGTGACAAAGGCCGGCCAGGTGCTGAGCAGACCCAGATGCGAGAACAGGGTATTGACCAGCATAAAGCTCACGCCCAGCATAATGCCGACAAAAATCTTCAGGCTCACGCCGCCGCTACGCGTATGCATATAGGCGAACGGCAGCGCCAGCGCCATCAGCACAAAGATGGCCAGCGGGTCGATCAGCTTTTTCCAGAAGGCGATGCGGAAGCGCTCGGTCTCCTGCTTGTTCTCGGCCAGGTGGCGCGTATAGACGGCCAGTTCGCCCACCGACATGCGCTCCGGATCGGAGGCCGACACGGTCAGAATCTTGGGCGTGACTTCCGAGACCATGTCCTTGCTCGCGCTTTTGACGGTATGCACCAGGCTCGTTTCCTGGCCAAAGTAGTTTTTCAGCTGCGGCTCATAGCCCGGCGTGGTGCTGGCGCTGTTGGAAAAGGTGGTTTCGGTCACGTCCGACAGGCGCCAGATATTATTGCCCTGGTAGAGCGCGCTGGCCGCCACCGTCATTACACGCAGGCGCATGGTGTTGTCGAACTCGTAGAGTTTGACGTTTTTGAGCTGGCCGTCTGGGC